>UOEK01000579.1_pt1 | contig 12730 bp, 16 predicted proteins | sample 1989451 | NCBI WGS metagenome assembly UOEK01 (sample SAMEA4712198, study PRJEB27164) | hydrothermal vent metagenome | biome: marine basaltic hydrothermal vent biome; feature: marine hydrothermal vent; material: mineral | place: Pacific Ocean | collected 2011-06-14/2011-07-23 | depth 1691 m
AGGACATTCGCTTGGAACTCGGTTCCCGCCAATCCCGACCGTCAGCGGGTGACCTTACAGGCCGAGTTGTTGAGCGGTGATTGTGAGCATGTGGTCGAAGTACGCGGCGTTGTCATCAACCACGTTGTTGAAGTGACCGTACATCTCGTGGCTGATCGTTCCGATAATGAGACTCCAGGACATCAGTCCGAGCATCAAGGTCGGTGCGGGTAGACCCATTCCGAGCCGAACGCTGGTTTCTTCAAGATCAGCGCGAACACTGTCCGGCATGTCGATTACGCCAGAGCCTGTCCGAGTGGGATCGATGGCGGCTTCGATCCCAACGGTCAATAGCAGCGTGCTCACCCTGGTTGCCGGGACGATGGTGTCTTCGGGGGCTTCGTAACCGGGAATCGGTGTGCCGTATATCAACATGTATTCGTGTGGGTTGCGAAGCGCCCAGTCGCGTACGGCGCGACCGACGGTCGTGAACCGAAGTTTCAGATCTCCTCGTTCGACTGTTTGCTCAGCGTGTTCGGCAGCTTCTCCGATGGAGTTGTATGCATCGATGATCAACTGCGTGATGAGGGCGTCTCGACTCGGAAAGTACCGATAGATCGCGGACGACGCCATTCCGAGTTCGCGGGTAATTGCACGCATTGAGAGCGCCGCAGCTCCCACTTCTGCGAGTTGGCTTCGAGCTACGTTGAGGATTTCCGCGGTCATTTCGGCACGCACACGAGCACGTGCGGTTGTTGGAGCGTTGTCGGCCATACGTTCATTGTTGCCGAAATGGAGAGCGGTGGCAAGAAAGGAGAGCACTGCTCTTGTAATAGCGAGAGCAATGCACCATACTGTGAGCACTGCTCTCGATAGGGAGTACCTATTGGAAGGAATCTCATGGGAACACATCTCATCGTCGGAGCCGGTCCCACCGGTTCTGGTACCGCCAGGAAACTTGCAGATCTAGGTCACCGCGTCATCATTGCTACTCGATCGGGAACCGATATTGACCATCCAGGAGTCGAGGCACGCGCCGTCGACGCGAGTGATGCGACAGCGCTCGGCAACGCCGTGGACAATATCGATGCCGTCTACAACTGCGCCAATCCGCCGTACTTTGCATGGCCAACCGATTGGCCGCCGCTTGCGAAGGCCCTGCTTGCTACCACCGAGCGTCATGATGCGGTCCTGGTAACGATGAGCAACCTCTATGGGTATGGGCCGGTTGCCGAACCAATGACCGAGGCACACCCGCTGGCCGCGACATTTCCCAAGGGTCGAATCAGAGCGCAGATGTGGGAAGAAGCATTGGAGGCCCACCAGGCTGGTCGGGTTCGCGTGACGGAGGCGAGGGCTTCTGACTTCTACGGCCCCGGAGTCGGGCAGTCCGCACACATGGGTTCGCGGATGGTGGATCGGGCCCTCGCGGGAAAAACGGTCACCGTCGTTGGAGACCCCGACGTGGTGCATAGTTGGACCGCTATGGATGATGTCACAACGATGCTCAGTCTCCTGGGTACGGATGAGCGGGCGTGGGGACGGGCATGGCACGTACCGACGGCACCAGCGGTTTCGCAACGCGATCTCATTCACCAGCTGTGTTCGATCGCCGGAGTTGATCCCGTGAAGGTCCGCGGGTACTCGTCCTTCGAACTCTGGCTGGCTGGCATCTTTTCGAAGAGCATTCGTGAGGTTGGTGATGTCCTCTATCAACTGGAGAAACCGTTCATCATTGATTCCTCCGACACGACAGCGACGTTTGGGATTGAGCCGACGCCGACGCGAGACGTGCTCACGGCTATTGTCGAACAAACGTTGGTGTCGTCGGTATGACTGCGGCACGTACGACACGTAGCTACTGACGGTGAGGGGTACGGAGGAGTCCAGTCCATGATCGAAGTTCGCAAGGCCGAACGTGGTGACGCCCAGACGATCCTTCGTTTCATCTGCGAGCTTGCGGACTATGAGAAGGCCGCAAACGAAGTAGTGGCGACGGTTCAAACCATCGAGCAGTCGCTCTTCGGACCCGATGCGGTTGCTCACGCCGTGATCTGTACCCGGGATGGTGCGACGATCGGGTTCGCCGTCTACTTCTTCAACTACTCAACCTGGCTTGGAAAGCGGGGGCTGTTCCTGGAGGACCTCTACGTGAACCCGAGCCACCGCGGCAGCGGTGCAGGTAAGGAACTCCTGAGCCACCTTGCGGGCATCGCGGTGTCACACGGCTGTGAGCGTTTCGAGTGGAACGTACTTACCTGGAACGAACCTGCGATTGCCTTCTATGAGTCATCGGGTGCAATCGCCCAGTCGGAGTGGGTCGGGTATCGCATCAGTGGCGAAGCGCTGAGTGCGCTCGCTCGCGGTGATTGAGGTCCAGCGGTTTCGCGGTCTCGCCCGATCCGTCTGTCGCGGTTACACTCGCACCGCAACTAAAGAGCACCCCTGTCTCCGGAAATCCCGGAGACCTGTCACCACACGTGACTGTCCGAAGGAGGAAACTTGCGAAAGTATGAGTTAATGGTCATCCACCGCCCGGCAACGGACGAGGATGACGTCCGGAGTCATATCGAAGAGGTCAACAAGGCCATTTCTGACATCGGCACACTTACCAGCACAGATTTCTGGGGGAAGCGTCGCTTTGCCTACGAAATCGAGAAGGTCAGCGAAGGCTTCTATTCGGTCTTCGATTTCGAGGGCGACAACGATCTGTTGGACTCCCTCAATCGTTCTCTAACACTGCACGACGCAGTCATGCGGCACAAAATCGTGCGCCTGGATGAGAACTAACCAACTTGTGTCATACCCCCGGTTCATAGTGGGACCTATGCGGATCGGTACCACACAGCCACGTTGGGCGAAGAGAGAGAAGTGAGTTCAGTATGAGTGGAAATAGCGTAACCCTCGTTGGCAACCTGGTCGATGATCCCGAACTGCGGTTTACCCCGTCCGGTGCGGCCATGGCGAAGATTCGTTTCGCCGTCAATCGACGGTATCAGGTGAATAACGAGTGGCAAGAAGAGACCAGTTTCTTCACCGGAACCTGCTGGCGCGACATGGCCGAGAATGCTGCGGAATCCCTTACCAAGGGAATGCGTGTGATTGTCACCGGTCGTCTCGAACAGCGCACCTGGGAAACCCAGGAAGGCGATAAACGTTCGGTCGTCGAAGTTCGCATTGACGAGATTGGACCATCGATTCGGTGGGCAACTGCCGTCGTGACCCGTACACCGCGTCAAGGCGGAGGCGATTTCGGTGGGGGCGGGGGAAATGCGCCCTCAATTCCCGCAGCGCCGGTTGTGAAAAACGACTTCGGTCCCGACGAAGCCCCGTTCTAGATTTCAATAGGAGGACCCTATGGCTCCGCGTAGCCGTAACAACAACAACAAACGTCGGCGTCCCACAGCCGCCGACAGTCGTCGCAAGAAGAAAGTCTGTCAGTTCTGCAAGGAGAAAGACCTTGCTATCGACTACAAAGAAACCGCGCTTCTTCGGAAGTTCGTCTCCGACCGTGGCAAGATCCGTGCCCGTCGAGTGACCGGGCTGTGCGCTCTTCACCAGCGCCAGATCGCAAACGCTGTCAAGAACGCTCGCGAGATGGCCTTGCTGCCCTACACCCAGGTGCGCCAGTAATGAAGATCATTCTTATCAAGGATGTGAAGGAGCTTGGTGGCACGGGAGAGATCGTTGACGTGTCCAAGGGATACGCCCGCAACTACCTGCTGCCGAAGAAGTTCGGCGTGCTTGCAACCGACGGTGCGCTTGCTCAGGCGGACGAGATGCGTCGCGCTGCCGAGGAGACCGAGCGTGCCGCCAAGGCTGCGGCCGAGCAGATGGCTCAGACATTGGTTGGCCAACGAATCGTCGTCGCCGCTCGCTCGGGTGACGAAGGCAAGTTGTACGGGTCAATTGCGCCCCACGACATTGCGTTTGCGATCGAGAAGTTCACCGGGGTAACGGTCGATCAGAAGTTCATTCACATCGATACTCCAATTCGAGCAATCGGGATGCACGAGGTCGGTATCAAGCCGCATTCGGCGGTTGAATTTCGAGTCAGCCTCGACGTTATCCCAGCGTGACCTATCCGTCCGAAGAGCAGGGTGGCCGTTCGCTGAGAACACCACCCAACAGTGCCGAGGCCGAGGAATCGGTACTCGGTGCTGTGCTGCTCTCGGCCGAAGCCACAAATGTGGCGCTCGAAAAGCTTCACGCAGAAGATTTCTATCGACCCGCCCACCAGCTCATATTCGAGTCGATCACGGTGCTGTTCGATTCCAACGAGCCGATCGATGCCGTGACCGTTGCCGAGCAGCTTCGGCGGTCTGATTCTCTCGACAAGATTGGTGGGATCGGGTACCTCACCAAACTGCTCGATGCGGTGCCAGTTGCGTCGTCCATCGAGTACTACGCCGAAATCGTCGAGGAACACGCATTGAGGCGGCGCCTCATGAATGCCGGTGGGGAGGTCGCCGGATTCGCCACCAGCATGGACAAACCGATCAATGACGTGCTCGACCTTGCGGAGCAAAGCGTGTACGCCGTCTCTGACCGACGGGTTGGGTCCGGACTCGCTTTGATCGACCCACTCCTCGGACAGGCGGTGGAGACCGCCGAACTCCGGGCCCAACAGGGTGGTGACGTGACCGGTCTGCCAACGGGGTTTCGCGACCTCGACCGAAAGCTGGCTGGTCTTCACAAGTCGAACCTGGTGATCCTCGCGGCGCGTCCCGGCATGGGGAAGACTGCACTGGCGTTGAACATTGCACAGAATGTTGGCTCATCAGGCGAGGCTGTTGCGGTGTTCTCATTGGAGATGAGCCGTGAAGAGATTGTCTCTCGAATGTTGTGTGCAGCCGGACGAATTGATTCCCAGAACCTACGCACCGGCAAACTCACCGACCATGATTTTACGAAACTCTCGCAGGCCGCCAACCAGCTCTATAAGAAGCCGATCTACGTCGATGATTCCCCGGGAATGACCGTGACGGAGATTCGGGCCAAGTCGCGTCGATTGGCTCGCCGCCCAGGTCTGTCGTTGATTGTGGTCGACTATCTCCAGCTCATGCATGGATCCGGCGCCGAGAACCGGCAACAGGAGATCTCCGCGATCAGTAGAAATCTCAAGAACCTGGCACGCGAATTGGAAGTACCGGTCCTTGCCCTGTCGCAGCTCAACCGGTCATTGGAATCTCGTGAGGATCGCCGGCCGCGTCTTGGAGACCTGCGTGAGTCGGGTGCCATCGAACAGGATGCCGATGTTGTGATGTTCATCTACCGCCATGAGTATTACCACCCTGAGGACATGGAAACGAAGGGGATCGCCGAAGTCATCATCTCCAAACACCGCCAGGGTTCCGTCGGCGGTATCCAAATGACGTTCCTCCCTGAGTTCACACTCTTTGCAGACATGGGCCGCGATTACCCTGTGATGTAGTCGCCCGTCCGAACTTTCCAGGCACCTACCGGCTGGGTAATTTCGGGGGCCACGTCCCGGCGTGTGTGTCGATAACACCTGTCCGTTCTTGCAGACTGCCGAAACGTGTCAACCTTGTTGGGACATGCGGTTCATGGCTGCCATGCGAATTTACCCGGTTTCGTCGGAAATTGAAGCCCCTAAGTGGACCGGGCGTATGTCCTACGGAGGCGGTATCTCGGCCCAGATAGGCTTTGCCTGGATATCGGTCGCGTCGGACTCTGGGTATTTCCTCTGGATGAGCATCCAACGTCGTGCTTGGCTCACCACCGGGGAGACCGCCGAACTCCCTCCCGAGTTCAGTCAGCGGCCAATAGGGTGAGGAGTATCTGCGAGCTTCCCGACAAAAGGAGAGCGCAATCCGAGGACTGCGCTCTCCGGCGTGTTCCGTGACTGTTCTTAGATGAACACGATCTGAGCATCTTCGGACAGCTCCATGAACTCGGTCACGTTGATGACGTCATCGACGCCGTCGAACAGGTCCTCCGGGTCGAGGCCCATCATGTCGACAGACATCTTGCAAGCCCACAAGTGAGCTCCAGAGTCGACAAGTAACTGCAGAAACTCGGGGACCTCTGGTACGTCCAGATCGGCGATCTGTTTCTTCATCTGTCGGGTTGCCATGGTGGTCATCCCCGGTACGCCTCCGAGGCCCTGTGGCATATGTGTCGCCGGGTTACCGAGAATGGTGAACTTCAGCTTTCCCATCGTCTTGGTGTTGATGATGTCCATGCCCCAGAACGTAAAGAACAGGTGAACTTCGATGCCCTCGCCGAGGGCGCCGTTCGCCATGATGAGTCCGGGGTACGCCATATCCAGATTCCCTTTTGAGAGGACGAAGGCGATCTTTCGGTCCGTCGTGTTCTCGTCACCGAAGTTCGGGATCGTGGTTGTTGTGGTGTCGAGCGTTGTCATAGAAACATCCTCCTAGACGCATCCGGCTGGTTTTGGGAGACCAGCGATGTAGGCCATTTTCTTTGCAGGTTTCTTTGGAAAGAGTCCAAAGAGCTCCTTGATCGGGATGCCACCGACGGTGGAGACCCGGCGGAGTGTCGGGGTGACACCCTGCTCCAGGAAATCCTTGCGGAGGAAGCGCACGGCTTCCCAGTGTGCATCGGTCATCTCGATACCGATCTGTGACGCAAGGACCTCGCCGAGGGCCTCGGACCACTCGTCGTATTCCGTCATGAAACCCTCGTCGTCGAGTGTGATCTCTCTGCCTGCGATAGTTGCTGTAGTCATGGTGGACCTCCGTGATGGTGTACGTTCAGGGTGAATGATGGTTCCCGTTCTTTGGAGTACGACCTATGAGTCCTCCTCGTGTTTCCCGGCCATCGACATAGCGTTCGGGACCGGAAGGTGGTGTCCGGGGAGCAGCATGTGCCAGTAGGTCCAGCGGAATGCGAGTTTTGCCCAATGGTTGCGACGGCTCTCGTGGAGCAGAGGGAATGGGCCAATCCCGGGGAGCGGATACATGCCCTCAAGAGGCTGGGTCACGTAGTTGAAGTCGATCAACATGGCCTTTCCGTCACCGCTTTCGATGAAGCAGTTGGCGTGTCCATCGAAGGACCGCTCCATGGGACGGCCGTGCACATAGTTCACGAAGTTTTCGGTGAAGACATCAACCGAAAAGTGTGCCACCGACCCGGCCTTCGACGTCGGGAGGGCGGCGGCATCACCGAGAGCGAAGATGGTGTCGTACTTTTTGGATAGGAATGTGTGTTTGTCCACCGGGACATGGTTGAGTTCGTCACCGAGCCCGGACCGAGCGACGAAGTCGGCTCCCATGTTGATTGGTACGGTCACGAGCAAGTCGTACGGAACCTTCCGCTCGTCGTAGGACACGAGCACCTGTTCGTCAGTGTCGACGCTCTCCAACATGAAGTCAGGCTCGATGCCGATATCGCGTTCGTCGAGCATTCCTCCCAGCGACCTCGCGGCGACAGGTTTTGTGAACGCACCCGGGAGCGGTGTGACATACACCATGTCCACCTTGTCGCGGATACCGCGCTTCTTAAAGTAGGCGTCCGCAAGAAAGGTGAACTCAAGCGGCGCGACAGGGCACTTGATCGGCATTTCCACGACGTTGACTGCCAGGCGGCCACCGGTAAAGGACTCGAGGGCCTCGTGCAGCCTGGTTGCTCCCTCAAGGGTGTAGAAGTCGTGAATCGATTTACCGTATTCGGGGCCATCGAGGCCCGGGGTCAGTTCCGGGCGAGGGTGCGTTCCGGTGGCAATGAGTAGATAGTCGTACTTGGGATCGTCGCCGTTGGCGAGATGGACAACCTGTTGGTCGGGATCGACTCGTTCGATCTCCGAATTCACAAAGTTGATACCGTCCGCCAGTAACGACCTAGATTCTTTAACCACATCGTCAGCGGTGTACATCCCGAATGGAATGAACAGGTATCCCGGCTGGTAGTGGTGCTCGGTTGTCTGATCAACGATGGTGATATCCCACTCCGACCGTTGCAGGAGCGGTCTGAGCTTGTTTGCTGTCATGGTTCCTGCCGTGCCAGCACCGAGAATGATGAGGTGTTTCACTTTTCGCTCCTCTGTCGTGGGTTGGATTGGAGATCTGAGAGGTGGGTGGCGAGAGTTGCCAGACCGCGAGCCGTTTCAGCCTTGCGGCTCTCATCGAGCTCGTACATCTCGGTGTGGTGGTGTACGAGACGGGAGGTTTCGATTCCTAGGTCGGTGGCGAGCCGTTCGATCGCCTCCGCATCCGGGGTCGCCGAGGACCGGACACCTCCGGCAATGACCATGCCGACAAGCTGGTTGCTGGACCGGAGGAATGCTCGTGCACACGAGAACCCAAAACGGGATTCCTGCCAGGTCGGGGTGAGATCGGGGTGTTCAGCAAGTCCTGCCCATTCGGTCGCACAGCGGGTCGTGAGATCCGGCAGATCCAACAGCGAGGCGAAGAATCCGCATGGGTTAACGACGTCGATGAGTGGGTGACCGTTGATGTCCGTAACGACGACCATCACCCCGTAGAGGTCGGCGAACAGTTCAACGAGGTGGCGAGAGATGAGCGAGCCTTCGGACGATGACATCGACGACTCTGGACCCCGCGGCGAACCCGGTTCGTCGAGCCATCGACGGATGTCCTCGTCACGAAACCGCCATTGGCGTCCGATCTTGATTGCGGGTAGCCGTCCGTCTTCGGCCATTCGGTAGATCGTTGACTTGTCTACCTTGACGAGCTGCTGGAGATCCTTTGTTGTGAGGTACATAGCGGGTCCTCATCTGCAGGGGATGCATCCTTGTCGGGATGGTCATCCCATATGTGCTTCATCTGCACTGTATGTCCGCTTATGCATCTCGATCTAGGGCCGTTCGCGCTATCCGGATGGGGCCGAATGACCCTGCGGGGAAGTCCACTCGGAAACCACAAGAACGGCACCCGCCAGGAGCCGTTCTTGTGTTTTGTGCTCGGGCGGCACTCTGAGGAGAGAGTAAGCGGAGAGAAGGGGATCTTCCGTTTGCTTTGGTGTTCCGATGGAGTGTGTGTGTGGAGGAACTGCCGCCTTGAGTTGTATATCTATCTTCGGCAATCCGATAGCCCATTCCTGAGTGTCATTAGCCAAACACACGTTATGACTAGTCCGGTGCCAGCCAGGATATGGATTGTTGATAGTGGTTCGTCGGTCGCGTCGGCCTCCCGTGGTGTCACTGCCTTGGGGGTTGTATGGCTGTGTGCGGTGACGACATCCGAGCGAGGGTACGCCGGGTAGTGTGGAGCGATGGGAGCACCATTCGAGTTCGAGTACGTGACCCGGATCCCCGCGAACCCGTTGCGGGAATTTGTGGAACTATTGTGGTTTGCCCGCGGAACTATCCCCTACACCAGGGAGAGGATTGCGCCCACGGGATCGACCGTGGGTGTATTCGTACTCGGCGACCCGATACTCCAGACCGCCAATGACGGTAACGGTGTGACTATTCGGGCAGAGCGAGGTTTTCTGATCGGCCCTCACGACCGTCCCGTTGTCAACGAACCTACAGGGGAAACCCACGCCGTGGGGATTGTTACGACACCGGTCGGATGTGAAGCCGTATTTGGTATCCCACCGGCGGCACTGCGCGCCAAGGTGTTCGACCTTGAGGATGTATGGTCCGATGCGGTCGCGATCCGGACGGTCCTCCTCGCCGAACCTTCGGCCGGTGCACGGCTTCAATTGCTGGAACATTGGCTATCCGCTGAGGTGCCCACGCGCACACGACGGTTGCGGAGGTGCCAGGCCGCGGTCGCGGCGCTCGAGGACAGTCCGACCCGGCCCATCGCCGAGATTGCATCCGATCTTCGGATATCCCACGGGTACCTGGACCGCGAATTCACCAGGGTTGTGGGTTTGACCCCTCGATCTCTTGCTCGACTCCTGCGGATGCGTGGATTGTTGGAGCGTATCGATATACGGTCCAGCGTTCCGTGGGCGGAACTAGCGGCCGAATTCGGGTGGTTTGACCAGGCTCATCTCATCCGCGATTTCAAGCGACACACCGGCGTGACCCCGTCACACTATGTGGAGGCACAACGCGCCGCCTACGCACCGGTGGAGGCTGGCGATGCCGCGGGATTCGTTCCTGAGGTCTGAGCGTGGGTGAAATCTGTCCAAGACACTTGGGTCAGCCCGTGGTCATACTCCAACGGCCGGCACTGTTGGATCCGTCCGCCGGCGAGGATCAGGGATCGGCGAATCACTGAGTCTGGCGGTACCGAGGAGACAGACCATGCCCGACCCGAAGCAGCAGACGGCGACCCAGCTTGCCAACATCCAAGAGTCCAGCGGCAGAACAGTTGCCGACTACACCGCAATAGTCCGCGAATCGGGACTCGAGAAACATGGCCAGATTGTTGCATTGTTCAAGAGCGACTTCGGCCTGACTCACGGGAATGCGAATCTCATGGCTCATGCCGTGCGTGAGGCTCTCGCCGGTGGGACACCATCCCCGAGTGAGCTGCTTTCGGCGCAGTACTCGGGGGCAAAAGAAGCCCTTATTCCGATCTACGATCAACTCGCTGCGCTCGCCGAGGGCCTTGGGGATGACGTCGAGAAGGTTGTTCAAAAGACTGGTGTCAGCTTTCGGCGCAAGAAACAGTTCGCGCTTGTCCAGGCACCGTCGGCGAAGAGAATCCAGCTCGGTCTCAACCTGGACACGACGCCCTCGGACGGACGGGTGGTCGAGATGAATGGAATGTGCACCCACAAAATGAACATAACCGACCTAGCAGGGGTGGACGATGCGGTCGCGGTGTGGATCCGACAAGCGTACGACCGGGCGGGATAACGTTTGGCCCTGCTTGGCGCCCGGGTACTCGTTTGGTGCTGCCACGATGTGAGACATGGCGTATGCTCTCGTCATGCGACGACGTCTTCCCCCTGTGCTCGCCATTGCGAGCATCGCAGTAGCGTGGGGGGCCATCCCACTCATCGTGCGCGAGGACATCCCTGCGAGCCAACTCGTTGCCACCCGTGTGCTGTTCGGGGGGCTTGCAATGTTTGCAGTCCTTGCGGTGCGTCGGGATATGAGTATTCCGAGGGCGCAGGTCCCTCGGGTAGTCGGTCTCGGCGCCATCCTCGCGGCGCATTGGCTGACCTTCTTTCTGGCGATCAAGGCAACATCGGTTGCCGTGGCGTTGGCGATTCTCTATCTCGGACCGATGGTGGCGTCCTTTCTCGCTCCGCGGATTCTGGGGGAGCACTTCGGCCGCAAGGCTGCCCTTGGTCTTGCGCCCGCGGTGATCGGGACCATGCTGGTGCTGTCGCCCGGGTCGGGTGCGACGCTCCGGGGAATCGCTCTTGCGGGTGTGTCGGCTGCCCTCGTGACCACCCTGCTGCTTGTCGGGAAACCTGCGGCGGAGGCAGTGGGAGGCCTCAAGCTCGCTACCTACGAGATGCTGGCGGCCGCTGTCCTCCTCCTTCCGTGGAGTGTCGCGGCGGCTCGCGACTCGACCCACCTCTGGAGGGAGCTCCTTGTTCTTGGTGTGCTGCTCACCGGCGTAGCGTTTGCGGTCTACTGGGTCATGATGGTGGAACTGCCGGTATCGACCACCGCTGTCCTCATGTACCTCGAGCCCGCCTCAGCTGCGGTGCTTGCGGCCGTCGTTCTCGGTGAACGAACCCCAGTGTTTGCCTGGATCGGGATCTTTCTCGTCATCCTCGGCGGTGTAACGGTTGCTGTGGGTGCGGATGATCCGATGGTCGAACTACACCCGTTGGGATAGGATGGAATCATGGTGAGTCCCGGTAGCACGGTCCTTTGTGTGACGGATCTCTGTGTGGCGCTGCATGATGCCGACAGGGCCGCGCACACGACGGGCACCGTGTCTGATGATGGGCACGATGTTTCGTCGTCGGCATGGAGGCCCGCGATCCGCGGTGTGTCGTTCACGGTCAGTCACGGTGAGATCCTCAGCATCGTTGGCGAATCTGCATCGGGTAAAACACTTTCCATGTATGCAACGTTCAGACTGCTGGACCCCGGCGCTCGGGCAACGAGTGGAACCGTCGAACTGTTCGGGCAACGCGTCGACGCCGCAAGGGGCGGCGAGGTCGTGCGCAAGTCGGGGGAGTCCAAACGGCGCAGAGTCGCCAACGGCGATGACGAATGGCGTGCGACACTCGGATCACGTGTCGGATTTCTGTTCCAGGATCCCATTGGTAGCTGGACCCCACAGTTCACCATCGGTCACCAGGCGGGCGAAGCGCTCGACGAGCATACCGACCTTCCAGCCGACGAGATTGAGCGTCGAGTTCGCGATGCCCTCGGTGAGGTGAAGTTACCGAAGCGTGGTTTTGGTGCTTTCGTTTCTTCGCTCAGCCGCGGCGAGGCACAACGGGCGATGCTTGCCGCAGCGATCGCCAATGTGCCGGATCTGTTGATAGCCGATGAGCCGCTGACCGGACTCGATGCCACCTCGGCGGCGTCGGTCCTTGCGTTGCTCCGCGACATGCAGGAAAAGCGTGGCATGGCAATGGTGTTCATCACCCACGACCTGGCGCTTGCCGCAAGCTTCTCCGATCGGATCGCCATCATGTATGGCGGGCGCCTTGTCGAAACTGCCCCGACCCACGAGCTGATACGCCATCCGAGGCACCCCTACACAGCGGGACTCATCGGAGCACTTCCCATGGTTGGGCGTGATCGGTTGCGACCCGTGCGAGGCTCGCCGCCCAATCTCTGGGATGAACGGCGTGGATGCAGCTTTGCACCCCGATGCGACTTCGCCACCGATGTCTGTGAGGACGTACCGCCCTCGACCGAGGTTGGAGA
>UOEK01000361.1_pt1 | contig 12536 bp, 11 predicted proteins | sample 1989451 | NCBI WGS metagenome assembly UOEK01 (sample SAMEA4712198, study PRJEB27164) | hydrothermal vent metagenome | biome: marine basaltic hydrothermal vent biome; feature: marine hydrothermal vent; material: mineral | place: Pacific Ocean | collected 2011-06-14/2011-07-23 | depth 1691 m
CACCAACAACGATGTCGACCATCCCATCGAGGATGTCTTCCTTGTTGGCGACATGTTTGTACAGCGACATCGCCTCTACCCCGAGTTCCTGACCGAGTTTGCGCATACTCAGCGACTCGATGCCGCTCCGGTCAGCGAGGCTCACCGCAGCACGCAGTACCCGGTCCCTATTCAGGGGCTTTCGACGCTCTGGGCTCGAAGCGGTCGGTGGGGTCATCTACATCCTTCTGGTATCGGCATTGTAGTGGCACTCGCGACGCGCCCGCGAGCAGCATAGACTTGACAGGCTTACGCCGTATCTGTAGCTTACACCGTAGTTAGCTTACGCCGTATCGGACCGGGGAGACCACCACATGCAGGCCATCGTTCAGGAACAGTTCGGCCCACCCGACGTACTCTCATTGCGTGAGATTCACCGTCCCTCACCGAATGACGACCAGGTCCTCCTCCGGGTTCGTGCGGCATCCGTGAATCCGTACGATTGGCACATGATGCGGGCCAAGCCCTACCTCATGCGCCTCTTTGGGGCGGGGTTCCTCCGACCGAAGAACAAGATCCTCGGCGCAGATGTCGCCGGAGTTGTTGTGGCTGTCGGTGCAAACGTGACCACAACTCAACCCGGCGACGAAGTCTTTGGCGGGTGTACGGGGTCGTTCGCCGAATATGTGTGCGCCAAAGAGAGTTCGTTGGCACCAAGACCGGAAAAGGTTTCGTTCGAGCATGCTGCGACGCTCTTCATGGCGGGTATCACCGCCCTCCAGGGCCTACGCAAGGGTCAGATTCAGGCCGGCCACAGTGTTCTGATCAACGGTGCATCCGGTGGTGTCGGCACGTTTGCGGTCCAGATCGCCAAGGCAACGGGGGCGGAAGTGACCGGTGTGTGCAGCACCAAGAACGTCGAACTCGTTCGGTCGCTCGGCGCCGACCATGTCATCGACTACACACAGGAGAATTACACGCACAACCAGCACCGCTACGACCTGATTCTCGACCTCGTGGGTACCCAATCCCTACTGGCGAACCGACGAGTGCTCACCAACGGAGGGGTCTACGTGTCCGCGGGAGCGATAGAGATGGGGAACTGGATATCACCCTTGACTCAGGTCTTCAAGGTCATGCTCATGTCCCTCGTCGGTCGCCGCAAGATGGTCCCATTTCTTGCAAACATGGACCGCAATGATCTGATCATTCTCGGGGACCTCGTCGACTCCGGGGATCTAACACCCGTCATCGACAGGTCCTACCCGCTGCCAGACGTTCCCGAGGCAATCCGCTACCTCGAACAAGGACACGTCGCAGGCAAGGTCGTCATCACCATTGCGGACAAAAGAGCGGAGAACCCATGAACACAACAGTCCAACCATCATCCGACTTCGACTTGTCTGTGGAGGTGACCTAGATGCCTATGCCGCGATGGTTCGCACAGGTCAACAAGCGATTCTTCAACAAAATGTCCCTCAAGAAGGACATGTATCCAGTGCTGACCCACACGGGTCGGACAAGTGGGAAGACCTATCGGGTACCGCTCGCTGCGTACGCCGTCGACGGTGGATACATCTTCATACTCATGTACAGCGCGAAGTCCGATTGGGTCAGGAACATATTCGCCTCCGGAACGGCGCTCCTCACCATCGACGGTGACGACGTCGCACTTATCAACCCAAGACTGGTGGCAGAGGACCTTGCCTGGTCCCAGATGCCTGCGGGCCTAAAGCCGCCACCCAAGTTCCTTCACGTCACCGAGTTCCTCAAGATGGATCTCGCCGGCTAGCGGTTCGTCCAGGAATTGATGTTCGGAACAACGAACCACGACATCCTCGCGAGCGCTACTGTCCGACCACGGAACTTCGCTGAGAACCCCGCGGCCAGACACCGAATGCACAACACCGAGTGCGGGTCTGTAATCCCACGAGACGCTCGGCCGTGTTGGGTGACCGAAAGGATGGCGACAGGACATGAGCGGCAGTCGACAAGCAACAGATCCGGCGAGCCTCGAACGGCATTTCGGAGGCAGGCGAGATGTGCTTCCCCTGTGGATCGCGGAACCGTACGTCGATCTTGCTCCGTCGGTTGTCACCGCACTCAACAACCGTGCGGCGGACGGATGGTATGGGTACGAAACCCGACCGGCCGAACTCATCAGTAGCTTCTGGGCATGGATGGCCGATCGTCACAGTTGGGATGGATCAGGCCTGACAACACTCATCAGCCCCAGCGTCGGTACCTCCCTCGGGGTCTTGATCGATCAGATGACCGACCCCGGAGACGGCGTCATTCTGCAGCCGCCAGTATTCACCGACTTCAAGCCGATCATTGCCTCGTCGGGAAGAACCGTCACACGCAACCCCCTCGTCATGACAGATGATGGCTACCGCATGAATCTTGACGAGCTCGCCACACAGGCCGCGGATCCAAAGAACACCGCAATGATTCTCTGCAACCCCCATAACCCGGTGGGGCGCGTATGGACCGCCACCGAACTCAATGCCGTCGCCGCCATCTGTGCTGAACATGACATCTTCGTGATCGCGGACGAAATCCATGCAGACCTTGTCCTATCGAACAACATATTTACTCCCTTCGGAAACACTGCGCGGGGAACCGGAGTTGTGTGGGCAGCGACCCACGGACCGATCAAGACGTTCGGACTCGCCGGTGTGTGCGATACCGTCGTCATCACCGATAACGAATCGGTCGTGGAGCGGTTCGAGGCACGGAGTTCACAGCTCCACCTGACACGCAACAACGTGTTCGGATTGGCGGCCTGGGACGCGGCATACCGCGACGGTGCACCATGGCTCGACGAACTCCTGGCGCTGATCGCCAGCAACACCGGGCTGCTCCGAGACGGGCTCCCCGCCGGGATCGAACTGGTTGAACCCGAGGGGACATATCTCGCCTGGCTGGACCTTCGGCAATTGGGGATGGATGTCCCGGAGCTCACCAAGTGGCTGGCACTATCAGCGGGACTCGCACTCAGCCCCGGGCATTGGTTTGGCAGAGAGGGGGCGGGGTTCGCTCGGATGACGACGGCTGTCCCACCCGATCAGATCCTTGAGGCAATCGATCGTCTCACCCTGGCCGCGGCCGCGGGTTGATGCAGTATCTCTGTTAGCGGGCGGGAGCACTATCCTATGGCCGTGCACCGTTCCCTCACGTTCCTATCGAGGCGCACCAGACCATGAAAACTGCACTCAAACTGCTCGTGCTCGGATACGTATTCTTCGTCGGGTACCTCACCGTGCGGTTCACCTACTTCGCGGTTTCCCAGGAGCCCGACCCCACCTCGGTATATTTCGCGGGCAGCATTTGGGAAACCTTCGGTTTCGGAACCATGCTCGTTGTCGGCGTGGCTTTACCGTTCGCCGCGGCCGGGATCGTGTTCAGACGACTCCAGGGACTTATCGTCAGGGCCGGCGCCGTGACGCTGGGCCTCAGTCTCATCGGGTTTGTCGCCAACGCCAGCTAGCGGTTTCGTGAGCTTCCAACATACGGCCAGGTATTACTGCCGGACAGCATTCGCCCGTGTTAGTTGCAATACGTTAGGTCTCAAGGACTCCGGCCATCAAAAGACCGATCTCTTCACGCTTTGCGTCGGCGCTATCAATGATCGCTACGATCTCGCCTTCATACATCACCGCGATCCTGTCTGCCAACCCCAAGATCTCGTCGAGATCCTCTGAAACAACCAGTGTCGCAGCGCCGCGTTCACGCTGTTCTATGAGACGACTATGAATGTATTCGGCAGACCCGATATCGACGCCACGGGTGGGTTGACATGCAAGCAACACGCCAGGACTAGCCGAGAGTTCACGAGCCATCACTACCTTCTGGATATTGCCTCCAGACAGACTGGCGATCGGAGTATCAATTGTCGGTGTCTTCACCGCGAACTGCTTGACCATTTCGGTAGATCGCCGGCGAATCGCACCTGTCGCGAGTAGACCCCGTTTGGTGAATTCCCTCGAACCGTGGTTAACCAGTACGAGATTCTCACTAACCGAAAACTCGGCAACGACTCCGTCGCGCATGCGCTCCTCGGGAACATACGCAAGTCCCAGGTTCCGGCGTACGCGGGTAGAAGATGTTGTGATGTCTGCACCATCCATCGTGATGGTTCCGCCAGGTTCCGTGTGGCGTAACCCAGCTACCGCTTCTGCAAACTCGCGTTGTCCGTTGCCGGACACACCAGCGATACCCAGGATCTCTCCGCCAAGAACATCAAGCGACAGGTTCTTTACCGCTGGTGTTCCACGGTCACCTATGACAGTGAGATTGCGGATCGAGAGCCGTGCGTCGCCGACAGTAACTTTACCTTTATGCGGCGTGAGACGGACTTCACGCCCCACCATCATTCTCGCCAGCGACTCGCGAGTCGCCTCAGCGGGAGTGGTCGAACCGGCAACACGCCCATCGCGTAGCACCGTGATGCGATCGCTAAGCGCCATCACTTCGTGCAGCTTGTGGGAAATGAAGATGAGACCTCGACCGTCATCAACCATCCTTCTTAAGATGACGAACAGGTCGTCCACTTCTTGTGGAGTCAACACAGCCGTAGGCTCGTCGAGCACCAGAAGTTCAGCGTCCCGATACAACGCCTTGATAATTTCAACTCGTTGTCGCTCACCTACCGAGAGGCGCCAGATCTCCGTAGAGGGGTCAACAGCGAGCCCATGGGCATCGGAGATCTCCGAGATACGAGTTGACACTTTGGCGAGATCGGTGAATGGGCGACGCGAAGATGACAGCCCGAGTGCAACGTTCTCTGCGACAGTGAGGGGCGGTACCAGCATGAAGTGCTGATGGACCATCCCAATGCGCGCTGCGATTGCCTCGGACGGCGACCTAATATCAATCGGTTCGCCCCGCAAGAGGACTTCGCCCTCATCAGCTTGGTAGAGGCCGAAAACGATCTTCATCAGAGTACTTTTGCCAGCGCCATTCTCGCCAAGCAGTGTGTGAACTTCACCGTTGCGGACATCGAAGTCCACATCTTCGTTTGCTATCACACCAGGAAACCGCTTGGTGATGCCTCGCATCTCCAAGAGCACCTTCGTCGTATTACTCGTTCCCATCCTCACTCCAGGTCGTGTCGTAGTAACTCTGTCTCCCGGCGGCTGAGCCACTGAGGTGCTCAGCCGCTGGGAGCAGAGGTATGCCCGATCGTGTGCTAGAACCCGGTATCTATCGTGCCACCGATGATTCCCTGGATCGCAGCATCGGCAGCAGCACGAACGTCTTCAGGGAGATCGTATCCCGGATTGAATTCGATCACTAAACCGCCGTTTGCAAGGTTGATCTCGAATGCCTGGCCGCCGAGTACACCAGCATCGCGCAGCGACAGCATCTCTTCAATAATCACTTCCCAGTGATACACCTGAGAAGCAACAACAAGGTCAGGAGCGAGCGACGTCTGGTTAGCCTGGGTACCGAACCATGGGATATCGTTCTGAGAAGCGACACCGACGGCTCCAACTACCATTTGGGCACTGCCCGTCAGCACGTCAACACCATTGACTAAGTGGGCCTGGGCTGCCTCAGCAGCCAGTGCCACATCGCCAAACGAACCGGTGTAGGTGATGTTCACCGACTTCGCCCCTCCGTCAAGTGCACCAGTCTCGAATCCTTTGATGTAGGCGACTGCGTCACCCGCTTCGAGAGGTCCGACTACTCCGATGATCCCGCTCTCCGAGATACCAGCTGCGACAATCCCGTTGACATAGCCACCCTCGTCGGCTGCTGGAGAATATGCGAACACGTTGTCCAGTCCCTGGGTGTCGGTCGCTGTCCCCCAAAGGAACGTCACATCAGGAAAGTCGGGAGCAATCTCAATCAATGATGCGCCAAACTGGGTGCCGTGCGCGATAACGACGTCGTTGCCGTCCTCTGCATACCCGCGGATAGCAGCAGCGGCGTCTTCAATTACGAACGTACCATCGGTGATAGATAGCTCAATATCGCGATCCAGTGCATTCACTGCATCAACCATGCTTTGTGTGAAAGCCAGGTCATCTTTGGCGCTTGGTGCGACGATTGCGACGCGCAGAGGCGCGGCCACAGGTTCCGTTGTCACAGACTCGGTTGCTCCCGCAGCCTCAGTCGTCGGAACTGTTGTGGTCGCAGGCGCATCTTCGGCGCTGCTACCTCCACATGCTGCAGCCACGAGCGCTAGAGCAAATACTGCTATTAGTAGTCGGAATAGTCGGTTTTTTTTCATTGTCGTACCTCCCGGGTTTGACCCCATGGTTGTCTGGTCTTTAGTGGCGAATGAACGGTTTGGTAAGCGCAGCGGGTCCTTTGACTCGCTGGGCAAGAATAACGAGGGCAACGATTGTCAGTACGGCTGGTGCCATCGCCGCTAACTCGGAGAAACTCAGAGGAATGATGTTGCGAGCCTTTAACTGCAGCACGGTTGCGTTCACCAACCCGTAGAGCAGTGCTCCAGCCATCACATGGGATGGTCTCCACGATCCAAAGTAGACGAGCGCGACAGCGATGAAACCAAGACCCTGTGTGAGGTTCGGCTGGAAGATTCCGAGCTCGAGGACTAATGCGACCCCGGCAAGACCGGCCATAGTGTTTCCGATAAGGATTGCAATGTATCGGGTTCTCTCTACCGATACACCCAGACTGTCTGCGGCATGCGGGTTCTCTCCGACGGCACGAATGTTCAGTCCGAACGTGGTCTTACCGAGGAAAAGGATTGTCACTGGCACAAGAATAAACGCGACATACGTAAGTGGGTTGTGCTGGAACAGTGCCTCGCCTACGACCGGTAGGTCAGAGAGAAAGGGGATTTCGATCGTAGGCAGCTGCCGAATGGGCTTAGGTGTGCCCACCAGCCGCTGGAACAGCAGGTCGCTGAAGCCGAGACCGAAGATAAAGATTCCGATACCACTTATGCCCTGGGTCGCCTTAAAGACAATGGTAATGACACCATAGAAAACCCCCATGACGGCACCAACAGCCAAGCCGACGAGTACCCCCCATATAAGATTGTCCGTTTTCAGGACCACGAAATACGCCGAAAAGGCACTCAGCTGCATCACACCATCGATGCCAAGATTCAATACCCCGCTTTTCTGGCCTACCGTCTCGCCAAGTCCAGCAAGAAGGTAGGGGGTCGCCAGTCGCACGCCGGACCCAACAACAGCGACAAGAACTGTGAGAGTGAAAAAGTCGCTCACGTGTCAACTCCAGGAATTTTGCTATACGGACGTTCTAGATCCTCGCTTGCACGGTTCGAGGGACGTTTTTCGATAACGCTCTGAATGTAGCTCCTGAACCGCGCACTGCTAATGACGAAGATCACCACAAGGCCGTTCAGCGCGACAGCAAGTGCTGCCGGGATCTGGAGGACGCGTTGTAGCTGGGTGGCGCCCGTGAGGAGTGCTCCGAAAAGGAACGCTGACGGAATCGTCCATAGTGGATGGAGTCCCCCGAACAGCGCTGCCACTATTCCGTTGAAGCCAGCAGCTCCGGTGAACCCAGCTGCCGATCCGTCGGTGATCATCCGCTGCCCTTCGCTACCGAACACCAAGATCGCACCAGCCAGCCCGCCGAGCATTCCCGATATCGCCAAGGCGTAGGTGATGTTTCTTTCGACGTTGATGCCCGCCGCGCGGGCCGCTTCCGGGCTATGTCCGACGGCCCTGAGCCTGAAACCGAGTGGCATCCTCCACAACACGATGTAGGCGATCACCGCCGCAACAACTGCGACAACGACTCCTAGATGCAACCGCGTTCCCTCCACAAGAGTAGGCAACGCAGCGTTGTCAGAAAGACGCTGGGTTTGCGGGATACGTGTACCAGCGGCAATTTCTAGCGGATCGATAAGTGGTCCACGAAGAAGGAAATTCATGAATTGAACCATCACAAGGTTCAGCATGATCGTGCTGAGAATCTCGTTAACTGATGCGTACGCCTTGAGCACCCCGGGTATCGCACCAAGAATAGTGCCTCCGATCGCTCCGCCCAGCAACACCAGAGGGATCAAAACAACCGACGGCAGGTCGGGCAGAGCGAGTGCGATGACCGTGGCGAGAAGCGCCCCGGCGATGATCTGGCCCTCCCCTCCGATATTGATTACGCGAGCCCGAAACGCAATCGAAATTCCGGCCCCAACGAGAATGAGTGGCGTAGCTTTCACGGCAGTGGCAGCAAGACGCTCCCCACTACCAAACGCTCCATCGAGGATTGCCTTGAGGCCATCCAACGGGCTAGCGCCGAGTACCAGAAGCATGAGAGCACCCACAAGAAAAGCGGCGAACGCAGCAAGTACCGGTACAGCCGACCCCACGATTTTGCTAAGCATCTAATCTGCTCCCTTGTAGTAGCTCAAGCGACCACTTTCTAGCAGCCTCGACGCCGAACATCTGGACTTCATGTCCGTCATTCGTCCTAAGCATCTCGTCGAATACTTCACTGCGATCATCGAGACGCCTAAGACAGACACGGTACACCGATGGCTCGAACCCGTGATATCGCGCCCCATTTGTCGACGTGAATGCCTCCAGTCGATCCAACGCCCCACGCTCGGCAAACACCTCTGCGAGGATCGGCAAAGCGAACGGTGCGCTAAAGATTCCGGCCTTGCCCACCGCTGAGCGCTTGCTGCTGAGCGGATGCGGGGCCGAATCGGTGCCGAGAAAGAAGGACGCCTCCCCCGACGTCGCAGCCTCGATGAGGGTCTGGCGATCTTCCTTCGAGTTGAGGACCGGTTTGCAGTAGAGGTCGGGACGGAGGCCGTTCGCGAGAATATCGGAACGCTCACACGAGAGGTGATGTGGGGTGATCGTCCCGGTAACGTTGGAGTGCTCGCGAACAAAGGCGACGCCGTCTGTCGTCGATACATGTTCGACCGTCACTTTGAGTGTTGGCAGCTGTTCACACACCGGAGCGAGTTCGTTCTCGAGAAACACCCTCTCACGATCAAAAATGTCAACACTCGGGTCGGTCGACTCGGCGTGAACCAGCAACGGAATACCAAGGTCAGCGATCTGAGACAAGATTGGTCCATACGAGATCAGCGAAGATCCACCCGCCTCAGAATTGGTGGTAGCTCCCGCTGGGTAATACTTCACGGCGTGCACGACTCCATCGCTGAATCCAGCACGTAGATCAGCAATGGAGACACTGTCGTTGAGGTATAGCGCCATGAGTGGCGTGAACTCAGCCGATGCATCCTGCCCTGCTGCTTCAATGATGCGTTCACGGTACGCCGCCGCACTCGCGGTCGTTGTGATCGGCTGGCTCAGGTTGGGCATGACCAGCGCGTAACGAAAGAGATTCGCTGTGAAGGGGACGACTGCGCGAAGCATCGTGTCATCACGAAGATGGACATGCCAGTCATCTGGCGTGGCGATCGTCACCTCTTGGAAACCAACATCACTCATTGAGCAGCTCGTTTTGTGACTTCGGTGAGCACATCAACGCCTACACAAAAGTCGTCAATGTCTAATGCCTCTTGGGCGTTGTGAGATCCGTTCTCGTTGCGTACGAAAATCATGCCGATCGGAATTCCCGCAGCGCCGAGTGCAGCTGCGTCGTGACCAGCACCGCTGGGAAGTTTCATGGCTGGGTAACCGAGACCTAACGCAGTGTCGTAGATCATCGATACCGTATCCGTATCGATGCTCGCTGGCATCGTGTCGACACGTTCACCGACAAGCACTTCCAATCCTCGGCGTGAGGCGATCTGGGATGCGAGCTCCATGGCCTGCTCCGACACACGCTGCAACGTACTGACATCGACTGATCGTATGTCCAGCGACATGCGTACCGAATCAGGGATACGTGTCACCGCATGATGCATCGGATCGGTCGAAAATATACCAGCAGTAACGACAAGGTCAGCACCCGCAACCTCTTCGTCGATCCACAGTCGCTCAACCGTTGTCAACCACTCGGTGGCGCCCAGTACGGCGTCGTGACGCAAGTTCCGCGAGACTGCCCCCGAGTGGCCAGCCTCACCTAACCAGGTGATCGCAGGATATCGGTAGTTCCCTCTGATACCAGTGACCACACCGACAGGGCAATCGGCGGCAACGAGCAGGGGTCCTTGTTCTATGTGCATCTCAAAATATTGGTGGATAGATTTTGAGGCGCTGAGCGCCGTATTCGCTTCGATTGGACCAAGATCAGCGCCTGCTTCCTGGAGGGCTTCTCGGAGCGATATCCTGTACTCAGGAGAGACTGCATCGAGCATCTCCGACTCCAGTGTGCCCACGAGGGCCCGTGATCCGATGTAACACGTCCCGAACCAAGCGGCTTCCTCTCCGCGGAACGCGACGAGACGCACCGGCCGTCGAAGTTGTGTGGTGTCCTGAAGTCGAAACAACATGGCAAGCCCGCCGACCACCCCGGCCGCGCCATCATAATTTCCCCCTTGACGAACCGAATCAAGGTGAGATCCGATCACGATGGCATCAGCCGAGCTGTCAGTCCCGGGAAGTTCGACCCATGTGTTGCATGCCTCGTCAATCGAGACAGTGAGTCCGTTTCGACTCGCATAATTCGCTAGGAGGGTATGTGCTGCATCTTCTGCGGCTGAGTAACCACCGCGAGAGACACCTCCATTGTCAGCGGAAAGGTATCGCAGCGCCTCGAAGAATTCGAGCCCAAAGCCAGCACAGTCAGCGGACGTTACAAGTGACACCCTCATGGTGCCACATCCACATCGGGTGCACCGGCAGGCGCGTCCTGGACCATCAGGCCGCCGATCAGCTCTCTCAATGACGAGATCCCTCGCCCATCACAGAACTCGACGAGTTCACGCTCGATGCGAACAAGTGCTGTTGGATCCCTGAAGGACTCGGTTCCCACCTGGACGGCGGTGGCACCAGCAAGCAAGTACTCGACAACATCTCTACCAGAACTGATGCCACCGCACCCGATGATCGGAATCGAGACCTTGCGTGCGCATTGGTACACCATGCGAAGAATTATCGGTTTCACTCCAGGACCACTGAGTCCACCCATGATGTTTCCCAACTCTGCGCGTCGAGAATCAGCATCGATGGCAAGCGCAAGGATGGTGTTGGCAACTACCAGAGCATCGGCCCCTGCCGATTCAGCGGCCTTGGCGATGTTCACGATCTCGCCCGTATTCGGCGTGAGCTTCGCCCACAACGGCAGGGTCGTTGCTCGACGCGCCGTTGCTACGACTCTGGCGGTTGCCTCTTGACTCATCGCGAACGCCTGTCCATCGGCCTCAATATTCGGACAGGAAATGTTCAGTTCAATCGCTGCAAGTCCCTCGCCAGATAATATCGCGACCATTTCGCCGAACTGGGCGGCCGTATCAGCCGAGATGCTCGCGACAATCGGGGCACCGGAGCGGCGGTACTTCGGGAGCTCATTCGCTACGAAGTGCCGGATTCCACCCCCAGGAATTCCGATTGAATTCAACATACCAGAGGAGGTCTCGGTCACCCGCGGTACTGGGTTCCCGCGCCTGCTTGTGTAGGTAGTCGTCTTGAGAACCAGTGCACTAAGTTGTCCAAGGTCCAGGACGTTTTCCATCTCATGGGAGAATGTGCCGGATGCCGGCATAATCGGACTTCGCAGCCTCACCCCACCGCACACAGTCTCAAGTACGACACTCATATCGCGGACTCATCGCAGGATCGATACCAGGACAAAGTCTCCTCAGGCGCAACAATATCTCCGAGCGAGAACACCGGCCCTCGGGTGCACACACGAACACTTTCAACGGTGTCTCCGCGACGGAGATCAATCACACATGAATGGCACATACCCAGACCACACGCCATTCGTTGTTCAAGAGCTACTTCGCCGCCGAACCCAAGCTGTGACGAAAGGTCCTGAAGAAGAGAAACAATACGCTTCGATCCACAGGTATACGCGAAACTGAAACTACGCCGCGCGTGTTCCTCTCTGATCAGAGAATCGACCGAGGCGATATCACTCGTACCATCAGTGTCATAGACGGTATGCACCGATCCGTGTAACTCGAACGGTTCAAGACCGATTGTTGCTTCAGGAGTTCGATAACTACAGATAGCTGTGAGCGCCACGCCGTTGTGGTGAAGCGCCCTGGCGAGTGGTCCCATCGTGGCGAGACCAACACCCCGTGCTACAACAAGCACATGGTCCCATTCAGGGTTGATATCGAAACCAACCCCCAGCGGCCCGAGTACATCCAAAGTATCCCCCGGGACCAGCGTCGAGAGTCCTGTCGTCCCGATTCCGGTGACCTTATAAAGGAATGCTATCTCCCCAACATTGGTATCGACCGCATACACGCTCATCGGACGTCGAAGGAATGGGTCGCCGGCTTCGCTGCGCGGACAGCGAAGCTGAAAGAACTGCCCGGGCCGAGAGGACAAGTGCGTTGTGGCCGCTTTCAATCTGATATGCCAGTACGTATCACCGACGGGATCATTTGCAACGACAGGGAGTGCAGCCGCGAGGATAGGAAACTCCGTTCCCCCGATATTCCGTCTGGTGGAAACAGTATTCTGCAGCATAGAATCCCTGGAAGATATCAGACCGCAGTACCGAGCGCAACCAGC
>UOEK01000067.1_pt1 | contig 12513 bp, 16 predicted proteins | sample 1989451 | NCBI WGS metagenome assembly UOEK01 (sample SAMEA4712198, study PRJEB27164) | hydrothermal vent metagenome | biome: marine basaltic hydrothermal vent biome; feature: marine hydrothermal vent; material: mineral | place: Pacific Ocean | collected 2011-06-14/2011-07-23 | depth 1691 m
AGGCCCGTCATTTCGTCCACGCTCTCCCCCTTTGAACGGATCGCGACGATGAACGCAGCGATTTGGGCGTCCGACGCGTCGCCGGACATCATCGCGGTCATGGTGCGACGCGCCGTCGCACGGTCGATATCCTTGCCAGCCATCAGCGGATTCAGGACCGCGGGCCATGAGAAGTCTGCCATGGCCGGGACTCTACCCGGTCGCGCTATCCCTGTCCTGTGTCGCCGCAAAGTCGCGTAGCAGCGCGGTTCTTTCGGACGTCGACATTCCGCCCCATACTCCAAAGCGTATGTTGATTTCGAGAGCGTAGTCCAGACAGTCGTCGACAACCGCACATCCGGCACACACACGCTTTGCGTTTCGTACCGCAGAACGTGTTTCCGAGAAGAAAAGATCTGAATCAATGTCGCGACAGGCCGAGAGCGCGACCCAGGAGCGCTCCTCAACCAACGGTATAGGACGCAGCGTGTCTCGATGGATTGTTATTGCCATTCGGATGTTCTCCTTGGTCAGGGACCCTCACCGACCCGCTTACTCGTAGAGACGTTTTACGGCCCGGATGAGTTCCCGCAGCCGAATTCGCTCCGCCCGCGCTCTCACCTACAATTCCAGCTCATCCACGCCGTCGACAAGGGGTTCCTGTGCTGTATTTCACCTATACGTCCCGTCTCGCTCCCGCTCTCATCGCCGACGTAGCCCCGAACGCAGAGTTCCGATTCATCGCCCATATCCCCGAACACGGTGTGCGGTTTCCCATCAACGCCGAGGGGTGGCGCGGCGGCCTTCCGACTGCGGTCCCGGATCCCTCATCAACGGTTTGGGGTGTTGTCTACGAGGTTCCGACCGAGAACGTGGACGCGATCGAAGCAGTCGAGGCACAGGAGAAGAGAGTTCGGACCGAAGTGGAGACTATGGACCGCATGGGTCAACGCCACCAGGTCGTGACCTTCGTGTGCCCCGACGGCGGTGACGATGCGGCCCCGTCGGCGGAGTACCTCAAGCTGATGTTGGCGGGTTCCCAGCACTGGGATTTGCCGATCGGGTGGATCATCAGCCTCAGGCAGGCCCTCGCCTCTGTCACATAGGCACACAGGCACTAACCTTACGACCGCAACGTGGGCGGACAGCCGCGGTGAGCAATCGCTGAGGAAAGTCCGGACTCCGTAGGGCAATGGTGCTGGGTAACACCCAGGCGGGGCGACCCGATGGACAGTGCAACAGAGAGCAGACCGCCGATGGCACAGAACCTTTGGTTCCGTTTACGGATCTGCGGGCGATGTGCACAGGCAAGGGTGAAACGGTGGTGTAAGAGACCACCAGCGATGCGGGTAACTGCATCGGCTCGGTAAACCCCACCAGGAGCAAGGCCAAGCAGGAACAGGGCTGCCCGTCCGTTATGTTCCAGGTAGGCCGCATGAGCTCGTCCAGCAATGGCGGGCCCAGATAGATGGCTGTACGACGACAGAATCCGGCTTATAGCCCGCGTTGCAGTCGTTGATTGTGGGGTGCCTCGTTCATGCGAGGCGCCCCACAGTCATTCACCCCGCCGGTGTCGATCCGAACCGATGCAGTCAGATGGATCGATGTCATGGAAGACGTGATACCGTTTCGCACGCATCAGCAAGCGTGGTGCCGACCATATTCAGCTTCTGGCGTCCAATTGGGCGATATACCGCCCAATTGGACGCCAGAACAGGAAAGGATTGAGGATGAGCACGTGGACACCTGACTCGTGGAAACAATTCACGGTCAGCCAGCAGCCAGTTTACCCAGACCCGGCAGAGCTGGAACTCGTCCTCAAAGAGCTCTCCAACCTTCCCCCACTCGTAACATCATGGGAGGTGGAGTCCCTCAAGGGCCACCTCGCTGCTTGCGCTCGTGGCGACATGTTCCTCCTCCAGGGTGGTGACTGTGCGGAAAGTTTCCACTCGTGCCACCCAAAACCGATCACCGCGCTCCTCAAGATCATGCTCCAGATGTCACTCGTGCTTACCCACGGCACCCGCCGGCGAGTAGTCAGGGTCGGGCGTATCGCCGGCCAGTACGCAAAACCGCGCTCCGCCGACCAGGAACAGCGCGGCGACGAGATCCTCCCGACGTATCGCGGCGACCTCTTTAACCGGTCTGGGTTTACTCAGGGCGATCGTACGCCGGACCCATCCTTGTTGCTGCGCGGCTACGAACGAGCGGCCCTCACTCTCAACTTCATTCGGGGACTTATCGACGGCGGTTTCGCCGACCTCCACCACCCCGAATACTGGGATCTCGCCTTCGTCGACGAATCACCGATGAAAGCGGAGTACAAACGGCTCGTGGCCAACATCCAAGACTCGGTTGAGTTTATGGAGCACGTGCTGGGCGCGTCCGCAGATACGATGCGCCGAGTCGAGTTTTTTACGAGCCATGAGGGGTTGTCCCTCAACTACGAGCAGGCACAAACCCAGATGGTCCCTCGCCGGTCCGGGTACTACAACCTGTCGACCCACTTCCCGTGGATAGGTATGCGAACGGCACAGGCCGATGGTGCCCATGTCGAGTATTTCCGCGGGATTCGGAACCCCATCGGTGTCAAGGTCGGACCGACGATGACCGACGAGACGCTTGAGCGACTTCTTGAAGTGCTTCACCCGGATGACGAACCGGGCCGCCTCACACTCATCCACCGTTTCGGATCCGGCAACGTGCGTGACCACCTGCCGCGCCTTATCGACGTGGTGAAGCGCTCAGGTAAGACCGTGAACTGGACAGTGGACGCCATGCATGGCAACACGGAGACGACGGCGGATGGGATCAAGACACGGAGATTTGAGAATGTTCTCAGCGAGATACGAGACTCGTTCGCGGTCCACGCCGAGGAGAACTCTATCTTGGGCGGGGTCCATTTTGAGCTGACCGGCGAGAACGTCACCGAGTGCCTCGGCGGTGCCCGCCAGCTCTCCGAGCAGGACCTGCATCGGTCATATGTTTCAAAATGTGACCCACGGCTCAACTACGAGCAGGCGCTCGAAATGGCGATGCTGGTCGCACATCAACTGCGCGAAGAGGCTTAGAGCTTGGGCGCTGGAGCTTGCCGGGTTCCGCCCCCGGAGCTCCGAATCACGTACACCCAACCGGTACCGTCAATACCCGTTACCGGTGTCCCTTCCACAAGCTTTCCATCCAACGCTGCGGGGCCTCCCTCAATGGCCGACGAAAAGGCCGTCTCCTGCTGGAACGCGGCAGCGTTCTGTGAACCGACCAACTGATCAAAGGAAGCTCCGACTATTTCCTCGACGTTGATATTGAACAGCCCGGCCAGGCCACGGTCGGCGTACACGACAACACCGGCACGGTCGACGACGCAATGACCGTCACGAGTGCCATACAGTTCGGGTGGTCGGACACCGCGGTGCCGCGCCACGGCGAACCGGACGGCTCGACTCAAGGTTGCCGGACCGATGGAGCCCTTCACGAGGTAGTCCTCCGCGCCTTCGGCAACAGCCTGGACCGCGGCGTCCTGATCATCGTGAGCGCTGAGTACAACAATCGGAACGTTTGGTGCGGCCGCGAGGATTTGGCGCACAGAATCGATCCCGTCCGAATCCGGGAGTACCAGATCGAGCAGAACACAGTCGACGTCCGCACCCGACGATCGCAGATGGCGAATCGCGACTTGTAGCCGGTTGACGTTCACCGTCGGGAGTCCCTCCGGCCACGCCTCAGCGAGCATCGCCTGTACGAGCCTCAGGTGCAAGGGGTTGTCTTCAATTATGAGAAGGGACGGCGCCAGGGAACCGGCTTCACTCATGGTATGACCTTTCGTCATCTCACCCTACCCACTGTCGGCCCGCGGGTCCCGCTCCTAAGGCCACCGATCCGATCCGACCACCGAATTTGGCCGATAAGCTAGGGCCGACCCCTCGATCGGAGAACCAGTGACACGTTTCGCATATTTCTGTGGCCACGAGCAATGGCATCCCGAGGAGCTCGTGCGCCATGCCCAGCTCGCCGAGCAGGCGGGGTTCGATGCGGTAGTCGTATCCGAACACTTTCATCCCTGGGTCGACGACACGTCCGCCTCCGGGTTTGCGTACGCCACGATTGCAGCGATGGCGCAGGCCACCGAGAGAATCGAATTCATCACCGGTGTCACTACTCCGCTTTTCAGGTTTCATCCCGGTGTCGTGGCCCAAGCCGCCGCCACCCTGAGTCGTATCTCCAACGGTAGATTTCAGCTCGGGGTCGGTACTGGGGAGAACATCAACGAGGGTCCCCTCGGATACGATTTCCCAAAGTATGCGGAACGCTCCGCACGCATGCGCGAAGCGCTTGAGATCATGCGCCGACTCCTCGACGGTGAGAAGCTCACCTTCAACGGCGAGTACTACGTCACCGATCGCGCCAAGTTGTACAGCCCGCCGGTGTCGCGCGTTCCACTCTGGATGGCGGCCGGCGGTCCCAAGAGCTCAGCCCTCGCAGCCCAGCTTGCGGACGGCATCATCACCTCCGTCAAGGACCCAGCGGTGACGTTCGAGCGCGTCATCAACCCGGCACGGGCAGCGGCCAAGGAAGCAGGCAAGCCAGCGCCGCGGTTCGTGGCGACACGATGGTCCATCTACGCACAGAACGACGACGAGGCGTGGCGAGCCCTTACGTCGTGGCGTGGACTTCGAGCACCCGGAAGGCTCGAGGCAGTCGATCCGCAAACGTTACGGGAAAGGGCGGACGAGATGCCACGCGAGGAGATTCTCGGGCAATACAGTCAAGTGACGAATGCCGCCGACTACGTCGAGACCTACCTTCCGCTGGTAACTGACATCGGCGCCGACTATGTGACAATCCAGACAACGTCGGTGAATCAGGAGCCACTGATCGAGATGTTGGGTTCTGAGGTGCTGCCCGAGTTGCGCAGCGCCGCACAGTCCATGTAACCGGCACCCGCTTCGCTACGGTGCGAGTAGGGCGGCGAGACGAGCAATCGCGGAGGCTCGTCTCTCCGATTCGGGTTTTTGCGAATCGACTGCCTGTAGCGCCGGAATCAACGCGTCTTGGAGCTCGGCGCGAAGTTGATCCCCGGTGCTGCCGCTCGGAATCGTTGAAACGAAGTCTTCGATCAGGGGAAACAGTGCATCGCCGAGCGTCGCCACGAGATCAACGCGCCATGTGCCGTCGTAGCTTCGCGTAAACACTGACCCCGGGTCGTTTTCGTCTCCCACCGCGACATGTGCGAACACGACATCATCGACCGCAAACTGCTCGAATCCTCGGACTGTGACACTGTCGAGCGCCAGTCCCGTGTATGTCCCGTAGGCTCCAGCGAACGAAACCCAGTAGTCGGCGACGGTTTCGGGAGCGAGTCCCTGCACGAGCATACGTTCGACATCGTCGACGGGAATTTGATTCTCGATAGCGATAACAATCACCAGCGAATCCTGGTCAACAACGTCAACCAGTCGGGCGACGTCACGTGCGCTCACCGCGACCAGCCACTCTCGCACGGTTCCCGTCGGATATGTGTTTACAGGCTCGTCAACGTCACTGGAACCGCTGCACGCGGCGAACACTAACCCCGTCGCTACCAGAACCCTCAACAGCTTCATAGGGTGGAGGCTAACAAGGTCTAGCGGATCCGCGGCGGTGCCCCGCTAGACTCCCGTGGATGTCCAAACTCGCCTCCAAGACTACCCCCGCTCTTCTTCTTGGATTTGTTGCAGGCATCGTGAGCGGGTTGTTCGGGGTTGGGGGCGGGATCATCGTCGTCCCGGGTCTCGTGCTCGCGATTCGTATCCGCCCGGCGATGGCGTCGGGCACGTCGATCGCTACCATCGTGGTTTCTGCTGCCGTCGGTGTCTCCCGATTCCAGGGAGACGGGGCAGTCGATTGGCGAGCCGCCAGCCTGCTATTTGCCGGCGCCTCGATCGGCGCAATCGCGGGAGGAAGGGTCATCACGAACGTCCCCCAGAGTCAGCTAGCAAGGATGCTTTCGGTGCTGATGATGGTTTCCGCGATCAAGATCGGCCTGTCATGACCATCGCATTGCTAGCTATCGGGCTCTTCGCTGGCACGCTCGCCGCCCTCCTCGGCGTCGGCGGTGGCATCGTGTTTGTGCCTGGTCTTGTGGTAGTTCTCGGCCTCTCCCAACACGTCGCCCAGGGCACTTCACTCGCCGTCATAGCTCCGACCGCCCTCATCGCTACGATCGTTCACCACCGCGGGGGGAGGGTGATGTGGTCAATTGCCATTCCAGTTTCGATCGGTGCCGCAGTCGGGGCCTACGTCGGTGCGTCGTTTGCGCTAACACTCGAGGGTCCGGTCCTCGAAAAAATGTTTGCGGTCGTCCTCGCTGCCCTTTCCGTTTTGATGTGGGTCAAGGCCGGCCAGCGGGAGCAGCCCACAGCTACCCCTCAGGAATCGGGACCTCAATAACCCCAGTCCGGACGAAAGCGTTCCGGGCGGCGCTGTCGCCGAGTTTCCCCCGTCGGGCCAGCACAAGAAGGTAGGCCACACCAACGACCTCGAGCGCCCAAACCAGTGGATCGCTGATCACGCTCGCCACATACGCACCTGCCGTCGCGTATGCCTGCTCGCTAAAGGTCGTACCGAGAAACGGCCACAGCAGTGTTTCCTGAGAGTCCCACATTGCGTCAAGAAACAGATGAAGCAGCATGCCGACCGCAACTGCCATCCAGCGGCGTCTGGGGCGACCCCGGCGAGTTCGAATCAGGACGAGAATCATGACCGCTACGGCGGCCAGCAGCGAGTGGGCGACCAGTCGAACGGATTGGAACGAGTCCCACATCGCTAACCCGATCGGCGTGTCCACGATGTCAGGAAGCAGCGCACCGAGCGCCAAGAATCGGAGGTCCATCTTCTCGTCCCTAAAGGTGTATCGGGCTATCGCGATGCTTGCACCAAGATGCCAAAACAGCATCGCGCCTCAGACGACGAGGATTCGGCGGCAGTGTATGCAGCGCGGAGGGTCGGAGCGTTTGGCTTCGAGTTGTTCTGCTGCTGTCAACGAGAGATGACAGCCCCCGCAGACACCGTCGTCGAGAGCGGCAACACCGACGCCGCCCTTGAGCGCTCGCAGCTCCTCGTAAAGGGCCACCATGTCCGCGTCGATGCTTGGCAAGAGCTCTACCTTCCGCACCTCACGGCGGGTTAGCTCTGCATCCAACACCCTCCACTCGTCCTTAATCACAGCCGCGAGCCGGTCCTTTTCGATGGTGAGCTTCTCCAGCTCGACCTTCGCGGCTTCGGCCACCTGTTCCAGGTCCTCGGAGGATTCCATGAGGCGAAGGAGCTCATCCTCCATCTTTGCTTTATTGCTCCGCAGCATCTCAACTTCGCGTCGCAGGTAGTCGGCGTCGCGTGCTGACATGCCACCGCTGTAAAGACGGAGCTGCTCGCGCTCGAGCTTGGTTTCGGCGAGCCCTAACTCGCCTTGCGTACGGTCAAGGCTCCGCGCCGTCTGCCTCAACTGCTCGACGGCGTCGGCTTCAGCGACCGTCAGCTCCTCGACCTTTCCGTGCGCCGTCTTGTACAGCGCAAGTTCGGGAAGGTTCTCTCGATCATGGAGCAGTCGATCGATCTGCAAGTCAACCTTTTGCAGGTCGAGAAGATCCGCATAACTCTTCATCTCCATGTTGCTATTCCCTCCACGGGTTCGTATTGATGGTTGTTAGATCGATAGTGTCGCAGCCCAGCTCTCCCACTGCCCGCAGCAGGGATTTCATCCCGGGGCGTTCCGATGGGGCGTGCCCGGTGTCTACGATTGCGGTCCCCTGGCTCAGCGCCGCCTGGGCTGTGTGATGGTTGATGTCACCGGTCACCAGAACGTCAACAGCCCCGGCAATCGCCCCGACGAACGACCCACCGGACCCCGGAACAACCGCGACCGAACCGACCTCCTTCGTGCTCTCGCCGGCGACACGCGAGCGTGTGCCCAATATTTCGTCAACGTGTGCAACAAACTCATCGAGCGGCTGAGGAACAGCACGACGTCCCCGACGCCCGATGAAACCCGCATTCGCTGACACCGCGACAATGTCGTACGCCGGTTCCTCGTACGGGTGCGCTTCGACGAGGGCAGCCACGATGCTGGCTAGGTTGCGCTTCGCAGCGATCATCTCGAGACGGGTTTCCACAACAGACTCCGGGACCCCGGGGACTCCAATCGCGGGATCGGCGTGGGGTCCTGGCGTGAATCGACCTTCTCCTTCAACCCGAAAGTTGGCGCCGGTGTAGTGCCCGACCGAACCTGCCCCAGCACCGGCAAGCGCATCGGCCACGGCGTCGACATTTTCGGTGGGAACGAACGTGACGATCTTCACGGTATCCGAGCCCCATTCAGGGCCGAACGGCGTGGGGTTGTCGAGGCCAAGTACTGCGGCGAGGGCGTCGGCGCTGCCACCCGGTGCAACGTCCCATGCCGTGTGAACGATATGCAGCGCAATCCCCGCCCTGGTTAAGGAATATGCCCTCCCCGACGGCGATACCGCGGCGACAAAAGCGGTGACCGGATCGAACAGCAACGGGTGGTAGGCGACCAGCAAGTCAACGTTCGCCTCGGTAGCCGCAGTGACGACAGCTGCCGTAACCTCGTGGCACACCCCGACCTTGTCACAGGTTGTGCCACGGTCTCCGACCTGCAAACCAACCTGGTCCCACGATGCCGCTTTCGAGAGCGGAATACGTTGGTTGAGTGCTGCAAGGTAGGTCGCTAAATCCATGACCCCCGATGCTAAACGGCTTTGGCACTTCGAGTGTCATCGCGGACCCCGTCGGGCCCGGGCGATCTCTGTTCGGCTCCCCAGATCATGGTATCGGCGCTGGTACGCCAGGTGGGTCGGGGACTACGCCGGTTTCGAAGAACTCGGTCCAGAACTCGATCTCAGCCGCCACCACGCTGGGGTCCAGTCGGTAGCCCTCCGCCGCCTCGTTCCGAACGTCACGAATGCTTGCGATCATTGCGGAGAACTCCTCGAGGGTGATGACCTCCGGCACAAAGGGAGGCTCCGGCGGGGCTTCAGGGTCCGGGATCTCATTCTGTTTTCTCTCGATCGCCTCCGCTACCCCGTCGCCCAGAACAGTGCCGTCTCGCGCGACGTGGAAAACGCCCTGCGGTCCCCAAAACGGCTTATACGCCGCAAGCAGATCATCACGCATGAATCGCACCTGTAGCCTCAGGAAGAGAACAACGGTCTCCCCTTCGGTGTAGCGTCCCCCTCGGAAGGCGTCCCGGGGGTCCGGTTCGACCCCACCGCCGCCTGCAACAACTCGGACTACCGAGTCCATCTGTTGAAAGTCGTCGCGCAGCACGGTCTCGATGTCGACAACGATCTCGCGGTACATCCCGGGCTCTACGCTTGGGAGAGTGTCGGCCGTCCTCGGCGGCCTCGTCCACCTCTGGCCGTCCGCCGAGTTCCAGAACGGACCGAGTACTTCCCGCACCGTACCCACAACAACGATGGGCGCCGCATAAAACACTATCTCCGGATCAATAGTTATGTAGTCCGAATGGATGTTGGGGTCGGTCCAGGTATCTTCCGCGGGGCGCCTTACAACAACGAAGCTTGTGGAGGTCGACGATACGGCGGGCCGGGGGGTACTTTCGGCGGCGGCCTCCCCTGCCCCTGTCGAGCCGCACGCTGTCAACAGCACGGTAAAGACGATGCTGGTCACGACGATCGATCGTCTGACATGTAAGGCTGCACTAGTCCCCATGGAGGCAACATATGCCAACCCCCACAGTTGTCAAGTGTTACTAGGCGTGATTGGTGGCTCGAGCGAGCACGGCGGCCGTCGAGAGCTACCGGCACCTACACAGGAGTCTCGTCGGCGAGTCGCCTCGCTGAGCTCGAAGCCACGTGGTGTCCTCGCATAGCGACCACCGACCGAGTTCTGTGCAGTCGCCGGTTGACATCGGAAGTTCACTCACGTCGGACCTCCGGGTGATCAGGACCGTGGATGCGATCCACACCCGAGACGGGCGGGCCGTCACCTGCCCATGGGCTCAAGATACGTGGCGCTCACACGGGAACTTGGAGTCCTACCGTTGCGTCTATTGGGCATGAAGCTCTTGTCCGGTGTCGCGATTCTCTTCTTTCTGACATTGATGGCGTGCTCGTCCAAGGAACCCGTGACCGGCAGTGAGGGGACGCCGACGATCCCACCGAGTTCGACTGTGGTTTCGACGCCCTCCGCCCCGACGACATCGATCACCCGCGCGCCATCCACCACTGCCGGCGGAACGTCAACCACGACCTCGCAACCTCAGCGACCTGTCGCCCTCGAGCGGCCACCCGGTACCGTGACGTGCGCCGAGATCGAGGGTAACTTCCCGGTAGGTGTTGACGATCACGGGGTGTATCTAGACAAGGGACTCATCAGCTACTTTCGTTCCAGTGGCGCTGATCGGGTCGACGAAATATTCATCCAGTTCCTGGACGACCCGACCTGCACCGCCGACTCGGAAGCCTGGAAATACATGATCGGCTACATCTTGATCCCGGAGAGTCTCTACGGGTTCGGTCTGTGCGATTTCTACCGGAGTCTTGCGACCTATAGCCCTCCCCCGGCCAATCTCGACACCGTCCTCACGCAACTCGCAACAGCAGAGCAACTCTGCAACTGAGACAGCGCACCGCTCGGCGACGGCTAGGACCCCACCAGACAGCACACCGGCGTCCCCACGAGGACTCCGGGTCAGCACTCCGTGTCGAAGGTCTTGGAGAACGCAACCACGCCGTCGCTGGCGGCGGTTTGGGTGAAACCGAGGCGGGCCATCAGGGCGCAGGCTCCGAGGTTGGTCGCGAGGCACTCTCCGACGATCGTTGTGTGACCGTTTTGAACCGCAGCGTCGATGACGTCCTGGAGCACCAAGGCGGCCACGCCACGGTGACGCCATTCCGGTTGCACGACGACGGCGATCTCAACATTTCCGTCGTCTCGCATGCCGTACCGAGCAAGACCGATAGGGAAGCCATCGACCGTCTCACACACAATGGCGAGTCGTTCGACAAAGTCGAGCAGCGTCAGGTAGTCGAGCCGTTCCTCGGTCATCGAGAAGCTGGCGTTGAAGAAGCGGTTCTCCAGGTCGGTTGGGTCGGCGGTATCGTACGCTTCCTGGATCATCGAGCGGTCCTCGGGCCGGAGGGGGCGCAGCCATACCGGTGTTCCGTCAGGAAGCTCCACAGCTCGGCGTTTACGGACGTCGGCCATCACGCACCCACTTCACCGGTCTGCTCCGCAGAGAGAGTCGGGATTCGAAGTCACACAAGTGATCGCTCATAGACATCGCCCACCTTCTTGAATCCCATCCGCTCGACGTACGCTTCGTGCGCCTTGGTCAAAGCAGTCGTCCTCACCGTGCGATAACCCTTTTCGACCAGGGACTGCCGGCTCGGCCCGAAAAAATGCTGCCCAAGTCGGTTATCCCGAAATTCGGGTGTCGCGTAGTCGAGAACAATCGTGAGCACGCCAGGCTCACACTCTCGGCCAACGACCAGTCCGGCCGGCACCATGTCGCGCAAAATGAAACAAATGAAGTCCGCATCCTTGAGCGACCCATCGAAATCAGGCTGGGATTCTTTGATCGACTGCTTGTGGAATTCCAAGAAACGATTGGCGTAATCGGAATCTGGCTCGACCTCCAGGATGGAATAGTACGAGTGATCCGTCGCCGCCTTCCACAGGTAGAACGTGTTGATCGCCATGATGGCGATGTTGGTCAGGATGATCGGCACCGACCCGATCAACAGTCCGTAGATCCCGAATGTGACCGACCCGAGCAGGCTAAAGATGCGCAGTTTGCGGTATGACGTCATCGTGAGTGCGGTAACGACAAGCGCCGATGCGAAATAGCCGATGAGCTCGTACAGGGTTGCCTTGTCCATGCGCCTCCGTGGTTGGTGCCAACAGTACTCATCTGCGCCGCCGGAAAATATCTCAGCACGCGGTAAACCTTCCTGCGTGCTCTGGCGTGTAACCCGTGTGAGGTAGGTCACATCACTGTCCCTTGGACATTTGTAGTAACCAGGAGGACCAGCAGATGCTTAAACGGAAAGCCATCATCGTCTTCGGGACGACATTCGCTTTGATATTGGCGAGTGGTGCGGCACTGGCGCAGGTGGGGGCCTTCCAGGCAGACCCACCTCCGGCCGTTGTTGCGTCGGGCGACATTCTCGACGAGCCGGAGCCACCGTCGACCACGACCACGGAGGCTCCGCCGGAGACGTCGACCACGACAACCACGACGCACGCTCCGAAAGAGACCACGACAACCACAACCACCACTGAGGTGCGTGACGAGGAGCCACCGCGCCTTGAGATCACCAGTCCGGACTCGGGTGCGGTCACCAGTCGCAGCCACATCCTCATCAAGGGCGTCACCGAGCCGGGGGCCAAGGTCTCCATCGGCGACCAACGTGTCGAGGTCGGCGAAGAAGGCCACTGGCGCATCGAGGTGAAGCTGCGCGAAGGCCGGAACGAGATTGTTGTCGTCGCACGTGACGCGGCCGGCAACACCTCCGA
>UOEK01000185.1_pt1 | contig 12310 bp, 9 predicted proteins | sample 1989451 | NCBI WGS metagenome assembly UOEK01 (sample SAMEA4712198, study PRJEB27164) | hydrothermal vent metagenome | biome: marine basaltic hydrothermal vent biome; feature: marine hydrothermal vent; material: mineral | place: Pacific Ocean | collected 2011-06-14/2011-07-23 | depth 1691 m
AGGTAGCCTCATTCGCGTCGGTACTCGTCATCGTATCCGGAAGAGGCCTCTTCACACCTCTGGGGCAGTTGCTATTCCAGGCGGCCGTACTCACGGGCATTGCCTGGTTGGTCATCTTCGATCGCGAAAGTCCAGGGACCAGCAATTCTGTGATCCATGCAGAACGATGACAGGCAGAACCGGTGGGTGATGAGTCGTCCATCGCCTAGAGCGACCAAGTCCTTGGAGCTTTGCAACGAGCGAAAGTGAGGCTCCGCTGTCTGGCTACTGCTCCGCTCTGTCCATCCCGAGGTGCAGGGCTTCGGCCAAAGTGAAGTCACGTTCTTCGTCGATATCGACGGCTTCGAAGGGGTCCATTTCCCAGACCATGGTGTCGGAAGTGATCCGTGCGTCCTCAGCGAAGAATGCCTCGCGCTCGAAGATGTACATATTCGAGTTCTCGAGATAGATCGGGTCTAGGTCCTGAGTGGGGAGCAGCTCGTTCGGATTGTGGTTGATTGCCTGCAGATCCTTGTCATAGAGGCGCGCCTGGATGCGCGTTACGGTGAACAGGCTGGTGCAGTCGTCGTTGGCAAAATACGCCGTGACAGCGGCGTTGATCGTATCTGTCGAAAGGAGTGGATTGGTGCAATGAGTTTGGGCAAGGTGGCCAATCTCCGGATGATCTTCCAGGAAGTCTTTGATAATCCAGTTGACCGAGATGTCATGGCCGAGCAGCTCGGGTTTGCGCATCTCAACCGTGACTGTCGGGAATGTGGCCGCCGAGGATGCGATCTCCGAGCTGTCGGTGTTGATATAGATATTTCCTACGCATCCCGCCTGTTCGAGCGCTCGCAGAATGGTGTGAAAGAGGGGCTGACCACCAAACGGCCTCATGTTCTTGCCCGGCACACGTTGTGATTCTCCCTTGAGCGGGATCAGGACATCGATCGTTGTCACGTTGCGGACCCCTGCTTGCGGATCTTGCCGATGGTGGTGCTCACCTCGTCGATGCGGTGAGCGAAGAACAGCATGTCGGAGGCGAATGCGACGAAGCGGTAGCCGTCGGAGATGACACGGCGAAGCTTGGAGTCGTCCGGCTCTACGACATGGATACCCGCCAAAACACCGGGGCGGGCAACAGTCCGTTGCACCCGTTCAAGTGCCGAGACGACATCCGGGTGTTCGAAGTTCCCAGGATGGCCAAGCGAGGCCGACAAGTCGTAGGGTCCGATGAAGAACCCGTCGACACCGGAAACGGCGAGGATATCGTCGAGGTTGTTTACGCCGTCGATATGCTCAACCTGCATGATGCAGACCAAGTCGCGTTCCATCCGGTCGAGGTACTTTGGGAAACCGATTCCATAGTCCTGGGCTCGTGCCAAACCAACACCGCGGGTACCTCGTGGGGGATACGTAGCGGCGCTCACGATGGCCGCTGCTTCTTGTGCGGTATTCACCATCGGGGCAATGATGCCCGCGGCACCAGCATCGAGCACTTTCTTGATCTCGGATGGGTCGTGACCACTGAGGCGTACGAGCGTCGGACACCCGGCGAGATCCGCGACCCGGATGATCTTTCCACACTGGTCGATGGAAATTGTTGTGTGCTCAAGGTCGACGCACAACCAGTCAAACGGACCAGTTGCAAGAATCTCAACAAGGGATTCGTCCCCGAGCTGAATCCATGATCCGATGGTGGGCTGGGCGCTACCGATTCGATCCTTCAGAGTGGCCATTGAGACTCGCTTTTGGGTTCCGATAGACATGACGGTTTCGAGCCACCGTAGAGTAGCCTATTGAACAATCCGGTCTCAGCATCCCGAAAGGACTGGTCATGGACCAGCGCACAATTGCGATAACCACGTCCAATTTCGATATGACGAATCCGCTTCTTGATAACTTCAGGGCACAAGGATGGGACGTCATTCGCAGTGAGTACGGACGTCGGCTCACGGAAGACGAAGTGAGTGATTTACTCGCCGATCATGGAATCGTCGGAATGGTCGCCGGCGTGGAGCCCCTCACCGACGATGTCTTCGCCGCCAACCCGGCGCTGCGAGTCGTATCGCGCTGCGGGACGGGGTTCGACTCGGTGGACCGAAACGCTGCCGACAAGCGCGGCATCGTTTGTGTGAACACTCCTAACGCTCCTGCCGCGGCTGTGTCGGAGCTGACGCTTGGCCTGATCCTCTCGGTGTTGCGTCGTATCGCAGAAGTTGATCGGAACCTCCGCGGTGGGGAATGGAAGGCACTCATGGGTTCGCTGTTGGCGAAACGAACCGTCGGGATTATCGGCATGGGCCGCGTTGGGCGTCGCGTGGCCGATCTCGTCGGTGCGTTCGGCGCCGATGTCATCTACTACGACCCACACGTTGCAACTGCCGAATATGATCGCGCATCGTCCCCCGAGGATCTTGCATCACGGGTCGATATCCTTACCGTCCACATCCCACTGACCGAGACTACGAGGAACATTGTCGACGCCGCGGTGATGAACGCTCTCCCAGATCGGGCGATACTGATCAACGCGGCCCGCGGTGGGGTCGTCGACGAGGCGGCGGTCATCGCAGCGTTAAAAGCCGGACGTCTTGAGGGTGCAGCCTTCGATGTATTCGAACAAGAACCGTACAACGGGCCTCTGCGCGATTTCGACAATGTCGTCCTCACGACGCACATGGGATCGTACGCGAGAGAGGCGAGACAGTTGATGGAGAGCGAGGCGCTCCAGAATCTATTGAACGCACTCCTAGAGCTTGACTCCGAGGGCGAGACATGACCTCCCTTGCCAACGTTGTCGATCTCATTGTTTTCGACTTCGATGGCACGATCTGTGAATCTGCCGACGTAAAGACCGACGCGTTCTATCGACTGTACCTCGACGAGCGGGGTCCAGAGTTCGCTACCGCCGTCAGGGACTACCACCTCGAGCATGTGGGGATATCTCGCTTCGACAAGATTGTCCATGTCGAGGAAACCATGCTCGGCCGGCAATGCACGGACGAACGTCTCCATCTCATGGCCGAACGGTTCGGAAGTTTGGTCACTGATGCGGTCATCGCTGCCCCGTATTGCGATGGAGTCCCGGATTTCCTGGATACTTTCGCCGGTGTCGTGCCGATGGTCATTGCCTCCGCGACTCCGACGGATGAGCTTCGATACATCGTTGCCGCGCGGGGACTCGGTTCGTCGTTCGAAGCCGTCGAGGGCAGCCCCTCGTCCAAGGCTGAGATCATTAGTGAGTTCCTGGTGCGGCGCGGAGCAAAGGCTGCGCGCACCGTGGTGGTTGGCGACCAGCTCTCGGACCTCAACGGAGCACGGGCTGCGGGTGTCGGTTTTGTCGGTTTCCGGCCGCAGACGAATGATCGTCTCTTCGAGAATGATGTACCGGTGGTAGCTCATTTCGATCAGCTTGGATCGGCGATCATATCGGCAATGTCACGGTTCGCCGAGCACAGCCTGACGACCGACCGCAGGGATCCGACCTAACAACCTTCGCTGCCGATGCCGAGCTATACCTTCGAGAACCGGGTGGTCGTCGAGTTGATGACATCAGCGGTGCGTTCGGCAGAACTGCGCTGAGGGTCCATGTCAACCTGCTTCGCAAAAAAGGTTGCTGAACGTTTCCGCACATCCTTCCCGGGTCCGTTCTGTGCGATCGCTTCACCAAGCTCGGCCGCATTAGTTGAGACGTCGAACGCACCCTCAGGGTTCTGGAACGTTGGAACCTTCTCGCCGTGCGGGTTGTGATAGATGAACGCAATATCGCGCGCCATCGCCTCGAATGGAACCGTCGAGAAGCGACTGATGAGAACTGTACCGACGTCGAGGAGCCGAGAGATCGGGATCGTAGAGGTATGTGCCGACTTGATGGCGTACTCCGCCGGGTGGATTGCAAGGGTGTATGGAATGCCCGCAATCCGGCAGCCTTCAATCGCGGATTCTGTATACAGTTCGCGAGCAGAGTCAAGCACGCCGTAGGTGAAATTTACGTTGATAATGGCTCGCGCCGGGGGCCTTGGAGCGGGTGGGGCGGACCAGAGACGTTCTAGTCGTGACGAACCAATGATGAAGCGGCTACCGGTGAGAGCATCGAAGTCGTTCTGTCCCTGGCAGAGGATGTGATCGGCGTGGGTGTACGGTTTGCGGTCCTGCCCGGTATCGACGTCGTTGAAGTCCTGAGCGCCCTCAACCTTTGCGAAGGTCGGGATGCCCCGAGCCTTTGCTGCCGCAACGACGTCACCGTATCCACCCCAATCCTTGAGTGTTACGACAGCCGACACATCTTCCCCGAGCTGGTCAGGCGACGGCAGGTCGTACACGTCTTCGGTTATCCAACGAGCCCCGGCCTCGAGCCGCAGCCAATGTGGGCGGCCAGACGCGAGACGCACGGGGACCTCGCGGCTCGCGAGCACGTCGGCAAGCCGGGTGACCTCGGGCAGGTGGTAGGCGGCGCCTGGCAGTAACAGGACGACCCGTTCGGTCGGCTCCGACCAGCGCCGGATTGTGGGAGTTGAGGGCCAGCGCGTCGCAGCGGCGACGACCCCGTCGACCACGCGAACATCCTGGGTTAGGTCCTTCAAGTTGGCGGTGTTCTCGCGTGACGAGTCGATGACCATCCGAACGCGCTCGGACAACCAGTCGTAGCGCGCCCGTTGTTTTACGACAATGACGGCCAAGAGAGTGACAGCGAGGGAGAGCGCGAGAAAGAGAACCAATGCCATGGGTCGAAGCGTAGTGCGTGCCGCCACCGCGACACGGTCATTCCTATGTGGCATTGTTGGTCGCGTCCGATAGCATGCACGTCAGTGTGGAATTACCACACCAAGGGAGTGGAATGTGACGTCGGGGGATCAGGAACCAACAAATGACTCCGTCAGCGGACGCAGCATGTTGCCGGACAAGCGGATCGTGATCGGGGGTGGCGTCCTTCTGGTCGCGGTGATCGCATTCGGCGTGTTTCTCGGTGCCAGCGATGACAACCCTGACGACGTTGCGACCACCCTGGCTGTCGATAGTACCCAGACAACGTCCAGTGTTCTGGCGGCCGCAACGCCCACGACGGCCGCACCGGCCGATGGCAACGGCGGGGTTTCCGTTCCCACCACGACCGCAGCCCCGGTAGATGTCAACCCGCTCACAGGGCAGGCCCTCGACTCTGCGAACACCGGTCAGGTCATTGCCGTCAAGATCGATAACGCACCGGCCGCACAGGGACAGATAGGGTTGCGCGAAGCCGGGATGGTTTTTGAGGTTCCGGTCGAGGGAGGACTCACCCGGTTCACCGCGTTGTTCTTCGATACTGTTCCTGTTGGTGTCGGCCCGGCCCGGTCAATCCGTCCCGTCGACGGTGACCTTCTTGCCCCATTCAACCCAGTCGTTGTCACCACGGGTGGACGGCCGTGGGTAGTCCGAGAGGTCGAAGCAACGGGGGCCATCGTGCTCACTGGTGCCGAGTATTTCGAGGAGATCCTGCGTCGACCCCCCTCCAACCTGCTTGCCCTCGCCGCCAAGGCGAACGCCGGTGCGACCGGTGGCCCTCCGGGAACTGAGCCGTTCCGGTTCGGTGATAGTTTCGGTGGCTCTCCGGTGTCGTCGATCAGTATCCCGTTGTCGGGAGTTATGGATGTCACGTGGACCGCCGGTGGTGACGGATGGAAACGATCCCAAAACGGTGCCCCGTTTCAGGTCGCCGACCTCTTTGACAGTGACCCGGGGGAGTATTCCGTGGACACCGTCGTAGTCATGATGGTTGCCGAGCGCTCCGCCGGGTACCAGGACACCGCTGGCGCAATCGTGCCGACGTTTGACGTGATCGGGTTCGGCAAGGTCATCGTGTTCAGCGACGGCCAGGTCGTCGAGGGTGAATGGCGTCGCGGGTCCCAAACCGACGGCTGGATTCTCATCTCAGATGCGGGCGAGGAGATCTTGCTCCCCCGCGGTCGTGTGTTCGTCGAAGTGGTTCCTCGGTACGTTGACGTGACGTTTTCCTGAAGTCTGGGAGACCTGGGGAAGTCTTGCGGACCCGTTAAAGATGTAGCCCCCGGATGCCGATAGTGTCCATGTGATGTTGGATTCTTTTGCACCGGGACGCCGCGTCCTGACACTTATCGTTGTTTTGTTCGTTCTGATCACCTCGGTGGTTCTAACCTCGCCGCAGGCCAGTGCCGGTGACACATCCGAGATGTACTTTCCCGTGGTCGGAGAGAACACGTACTCCGATACCTGGGGCGCGTGCCGCGGGTCTGGCTGTAGCCGGAGCCATGAAGGGGTCGATATCATTGCCGACCGGTTGGTTCCCGTCGTTGCGGTTGCCGATGGGACGATCGGATGGATCAAGAATACGGTCGGCGGGAATTGCTGTTCGCTGTCGATCAAGCACGACGACGGCTGGGAGTCCTACTACATCCACTTGAACAACGACACGCCCGGGACCGATGACGGTCAGGGTATGGGCATTGTGGCTGGCCTCGAATCTGGTTCTCGTGTGCGCGCCGGTCAGCTCATCGGGTGGATTGGCGACTCCGGTAATGCTGAGCAGTCGGTCCCCCAACTCCACTTCGAGCTTCACAAACCTGGCGATATTGTGGTAAACCCAACTCCATACGTTGATGCGGCATACCGCCTTACGGCACCGCTGCCCGCCGAGCAGGAGGGGTCCTTCTGGGATGATGACTACTCGGTGCATCGTCTCGCAATCGACAAAATCGCCGATGTTGGCATAACCAAGGGCTGCAACCCGCCGGATAACAACCAGTTCTGTCCGGAGCGGTCGGTTACACGCGGTGAGATGGCGGCATTCCTCAAACGGGCGTTGGATCTGCCACCCGCTGCCGAAGATTATTTCGATAATGACAGCGAAGTCATATTCGAAGGGGACATCAATGCGATCATGGAAGCCGGTATCGGATTCGGATGCAGCGAGACGGACTTTTGCTCATACCAGCCATTACGCCGCGAAGAAATGGCTGAGTTCCTCGTCAGGGCGTTTGGTTACACCAACGATGCCGGGGCCGATCTCTACATAGACGACGAAGAATCACCGTTCGAGGACTCGATCAACAAACTCGGCGTTGCTGGTGTCACTCTCGGGTGCAACCCCCCGGACAACGACGAATTCTGTCCAACCCGCTCCCTGTCACGTGCGGAAATGGCGACATTCTTTGTACGGGCGCTTGACCTGTAACAGCCCTCGGCCGGTCAACTAGCCGGGAGTCCGTTGTACAGATCGATAAGTTTTTTCGCCTCAATACCCCAGTGGTGCCGTGCCCGGGCATCTCTCGAAGCAGCCTTATACCGTTCCAGGTCCTTGAGGATCGTGCGGGTGGCATCGGCCAAGGCATTCGGATTGGCGGGGTCACACGCCACACCGACGGCCTCTGCGGCAACGACACGACCGATCTCGGGTGAATCCGAGCCGATGACCGCAATCCCGGCCATTATGTACTCAAAGAGTTTGTTCGGCAGCGACGTGTAGTAGCTCAGCGACGAGTTGATAATGTTGCACAGCCCAATATCGGCCGCGGCTGTCCAGTCGAGAAGTTCGTCGTTCGGGATGGGACCGAAGAACTTCACCTTCTCCTCAAGGCCACGAGCCTTCACCGAGGTCTCAAGTGTGGTGCGGTGATACCCGTATCCCACAACGACGAGAACACAACCGTCCAGCATGGCGACCGCATCGATAGCCGGTTCGATACCCCGGTTTTCTTGAATCGATCCCTGGTAGAGCAAGATTGCTTGTCCAGCGGGTATGTCGAGTTCACCGCGCAGGTCCTGGGGAGTGTGATCTCGCAGCGGGGGAGTGTTGACGATGGAAACACTGTTGGGTGGCACCCAGCCCGTCTTCTTCTCGATTTCGCGGATCCAGGACGGGCTTGCCACGATCATCGCATCTGCACTCGGGAGCCACTTCTTCTCGTTCCACTCTGCCCACCTGCGCCACCAATACCCCATGCGATTGCGTTCGGTGTGTAGTTCGTGGGAGTCGTAGACGAGGCGCGCTCCCGGTGTCCTCTTCTTGCAGGTGGCACCGACATACAGCGTGTTGAGGTCATGGCTGTGGAACACGTCGGCATCTGCTTCGAGGCCGATCTTGATCATCCGTTTGTTGATTGCGTATGTTTTGAGTGCCCGACCCTGTCGGCCAAGGAGGAACTTCAGGGAGCGGACCGTGAAACGGGCGGCTCTTGCAACGAATCGCAGGATCGGCGTTGAGACTCGACCCCAGAGTTTGGTGGTTGTCTTTGTTTCCCCCGTGACGGCTGGTTTCGCACTGGGTGGGTTTGCCTGGTTGGCGCCAGGGGTAGCGGTGGATTCCGGCAATACCTGCGCCATGGCACGGATACGGTCCTCGTCGATGTCGTCACCGGTGAGTCTGGCGTTGCGTTCCTCGATCGAGCCGGCGTATCGGCTTGCAACTCGGTTTAGTGCACCAACGCCGAAACTCACCCGCGATACCCGACGAACCTCGATCCCGTCCGAACGGGTCTCGTGTTCCGCGGTGACCTTGGGGACGTGGATTGCAACGACCAGCACGTCGTGTCCCGCGTCGATGAGTGACAGGGCCTCTTTGGTGACGCGTGCGTCGTATTCGAATGAGTTCTTGACGAACATACAGATCTTCATGGACCCCATCCTCGATTCGGGCAGCAGCAGGCTACACGGCCTGGCGGTGAGCCGAGCTATTCGGAGGGGTGGTGGTACCATCACACAAATGCGTATCAGCGTTGTTTCTCATGGTCGCTTCGTGAATGACCCCCGTGGCAGGGCACTTGCCAGAACCCTCTCCGATGTCGGGCACGATGTCACCATCGTGGCTGCGGGGAAACGTCTTTCGGACGAAGTTGATGGTGTCCGCATTGTGTATGTGCCGACAAGGTTCCCTCAGGGTGGCGGCCGTCGGGGCCGTATTCTGCGCCGTCTGCAACCCAAGACGTTTCGTCGCTGGTTGCATCGGCGCAAGCTCGTTCAAGCGATCCGGGCCACGAATCCCGACACGATCTATCCCGTTGCCGGAGGAGCGGTCGACACGGCTGCGAGAGCGGCTGGATCGTCCGCCACGGTTGTGCGTGATCCGCAATGGCCACACGCCGGTATGGCGGACCTCATCGACCTTGCGGTTACCAACCCCGACTTGAGCCAGTCACCGGCTGGGCCAGGCGGCAACTATCTGACACCGGCCGATCAACGTCGGGCTTCACGGCCCCAGAATGGACGGCACACCGGTCAGCGGATGGCGCTGTGTTACCGCAAGACCGACTCGAACCCCGGGAAGTACCTTGAGACCGCCCTGCGGCGTGCGGGTGTCGAGGTCGACCTGTACACGGACGAAGTCGATTTTGACGCTCTTCATCCAGCCACGAACAGTGTCGTGTTTGTTGAGGGGCCGTACCCGGCTATTACCCTCAAGGGTGCCGCACCCTCGATCCCGATAGCCTTTTGGGCCCACCACGGTGAGCATCACTGTCAGACCAATATTCGCCTTGCCTGGCGGTATCACGCCGACGCGGTGCTTCTCGCCCATTCGTGGCACATGGCTCAGCGTTTCCCAGTACCCGTTCACCGGTTCCCCTTTGGTGTCGCACCGGAGCTTCTGGACCCATCGAAACCATGGTCCGAGAGGGATTTTGATGTGTCGATGGTCGGCGGTCAGCTTCGCCGCAAGGGAGGAACCTACCAGCGGCGCCAGCAGATTGTTGCCGATCTCGAAGCAGCCCTCGGTGAGGAGAACTGCGCCTTCGAAGCAGGTGTTGATGCTGACTACATGGCCGACCTGTACGGGAATTCCCGCATCATCGTGAACGAGGGAGGTGTCCGGCATTATCCGATAACGATGCGGGTGCTTGAAGCAGTCGGTGCGGGTGCGCTCCTCTTGACCGATGACCTCCCGGGCACGGATCAGATTCTGAAACGGGGGACCCACTATGAGGTACTTCAGGGCGATGTCGTTTCCCAGGTGAGACGCTTATTGGCGGATCCCGTGCGCAACGAGAAGCGGGCAAGGGCGGCCTTGGAACATGCCCGCGACTACCAGATGTACGAGCATCGTGTCGATGACCTGATGGAGATCCTCGCCGGGGTCGACGTCTCGAAACGGCCGCACCGTGACCGGAGGTTATCTCCGATGGCCGCTCTGGTTGATTCCGATGCTGAGGTGAACCGGGTTGCGGTATTCGGCATGCCGGAGCTGGGGGCCGAACTGCGGACCCGGGAAATATGGGATGGTGAGGAGATGTTGGATCGCCTTGGTCCCGGTGGTGTCGAAGCTGTCGTGTTCGGGCCTACACCCACCCCACATTTCGATATCGCGGTCCGTGCGGCGCGGCGGTATGTTTATGCGGATGCTCACCAGGATGAAGTCCGAGAATACTTTGAACGGGAACGGCCGATCGCCGAGTTTCATCAGCATGGCAACCTGCTGCGAGTCGATCTCTGGGCCGAGTCGTATCGGATCGAAAGCCCGGAAGTTCAACAAGCGCGGCTCGAAGCTGCGCGTGGCGAGTAGGCGATGAGTCGTTGGTTCGTGGGGCCTGAGAACGACTACCGGGGAGTGCGCGATTCCGCACCGGACCCGCTGCCAACGGTCAGTGTCATCATCCCGGTGTATAACCGACCCGACCTTCTCGGGAGGACGCTCGCCGGACTGCGGGCACAGAGCTATCCCCAAGAGCTGCTATCGGTCGTCGTTGCCGATGACGGTTCCGATGTTCCCATAAAACCAGTCGTCGACGCAGCCGGTGACCGTGTGTCATACGTGAGTCAGAGCCGGCGCGGGTACGGTGCTGGGCGCGCCAGGAATCTCGGGGCGCGATTCGCGTCCGGTGACGTTCTCATATTCGTCGATGCAGACTGCGTGCCCCATCCCGACCTTGTTGCCCGCCACGCCGAGTGGCACCGCTATGCCGGCAACCTCGTCGTCATCGGCAACCGGCGACACGCCGATACGACGGGCATACCCGCCGATACGTTTGCGTCAGGGGAAGCTGACTGGCCAACGTTGCTGGCATCCGCCACCTCTGCCGAGACCTCGGCAACCAGGGACTGGCGGACACTGTTTTACCGTCGTACGTCGAACCTTCGTGCCGGAGACGAAGTCTTCCGCTCGCTCGTATCATCGAATTTCTCGGTTCGGGCCCCACTGTTCGCCAGCGTTGGAGGGTTCGACGAGAGTTTCGATCGGTGGGGTGGCGAGGATACCGAACTCGGGTGGCGACTCTTTAACCATGCAGCAGTATTCGTCCCCGATAATGACGCGGTCGTTGTCCATCAAGTCCAACAGGATGAGGGAGAGGGCGACTGGCGCGACACCGACCGCCATCTCAACGATGCAATTATCCGACGCAAGATTCCTCATCCTTTTTACCGCAAACCAGCACCTGGGGTGATCTTTGATGTGCCCCGCGTCTCGTGGATCATCGTCGATCCGATCGACAAACGGATCGACGATTTGTTGGTCCAGCTGCGTCGTCAGGTGGCTGACGATGCAGAGTTCATCATCGTCGGTGACACCCCGAAGATTCAGAGCCTTGGGGAACTTACCGCGGGAGATCCCAGGGTCTTGACCGTGACTCCAGCTGACGGAGGCGTGGTTGGTGCCATCCGCCGCAGCCGTGGGGCCCAGGTCGCTTTTCTCAACGGATGGGCATCGCTCGATCACCGCCTCATCGGTCGCTCGCTGCGACGTCTCGACGGACGCCCCCGTGCGGGAATTGTCCGCTCGGCGTATCAGATCCCGACACCAGGAACAGCGACCGTGTTCGCAACGCCGGAGGACATTGCCTCTATCGACGCCGGGTGGGGGCCATTCCCCGTGTACGCCCTGGTTCGCAGACGGGAGCTCATGAAGGCGTTGCACTCTGGTGTCGCTACCGAAACCCTGTGGGGCTGGGTGTCCGATCGCGTCGAGACCGAAGTTCTGCGTGACCCGCTTGTCGGTGTACCCCAGGTTTCACGTGATCTTGAGATGCCGGAAGCCTATCCGCCCATCACTGGCGAGCGTACCCGTCTGCTTGACGACTTGAGTAGGGGCGGTGGTGGTGCCGCAGCCAGGACAGCGTTACGTTATGCGAAACACAAAGCCCAACGACGGCCCTACGTCAGCATCGGTGCCAGCCCTGCGACACCGGTGGTGGCGAACCGCTTGGAGACCGGTGAACGCCGTCGAGTTTTCTATGTCGGCTGGTTGGGTCGCAACAACCTTGGTGACGAAGCCATGTTCTCGGCGATCCAGAGGGTTATGCCAGAGGCGGACATTGGCCCGGAGGTCGAGCGTCCCCACACCCTGATGCTTGGTGGCGGGACTCTCATCAATCGACACACCTATCTGGCGTGG
>UOEK01000046.1_pt1 | contig 12161 bp, 12 predicted proteins | sample 1989451 | NCBI WGS metagenome assembly UOEK01 (sample SAMEA4712198, study PRJEB27164) | hydrothermal vent metagenome | biome: marine basaltic hydrothermal vent biome; feature: marine hydrothermal vent; material: mineral | place: Pacific Ocean | collected 2011-06-14/2011-07-23 | depth 1691 m
CGATCAACAACGACGTCAACGGGTTCACCTTGTTTCGGCTGGAGATACTCGAAGTCCGCGATCGGAACACCATCGACGGACAGGACCCGGTCCGTCTCACCCCATGCCAGGGGTTGAGTGCCGTCGCCGGACTCGTAGATCTCCGATACGGCATCAATCGTGAGAGTCTGAGTGGTCTGCCCGAACATCGCCGCCGCAATAACGAACAACACGAACGCTACGACAAAGTGCGATCCGATGCCGGCGAGAACCACGACCGACTTCTGCCAGAACGGCTTCCCGCGGTACGTACGGTGTTCTTCTTCGGGATCGACCTCTTCGAGCGGGTTCATGCCGATGATGCGGACATAACCACCGAGTGGGATGGCCTTGACCCCGTATTCGGTTTCACCGCGTTTTATCGACCACAGCTTTGGCCCAAATCCGAAAAAGGCCTCCGTGGCCTTCATGCCGAATGCCTTTGCAGCCAGGAAGTGGCCGCCCTCGTGAATAACGATCATCGCCAAGATGCCGACGCCGACGATTAATGATCCCATGAAACCTCGTGGTTCTTGTTAGCCCGCAACGGTAGCGCTGCTGGGTGCGTACCTCGTGTCTATTCCGTCCCGGCGATCCACTGAGCGGCGACACGACGCGCTTCGGCATCGTAGGCAACGACATCTGCAATGTTTTCAACCGGCCCATGCTCGACGGTGTCGAGCGTTGCCTCGATCACGTCCGCGATTTGAAGAAATCCAATTCGTTGCTCAAGAAACGCCGCAACGGCAACTTCGTCGGCGGCGTTGAGCACCGCCGGGGCGGATCCCCCGGCGCGGCCCGCAGCATACCCAAGGGCGAGACAACGGAACGTTTCCATATCTGGCTCATAGAAGGTCAGGTTCTGTGCCGTGAAGTCGAACCGATTCGGAGGAACCGACATACGATCCGGATAGGTCAATGCGTACTGGATGGGCAAACGCATGTCGGGGGCACCAAGCTCGGCAATGATCGCCCCATCGGTATATTCCACCATCGAGTGGACGATGCTCTCGGGGTGTACCACAACGTCGATAGCGTCATAGGAAACGTCGAACAGATAGTGGGCCTCAATGACCTCCAGTGCCTTGTTGAGCAGAGTCGCCGAGTCGACCGTGATGCGAGGCCCCATCGACCACGTCGGATGGTTTAGTGCCTCGGCAACCGTAACCTCCTCCAGTTCTGCTGGCGTCCTTGACCGAAAGGGACCACCGGATGCCGTGAGAATGAGCCGTCGCACGTCGCCCCGGCGTTCACCGACGAGGCACTGCCACAGCGCCGAGTGTTCCGAGTCGATCGGTACGATTTCGCCCCCACCACGCTCCGCCGCGGCCACCACAACGGGACCACCCGCAACCAGGGTTTCCTTGTTGGCAAGGGCGAGGCGGTTACCGGACTCGAGTGCCGTGACCGACGCCCGCAGCCCGGCTGCACCCACGATGCCGTTGACCACAATCGCACCACTGTGTGCCGCAAGTGCATCAACCGCGTCGGGACCGAAATCGACCCGAGCCCCAAGGGCACTCTGCAATCGTCTGCGGCCTTCGTCGGTTGGCTCCGCCACAGCGACAGACGCATCAGGAAATTCGGCGGCAGCGCCCAGGAGCTCCTCCGATGCCGACCGGGCCGCGAGACCGACGATGTCCCAGCCGTTGCGGGCAACGACATCACGTGTCTGGGATCCGATCGAGCCCGTGGCACCGAGCAGAACGATCGGTCTCACATCAGCCCTGCCCAGCTAAAGACGATCCAGGCGACAGGGATCGCAAATAACAGTGCGTCGATACGGTCGAGCACACCCCCGTGCCCTGGCAACACGACACCCATGTCCTTCATACGCAGCGACCTCTTGATCACACTCACCGAGAGGTCGCCAAACGGCGCCACAATCCCGATCGCCACCACAAGTACGGCCACCGTCGTTTGGTCCCAGAAAGCAAACCGTGACAACACGAGGCCAGCAACGGCGAGAGCAATGTATCCACCAACAAGTCCCTCCACGGTTTTCTTTGGAGAGACAATCGGTGCGAGCGGACGCTTCCCAAGAGCCCGCCCCGAGAAATACTGTGCCACGTCGAGCACCATCACCAGCAGAATGACGACGGCCACTAACACCCGGTAGTTAGGACTCCTGAGGATCGCGAACACCAGAGATCCCGAACCACCTATCCAGGCAATACCGAGCATCGTGAACGCCAGGTTCACGCCCGGGCGAGGCCATGTCGGCTTGAAAGACAAAAACAGTGCAGCCGCAATGGTCGATAGAACCACTGCCACTGGTACGGCGACAAGACCGAATGCCCAGGTCCCCAGGAACGCACCAGCAATGCCAAGCAGTCCCGCCCAGGTGACGGGCCGCGCACCGGCTCGTTGCAGCGCGGTGTAATACTCCAGTGCAGCCACTCCGAATGCGACGAACGCAAGGATTCCTGTGGATGAAGCGTTGAGGAGCGCAAGCGCAACAACCGCGATCAAACCGATTCCGGTGCCGACCCTGGCTGCGATATCAGATGGTGGCGCCGGTTTGGCGAGACCCACTGACGCCTGTTCCATGGTCATGTCGACCACGTCCTCGAGCCCCAACACCTCATCCTCGGTCCCAGGGAGCGCCGCATACAGGGCAGCGTGCTCGCTGCCTCGTTCGTCGGCCTCGGCTATTGCCCGGGCGAGGCCCTCGTGCTCGGCGGTCGACGCTTGCACATACTCGTCAGAGGTGTATGCGCTCACATCAACCGGAGTACCCGGTTTGACCTCGACATGTTCGTACTCGTGCACGTCGTCGTCATCCTCGGGGAGGACGATCTCGGGAATGACGTTGTCACCGTCCGCTGGCTCGTCAGACCCGCCGTTGGGCTGCCAGTCGTCCGCTGCGGCCGGTGGGCCACCCACGGCGAGGGAGTTGAACACAGCGTCCGCGTTCTGCTCGTTCGGTGCGGTGGGCGTGGCACCAGGCTCAACCGCTTCCGACGTCGCCTCATCCTCCGCCGTAGCGGATCCGTCTTCGGGCCATTGAGCCAGGGGAACACCCGACGGATCAAGTTCGGGTTCGTCGGGCGGCTGGGATATGAGATCCTCAAAGTCGAACGCAAAGTCGTCGAAGGAGTCGACCGAATAGGGAGTCGATTGGGAGGGATCGTCGGGCACGGCGCTCAGTGACGGAGCCGGCGGCACGACACTCAGGGTCGACGAGATTCGCCGGCCATCACCCTCTTGTGCCACGAACTCCTCAGTCGGTGAGCCTGGTGCGGCGTCTCCGGGAGGAGTGTTCGAGGGGCGGTCGGCTTCGATATCGAACACATCACCGAGATGGGAAGCGCTCTGCGGTACCTGCTCGGTGGGCCGCACGGTGTCGGTGGTGTCGGGGATACCGTCAGCGACGAGGGAAGTTTCCTCCACACCGAGCGTCGGTGGCTCGGCATGCTCGACCGCGAGCGGGTCCTCAGCCTCGGAAAAGGGAGCGCTGAGGGGTTGTGGATCTTCGTTAACTGCCGGTGGTGGGATGAGGGGAATCCTGGTCAGCTCATCGGGGGACTCCTCAAACGAGTCCGCTACCGCCACCGGGGTGGCCCCCGTCGGCGACTCATCGGGAGTCGGGACGATCGGGTCTTCGATGGGGCCCGGGGACTCGCGGACCGGTCGGACTCGGTCCCCCGGTTCACCGGCAGGGAATGTTTCGCTCTGCGGTGCTGGCTGGGCGCGCAGCCAACCGAAACGCCGTCGTTTGCGCTCGGTGACCTCTCCGGCCGCGGCCTGATGATCGACCTCATCCGTGACGGTCAGCCAGCTGTCGACACCGTCATCAGTGCCGTCGGAAGCCTCCCTGGCCTCCGAATTAGACGAACCGGTTTCCGGGTCGGCGTTGTGGAAATTTTCGTCGCCCTCGATATCGTCCGCAGTCGCCATCGCCGTGTCCTGCACCGCTTCAGACCGCTCAGGATCGTCATGGGTCGGTACTCTGGCATCACCGAGGTCCACCGGCCCAACCGGGTCGGAGACGGGATCAACGGGAGGAACCTGCGGGGAAGCGGATGCGCCACGCCGGCCGAATAACCGGCGTCCTCGTTGGATTGGGCCGGTCGGCGAATGGTCAGTAATGGGGTCGGAGTCGGGAATGTCATCGCCATCCATCGCCCAAAGGTCCCCAAACCCGGACCCAATATCCAGAGGGTTACCGGCATCGTCGACGCCGTACTCTTCGGGATCACCGATCAGGTCGAAAAGTGGCGGTTGGGCAGGGTCAACTGCATCCGAAGATTCTTCGCCAGTATCTCGGCTGTCGCCGTCACCGCTATCTGTTGAACTCACTTTGCTCCGTTTCGACCGTTGCGCGACGGCGGCTCCTAAACTTCGAGGAGCTCTTCCTCTTTGCGTGCTAACAAGCTGTCGATCCGACCAACCGACGCGTCGGTAAGCTCCTGCAGGGCCTTCTCCGCCCGCCGGATATCATCCTCCGAGATGTCGTCGAGGCTCTCAACTTCGTCCTTGACATTCCGGCGCAAGTTGCGAACCGCAATGCGTCCCTCCTCGGCCGTGTTGCGCACCATCCGGATCAGCTCCTTGCGGCGTTCCTCCGTGAGGGCCGGGAATGCGAGGCGAATGACGTTGCCGTCATTCGAGGGATTCAGACCAAGGTTCGCCTCGCTAATCGCCCGTTCAATCAACTCCATGGCAGTCTTGTCGTACGGTTGCACCACCAGCATTCGGGCATCGGGAACCGCAAACCCGGCCAACTGGTTGAGCGGCGTTTGAGTACCGTAGTAGTCGACTGTGACGCGGTTCAGGATGCCGGGACTCGCTCGACCCGTGCGGATGTTGCCAAACTCCTGCGCCGTGTGTTCCACAGCGAGATCCATCTTGAGTTGGGCTTCTTCGAGAACCGCTTTAACCATGGCAAGCCTTTCAGTGGACGAGAGACCCCACGGCCTCCCCGCGGACCGCGGCCGCAACATTCCCCGGTTTGGAAATGTTGAAAACGCGGATCGGCAAGTTATTTTCCATGCACATCGTAATGGCTGTTGTGTCCATGACACGGAGCCGGCGGTTCACCGCATCCATGTAGGACACCTCGGGAAGCATGACTGCATCGCCGAACTGGACCGGGTCCTTGTCGAAAACACCATCCACCTTGGTGGCCTTGAGGACCGCCTCAGCACCGACCTCGGCAGCTCGAAGAGCCGCGGTCGTATCGGTAGTGAAGTAGGGGTTTCCGGTACCACCAGCAAAGATGACGATGCGGCCCTTCTCAAGATGTCGAATGGCACGCAACCGGATGTACGGTTCGGCCACCGCCTGAATGTTCACCGCCGTTTGCACCCGACACTCCGCACCAGCCTTTTCGAGTACGTCACGCAATGCCAGACCATTGATGACAGTTGCCAGCATGCCCATGTAGTCGGCGTTCGCACGATCCATGCCCGCCGCGGCTGCACTCAGTCCCCTGAAAATATTGCCGCCTCCGACGACAACGCCGATCTCGTACCCCTCGCGTGATACCTCGGCGACTTCGGCTGCGACGCGTTCGATTGTGGAGGGATCAATCCCGTAACCAACCTCCGGGTCAGCAAAGGATTCGCCAGACAGTTTGAGGAGGACACGCCGACCCATCAGGCTATTCCTCTTCACCGACGACGAGGCGAGCCATCGCTGTCACAGATATGTTCTCACCCATGCGAGCGGCCAAATCGGTCACGAGCGCACCAACCGTACCGTCGAACTTATCGGAACGGACGAACTTCTGTTCCGTGAGCACATAGTCGGCGTAGAACGACTTGACGCGTCCCTCAACGATCTTCTCAATAATCGCATCGGGTTTGCCCTCGTTGCGCGCCTGGGCAGCAATGAGCTCACGCTCTTTGGCAACTGCGTCGGCGGGAACATCTTCGATCGTGATCCACTTCGGTGCCGACGCCGCGATATGCATCGCGAGGTCATCGGCAACCGTCTGGAACTCATCACTCTTTGCAACAAAGTCCGTCTCGGACGAGAGCACCACAGTCACACCGATCACGGGCCGACCGGATTGCTCGTGCATGTAACTACCGATCGTTCCCTGGGTCGCGGCGCGGTCGGTCCGCTTTGCGGCAGCGGCAAGGCCCTTCTCACGGAGGAGGTCCTTTGCCCGCTCCATGTCACCGTCGGTCTCGGTAAGAGCACGCTTGGCATCCATCATTCCAGCACCGGTCGCCTGGCGGAGTGCCTGTACGTCCTTTGCAGTAACCGCCATGCCTAAGCCTCGGCCTTAGGTGCCGCCTTGTCGGCGGTCGCGGCCTTGTCGTTATCACCCTTGCTTGCCTTGGCGTGGAACTCTTCAAGACCAGCCAGTGCAGCATCGGCGAGCACACCCGCCATGAGTTCTGCGGTACGGATCGCGTCGTCGTTGCCGGGGATGACAATGTCGACATTGTCGGGATCACAGTTCGTATCAACAACGGCAATGACCTCTGCACCGATGCGTGACGCCTCGGTCACCGCAATATGCTCTTCCTTCACGTCGATAATGAAAACGACGTTGGGAGGTTCGTTGAGGTTGCGGACACCGCCGAGCACCGCCTGAAGCTTGACAAGTTCGCGATGGAGCTTGAGCCGCTCCTTCTTCGTCATTGCATTCATCTCGCCGGTATTTTCCATGGCCTCAAGCTCGAGCATGTAACGAATACGCTTGTGGATTGTTTGGAAGTTTGTGAGCATGCCACCGAGCCAGCGATGGTTGATGTAGGGCATGCCGGCACGCAGGGCGTTCTCTTGAATCGCGGCCTGGGCCTGCTTCTTCGTTCCTACGAAGAGGACTGTGCCACCCTTGGCCGTAGCGTCACGGACGACCTTGGCGGCTAGCTCGACGGCAGTAATCGTCTGCCGAAGGTCGAGAATATGGATACCGTTGCGTTCACCGAAAATGAATGGACGCATCTTCGGGTCCCAGCGACGTGTCTGGTGACCGAAGTGCACACCTGCTTCGAGCAGTTGCCGCATACTTACTGCAGGCATTGCTTTCTCCTTGTTTTTTTGGTTCGTACATCGGTGCGCTCTTTAAGCCTCCACGACGCGCGACAAATGCACATCGACCACTGGAGATTGCAGCGAACCTGCTTATTGAGTTTGAGTGTACCCCAGGGTGAGCCGAATCGGGAAACCGACTCACCGCTGATACGGCGGTTCCATCAAACGGTTGCGCAGACTCATCACAGCTTTGGTGTGGATCTGACAGACCCGTGACTCAGTGACGGTGAGGACCCGACCAATCTCCGCAAGCGTGAGACCCTCGTAGTAGTAGAGGGTGACAACCAGACGCTCACGTTCCGGCAGACGGTTGATCGAGTCGGCAAGGGCGAAACGCGACTCCTCTTTCTCAAACGAACCACTGGGATCCAGCGCCTTCGGATCGGCCAACAGATCACCGACCGCGGAACTGTCACGCTCCCCCGGGTTCAGCAGGTCATCAAGTGCAATGAAACCGAGCGTCGAGAGTTCACCGAGATGGTCCTGGAGTTGCTTGAGCGGCATGTCCATGTGGATCGCGAGTTCTTCGTCGGTAGGCGAACGCTGCAGCGTATGCTCCATCTCCGCCATCGACCGCTGGATCTCACGGGCCCGAGATCGAACCGATCTCGGTACCCAGTCGAGGGCACGGAGCTCGTCAAGAATGGCACCCTTGATACGTTTGACCGCGTAGGTCTGAAATTTGTACCCGAGTTCGAGGTCGAACTTGTCGATAGCATCGATCAGCCCAAAGGTGCCGTAGCTAACGAGGTCCTGAGCATCCACATTACGAGGAAGCCCAGCACCAAGACGGCCGGCGACAAACTTCACCAGAGGTGAATAGTGGAGAATCAGACCCTCCCGGGACCTGTTGTCACCTTCGGTCTTGAACTTCTTCCAAAGCTCTTGTAGTTCGTGCTCGGCTGGATCAGGCACGCGGATGGGATCGCTCATAAGTATTTCTGAGATGTGTTCGAGTTACGGCAGTGTAAATCTCGGTAGTGGCTAGTTCAACGTGACCGAGAAGTTCCTGCACGGCGCGGAGATCCGCGCCTCCTTCGAGAAGGTGTGTCGCGAAAGAGTGCCGCAACGCATGTGGAAAAGTTCCCAATCGGTGGTGAACAATACGCCGAATTCCTCGTGTGTCTAGTACCCCGCCCCGAACACCCACCCAAAGCTCGTCACTCACCGCACTCCCGACGAGTGCCGGACGGCCCATTTTCAGGTATTTCGCGACGGCAATTCCCGCCATACCGCCGAGGGGAACCGCCCGTTCCTTGTCCCCTTTCCCGACCACACGGAGGAACCGATCGGTGCGTTCCACGTCGCTCACGTTTAGTTTCACCAGCTCGGACACCCGCAGTCCGGTGGCATAGAGGAGTTCGAGAATGGCACGATCGCGCAACGTCACGGGATCGGTGTCGGCGAGCTGGTCAAGAGCCGCACCGAGGGTGGAGGCCCCGAGATGTTTCGGTAGGCGAGCAGGTTTCTTGATCGGACGAAGCCCCGTGGTCGGGTTGACGCCAACAACACCCTCGTCTACCAGGTAAACGAAAAACCCTCGTAGCGCACTCACCTTGCGCTGGAGCGTCGAGCGTGCCGCCCCTCCCCCAGCGAGATGTTGTACGTAGCGGCGCATCACGAGTCGATCGACATCCCCCAACTCGGTCACGGCGACATCCACACAAAACCGAGCGAACTGCCGGAGGTCACGACGATACGCGACCACCGTGTGGTCCGAGAGCATGCGTTGATTGGAGAGCCTGCGCAAGTATGCGTTGCGCTCTTGCGCCGCGAAAGTACAAATGTCAATGGTCGTCACCTCCTACATGGTGGTCGAAACGCGTGGTTAACCCAACGATCTACAACAAACGGCGCGAGCATCGACCGGCGCTGTTCAGGGTGGGCGCACCGCAAGAAACCTCACCGCCCGACTCGCGGTGTACGTGGTGCGATCACCAGGGGAGGCAACATCGACCTCACTCCAACGTCCGGTCGGTGGGGACGTTGGGGCTTAGGACCCTACCGCGGTATACGGCTCGGACAGAGAATAGAGCTGACCTTGTGAAAACATTCACAAGCGGAATAAGGAGTGATTCAAATGTTGCGAAGACTCCGACTATTGGGGATCGCACTGATAGCGGTTGGTCTCGGATTCATTGTTGCAAGCGGCGTTGCCTACACCCGGATTCAGGCCGGGTACGACACACTGCAGGCGTTCAGCCAAGCACAAAATGTCACACTGAGTTACAACGAAGACGGCCAACTCATCGATCGCGGTACGACCGAAGGTGCGGATGCCATCATGGCGCTCCTCACCGATGACTGGGCGTACCCAGTCAAGATGGCCGACCTAGATCCGAACGATCCACTGGTGAATACGGCAAGCGAGTACATGTTCCAGATGGCGACTATCGGGTACCACGTCCTCAACGGCACACAGACCGTCACACTTCCCGAGGCGGTCGAGTACAAGGGTGAGACGTATCCCGCCGGAACGTACGATTTCGAAGTTGACGGTCGCTACTGGACCGACTTCGACCGAATGAATCCGATTGAAGGGCCCGCCCGAAGCCAAGCATGGAGTGGAACGGTCCATGGTTTGTTTGGTGAACTCGGTGTCGGAGTGGTCACCCACTCGGTACTCCAGATGGGTCTCGGTCTCGCGGGTATCCTCGCAGGACTGGGTCTTATCTTCGGACTCACCGGAGGTGGTCTCGTGTGGGTAGCCAAGTCGGATTCGTTCGACAGCCTCGCACAACGGCTCGTCGAAAACGATCCAGCACAACCCAAGGCAACGGTCTGACCTACCTCAGACCGAGAGGCCCCTGCACCATGCAGGGGCCTCTGTTCGATATGGCAGCTAAACCATCTGCGCGATGTTCGGACATCTCGAATCCAGCGAGAAACCCTCGGAGCGCCGCAGCGACGAGCACCCGGCATTCCCACAGCACACCACCAACCCGAATCGATAGAACCGGTTCGGCTCCCGTGTCCTCGTGTCGTTCAGTCCAGGGAGTCAACCCAGGAGGCGAAACCGTCAGGGACCTCGCGGCCGCGGGCCTTGAACTGACCGGTGACCTGCGCCCCTCGGCCCGTCATCGCTGCGGCCATTTTGGGGAGCATCTTGCCGGGTGAAGTCTTATAGGTACAGAATACTGCGGCCGGTTTCCCGTCGAGTGTCAACGTGTCGATGAACTCGATAGTTGCCTTGGTCGCGTGCTGGAGAATGAAAAACAGACCTTCGGTCCAGCTCCCGACACAGACCGCATCCGCACTGGAAACATCCCCAGGTTTGGCGTCTGTTACCGAAACCGCGCTGCATTGATGACCCTCGCTCGTTGCGAGTTCGGCCATCATCTCGGCGGCGGCCTTGGTTGTTCCGGTTCGACTGTCGTAGACAATGGCGATGCGCATGGAATCCTCCTCGATGCTCCGACGTGCTCGGAGGCCGCGTGGGACCGCACGGTCACGTTCATTGCAGCCAGTGTAGGCACGTCGCTGCCGTGCGCTTCGGGGTGATTGGCTGCAAGAAGTCCACCGAATCAGCCGGACCTCGGGTTATTTCGCGGCGCCGCTGTTTGGATTCGTCCCATAGATGTCGTCATCGACCCTGAGGACTCCGGCCACGACCAGCTCTCCAACAGCCGCGACGACCTCACCGATGGGCCGACCCGATTCCAGAACGAGGTTGTCGATCGTGCCCGGGTGTGCATGCACCAACGCCTCGACAAGCCAACGGTGCTCCCCTTCATACTCCGCCGTGGCACCCCGTTTCGCCGGAGCACCGACGAGGAGCCGCAGATCTTCGATCAACTCTTCGGGATCGAGCGCCGGAAACGCCCCATCGCGTACGAGCAGGTTGCATCCCCGACTTGTGCGCCGGGTCACATCACCGGGTGTTGCGAACACCGGGACACCCTGATCGAGGGCAAGGGATGCCGTGATCAATGCGCCACCCTTCACATCGGCCTCCACCACAATCACGGCGTCGGCCATGCCGGAGATGATTCGGTTACGAGGGGGGAACCGCCACGGGCGGGGTTCGGCACCGAGTGGATACTCCGATACGATCGCTCCCCCAGTTTTAACGAGTTGGTTCCCAAGTGCGCGATGTTCCGCCGGATAGAGCACGTTGACTCCGGACCCGAGCACCGCGCATCCATGGCCGCCAGCACGCACCGTCCCACGGTGGGCGGCGCCATCAACACCACGCGCCAATCCGCTCACGGTGCTCCACCCCTCGCCTGCGATCGCTGCACCGTACGCCTCGGCGAGTCTGCGCCCATACGCACTCGTTGTCCGAGTGCCTACCACGGCGAACGTCGACCCTGTCGCCAACTCGCCGACGAGAAACAGCCCCGGTGGTCGATCGGGGCGATCTGCGAGCCGCCGGGGGAACTCCGGGTCGGTATCGGGTATCCAACGAACCCCAGCCCTGGTGAGCTCTTCGCGCCGAACTTCGGCCGGAACCCTGACGGCAGTGCGGGTCTCCGCCGAATGTTTCGTCCTGCCGCGGACAATGGCCTCCGCGACTTGCTCATGGGATCCGAAACGGTCGACCAACTCTCGAAGAGCTCTCGGTGCCATTCCTGTCCATTGGCAACGCAACTTTGCATCGCTCATTGCCGGACCCCGCGCAATACGAGGGCCTCAGCGACGTGTCCCTTGTTGATTGTCGCCGACCCGGCGAGATCGGCAACGGTACGGGCGAGACGCCGGACTCTGTCCCACCCGCGCGCCGTCAACGCGCTCGTCGACACGGCCTTGCGTAACAAGGCGGTAGCCCCGGTGTCCCAGGGCTGGTCGTCGAGGTCTCGCCGATGAAGGTCGCGATTGAGCTGTCCTCGCAGACGCTGCAGTTCCACCGCCGCCACCACCCGAATCCGTACAGCTGCCGACGATTCGGCGCGCCCGCCGACCAGGTCGTCGGCAGGAACTCGATCGACCACAACACGGACATCGAACCGGTCGACGAGCGGACCCGATAGTCGCCTCCGATATCGTTCGATGGAAGTAGCGGAACAGACACAGGCCGTCGTGCGATCGTCACGAAATCCGCAGGGGCATGGATTGGTCGCACCGATCAGTTGAAAACGCGACGGGAACTCGACCGACGCACCCTTGCGGGCAACAACGACGCTCCCGTCCTCGATCGGCTGGCGCAGTCC
>UOEK01000077.1_pt1 | contig 11976 bp, 8 predicted proteins | sample 1989451 | NCBI WGS metagenome assembly UOEK01 (sample SAMEA4712198, study PRJEB27164) | hydrothermal vent metagenome | biome: marine basaltic hydrothermal vent biome; feature: marine hydrothermal vent; material: mineral | place: Pacific Ocean | collected 2011-06-14/2011-07-23 | depth 1691 m
ATTGCCCTGTATTTCCGGTCCGGCCCTGCCGGTGATCGGACCTTCGACATGGTCGAGCTTGCCGCCCGCAGCGATCTGTTCACTGGATCGTTCGCCTTCTGGGTGTTCGCCGCCCTGGCACTTGGTTTCGCCGTCAAGGTACCGATCTTTCCGTTCCACACGTGGCTCCCAGACGCCCACACCGCCGCTCCAACGGTCGGTTCGGTATTGCTCGCCGCCGTGCTGCTCAAACTCGGTACGTATGCGTTTATCCGCATCAGCATCCCCATTCTGCCCCAGGAGGCCCTGAACTGGGCACCGGCGATAGGCATCCTTGCGGTCATCGGCATCATCTACGCATCGTTGGCCTGTCTTGCACAAACCGATATGAAGCGTCTCATCGCCTTTTCGTCGGTTGGTCACATGGGTTTCGTGATGCTTGGCATCGCAACTATGACCAGCATCGGCCTCAACGCCGCAATCATCGGCATGGTTGCCCACGGTGTTATCACCGGTCTGATGTTCTTTATCGCTGGGTCGATGGGTCACCGCTACCACACGCGGGAAATGTCCCGCCTCGGTGGGAATCAGAAACTCATGCCGATCATGGGTGCCATGCTCGGACTATCGGCCATGGCGTCGCTTGGTCTGCCGGGACTCGCTGGATTCTGGGGCGAGTTCATGGCCCTGCTCGCGGCGTTCACACCCAACGCCGCCCTCAACGCCGGTCTCTTCCGCACGCTGATGGTCATCGGTGCCGTCGGTACGGTGCTTACCGCCGGTTATCTGCTGTGGATGATGCAGAAAGTCAACTTCGGCGAGCCACGTGAGTCGTGGGACGGGGTCGACCTGCATGATGTCGACAAGTTCGAAATGATGGCGTGGGTACCGCTCATCGTTTCCATCATCGCCATCGGTGTGTACCCACGAATTGTGACCGGGGCAACCAACGGCGCTGTTGTCGAGCTGATCAAGAACGCCTTCGGAGGCTAGACCAGTGAATTTCGACTACCACGCACTTCTCCCCGAGATCATCCTCGCCAGCACCGTTATATTGGTGCTGGTCACCGATCTCCTCCCAGTGAAAAAGTACTGGGCTGCTGTGGTTGGAATCATCGGTACCTCGGCGGCGCTGGTCCCGCTGCTGACACTGACTTTCTGTGACTCGCTCGACTTTTGTGAAGCCACCGGAGCTCGCAGCATGTTTTCGGGGACGTATGTAGTCGACTCCTTCTCCCTGGTTCTCAAGGGGCTGTTCCTCGTGGTCGCGCTTGTTGTCCTGCTCATGTCCATCGGTTATCTCGAGGGCGGACGTTTCTGGCAGGGCGAGTACTACTTCTTGCTGCTCGCCTCCGTCCTTGGTGCTGTTGTGATGGCCTCCAGTCGGGACTTCATCTCAATGTTCGTGGGTCTCGAACTGGTCACTGGTCCGACATTCCTGATGGCTGGGTGGCGCAAGGGTGACGACCGTTCGAACGAGGCCGCCCTGAAGTACTTCATTATTGGCGTGATCTCTGCGGCGATCTTGCTGTTTGGAATATCGTTGGTCTACGGCGTCACCGGTCAGCTACGGTTCGCCGACGTCGCTGCCGCCATCGCGGTCCGTGGCGAATCTCCACTGCTCACCATCGGTGTGATATTCACCATCCTCGGGTTCGCATTCAAGGTTTCCGCGGCACCGTTTCACTTCTGGACCCCCGACACGTATGAGGGGGCACCGACACCGGTCACGGCCTACCTCGCGGTTGGCTCGAAGGCCGCCGGATTTGTTGGTCTGTTGACCGTGGCATATGTCGCCTTCGGTTCGACCCGGGGACTGTGGGCCGGCCTTATCTGGGTGCTGGCGGCAACGTCAATGACTCTCGGCAACGTCGTGGCTCTCAAACAGACGAACATCGTTCGTATGTTGGGTTACTCGTCGATCGCTCAGGGAGGCTTCATGCTGGTGCCATTTGGAGCACTGGCCGGGGCGGATGTCACCCCCGACATGCTTCAGAAGGCATTCTTTGCAACGGTCACGTACGTACTGATTTATGCAGTGATGAACCTCGGTGCATTCGCCACCATCATTGCGATCTCGAACCGGATCAAGTCTGGTGAGATCCGAGCCCTCGCCGGACTTGGTGTGTATGCCCCGGGGTTAGCCGGGCTGCTGGCAATTTTCTTCTTCAGCCTTGCCGGTATTCCACCGGTCGCCGGCTGGTTCGCAAAACTCGCCATGTTCAACAGCGCAATCGGATCTGGTTCCGGTTGGGGTCTCGCACTGGCCATTATCGCTGCCCTGAATGCTGTTGTGGCATTTGCCTACTACGGCAAGATCGTGAAGAGTGCCTGGTTTGACGCTGTTCCGGATGATGTTTCTGATGCCATGAAGGCTGACACCAGGGTTGCCCCGTCGTTGATGCTTGCCCTGGGCATTACGTTCGTCGGGACAATTGCATTCGGCGTCTTCCCCTCGTTGGTAACCGGCCTTTCCGAGTTTGCGAGCAGTCTCTCAAGCGGGCTGTAGTCCCCTGTTCGGATAAGCTGGGCGCATGACTGTCCCCGCCGTTCGATCCGGATATCCCGTCGTCCTCGTTGCCGATGTTCCCCTTTGCGGCGGGACCCGTGGCGTGCCCGAGCGCACCCCGGGTCTAGCTGATGTCGAGTACCCGACTACCCGTCCGCCGGCATCGTTCCGAGCCGAGAGATGATCGATCTCAAGCAGCGGATTGTGGCTCGTATCGAGAGTGACGGACCTCTGCCCTTTGATACGTATCAGGCGATGTGTCTCTACGATCCCGAGGAGGGATTCTTCAGCGCTGCCGACGATGTCCGGTCCTCCTACGGTGGTGACTTTGTTACCAGCCCCGAAGTCACCCCCCACTTTGGTACCGCCGTCGGGCGCTTTGTCGCTGAGGAACTTGGCCGTACCGGGTCGCAGGGACAGGTCGTCGAGGTTGGTGCGGGGTCGGGATCGCTGGCTGTCGCGATGCGATCGGAGATCGCTGGTGTCTCGCTCTATGCGGTCGAAACCAGCGCAGCGGCGCGGCGACAGTTGCGTGGCGTACTCGGCGGCGATTGTGTCGTTGCAAGTCTGGCTGAGCTTCCGAGCACCGAGAATCGAATCACCGTGGCGAACGAACTCGTCGACAACATCCCTGTCGCGCTCGTCGTTCGGGCAGACGTCGGCTGGGTCGAGCAACGAGTCGGTTGGTCTGGCAGTGAGTTCGGTTTCGTCCATGAGGCCCCGCGACCCGATGTCCTAGAGTGGGTCGAGCGGCATGCTCGCTCGGTTCCGAGCGGAGCGCAGGTCGAGGTCCAACTCGGTGCCCGACTATGGCTGGCTGAACTCGTGAGTTCATCGGTGAACGGGTCGGCTCTCATTATCGACTACGGCGGCACGACCGAGGAACTCTCAACTCGGCGTACCACGGGGACACTCCGCACGTATCGAGGTCACCATCTCGGACCGCACCCATTCGCCGAGCCCGGCAAGACCGATATCACCGTCGATGTAGATTTCTCGGCACTCGCTGATGAGGGGGTCAGCCTCGGAGCCGAAGTTGAGCTGCTCCGCCAGGATGATTTCCTAACGGAGTTCGGTCTGCGTGACGTTGTGTCCAGCCTGCGGCGTGCGGAACTAGACCTGGCTCGTAGCGGTGACGTGATGGCACAGATGCGGGTGCGCTCCGAACGTGTTGATGTTGAGACGGTTCTGCACCCGCGAGGTCTTGGTGACTTCCGCGTGTTGATTCTTCGGTGGTAAGGAACTTCGCATTTCCCAACTGCGTCATACCGTCGTGAGAACGAAAGGGCACAACATGATGAATCGGACCCTGGTACTCGGTGTGGGACTCATCCTCGTTGCGGCTGCCTGTGGCACGCCGGCCGCAACCGACGGCGCTGGGGGTAGCTCGTCGACCGTACAGACGACAACAACGTGTGTTTCGGGTTCGGGCACTTGTGATCCTGAGTTGGCGGTCCCCATCGATGCCGGGGAGATTGTGCCGACTCCGGTACCGCTGAATCCTCCACCCGCACCGAGCCCCACGATGATTGCCCGCACGGACCTTGCTCTTCGGTTGGGTGTGCCGATGGATCACATCGAGGTTATTTCGGTCGAGGAGGTTGTGTGGCGCGACGGAAATCTCGGTTGCGACACGGGAGCACCGGCAATTCAGGTGTTGACCGACGGGTACCGGATCGTGCTATCGGTGCACGACGTTGAGTATTCCTACCACGGCAAGACGGGTTCGGACCCCGTGTTCTGTGCAATACCCGACGAGCCGCTTCCACCAGGGGATGTGTGAAAGGCGTTCGCGGTACGGACGGGACCGACGTGGCCACGAACAGCTTGCGGAGCGACCCTGGGTACGGTACCGAGGGTCCCTGTAGACTCCGGGAATACCGGACTCATCCTCAGAAAAACCTGCAGACAGGTAGCTTGCCCTCGATGAGCTCGACGAGAAATTCGCCGCATTTCAGGCACTTCGCAAGAGTGACTTGTCTGCCGCAGATGAGATCCTGGCGGTGCTCGGAGCCTCCGATGAGGTTGACCGGGACATCGTGTTGGAGCTCTCTTCATGTCGCCCACTTGCGTATCCGGGACGGTTCGAGGAGGCCCATCATCTTGCAGTGCGGTGCCGCTGTTGCGCGTCACCGAATTCAGCTAACGACGGGCAAGCCGATGCGTGCACTGTGGCAAACGTTTGGTCGCTGTGGGGAACTGCCACAAGACCCGGCCCGCATACTCGCCCTCCTTGGCACCGTTCTTGCTTTGCTGCCCTGGTTGTTGATCCCGCTCGGGATACTCTTCTCGTGGATCAGCGAAAACGTTGGCAGCATCGGCGCCTGACCGCACCCAACATCAGGTGGTGTTGTTCAGTCGGTTTCGATTGGTAACAGTCGGGAATCGGCCAGGGCCGCGGTGCGATGACCCGAGATCGCCTGATACTCGGGACTCTGGATCATCGCGACAAAGGCCGCAAGATTGGGGTACTCGATCACGAGCACGCGATCCCAACGAGCGTCGGCAGGTCCAATCAACAGGGGACCACCAGTGCCGGTCAACCGTGCTGTCCCACCGACCTTGGTCAATAGCGGCAGCGTCTTCCCCATGTAGATGGCGTACGCCTGGGCACCCGTGATCGGCTCTTGGGGGGCGAGTTCGGGGGCATCGACATAGTCGGCCTGGTCGCGAAATCGGAGGAGGTTCAGCATTGTGAGCGGTCCGGTAACGTCGCGAGCCATGAGAGCTGCGGTGGACTCGGGTGTAGGTGCTAGATACATGGCCCGATCTTACCCAGGAGCCAACCCGAGTATTGCGGTCGTCCTGGTGGAGTCGCGACACGACGGACGAATCAACGGTGGGAGTCGAAGCCGTGGCTGGTGTCGCGACTCAAGGCCGGGTCCCAGCCTTCCGAGGATACGTCGATGAGCACTACTGCGGATGATGAACATCAGGAGATCTCCGCCAAACCTCTCATCCTCTGGATTCTGCCGCTGGTCGGTGCAATCGTCGCCCCCGGTTTGTTGATGGCGTGGGCAGAACAGCCTTTTGCGCTGCGGCCACTTCTCGTGCTGGTCATGACTGGTCTTGTTGCGGTCTTCGCCACCGTGTTACTTGGCGGGCTGTCGCGGGGTTTTGCTAGCCGCCTCCGATGGGCAATGGGAGTTACGTCAATCGTTGTCGTCGCTACTTTCCAGTGGGGCGTGTTCGTCGCGACCGGACTCGAGGTAGCGAAGATTGCCGGACTTCCGGTTCTCACAGACATCGTTCCGGTGGTTTTCGCAGGGTTGTTGTTGTGGATTGCGAGCCGCCTCGCCGACGAGTTGCCTTTTGCTGTGATCATGAGTGTCGCGACGACGATCATCGTCGGTGTACTCGGGTTTGCTAGTTACTCCCTGGTTGCACCTGCTCCACCCGATCTAGACGTGGCGGTCGCAGCACCTGGATCACCCGACGTGCTCCTTCTCGTGCTCGACGGTTATGCCAGGGCAGACTGGCTCGAGGAGAGCTACGGTTTCGACAACACTCCCTTCCTCCGAGAACTGGAGGCTCGCGGGTTCATCGTTGCCTCGGAAGCAACCGCGAACTACTCCTACACGTATGGGTCCCTGTCTTCGATGCTGAACCTCGACTATGTCTTCCTACCTGACGATATCGAAGAGGAGGAACGCAAGCGCATGCGAGCCGCACTTTCGGGTGCCGCCGGAATCATTCCCGAGTTCAAGCAGGCCGGATACGAGATCACATCCTTCGAGAACGCCTGGGGTGGATCCTTGTGTGGCTCCGCCATCGACTGGTGTATCCGGGACGGCCTGATGGCCCGTGCGTTTTGGAACGTCACCCAGATGACGATTCTGGCCCCCGTGGCTCGGGCGGCTCTCGACCGCCCGTTCACCAGTGGTGCTGCGGACAATCTGCGTTCCCTGGGCGGAGTGATTGCTGCCTCGAACTCCGCGAGAGGTCCTCGTTTCACCTTTGCCCACATACTGCTTCCACATTCACCGCTGCTTCTTGACGCCGAGTGCAAGTTGAACCGGATGAACAATCTGCGTGACTGGGCGAGTGGGAGTCCGCAGGAGCAGGCCGAGCGTCGCGCTAACTACATCGGACAACTTCAATGTGTTAATCAAAGAGTCCTCACGGCACTGGATCTCTTTCTCGAGGACAACCCCGATGGGATCGTCATGATCAGCGCCGATCATGGCCCCGCATCGACACTGGTGAATGATATTCCTGCGGACCAGCAACCTACCGTGACGATCCGAGAGCGGATGGTCCTTTTGAGTGCCTACCGGGTGCCGGGTTGCGAGAGTACGGTGAGGCAGAATCTTACGCCGGTCAACGGGACACGGCTGCTGGTCAACTGTGCTCTTGGCACGAACCTCCCTCCACTACCGGATACGAACTATTGGATAACGCTCGACGCCGATGGTGGGTTAGTGGAGCTCTCCCTGGACGACTTGCCATGATGACACTCAACTCCATACCGAAGATGCCGTAGGTATGGTTACGGAGGGACAACTATGACAGATCCATTGTTTGCATACATTGATCCGGGTGCCGGAGCGACGCTTGCACAACTCGCACTCGCGGGGACTGCGGGTCTTGCCGCGATCGGAAAAGTTCGCCTCAACCGGATCAAGAGTCGGCTGACCGGCAAGGTTGACGTCGACTCGGAGTCAGAGCCGGACGTCCCCTCGGACGAATCCGCCGCGACTGAATGATCGAACCCGGATCGTTTAGGGACCCGACTTCGCGAGTCTTTTACGACGCCGGACGTGTGTTCAGAGGCCTGTCGCATGAGGCCGCTGAGGTCGACGCGGAGGTGAGAAGCTCCGGGCTTATGAATGACCTCGTTTCTCGTGGGCTCTTTGTCGACAACTGGATCGTTGACGACGTGACTCCTCCGAGCGGCGTCTCGTCCGTATCGGTAGTCGAATCTGAGCGCGTCCCTTTGGTTACCTACCCGGCGGAGTGGCCGTTTTCGGTTCTCAAGGATGCAGCACTCACCACGCTCGACGCCAATCTCATCTCTCTCGAACGGGGTTTCATCCTCAAGGACGCCTCTGCGTTCAATGTTGTATTGCGCGGCGTAACACCGGTCATCATTGATGTGACATCTATCGAGAGGTTTGGTGAGCGCGGAATATGGACCGCCTACGGTCAGTTCTGTGACCACTTTCTCGCCCCGCTGATGCTTGAGGCGTACGCTGGCATTCCGATCCACCGGACACTTCGATCGAGGACGGATGGGTTCCCGATTGGCGACCTCGGTCGGCTCCTTCGGGGACGATCAGGGTTCCGCAAGGGTGTCCTGAGCCATGTCCGGATCCGCAACTTTTTCGAGAACCGCGCCGCGGGTATGGAAACGAGCGAACGGCGTGACGTTGGAAAGGCCACACTTGCTCGGCCCGCCATCGTTGCGTCAATCCGGAAGATGCGCGGCCTCGTTGCGTCGTTGGAGTCCTGCGCTCCGAGTACATGGGCGGACTACGAGTCCGCCCTGCCCTACGAAGAGTCCTCGATCGATGAGAAGGACCGATTCGTGAGCGAAGCTGCGGTCAAGGCCGGTGCAAGAGGGCTAGCGGTCGACGTGGGGGCGAATGTGGGTCGGTTCACCGGGATCCTTGCGGAGCATTTCGATCTCGTGGTCGGGATGGACAACGATCCGGGAGCGGTCGATGGCCTCTACGACACGGTTCGGAGATCCGATTTCGCGAACGTCACACCCCTCGTTGTCGACATGACGAACCCGACGGAAGCATTCGGCTGGCGAGGCAAGGAGCGGGCCGCGTTATCGGATCGGCTGCACCCGGATTTTGCGACGTGGCTCGCAGTCGTACACCACCTGTGTCTCGGGATCGGCATACCCCTCGACGAGGTGGTTGAACAGATATTCGACTTCTGCGGGGAGTCGGTGGTCGAATTCGTTGCCGCCGATGACCCCATGGCACAACGTATCTCAGCGACGCGATCCACTGACCTTGCTCCCTACGGAGTGGAAGAGTTCGAGGAGTACGTTGCTCGCCATGGTGTAGTCCTCAGCAAAAAATCAGTGAGTGATACTCGAACCCTCTACCACCTCAAGGGACGTTGACCTGGTGAAGATCCTCCACATTGGTGGGTGTGCTCAAACAAAGTGAAGGGTCGCCCGGAGGCGACCCTTCACTTTGCTTATGTTGGTCGTCTGGTTATTACTCCCCGAGCGCCCTATGGAGGAACGCTGCGATCTGGGCACGAGTGACCAGACCATCAGGGCAGAAGTTGTCATTGTCGGGAGGGTTACAACCGAACGTGATGTTCGCCTCACGGAGACGGTCGATGCTGGTCTCGAAGATCGAGGCATCGTCGTCAGTGAAGTAGTCATCCATCGCATCCGGCAGCGTCAACGCCCTGTCCAGCATCGCAGCGAGTTCGCCACGCGTGATGTTGTCATCGGGGCAGAAGTTCGTGCCTTCGGCGTTACAGCCGAAGGTGATACCGGCAGCGGCGAGAGCATTGATGTCGTTCTCGAATATCGAGAAGTCGTCATCGGTGAACTGGTCGGTGGAACTCGAAGGGAGATCCAACGCCCGGTTCAGCATTGCCGCCATTTGGCCACGAGTGAGATTGTCCTCGGGACAGAACTGAGTGCCGTCCGTCGTGCAACCCTGGGTAATGCCCTGCTCGGTCAACCAGATGATGTCATCGGCGAAGATGTTGCCGAGGATATCCTCGAACACACCAACGAGTCCCACATCGACGCTCGCCTCCTCCGTCTTCGCCCCGGGTGCGTTGTTCACGTGCGAGACGGTGTTCGTGATGATGCCTTCAGCATCGTCATCGACCATGACGTCGTACGTGATCACCGCCGGGGGGAAATCCGGGGCAGGAACGTAGTTGGCGCAGACCACGAGGTCGTTGCTGATCACGCCCGAGGCGCTTGCCAGGTTCAGGAATGCTTGACCTGAGGAAGCGTCCGCATTCTCGGTGCCGATCGTAACCGGTCCCATCGCAGCAACCATGGTGTCATCGACGTTGTTAAACGCATACACCAACTCGTAGGCACCCTGGTCGTCGCTCACGCTACGAGAGATAACAACCTGCATATCCATGATCGGATCGCTACCACTCCAGAGCTGCACACCATCGAACTCGATGATGGCAGTGTTCGGACCGGCGGTTGCCAGCGTCGTACCCGAGGTGGCGCTCGCAAACAGTTCACCGTCGAACCATGTGATGGCGGCAAGGTTGTTCGGTGCCGTTGCATCCGGAACTGCCTGTGGGAGCCACGGGGAGCCAGCGTATCCGTTCCCGAAGACGATGAACCCGTCATCGTTGAACCCGACTCCGGTGTAGTCCACACCGTAGAAGTTGAACGGATCGCCGGTTTCGAACGCTGCGAACAGCGTTGTGTCGCCAACGATCGATCCGTCAGGAGCGATTCCGAAGTCCGCCAGGTTGACGTATCCACCGAAACCGGTGTCACAGTATGGGTCCGTCGCACTTGTGGTGAATTCGTATGATCCAGCAACACCAGCCGAGGTTGGCATAACGCCGCTCCAACTGAGTACTCCGTCTTCTACTGTGGCACCACCCGTTACCGAACCCTCGACGTAGGTCATGCCTTCAGGGATGACGTCCGTCAGATCGTAGGAAAGATCCTTCGATGTGATGTTCGAGTTCACGGTGATTGTGTAGGTCACTTCGGTGCCGTTGGCGGCGATTGTCTTGCTTGCCGTCTTTTCCACATCGTCACGAACCCGCGCAACATCTACCGGCACAACACCGACAGCGCTTGGGTTATCCGGGTCGGTACCGACACTGAACGAGCCGTACCAGTGGTCCCCGGCAGCCATTGCCGGTTCGTCGAACACGATGGTTACGTCGAATGGATCGAGAGCACCCTGGCTCGCCGGTCCGTAGACGTCCATGTTGCCTTCGTCGCCTTGAACGACTGCGACTGCGACCGAGACCGCATCACTGGCACCCTCGGCAGAGGATTCCCAGTTCTGCACGACCGCCCAATAGTTGCCACCGTCGGGCGACAACAGTGAGCAGTACTCCAGTGCAGTGCCGGTAGCGCTCTGGCAGACGATCTCGTCTTCGGACGGCAGACCGTCACTGTTGGTATCGATACCAACATACAGGTCAATATCCGGTGCCTCGGATTCGACAACTTCGACGACGACACGGTTCGATCCGCTAGCGACCGTAAAGTTGATCACTCCGACGGTCCCGTCGTTGACGTTGTCAAAGGCGTCTTCGTTTGTTGCATCGAGAGCGAGGCTCATGTCGGTGGTTTCGCCAAGGGTGAGACCACCGATGATCGACGTGAAGTCCGTAATCGTGATGGCCGTGAGGCCTTGCACGACATAGGAGCCTGCATCTCGTCCGGTCGTAATCGAGACGGACGAAGGCAGATCGCCGCGTGTCGATTGCACGGCAATCGGCATGGCTATCTCGGCCGTAGTTGCCGCAGCCGTCACCACGACCGGGGAGAACTCTAACCATCCGAACATCCATGTACCGGTCGCCGATGCCGTAACGTCGGCAGTGACTGTCACGTCGACCGTCTCGCCAGCACCGGTGAAGGTGATCTGGGATGGGGTGACACCCAGGACCATGTCGGAATCGGTCACGACGGTCAGGTCAAAGACACCTGCTCCGGTTGACTTCAACGTTCGGGTCCATTCGCACTCGAGCACACATTGGCTGTTCGCCATGGACGCAAGGTTCAGGGTCCGTGGATCACCACCAAGGGTTGGGTCCGCTGCCTCGTACTTCGCCGTCGTTTCGTTGAGAACGAACGGTACGGCCAGTGCCGCGGCGACGTCAACACGTCCCGAGCCCATATCAAATGGGTCTGCCTGAGTGACTCCATCTTCCTTCACGACGCTGCGCACCGCGGAGAGCATCATTGCGGACTGGATCTCGGCGGGAGTCCACGAGGTCTGGCCCATGATCAGGGCACCGGCGCCAGCCACATGTGGGCTCGCCATCGATGTCCCCGAGTTGAAGCCCCACGAAATAACTCCGGAGCCGGTCAGGTCTGCTCCGTCAGCGGCGATGATGTCAACACCGGGTGCCGTCACTGATGGTGACACGATATCGATCGCACGGTTTGCACCCCGCGAGCTGAATGCCGCCATCTTGTCACCGTTGCTCGGCGATAGGTCTCGGACTGCACCGCTGATATCGGCGGTGGCGGATGGGTTGGCGGCGACAAACGCCTTCAACACGACGCCATCGTCGTAGGTGATGTGAACACCGGGTAGATAGTGGGCATCGCCGACGAGTGAATCACCGTTGGCCACGTCGTTGGCAAGGACGAATCCGCCCGCACCACCTGCGAGGACATTCTGTCCCTTCTCAACCCTGGCGATTTCACCACGATCACAGATCACGATTTCGCCTGCTGTCCATGTTCCTGCAGCGAAGGGCTCCAGGCAAAGGGCATCACCGAAGGCGCCGGCGTACACGATCGGTGCACCGGTCAGGCCACTGGTGTAACCAGCTCCGACAAT
>UOEK01000494.1_pt1 | contig 11952 bp, 10 predicted proteins | sample 1989451 | NCBI WGS metagenome assembly UOEK01 (sample SAMEA4712198, study PRJEB27164) | hydrothermal vent metagenome | biome: marine basaltic hydrothermal vent biome; feature: marine hydrothermal vent; material: mineral | place: Pacific Ocean | collected 2011-06-14/2011-07-23 | depth 1691 m
AACCAGGGATCGGCAGACATATCATCATGAGGATTCGTCGACTCCGGGATGTCTCGAAAACGACACTCGGTCACCTTGCACAGCTCGTCGTAGTCGTAAAAGACGACCCGACCGGTCTGGGTCACACCAAAGTTCTTCAACAACATGTCCCCGGGAAAGATGTTCGCTGCTGCAAGGTTCTTGATAGCCCGGCCATAATCGATGATCGCCGCCTCGGCCTTGATCGGGTTCGCCTCACGAACGTACACGTCCAGCGGAATCACCTTACGCTCGACGTACACATGCTTCAGTGTCACATGCTCCCCGTCGATCGCGACACTGCGAGTTGCGTCGGATCGCAGTTCGGCTAGCAGTTGCTCAGAGAAGACGGACAACGGGAGGCGGAGATTCGCAAAGCTGTACGCATCGATCATCCTCCCCGCTCGGTCGTGGCGATGGACCTGGCGGTACTTCGCCTCGATCGCTCGCCTCGTTGTCTGCTTCGGGTAGGGGAACCGGTCCCGGATGAGTTTGAACACGACATCGAGACCCTCAACATCAAACACGATCATGACCATTCCACGGATACCGCGTGACTGGACGAACTGATGATCAGTGGACCCGACATGACGTTTGATGTCTTGGAACAGCTCGGTCTTTCCATGTTTGCGAAACCCGATGGCCGAATACAGTTCGTGCGACGCTTTGTGGGGTAACAGCTCGTTCAACCATTGGACCATCGCCCGTGGATGTTCGGCCGCTACGAAGAAAGAAGCCCGGGTGTAGGAGAACAGCGCCGTCAGTTGGGTCGACTCCATCAGAACGGCACCGATCGCGAGCCCGGGAACTGTGTTGTGGATGGCGATCGCAAGCGGAATATCACCTCTCTCGGCAACGACGAAGCCGACGAGGTATGCGGAGCGTCCCCGATAGAACACGGGCTCGGCAACCGTGACCGCCTGAAGATCTCCGAGGCCGAGATACCGCACTCGTTGTCGTATCTCGTCTCCAGCGAGCGTGACGTCACGGGTGAGGTGTCGCCATGTCGGAGCAAGATCGGCCTCGAGTAGCAGCGAACGCAGACCGGCTTCAAGATTCGAGGAGACATCAACCGCCCTCATCGCAACCGTCCGATCCACACCACCGGCCCCGGGTGCCACAAACTCGACAGCGGAGTCCACCCCGACCGTCTCGAACAGGCGACGGGTCACGGAGTTGAAGAACGTCGCCGCGATATCGGACACATCAACAGGAGCGAGGTCTACGAACGCGACCTTCGCCTCTGTCCACAGTGCCGTACCGGCGCTGGACCGCAGACGATCCACGACCGCACTGACGTGGCTCTCGTACAGATCGAGACGATGTCTTGCCAATAGGTACAGGTCTTCCCACTCCCGATGTCGAAAGTGGCTCGCAGCCGTATCAGTAGCGACCAAGAACCCTGACAGGAAATCCGCAAGGCCTTGGTGAACCGCGGTCGCAACATCGACCGCGGTATCCATGTCAGTGAGTTCCGAGCGGTCGGTTCCCACGGTTACATGTTCTCGCCTTGGAAGATCTCGCTCACGGACGCATCAGTGAAAATCGCGTCAACTGCCCCTGCCAACAGCGGTCCGATTGAGAGCACGGTGATCTTGTCGACGTGACCGACGTATCGCTCGACGGGAAGAGTGTTTGTGAGGACCACCTCGACGATGGCCGAACTCTCCAGGCGCTCAAGCGCGGGATCGGACAGGACACCGTGGGTGGCGACCAGTCGAACAGAAAGTGCACCACGTTTGTCAAGAAGTTCCGCAGCGCCGACTGCAGTGCCCGCCGTGTCGATCATGTCGTCAACAATCACACAGTGACGTCCCTCGACGTCACCGATGACCTCGAGAGCCGCGACCTCGTTACGGGTATCCACCGCACGACGTTTGTGAACAAATGCAACTGAAGCATCGAGACGACGTGCGAACTTTGCCGCCAACTTCACGCGTCCCGTGTCAGGGGAAACGATCGTTGTTGGTCCATCCACAACACCCTTGAGATGGTCAACAAATACCGGAAGCGCGGTGAGATGGTCAAATGGTGTGTCGACGAAACCCTGGATCTGTCCGGTGTGGAGATCAACCGAAACGATTCGATCGGCACCGGCGGCAAGAAACAGGTCACCCATGAGACGAGCCGAAATCGGCTCGCGCGGCCTTCCCTTTTTGTCCTGACGTGCGTACCCGAAGAAAGGAATCACCGCCGTGATCCGCTTTGCCGACGCTCGTTTGAGGGCGTCGACCATTATCAACTGCTCCATGATGTGGAAGTTGATGGGTGGACAGTGACTCTGAATGACGAAACAATCAGCCCCCCGAACGCTGTGCGTGTAGTGGATGTATATTTCGCCGTTGGCGAACACCGAACGTTCGATGCCGCCGAGACTCGTTCCTAGAAGCTTTGCAAGCTCCTCTGCGAGCTCCAAGTTTCCGGAACCCGAAAACACCATGAGTCGTTTTCGACTCGAGATCTCCATGTTGTGGCTCTCCCTTGCCCTACCGGTCGGTGCAAGCGTAGCGAGATGTCACGTCAGCCGACGGGTCACCTGGTTAGCTTGCGTCTTCTCTCTTGTGATGAACACGGTGCAACTGATCGTCATCTCGACCCCGCAGGACCGCTGCGGCAGCGGTGAGCTGGTCGACCGAGTTCACACCAAGTCCTTCTTCTGCTTCAGCGATGTACGACCCAACGCGATGACCCGCGCAACGAAGTACACCAATGACATCGGTGAGGTAGCGCTCTCCTTGAACATTGTCAGAAGAAATCGCTTCAAGCGCGGGACGCAGCGTTCCAACTTGGAAAGCCATGACACTCGTGTTGACCTCAGTGATGAGACGTTGATCGGGGGTCGCATCTACCTCTTCAATGATCGCTACGAGCTCCCCCTCTTCTCGAATAAGCCGTCCGTAGCCCGTCGGATCATCGGCCTCGACGGACAGCACCGTCGCTGCAACACCGGACTCGCGGTGTTGCTCGAGAAGGGCTTTCAGGGTTGTCGAGCGGATCAGTGGCATGTCTCCGGGGACGACTAACACGGTGTCGGGGATCGCCGCAAGTGCCGCGAGGCCAACTTCCGTTGCGTGTCCAGTGCCGTTCTGATGTTCCTGGAAGGCCACGCGGGTACCAATCGGAAGTACCGCCGTGACGGCATCGGCCTGATACCCGACGACGACGGCTGTTTCGCCGACACCGCTTCCCGCAAGGGCATCAAGTACCCATTGGATAAGTGACTTACCCGCTGCCTGATGCAGCACCTTGGCAAGACCCGAATTCATGCGGGTGCCCTTGCCTGCGGCAAGAACAATCGCGGCGATTGTCATAGTGTCGTCCGGATGGATGGACCGATTGTTGTTCGCTGGGGGGACAGGGATCGAACCCGTAATGGCTGGACCAAAACCAGCTGTGTTGCCAATTACACCACCCCAATCGGGGCGGTGGAAGTGTACGGACCTTCCACGACTTCTACAACATCACGAGATTTCGGGCATCACCCACCCAGTCGCCACAGGCTCGGCAATTCCGGCGAAACGGGCACCGACCGGGACATCGTTCACCATGTCGGTCGCTTCGCCGGCATCAAGTGCGAACGCAAAAAGGCTCGGTCCCGAACCCGACATCATCACATCGCGGCCCCAACGAGTGCGAAGCTCGGCCTGCCACTCACCCACCTCGGGGCGGAGCGCAAGCGCTGGCGCCGTCAGGTCGTTGCGGAAGCCCTCGCCACGCAGCGCGGTGGGGAGCGACGCCGTATCTACTTCGGACCCTTGGGGGCCCTTCATGAGATCCCACTGGCGAAACACATCGGATGTGGACAGCTCCACCGGAGGCACAACGAGAGCAAGAGCGAAACCACCGACCGGTGAGAGTTGCTCGACCCGTTCGCCGCGTCCCGATACCTCCGCATACCCCCCGACTAAACAGAACGGCACGTCCGACCCGAGCTCCCGAGAGAGGTCTGCAACCGACTCGTCCGAAACACCAAAGAGGCGTTGCGCTGCCACCAATGCAGCCGCACAGTCGGCGCTGCCGCCGCCGAGACCGGCCGCGACCGGGATATTCTTGGTGAGCGTTACCGTCACGGGGCGACGACTTCCGGCCTCTCGGCGAACGGCCTCTATCGCCAGCCACGCAAGATTGTGCCTTCCGGCAGGAACCGGTCCACCATGTTTTGCGACGATTTCGTCGGCTTCGGAGAACGTCACCGCAAGTTCGTCCGCAACGCTGATTGACTGGAAACGACCGAAAATGGGATGGAACCCATCCGCACGACGCGAACCGACCCGTAGACCGAAGTTCACCTTGGCGTAGGCCATGATCCGGATCACTGCGCAACCTCGGTTTCGGCGAGGTGCACATAGTCGGCCGCCGACAATGTCTCCGCACGGCGGGTTCCGTCGACACCGGCGGCCTCAAGAAGGGTCTGCACGTCCACCACGGCTCCGCCAAGGGACTTTCGGATCATCTTGCGTCGCTGGCCAAAAGCACTCGCTGCCAGCTCCGCAGCGCGGACAGCAAACGGACTCGCCACGATTCGATCAATCCGCACAACGGCTGAGTCAACGTCTGGCGGGGGTATGAACACCGAAGGTGAAACTTCGAAGCCGAAGGAGGGTTCACCCCACAGCCGTGCGACGACCGACGGCAGCCCGTATACCTTCGATCCCGGTTCTGCGACGAGCCTGTCGGCAACTTCACGCTGCACCATGACTATGAAGGCGCCGATGCCGGGAACACCGCGCAGCGCATCGAGAAGAATCGGCGTACCAACGTTGTACGGCAGGTTCGCCACCAGAATCCAGCCCTCCCCCTCCAGTTCGATGTTGAGATCGACCTTCTGTATGTCCGTAAAACGAACCTCGACGTTTGCGAGTGAACCGAGGGTCTCTTGGAGCAGGGATTCGAGGCTCCGATCAATCTCATAGGCCACAACGGTTGCACCAGTAGCTGCCAGTGTCGCGGTCAATGTGCCGGTGCCTGCTCCCACCTCGACGACCTTCGAGTCCGCCGCCACCCCGGAGAACCGCACGATCCGGTCGACAATGTTGGGGTCGGCCAGGAAGTTCTGGCCGAACCGCTTTTGGGGACGCAGATCATGGTCAGCGAGAAGACGCCTGATTGCACCTCTGCCCTGAACGCTCACTGAGAGGGTCTGCCAAAGGTGCGCACTGCCGTCGCCGACGTCAGCGCAGCAACTTCCTCAATTGATACACCCCACACGGATGCCAAGACCTCTCCCACACGAACGACGTTGGCGGGTTCGTTGGCTTCCGCCCGATTCGGTGGCGGCGTCAGATAGGGCGTGTCCGTTTCGATCATTGTCGATTCTGGTGGGGCTTCGGCAGCGCCGAACCGGACGGTCTCACCCTTTTCGTATGTGAGAGGTCCGGCAAACGAGAACGTCGCACCGAGCTCGCGGAACCGTTTTGTCCACTTCGGACCTGCGGTCCAGCAGTGGAGTACTGCACGAGATCCCAGGTCGGCGTCGCCGAGCATCTCGTAGACGTCGGCAAAAGCATCTCTGGTGTGAATGATGACCGGCTTGTCCAATGCTCTCGCAAGGGCGAGCTGTTCGCGAAACGCCGTCATCTGGGCCTCCCGGGGTGCGAGATTGCGATAGAAGTCAAGCCCGCATTCACCGAGGGCGTGCGCCTGGACCGCAAGTGCCTCGATTCGGGCAGCCTCCTCGGGCCATTGCTCGGCATTGTGCGGATGCAGCCCCACCGACCACAACACGCTGTCCGGGTGGGTGTTCGCAACCGCTGCCGCCTGCAGCGAAGTCTCGAGGTCGACACCGGGGCACATAACCCAGTCAACCCCAACCTGGGCGGCGCGATCGAGCAACGCCGCTGGCTCCTCAGAACTCATGTAGAGATGGCAGTGGGTATCGACCCACATTGGCTCACTCCTCGATCTCGACCTTGGAGAACAGGGGAACAGGGTCCGCAAGGACAGTCCCCGTATCGACCTGTGGGCGACCCCACGCCGGACCCATTTCCGGTGTCTCGATACCCAGTGATGCGAGGACCTTTGGAGAAGTGAACGGCAAGAACGGGTAGAGCCCAACTGCGATTCCGGCGATCGCCTGAAGCGCGACGTTGAGCGTCGTTCCGGTCCGCGCCATGTCGGTCTTGGCGGTCTTCCACGGTTCACGTTCGCTCAGATACACATTCGCCTCCTGGGCGGCTGCCATCGCGTTGGAGAGGCCGGAACGCAACTTGACATGCGAAATATCGGAGTGCTCGGCGGCGAGCAGTTCATCGACGCGATCCAACAAGGCCCGGTCCCGGTCATCGAGTGTTGCTTCGGGAACCGTCCCCTCGAAATACCGATGGGTCATGGACACGACTCGGTGCACAAGATTGCCCCATGTTGCCACCAGCTCGTCATTGATCCGCCGCCACATGTCTTCCTCAACAAGATCAGAGTCGGAGCTCTCGGGAAAGTTGGCTGCCAGGGCGTAACGCAGCGCGTCTGGTTGTAGATGGTCGAGGTACCAGCGCAGCGGTTTACCCACGCCGCGACTCTTGGACGCCTTTTCGCCCTTGAACGTGATGTACTGGTTTGCGGGCACATCGGTTGGCAGGTTCAGTCCGCCGTACCCCATCAGCAACGCGGGCCAGAAAATCGCATGGAACGGAATATTGTCCTTGCCAACAAAGTAATAGGTTTTGGCGTCGGGGTCCTCCCACCACTGGCGCCAAGCCTCTGGTTCATTGCGCAGGGCAGCCCACTCCTTGGATGCCGACAGGTACCCCATCACGGCCTCCCACCACACATAAATGACTTTGCCATCGCCGAGATCATCGACCGGAATCGGGATGCCCCAATTCATGTCGCGCGTGAACGCACGGTCCTTCAGCCCCTCCTCAACGAACCCGACGGCGAAATTCTTCACGTGGGGACGCCATCCTTCCCGAGACGCAAGCCAGTCACTCATACGCTCCTGAAGGGCCGTAAAACGAACGTAGTAGTGCTCCGTCGTCTTCATGACCGGTGTCACGCCGGTGAACTTACTCCGCGGGTCGATCAGATCAGCTGGATCGAGTGTGCGCCCGCAGTTGTCGCATTGATCGCCACGAGCGTCCGTGTATCCACAATGGGGACAGGTTCCCTCCACGTATCGATCGGGAAGGAAACGCTCAGCTTCTTCGTCGTAGTACTGGTCGGCCTCCTCGGTGTAGAGATATCCGTTGGCCAACAGTGTCAGAAAGAAATCCTGTGCGACACGCCGATGATTCTCAGTGTCGGTCTTTGTGAACAGGTCGAATGAGATCCCAAGGTCTTGCCAATACTTGAGGAACTCCGGATGGAACCGAGCGACGATTTCCGCCGCCGTCACACCCTCCTGCTCGGCGCGAACGGTGATGGGTGTCCCGTGAGCATCTGATCCGGAGACCATAAGAACGTTGTTCCCGATTGAGCGCTGGAACCTGGCAAAGACGTCACTTGGCAGGTAGGCGCCGCCAATGTGCCCCAGATGCAGGGGGCCTTGTGCGTACGGCCAGGCGACGGCAACAAGAACATTCGTTTTGGGAGAAGACGTAGGCTCGATCATGGGCGAATAGTACCATCCACGTCGCGGACCTAACGGAAGTAAGTCATTACACCGCTATTGAAATGTGGCGGCTAAGCTACGCCTGCATCGACTCATAGCTGAGGGAACAAGGGGAAGCGGAGTCGGTATACCCGCTCGAAGCAACCTGGAGGTGCTCCACCATGGATACCGGTATGGTCCGGAAGATCGATGATCTCGGACGAATCGTCGTTCCAGCCGAAACTCGGCGCTTATTCAACATTCGCGAGGGCGATGAGCTTGCGATCTCAGTTGAGAACCATGCGATTGTAATTCGCAAACTTGTCGCGACGTGCGTGTTCTGCGGCGCCATTGAAGACGTAGGGGACTTTAAGGGGCGCGGCGTCTGCGCATCGTGCAAGGGAGAGATCGCTTCGTAGGGGCGAATCGTTAGGAGTCATCTCGCCGCAGCGCTGCGTCGTAGAGGATATTGCGACGCACACCAGTGATTGCAGCAGCCTCCCGCACCGCGTCAGCGAGACGTTCTCCGTCATTCACTAGACGCTCCACAACAAGGAGTGCTTCATCTGTAGAGGGCGGCCCTTCGGGCCGCCCTTCTAGTACGACGGTACATTCACCCTTCACATCGATACTTGCCCAATGCTGGTGTGCCTCGGAAAGGCTCCCACGCCAGAATTCCTCAAACAGTTTGGTGATCTCGCGGGCTACAAGGACCCGCCGATCATCACCGAAGACTTCCGCAAAGTCGTGCAGATCTTTTGCGAGACGCTTCGGAGAAGCAAAGAACACCATTGTCCGCTCATCGCCGACGAGCCTGGAAAGCCTCTCGCTGCGTTCCTTCCCCTTGCGGGGCAGGAACCCTTCAAATACATACCGATCGCCGGAGAACCCGCTCGCTGCAAGTGCAGCACTGACCGCACTCGGTCCCGGGATCACAGTGATGGTTGCGCCCATCGTCGAGGCAAGTTCCACGGCCAATGCACCCGGATCCGAGATGACCGGCATGCCTGCATCGGTTACCACCACAACAAACTGACCGGTGGATAGGCGCTCGCCAATCTCCGCCGCCCGGGATCGTTCGTTCCCCGCAAACATCGAACGTACGGGTTTGGATATACCCAGATGGTTCAACAACTTCCCCGCACGGCGGGTGTCCTCGGCGTAGATGACGTCAGCCGCCGACAGCGTCTCTGCGAGCCGTTTGGAGATATCGCCAAGATTGCCGATCGGTGTCCCACACAGGGCCAGGGTTCCTTGCATTCCGGTCAGGATACGCGATCTCGAGGGCCAGCCGGTCACCTTGTTCGGGCAGCCCCGTTTTCCACGGCACCTCAAGCATGAATGTGGCGGCGGGGATCCTCACGAATCCGCCCGGAGCCAGACAACGTGTGCCGATCACAACACCCTCGCCGTCAAGGCCGATAACACCGAGACGGGCATGCATCCCGACGCCGTGGACCGACGAGACCACGAACACCATTGCGCGGCCCGTCGGATGGGGACGGAGGCCACGCAGTCGTTCGCGGAACGTCACCGCTACCGAGCCGACCCAGCTGTGCCCCGCAGTGCTGGTGACACGAATCTGAATTCGTCGGTTCCTATGAATTGCTGGTACGCTCCCGCCACTATGGCAAAGGCAAAACGACGCAAACTGCGCGCTCGGCGCAAGAAGGCGAACCACGGGCGTCGCCCGAACGCTGGTCGCGGTTAATCTGTAACCGGCGTTCTTCGTCGCGTTCTCACGATTCCACTCCCCCTCCTTCTCACACTGGTCGTTTTGACGCGCCCAATGAGAGACCGTGTTCCCAACGTAGGCTGATCCGAGCATCAATGGAAGGGCTTCACAGCCCCGCGCTCCCTGCACTTGCCCGTTACGGAACGCTCACCTGAGCACGGATCGAACGCCCGGCTGCCGGATCCGACGAAATAATGTAGACCAGACCGTCCCCAATGCGATCAACAAACGCATAGGTGTCCCCCGTATCCCACAGACGACCACCGCCGTCGGTTACCCCATCACCGAGACCTAGCGTCCCCTCGGTGTGATCGATGAGAGCCTGGGCTACTTCGACAGCATCCTCTTCGCTGTCCCCCACGTATCGCATCACAAACGCCACGTCATCGGCGTTGTAATACACCGAGTACGAGTCCCCACCCCATCCGTTGGTTGCGACGACGCGGTCGCCGCGCGACACCGAGTCCAGGAAGAGAAGATTCAGTCCCCATTCACCAAAGGTGTCAGCCACCTGAAGCTGCCATCCGTCGAGAACTACTTTCGGTGGGGCGACGGTCCGAGGCCCTTCACCCGAGCGGTAGCGATCGGGGTGCATGATCTGCTCTGTGGTCACCGGTAGCGACTCGTAGGCACGATCCAGAGCGGCCGCTCCGCCGAGGTCCATAAGGCTCTGGACAAAAACGAACCCGGTGGTGTAGGGGAATCCGAGACTCTCGGCGAGAAATGACGGTGCCGAGTCGAGTACGTCGGTCGGCACATCCTGGGCCTCGACCAGCATGGCAGCCTGCTCAAGGAGAGGAAGTTGCTGGAGGTAGAGAAACTGGAAGTACGTCGCATCCCCTTCGGCGAGCGCTTGCAGTGCCGCCACTTCCTCGCTGCGGCCCTCGGCGTCCGCAAGGTCGGTCATCGTGTCATGGAACTCGAAGTACTGATCCGTGAGAGCGTGCACCAATTCGTGCACCACAACGCTCTTCGTCAACGCAGACAGTTCAGCGGTATCGGCGGCGACAACGAGCTCCTGCGTGTCACCGTCGTAAAAACCCGCGACCTGCTCCGCATATAACTCGGGATAGATTTCGGCGAGCGCGTCGTCCGGTCCCATCATCCCCAAGAGCCGGAACATCCGATCCGTAATCGCGATGTCTTCGAGGTCGATTTCCTCCTCGATGTCATCCCGAACCCGGGCCGCCATCTGAGCTGTGGAAATAACGACGACCTCCGGCCGGCGAAGAAACTGAATGCCACGTAGCTCTTCGGTGATGTCAATAAGTGGATCGATTTCGGCCTTGAGAGCTGCAACGATCGCAGGGTCGGGATCGGAGGCATCAGCCGTCGAGGTCGATCCCGTCCCGGGGTCTTGGGTTGTTGATACAGCGGGCGTCGTTGTCGATGTTTCGGGTGTCCGGGATGTCGACGGTTCAACCGATGTCGATGTGCATGCGGCGACAATCAGGGCGAACGCTGCTGTCGCGGCGACAAGTTTGGATTTCTTCACCCGAGCAGACTACCGAGCGGTCGGCCCTATATGGGGTTCTTCGCTGACACGGCGGTCTACTGACCGGGGGGGAATCCCATTTCGATCAGCTGCTCGGCGATCGACATGATGTCATCTCCCACAATTGTGGGTGGCGGATCGGGCACACTCCACACCGAGCCAGGGCGCGATACGAAAGCTCCACCGATACCAACGTTTCGTGCCCCGATGATGTCCCAATCGTGGGCAGCGACCATCACGGCCTCGCCCGAAGGAACCCCCAGCCGTTCAAGCGCCAAACGATAGGGTGCGGGGTCCGGTTTGAAACGTTGGGCCTCTTCGACGGACACAACAAGGTCGAACCGGTCGGCGATGCCAGCGTTCTCAAGCTGCATTGCGATACCGATGCTGGAACCGTTCGAGAGCACCGCGAGCCGAAAGCCATGTCTGCGAAGGCGGTCGAGGGCGACGGGCACATCTGGATGCGCTGGCAGTGACCGGAACGCGGCAACCATTTCGTCCGCGCGGGAGGAATCAAGTTCGAGGCCGAAACGATGAGCCATTGCGCTCAGCGCCTCGACGCTGATCGACTCGAACGACCGGAATCGATCGGTCTCGTTGGCGACCAGACTCCCGTGCAGCAGGCGAAGAAACCACTCGGCAAGACGGTCAGCGCTGCCCAATGTTTCGACAAGAACCGAGCGCACACCGGCAAGGTCCAGCAGCGTCTCGTTGACATCGAAAATAATGACCGTTGGTCTCCTCATGTACCCGATTGTGGCGGGATGACGCCGCCATGGCAACCGAAACGAGATGCACCGCTACCATGCGCGCCATGACCGCCCCACCATGTTTTTTCATCGACGACACGGGTCGAACCATCCCTGCTCTCACTGCCGCTGAGATGCGAGAAGTCGATCGCATCGCCGTTACCGAAACGGGCCCATCGTTGTTTCAGATGATGGAGAATGCCGGCAGAAACCTGGCTCTGACCGCGATCGACATGCTGGGGCCGTCATGGTGGAGAAAACCGATCACCGTTCTTGCTGGAACCGGTGGAAACGGTGGCGGCGGGATCACCGCGGCCCGGCATCTCAAGAATCATGGGGCCACCGTGACCGTTGTCGTAACCTCAGTCGAGCGGCTCTCCGGCGTGCCCGCCGACCAGCTTGTTATCTATCGCCATGCAGGTGGATCTGT
>UOEK01000034.1_pt1 | contig 11716 bp, 10 predicted proteins | sample 1989451 | NCBI WGS metagenome assembly UOEK01 (sample SAMEA4712198, study PRJEB27164) | hydrothermal vent metagenome | biome: marine basaltic hydrothermal vent biome; feature: marine hydrothermal vent; material: mineral | place: Pacific Ocean | collected 2011-06-14/2011-07-23 | depth 1691 m
CAGGTTCGTTAGCGTTGTTGAGATCGCCGACGTTTGGGGTTCGTGTGGTGGCACCGGCTGGTAGCGCAATCGCGAGTGTCCAGACGACCATGGTCGCGAGCATCATTCGCACGAAACGAGTCGTGTCGGTCTGGGTTTTCACGTCCGTGTTCCTTCCAGGTCAATCCGTCGACCCGGAAACCCGCCTACCTCTGCAACAAAGCCCCGCCGCGTCGTCACATAATGTAACGGCCGACCCAGAGTATGTCGGCTGTTAGTCGGTGCTCTAAAGCGACGGTCGCGCCTCTCCTCGGGATGTCGTAATTCCGTGGCTGTGAATGGAGTTGTGGCTGTCGGGCGCCCTCGGAAATGAATCGAGGCGGCTACGGCGCTAGGGCTCGCTGGAGGAACGCCGCCATCTGTTCGCGAGTCACGACATTGTCGGGGCAGAAGCGGTCGTTGTCCGGGGGATTGCATCCCAAGGTGATACCTGTGGTTTCGGGGTCGCTCATCGGGAGCGTTGACTCGGCGGCTCCGACAGGGAGTGCGATAGTGACAGCGAATGCCAGGGGCGCGGCGATTGCTAGCCGTACGACGGTGGGAGTATTGTCCATAGCCCTGTACTCCCAGATCTGCGCGTCGATCGGAGAGAGTCCCAGTTCGACCATAGACACTCGCCACCATCCCGTGTCGGTCACTTGTTGCCGGGACCCCAAAACCGGTCAATCACAAGAACTCGCCGCTATCAATCGAGAATCCGCCCAGGTGCTGTAAACTCCATTCGCCATGTCACCCCTTCTTCCCAAAGCTACCCGAACCGCTAACGCCGCCAGGACCTACGTCTCGCTGCTGTGGGGTCGACGTGAATTCGCCTGGTATGTGGCGATGGGCAATCTCAAGGCCCGCAACGCGTCGACGTTTCTCGGTCTGTTCTGGTGGGTCCTCAACCCGCTCCTGCTTGGCCTTGTATACGTTTTCGTGTTCGGAGTCATCTTGAAGAGAGGTGCAGATGCCCCAGGTACCGTACCTTATGTAGCGTGGCTGCTCTCGGGGATCTTTCCGTTCTACTTTACGCAAACGGCCTTGACTGGTGGAGTGAGTTCTATCGTGTCGAACAGTCGACTACTCGCGAATCTGAGTTTTCCTCGACTCGTTATGCCGATCTCATCTCTGATCGAGGCATTCGTCGGTTTCCTGGCGTCGATCGTTGCTTACATGTTGATCGTCGGTTTCGTCTCCGGAATCTGGCCGACTTCGCGAATCTGGATGTTGCTACCTGTGATCGTTATACACACGATCTTCAATCTCGGTTTGTCGGCGGTAGTCGCTCGCCTTGCAGTTCCGTTTCGTGATTTGAACAACCTGGTTCCCTATCTAACTCGTGTGTGGCTGTACCTGTCTCCGATCATTCTTCGTCCTGAGTTCATCGATAACCTGACCGGGGCCAGGCTACGCGTGTTCCAGACGAATCCCCTGTTTCCAATCTTGGCCATTTATCGTGGAGCCCTGTTGGGGCTGCCAGTCGACAACCGATTCTGGCTTGAAGCGATCATTTGGTCAGTGGGCGTATTCGTTGTCGGTTTGCTTGCCTTTGTGACCTACGAAGGCAAGATGACGAGGTATCTATGAGTTCAGACGCAATTGTGGCTGAGGGTATAACGGTGCGTTTCCGACCGTTTGCAGACCGCAAGCCTACGCTTCGTCGTGCGATTGGATCGAGAGATCACCGTAAGGTTGATGAGATCATTGCCGTTGATCATCTTGACCTGACAATCCACAAAGGGGAGGCCTTTGGGGTCGTAGGGCGCAACGGAGCGGGGAAGTCCACGCTACTGCGGGTTCTGGCGAAGACACTCAAGCCCGACGAGGGCACGATTCGGACCTACGGCAAGACCTCGACGTTGCTGTCGCTCGGACTCGGATTCAACCCACAATTGTCGGGGCGTCGCAATGTCTATCTCGGTGGCCTTGCGGCCGGTTTGAGAAAGAGAGAAATAGATGAACGGTTCGATGACATCGTTGCGTACGCGGAGCTCGAGCACGCTATCGACCGCCCGGTAAAGACCTATTCGACAGGGATGTTCTCTCGGTTAGCTTTCGCCGTCGGGATGGCTCTAGACCCGAATATTATTCTTCTGGATGAAGTGTTGGCCGTTGGCGATGAGGCATTTCGCGAGAAATCTCTGAAATCGATGAGAGATCTCCTTTCTCGTGCTGGAACGATCGTCTTCGTCTCCCATGCCCTGGCAAATGTCGAGACATTTTGCGATCGTGTGGCATGGATGGAGAGTGGGGCGATCAAGATGCTCGGTGAAGCTGAAGCCGTAGTGGACGCATACCGCACCGAGGCCCGGGGCGGCTCCTCCTGAGGCAGAACATTTAGTCCGAGGGCCGAGCTGTGGTCTTGACAGTCTCGAAGTGCGCCCCGAACCCGTCTCGGAACCGCTTTCGGTAGCAATCGATAGCTAGCGGCTCCTCCGACAAAAGAGTTCGCAGCGTCGAGAGGTAATTCCTAACCGAAAAGCTTGTCGAATGATTGCCGCTCAAACATTTCGAGCTTTCCTCCTGCGGTGGCGTTGATAATCTTGCGTCCATCTGCTTCGAACATCGTCTTTGCGAGTTGATAGTTGGCCAGAACTCGATCTAGTTTCGGGTCCTTCCATGTTTTACCTTTGCCGAAATAGTCCGGATGGAAGTGGTTGGGGTCATCCCCTTTTGAATGGATGATCGCACCGTCAACCTCAGCGTCGTCTGGAACCGTGTAGGAAAAATCCATGCCGATCAGCACTATCTCAGAGAAACCCATGTAGTAGGCGAGCTGGAGGTTGATGATCGTTACCGACTGCCCGCTGTACAGCCTTTGTGCCGCATCGGTCGAGAACCGAGGTACACAGAACGATGGTGACTCTTGAGCGTAGAACCCGCGATTCATCATGAAGTAGCTAACGGATGGATCGTCTCCGATGTAGTCGCGGTAGATCGATGGGAAGAACTTGTGCCCCGCCGAGTATGCCTTGATCGCTCGCGTGTTCTCGCTCATGACCGAGGAGTCTTCGACAACGTAGTAGGTGGGATCGAAGCCCATGTCATCTGCCGCGTAGAAGATCCCATTGACCGCGATTGTGAATTCAGATTCGAGTTTGCCGAGGTCGAGCTGGTTGAGCGAGGGTCCGTTCCCAATTATCACGCACCGCTCGCCGACGTGAATGTCTTGGAAACGTTCCATGTCTGCGCCATCGAAAAGAGACTCCGGGTATTCCTCGACTGTGAACGCTGCATCGGGATCGGGACTGGTGATGCCCGCCCAGCCCGACACACTCCGGGTGTGGTTTGGAGTGGGTGACGACACGGCTCCTTCTGTCTCGGTCTCTAGCCATGGTGTGAGGTCCGATTGTGCGATCATTTCGAGGTCTTGGCTGGGGCGTTTCTCGTCGAGGCGCATTGCTTCGAATCCGTTCATGGTGATCTCGGCAGCTCGCCCGCCAGCTGCGGTCGTTGCTGCAATGAGTTCTTCGATAGCGCCTGATCGCGGAAACGCCACGATGAGGGTTTTGTGTCCACAGGAGGAGAGGACCCATTCGTTGATGGAGAAGGCTGGATATGGCGTCTCGTTAAGAAGAGGCGTCACGCCTTGCGCCCCGGATACCCTCTCTACGTTCACAAATGCTGCTCGATAGTTCGGTGGGAGGGAATCTGCACCTGCCAACATTGCCCTGGCCTGAACGGCATCTTGCGGCGCGAACAACACGTCGAAACGCGGTCCCTGCGTCGAATCCATGGGCGGGGGAGGGGGAGCCCCCACCTCTATAAGGCTCTTCAGGTGATCTCGAATGGGTTGAAGCGTGTCGTTGAGCTCACGAATGTCATGTGGTGTTAGGCCGAATGCCCTTCGGATTCCTGCATTGATCGTGCTGTCAAAGTTGATGTGCTCTCTCATCCAGGGTTCGACGTCACCGCGGTCCAGGATCGCGGTGGCTGACTCGTTGTCTCCCCGGACCATGGACATGGCCGCGTACATCAGCGTCCTGCGGGCGAGGATGAGTTGCTGTTGGTATACGGGAAGTGGAAGCGGAAACGGATGCCCGGTGATGGAAACGTCTTTCAACGATGAATCAGTTTCATAGGAGCGTGCGATCAAACGCTGTGCCTCCAGAACATGCCGTCGCGCGCCGGTCTTGGCCATCGAGTGGTTCTTTTGTCGGTAGATGGCCGTTTGCCACTTCGAAGGGAGAAAGCAGTAGCCCCGGCGCAATATCCGCAGCCAGAATTCCCAGTCTTCCGCGCCGTCTCGCATGGATTCGTTGAACCCGCCAACCCGGCGGGCGACATCGGTTCGTACGAGCGGGGCATGAGCGTTGAATGGGCATTCGGCGCTCGCGGAAACGAAATCGACGAAATGCCCGTGTCCCCATTCCTCATGTGGTTGGAGGGTGTCGAGGCTCACGTTCTCAGGCGCAAGCCTAACGCCGCAGAATGTTCCGGCGACGTCCGGGTCGTGTCCGGTAATCGCCTCGAGCCGGTCGATGATGCTATCGCTCATGAGAAGATCATCCGAGTCGAGGAATGTTATGAATCGCCCACGTGCGAGCCGTAGCCCAGTGTTTCGAGCTGCGCTGAGACCACCGTTTACCTTGTGGCGTATGAGTTTGAATCGGTCGTCTGCCCGTACGAACGCCATTGCTTCAGATACGCTTGCATCCGTCGAGGCGTCATCAACAATGATGCACTCCCAGCGGGTGTAGCTTTGCTGCGAGACACTCTCCAACGTCTCTGCAAGGAAGCGGACTTCGTTGTAACACGGGACAACGATGGTCACATCGGGATCCGACCCGGTCATTAGAGTCGGCTGTGGCGGCGTCGCGGTATCCCCCTGTTGCTCCCACCGATCGTTCGGCAGCGTCCCTCTCACCTGTAGAATCGTCGTCCGAATGAGGCCAAGTTGGTCGGCTCGGAGCCTTTCGGCGTCGGCCAACGCTTGTTCCGTCTGTACCGCAGTCGGCTGCCATGTTTCGAGGGCGCGAGCGAGCCTTTTGTGTCGTTGACGCAGGTTTGTGATGAGGGCATGGTCCTCGCTCTGGCGTGCATTCAGGAGGAGTAACACGGTTAGTAGAGCGACGGTGGCAACAATCGCTGCACCGAGCGAACCCGATCCCGAGAGCAACACGGCCCCAGCGGTGCCGGCGGACGCGAGCACGATGAGAAAACCCCGAGGTGTCAGGAGATGCTTTGCGGCCGATTCTAGGCGACTGGTGAGGTAGGACATGGTGTCTGAGGCCTTGCAATCTAGGTAGCGGACTACATCGTGATTGACACTAGTGGGACACTATCGAATACACCATTGTGCGTGGAGCGTGCGATACCGGACCCTCGAATACCCCAGGGAAGAGCAGCTGATTCCGCGTTGGTCGGGCCCGACTTCGTCGGTCGTGTCTATGATGCGCGTTCAGTCGGATACCGAGGAGGCTTGTGAAGGTACTCGAGCTAGTCATTGGGTCATCACGTAGAGTATTTCTCGCTGCAGTCGCAGTAGCATTGTCGATCGCCGTCGGTGCGGGTCTATCAGTTGGCCTGATTGCCGGGTTGGGTTCTGGCATCGTCGCTCTCTTAGTCCTCGTGCTCTTCAAGTTTGTTGCAGAGATCAGCTCACAGATAGCTGGAACGGAGAGGACCACGCAACAATCCTTGAAGCGGGTTTGCGATCAGCTGGCCGTAATCGATGTCGAGACCGACGAGTTGCGGAAGCGCCTCACAGCGACGGCGCAACGGCTTGGGGAGCGGGCAACTTCTCTTGAGGGTGATGTTGCCGACGCGATCTCAGCCCTTGAGTCGACGCGGGCCGCGATCTCCGCGAATACGGGTATCTTGAGCGAGCACACCACCTTGATTGCCGGCAACATCGTTGCTCTGGAGGAGGTCGGGGTGCGCCTGACATCAGCGGCGGACTCGTTTGAGTTCCAGAATCAGAGGATCGACTCCCTTCAGAAGTCATTTGAGGCTACGGCTTCAAAGGCGCATTCGAATAGCCGCGATGTTGACTCTCTGCTCGGCCTAACATCGCAGCAGCTCGGCCGGAGGGTGAGCGAGGAGGACATGGCGTCTTTGACAACAGAGTGGACCGACAAGCTCTCTCTCCCGGTAACCGAGCGGAACGTCAGGTACATGGAGCGGAAGCTAGTCACTGTCGAAGCGAATCTCATCGGGCGTATTGCGACCACGACATCGGACGCAGTCCTGCGAGCGATGATTGCTCGTGCGATTCCGAAGAGGTCGCACCGAGTATTGGAGATCGGAGTGTTGTTTGCCGTGAACGCTGCATTTCTTTGGGAAATCGCAGGAGCTCCCGAGGGTCGGTTGCATCAGACCCTCATTGATCCGTTCGAGGGCTACTACGGCGATGACGCCCTTGACCCGCTCTCCGGGTTGCCCGTGAGGCGCTCCATAGCGGTAGAGAACCTGCGTCGCGTCGGGGTCCCCGAGGCGAACTACGAGATAGTCGTTGGCTATTCCGGCGATCCGGCTGTAATCGACGCTGCCGCAAAAGTCGACTACGGGTTAATCCTCATCGATGGAGACCACTCGTATGAAGGCGTTGTGGCCGACTACCGAAACTATATCCCGATGCTCGCGCCCGGCGGATTCATGCTGTTCGATGACTACGGAGCCGACACGTGGCCGGGTGTTGCCCGCGCCGTCGATGAAATCGTCGATTCCGGTGAGGTAGAGTTGGTTGGGGTATTCGGCAGGACAGCGATCGTACGAAACTCCGGTCTAGAACGACCGGCCGGCTGAGAAGTCCGCCACACGCGTCACGACGAACGGTCCTTTTCGTATCGTCCCCACCTCGACGGGCTGAGCGCTGTGGCGGTCCTTCTAGTGTTCGTGCTTCACGCGAACAGGGGGTTCTCGCGAGGTGGATTCATCGGCGTTGACGTCTTCCTTTTTATTCTGTTCGGCTATCTCATCACACTGGACATTCTGCGTCGAATCGAGCAGAACGGATCCCTAGACCTGTCGAACTTCTATGCGCGTGGCGCTCACCGACTTCTACCTGGTCTCTTTCTCGTGGTGGTAGCAATTGGGAACGTGAGGCGATTTGGGGGCCGGTTCTAGATGCTGCAACTCGCGCTTGCGAAGTGGTCGTCACGCTGCTCTAGGCCGCGAATTGGAGCCCCCTCTCGATAGCCGATGATTACTTCGCTGCTGACGGTGGGTCCCCGCTGTGTTACCTGTGGTCGCTAGCTGTGCGTTCGGCAAGCAGTTGATGAGACTCTTGAAACGGGAGAAGTCGAGCTAGTTGGCGTGTCTTGAGGAACTAACGTCGTGTGCGGGTCGAACTCAGACGAGCTTGTCAGTTGGCGAGCGTCGCTCTATGCCGAGTGCACCGACATCGAATTCCTTGCGGTGGAGATGTGAACGTGACGCTCCGCGGCCGCTATGTGAGGAAGAAGCGAAACTGCGATGCGTGGACGTACCTATTCGGGCTGTGTGCAGTTTTAACTGGTCCTTGCGGTCGTAGCTCTTCAGAGATTTGGCTAGAGCACGGTTCTGGTCAGGCGTGACCATTGTCAGCGCGGCAGGCACGGCGTACGCGGTGATCAATGGTGACTTGGAGGGCGGATCTCGATATCCTAGGGTGCTCCACACACGCAAATCGATTCCGCTATCTCTTGTTTGGACCCATGCGCCAGTTTGTCAAGTTCACGCTCGTCGGCATTGTGAACACTGCGTTGTTTCTGGTGTTGTTCAACGTTCTCCGGTTGTCGGGTGTGGGGCCGTTCGTCGCGAACGGGTTTGCAGCGATTCTGTCGATTGCGTTCAGCTTTTGGGCTAACACTCGGTTCACGTTCAAGGTGGACCACGGGGATCGCCAGGCTCGACGACTTGTCGAGTTCGCCACTGTGTTTGTCGCTACGTTGGCCGTTTCCAGTGCGGCTCTTCTGTTTCTTTTCCGGGTTATCGATCAGCCAACGTATCTGCAGGAAAGCTCTGTGTTGGCCATAACGGGTGGCGCATTCTCGGTCGTAAGATTCTTGATCATGCGAGCCTGGGTATTCAATCCTCGGAGAGCAGTCTGACTCCTCGGCGTGGACTGCCATCGTTGCGTTTGCTGTTGAGATGGAGCGTGGTTGTACCGTGTTAGCATCTCAGGAGGCTTCCCCCGCCACCACACAGGCGGGCAGGACTCGTCGCCTACCTTTCACGTTGAGGATGTCGAGCGGAGGATCGTGTGCGTAAGAACCGAGCAATTGATCGAACAACCGATACGTTCTTTGCTACATATCAGCAACAGCGCATTGAGCATTGGGACCGAGTCGCGGTGCGCCCTGCACGATTCGACCAATCTGGGTATTACCACCGGCGCCTCGGTGTGATCTTTAGTTTCTTGGTTTCCGAAGGCCAACGCGTAATCGAAATCGGCTCCGGCAATGGGGATCTCCTCGCCTCATTGCGCCCTTCGCGGGGTGTCGGTGTGGACTTCTCGCCAGCGATGGTAAAAGGAGCGTCTCTTCGCCATCCGTCTCTTGAGTTCGTGATCGCTGACGCGCACGCCCTTGACCTAAACGAGACCTTTGACATTGTGATCCTGTCGGACCTGGTAAATGATCTGTGGGATGTGCAGGCGGTGCTGGAGCGGGTCCTTCAGCTGTGTACGCCCACTACGCGCATCATCCTCAATTTCCACAACAAAGCCTGGCAAGGACCGCTTGGCCTTGCGCGCAGACTTGGCCTTGCCAATCCCGTCGGATTGCAGAACTGGTTGTCAGTACAGGACATCAGGAACCTTCTCCATCTTTCGGGATTCGATGTCGTTACCGAATCGAGTGAGATTCTGCTCCCGATGCGGCTAGGGCCACTGTCATGGCTCTTCAATCGGGTGATCGTAAAGTTCTGGCCCGCGCAAAATGCCGGGCTTGCGAAGTTCGTAGTCGCTCGTCCGCAGGTTTCAGCTCTACAGCCGCCCGGCCGTGAGCTGTCGGTGTCAGTTATCGTTGCCGCCCGTAACGAGGCGGGCAACATCGAAAGTATCGTCGAGAGGACTCCGCGTATGGGGTCATCTACGCAACTGATCTTTGTCGAGGGCAATTCGACCGACGACACATACGATGAGATTGAGAGAGTCCTCGCAGAAAAGCAGGATGAAAACTTGATGCTGCTGCGTCAGCCTGGAGAAGGCAAGGGTGATGCCGTTCGGTTTGGGTTCGAACATGCGACGGGCGATATCCTGATGATTTTGGATGCTGACATGACGGTTGCCCCCGAGGAATTGCCGCGTTTCTACGCGGCGATTGCAGACGGCACCGCAGAGTTCGTGAACGGCGTTCGTCTTGTGTACCCGATGCAGACGGAGGCGATGCGGTTCCTCAACTACCTCGGTAACAAGTTCTTCGGTTTGGTTTTCAGCTGGATCTTGCGACAGCCGGTCAAAGACACTCTGTGCGGTACCAAGGTGTTGACCCGCGAGGCATACGACGTCATTACGGATAATCGTTCATACTTCGGTGATTTTGATCCGTTCGGTGATTTCGACCTGCTTTTCGGAGCAGCGAAGAGCAATCTCAAGATTGTTGACATGCCGATTCGGTACCGCGATCGGACATATGGGGACACCAATATCAGCCGCTGGAGGCATGGTGTGCTCCTGCTGAGAATGGCTGCATTTGCCTCCAGGCGTTTGCGATTCATCTGACCGGGTGGCGGGGTGTGTAGCGGCACGTCGGTTACCAATGCGGCGACTTATTATCCGTTTTTGCCCCATGTTGACCGGGAGAGTCGACAGGGTCCCGGTCCGCTTATCCGATACCATCCGCACCGATGTGGAATTGGATCGGTGTGCGTGGGGATAGAAGCCCAGCGTGTATTGCCGAAGATGTTGTCGGCCGAGGACAGGTAACCGAGTTGTTGTCGATTGGTTCTGACAGGCGACTTGTGATCGATTAGGTGGCGCGTTCTTTAGGTGTTTGGGATAGGATCGGCGATCGAAAGATCGTTTCCGTATTTGCGGTGGCGCCAGTCGGTGTCCACAGCCCCAGTTGCGATACCGACGACAAAAAGAAGCGGTATTAGCACGAAACGAACGTTATCCATAAGGAAGTAACCGAAGACTGTTGCTGTGGTTAGGAGCGTCGCCAAGCCCACCATCGAGAGTAGCCGGGTTGGTGCCCGGGTGATCCCGATGAGCAGTATCAAACCCGATATAGGTAGCAACCAACGGAAGACCGAAAGAAAATACGGGAAGGTTCGTAGCGGGGCTAGTGGTGAAGTCAGGATGGGCTGTATCCGGCGCCCTTGGTTGTAGCTGTCCACGAAATACTTGATTCCCTGCCGTCGGGCCGCTGAAGTGCGGTAAATCGAGTCCTCGATCGTCCAGAAGGAAGTAGCGGCCGCATTGGCCACGATTCCCTGCACATCGTCAATGCGTCCGCCCCGAAGGACTCCGATGAACGCGTTTGTTCGCTCCTTCACAAAAGAAGTGCCTGCGTTGTCGATCAGTTGGTTGATTGCCGAGTCATAGGCTGTCTGCTGTTCGGCGTACGTCGGTAGAGCGTCGATCTGTCCCATGATCGTGTAGGGGTTCCCCTCAGCGAAGAGTTCGGTGAGTCCTCCAGTGACTCTGTTTTCGGGAGTCAGTTTGAACGTAACCTGCCATGTTGCCCAGAACTGGCTTCTTTCTCCGCGGACGGTCGGGAAGAATGGCCCGACCTCTTGAGCGTTCTCTCGCGAAGCCACCAAAAGGAAACTGGAGGCCAAGACAAAGACTGTTGCACCCACAACCTTTGCCGCCGTGCGGCCGCTGCTCCCACTCCGGTACATGGAGTACAACGCTGCGACGAACCCGAAGACCGCGAGAGAATACTGGAACCGAACAGTAAGGAGAGCCAGATAGATCGCTCCCACGAGCGCCCCTACGACAACGATGGTTCGCTGTGTACGACGGTCGATTTCGTCGCCAGAGGTTGGGAAGCCGAGTCTGAGAATCCAAGCTGTGAGTACGGCGTACCAGAGTACCAAGCCGATCGCCAGACCCTCGGTAAGAATAAAATTCGTATAGACCAGCAGAGTTGGAAGGATCGCCAGAGCCAGCAGAGGAGCGGCGCGCCAACGCCACAGCCACGCGGCAAACGCTAGCGCGGACAGGTATATGAAACGCTGCGCTAGCGCCGTGAGCAGGAGCGGCTCCATCCTGAATTGCGTTGCAATGAGGTCCACGCCCGCCAAGAATGCTGGGTAACCCACCTGGCGGTATCCGAACTGCACAAGCCCGGTCTCTTGCAACGAATTGGAGTGCCCGATATAGGCGAGGCTGTCATTGGTAATTATCGGGAAGATATCAACTGCGAGAATCACCGCCACCACCACGGTCACCAGACCGATAGAAACCCAGAACGTCGGGGATCTGTGCCAGATCTGCGACGGCTGGTATCTGTCGCTCTCGTGGCTGTATCTGCCGGTGTCGACGCCTTCATTCAGTTTCAAGGATCGTCCTCTTCCATTCTCTGCTGTGGAATGTTGGGGGTTGCCCGACGGTACGCGCTCGCTCGAAAGTGATGGCGTGGTGTCGTACCGTGGTTCGCCCAGCGCTCGGCTTGCTCAGTGTTCTGGGTCGTACATTAGGAGGACACTAGCTCCGATCTGTCACCGGTGGTGGCACAGTTCTGCTCCCTGGGATTCTCAGGCCCTACCAATTCATGCATCCCGACTCCACCAAACATGGGGGACATTGGTGTGTCCAGAGCAA
>UOEK01000463.1_pt1 | contig 11607 bp, 8 predicted proteins | sample 1989451 | NCBI WGS metagenome assembly UOEK01 (sample SAMEA4712198, study PRJEB27164) | hydrothermal vent metagenome | biome: marine basaltic hydrothermal vent biome; feature: marine hydrothermal vent; material: mineral | place: Pacific Ocean | collected 2011-06-14/2011-07-23 | depth 1691 m
TGCTCGGGCTGGCACGACGTATAGGACTGGATGAAGGCGGTGCCCCGATAGTCGAGCGCCTGGATCAGCGCCTTGTAGAACTGAGCGGTGTTCGCCATCGACACCTGGGCCACGTACGCCGAGCCGTGTCCGGAAATGAACGACTCCGCGACACCCTTCTTCTCGGTGAGTTTGCCCTCCGACGCGGCACCGAAGGAGTTCATGTCACCGCCACCGGGCATCGGTGAGGAATCGCTGTTCTGGCCCCCGGTGTTCGAATACACCTGTGTGTCGAGGAGAAGAAGCTTGACGTTTGGTCGGTTCTGGAGGACGACCTTCGATACGTTCTGGTAACCGATATCCCCCATGCCTCCGTCGCCGCCGATCGCCCACGCCTTCGGGAGCTCGCGGACCTCGCGCGCTGTCATGATCGTGTCGGTCATGTGGGTCATGGCGAAATAGTCGTCATCGGAGACCCCGAGACCTGCAGTGATTCTGTCAGCAAGACGCTCGGGAATCACCGAGCGACGAGCGTGATCTGCGATGAATCCCTCACCGAGGAGCCAGGTAACCGTCGCCCCGTCCTGGAAGAGAGAATTCATCCACGGGTAGGGGTGCGGGTTATTCGGTGGTGTTGAGCCGTAGACCGTATTGCAACCGGTGTGGGCACCCATTGCCATGACCGACATCCCGTTCGGAACCGTGCCGTCGAGCGCCTGCAGGTCGCGATGGTTGAAGGCGTCCTGGCGAAGCGTCACCACGAGAGCATCGATGACATCTTGGTCAGTGAGCACACCGTGGCCCTCGAGACGGTGGTCGGTGTCTTCGAGGGTTTCACCACCGAGACCCATCAGCGTGTGGGCGACGAGTTTCTTGAGGCGACCATACGATGCTTCGTCGGACTCCTGGAGGGCACTCAGCAGGGAGATCCCGGCGGACTCGAGTTGCGCCGCCTTGGCGTCGAGCCTGTCGGCCTTTGCGTGGTACAGCGGACGCATGTACGCCTCGGTGAGCGAGGCCACGGCACGCAGGACGCTCTTCTCGCCACAACCGGCGCAGGCGCCATCGCCCGAAACCAAGGCCTCGTAGTTGCTGCGCACCATGAGATGGTTCTTGAGGTGCGCAGCCATCGAACCGGCTGCATCCTCGGGATCGAATCGCCCGAGATACTTTTTCGGTGTGTCGGGAAGTAGATCGAGGAAATTGGTGCCCGATACATGATCGGCGTTGAGCTGCGGCGTCTCCGCCGCCATCTCGAGTGCTTCGTAGGGGCATTCGAACACACACTCGGCGCAGCCCTTGCAGAGGTCTGACACCATGATTGCGAACAGGCCACCCGAGCCCGGCTCTGTGCGTTCCTTGGAGCGGAACAGGGGAGCGGTCTTGGTGTAGGCGAACGGAACCCGGTTGAACAACTCCATGAACTCGTCCCGTGCGGACTGGGAGACAGAATCGACCGAGGCGACCTCGTCCCGCATGATGTCAACAAAGGGAATCAGGCCTTTTTCGAGGACGACTTCCTTCATCCGGGCCCGAACGCGATCCTCGAGATCGGGGAGGATGGCGACCATCTTGGCTCGTTCACCCTCGTCGGTGATGTATCCGTTCGCTGCGGTTGCGAATACGACATCGAAGTCCTGTGCGACGTTCGGTAGGGCGGTGTCGGGGCAGGCCACGATGCAGTCCATGCAGGCAGTGCAGTTTTCCGCAATCCAGATCGGCGTTTCGCGCCGTGCCACGTACTTTGACGCAGTCCTACCCGATCCCGCCGCCATCATCGAGACGGCAGCCAGGGGAGTGGCTGGTTGATCGTAACCAAAGCCCCCCTTGAACTCTTTGTTGAACGTGGCGATCTGGGTGAGCGGGATTCTTGTCTCCTGAGTCGCCGCAGGCACCGGCTGGGGGATATCGATGGAACAGCCGTCGCAGGTTTCCAGGGCTGGAAGACGCATGGAGGATCGGTCGGGAGCATCAACGGGTCCGTGGGGGACTTCGACGATCATGCTGCCGCCCTTGTCCATGACCTCCATGTTCGACTCGACGACCGCATCCCCGAACCGCCCGAACTTCTTGACGTACTGGGCACGGACGATGTCGTGGTAGCGCTCGGAGGTGACGTTGTACTCCTCAAGCATCCCCGACACAGCAAAGAAGGCGCCGAGAAAGGCGTTTCCTTGCATGCGAAGCTGAAGATCGGGTCGATCCGTGGCCTCGCGCGCAATTTTGAACCCCGCAAGGGTGACGATGCGGATGTTCTTGTCGATGATCTCCTGGCGGTACTGAGCAGGTATGCGTTGCCACACCGTGTCGGTGTCTTCCGCCGACTCCCATACGAATGTACCGCCGGGTTTCATGCCGAACAGCGGATTGGTATGGGTGAAGATCTTTGGATCGGGGCACAGCACGACATCCACGTGACGCAGGTCGCAGTTCACGCGGACTCGTTCGGGTGCAGCGACGAGGAAGTACGAGGTCGGGGCACCCTTTTTCTCCGACCCGTACTTCGGGTTGGCCGAGACGTGGATGACCTCTTTCGGCCGTCCGAATTCGTCAAGCTCTTCGTGTTGAGCGATGAGATCCTCGCCGATCGCTCCGATAACCTCGGAGAGGTTTTTCCCGGTGGTGATCATTCCCCAACCACCGATCGAGTGGAAACGAACCGCAACCGAGCCCTCGGGCAAGAGTGAAGGCGTTCGGTCCGCAATCACCGCATAGGGGTGGTCGATACCGATGGTGAAATACAGCGCACCATCCACAAGGCCCATGCCGTCCTGGCGGGTAGTCAATCCCATGGCGTATTCGTACGCCCCAATGATTCCCTCGGGACGGAAGTCGCGCGACCCGAGTCCGTATGAACCCGAAAGCAACACCGGCATATCCTCGGGTGCAACCGCCGGGATATCCGACTCGTAACCCACGGCGTGGATTTCGGCGGCCTTCGAAAGCAGCGATCGAATCTCGCGAGTCATCTGGTTATCACCAGATAGCCCGTCGTCGGCGCGTTCGAGGATGATGACCTTCTTCTTGCCGGAGAGGGCCTTCACGATCGCGGCCTCGGGGAACGGGCGGAGGACGTTGATGTGTATCGACCCGACGCTGGCTTCGTCCTGATCGCGCAGGTAGTCGACGCCGGCCTCGATATTCTCGGCTGCGGATCCGAACGATACGAAAACGGTCTCCGCACCGTCGGTCCTATATTCGCTCACGAGTCCGTAGTGACGACCGGTGAGAGCGGCAAACTCATCGTACGCCGCTTCGAGCATCGGGAGAATCGGCTCGTTGAAGTTGTCACGACGTGCAATCACGCCGTTCATGTAGTGCTCCTGATTCTGAACGGGTCCGAGCAGCATCGGGTTTTTGAGGTCCATCATCACTGGCACTCGGCGGCGGGTTGGACCGAACAACACTCTTTGTGCTTCGGTCGGGGTTTCGATGATGTCGTCGTGGGCGCCGAGGAACTCGCGAATCAGATCGGCTTCGTGTTTGTAGAAGGTTCGCTCGAGGTGCGACGTCAGGAACCCGTCCTGGATGTTCATACCCGGGTTCAGCGAGAGCTCGGTGACTTTACGAAGGATCAATGCCTGGTCAGCGGCCTGCTGGCTGTCCTTGGCGAAGAGCATGATCCACCCGGTGTCGAGGGCCGCGTAGACGTCATCGTGACCACAGTGCACATTGAGCGCGTGTTTTGTCAGGGCCCTCGCGGCGACCTCCAAAACCATTGTCGAAAGCTTGCCGGGGGCGTGGTAGTACTGCTCAAGGCCGTAGACGATGCCCTGCCCGGAGGTGAAGTTCACTGTTCGATGACCGGTCATTGAATAGGCGATTGCCCCGCCCTGGGCGGCATGTTCGCCCTCGGTTTCGATTGCGATCTTGGGGTTGCCGAAGACGTCGAGGACACCTTCGGCAAAGGCCAGTTGATAGTTCTCGCCCATTTCCGTTGATGGTGTGATGGGATAGAAGACACCACCCTGGGTGATGCGAGCCTCCGTGTGATAGGAGACGATCTGGTTACCGTTCGTGGTGATCCGGATACCCGGATACTTCGGGGTAACTTCAGCCACAACGCGCCTCCTGTATAAGACCTACTATTCTTTCTGAGCTTAGCTCTTGACAGGATGCTGTGATCTGTCGGCCGAAATCTCACTCATGCACTGGCCCGAGACGGTCATCGTCGTCGAAGCGGTCTGCGTCTTCTAGCATCGGGGTCGCACTCCATTCGTGACCTAAAGGACGACATGTATCTGATACGCCGCACCTATACCGTCAAACCAGGTGAAGCCCGCAAGGCCGCTTCGCTCATCTCCGCGATCGGCAAGGCCTATGAAGAGGCTGGCACCCGTTCCGAGAGCCGGGTGTATTTCAATAGCGGAACGACACCGGGGGAGAAGAACACAGTCGTGATGGAATGGGTCGACGACTCGTTGCAGACGCCCTATCGGTCCGGGCGGACTCCGGTGGAGGGTCTTGAGGATATTGGGCCGCAGCTGCGCGGGCTGACGCTGGATTCCACGATTGAGTTCTGGGAACTCATGACGGATGACAAGCTGCTCTAGCACTTTGTGCACCGTGGAGCGCGCGGTGTAGTGGGCGGGCCGACCGGACGCCGTGTGGCGCCGGCCGACTCCGCATGTGTGCGGTTTACGATTCGTGGCGCGCCTTGAGGCCTTCCAACTCCCGAGCCATGGAGGCCTGCGCAGCGCTCCACGCGCCATCGTCCATCATGGGATTCCGGCCGAGTACCCACAGCACGTCGACGCCGTCGCCGTTCGGCACCAGTCGAACCGGAAGGGGAGGTCCAAACGGTGCGTCACCCGGTGCGAGGTAGAGGTCGATGATCCCTCTCTCGGTGTCGGCTTCGACTCGGTAGCGTGTTGGGCCGCCCATGGCGGGTACTGGCACTATGACCGTGGCATCGTCGGGCCCCGGTGTCGCGGGGCCGGCGATGAATTCCGTTGCCCATTCGCTGTGTGTGTACGGGTCGGCAAGGTCCGTGGCGACCTTGGCGAAGGGTGCGTCGATGGTGATCGAGATCACCGCAGATTCGGATGTTGACATTGGTCCTCCTATGAATAAGTTGTCAAGTGGCTTGACGATAATATCGACTTGCGGAAAAGATGTCAAGCTACTTGACTAGTGACATGGATCAACCATTGGCACGACTGCTTCTCGACCGATTTCGGTGGGCCGACAGGGCGCTTCGCTCGCGGCTCGCCGCTCGTGGTTGGCCGGAAATGACACCCGCACAATCTCTCGTGTTCGCCTCCATCGATCTCGACGGGACCCGCCCCAGCGAACTCGCCCGGCGAATTGGGGTTTCGCGACAGGCCGTCCATCAGACGATCGCCGAGCTGGTAGAAGTCGATCTGCTCACGTTGACTGCGGATCCCGTGGACGGCCGCGCCAAGCTCGTGGTCGTGACCGATGCTGGCCGACGCAACATCTCCGCCGCCCGGGAGTCTCTCACGGAGATTGAGTCCGAGCTTCGAGCCCGCATCGGTGACGATTCGGTAGCCGCACTCAGGAATGCCCTCACCGCCGACTGGGGCTCACCCGAGGCCGACTGAGGCGTTCTCTGGCGGATCCGGGGAGGGTTGTCCAGCCGGCAAGACGATTCGTCCCTATGGTCTGCCTCCGAGTTGGGCTGATCGCTACACTCGCGGCAACACGCGGGGAGCGGTATCCGGGCGGCGAAGAACCGTGGTGATGCCATGAACCGACCGAATCGCTGGGTGCTGGGAGGCCGAAGTCGTGAAGCGAAAGAAGTGGGCGGCCGTTGCGGTCCTGATGGTGTTGGTTGCTTCGGCATGTTCTGCGAGTGACGAGTCCGGCACGACGACGACAGTGGACGGTACGGGTCAGGGTGAAACCCCCGGGGAGACATCGTCGACAATTCCCGGCGCTACGACCGCTCCGGGCGGGTCAACAACAGTCCCGGAACCACCGAGCTCGGATGGCCTCGACCCGCTGGTCGGGTTACAAATCGAATTCGTCAACGATGACATCCCCCAACCATCAATGATCCTGTCGGCTCCCGGTGATGACTTTCTCTACATGGTCGACAAGCGCGGCACCATCAGGGTGTACGACACCGCGATGAACAAACTGCCGGACCGGATGATCAACATTCGCGACCAGGTAGCGTCCGGTGGAGTCGAGCAGGGCCTTCTTGGGATGGCGTTTCACCCCGACTACGCCACCAATGGCCGCTTCTACCTGTACTACGTCGATATCACCGGGGCGCGGACGCTGGCGGAGTTCACCGTCAAGAGCAATGATCCGCCCATTACCGATCCCGCTAGCCAGCGTGTTCTGTGGAAGCGCGATCAGCCCGAGAACGTTGAACCGCGCCACTACGGCGGCTTCCTCAAGTTCGGCCCCGACGGCTACCTCTACGTCTCGGTGGGTGACGGTGCCCGTGCGTCCGTCAACGCGCAAGATCCCAACAACTTCTTTGGCACCATCCTTCGTCTGGATGTCGACGGTGGTGACCCGTATGGGATCCCTCCCGACAATCCGTTCGTGGGCGGCGGGGGAGCGCCGGAGGTATGGGCGTACGGGCTGCGCAATCCCTGGCGTTTCGACATCGATCCCATCGACAACATGCTGTACGTTGCAGACGTTGGCCAGGTGACCTGGGAAGAGGTTGATGTACTGTCACTTGATGGCGGCGGTTACAACCTCGGATGGGACCAGGTCGAGGGGACAAGCTGTTTCCGTGACGGATGCGACAAGTCGCTGTACACACCACCAGCAATTGTCTACGGTCGCGAGGATGGGTGCTCGATCACCGGTGGGGTGCTCTATCGGGGGTCGGCGATCCCGGAGTTGTATGGCCACTACCTGTACGCAGATTGGTGCACCGGCATGGTGCGTAGTTTCAAGTACGTCAACGGTGAAGCGACGGAGGAACAGGACTGGACCGACGGGTTTGGTGCGGGGATCCAGATCAACACGTGGGGTACGGACTCCGATGGCGAGATGTGGATCGGAACCTTTGACGGGAGTATCTACAAGGTGCTGCCGAGGCGCTAGTCGAAACGGACGGGAAGGTGGGGCGTCGAATCCGAGACGCCCCACCTCACCATCTCGTCACTGTCGTGTTGCACGTTGTGGGACGTTGGTCATGGCAACGTCCCGTGGGGCTGAGCTCTTAGCGAGCCGGTGCCCTGCGACGATCGAAGTGACGACCCCCACGACTACGGCTGTCGTGAAAGCGATGGTTGGGCCTCGGGGTGCATCCCAGACCAAGGCTGATAGGCGATTCGCCGCCAGCCAAGTGACCTGGAGGGCGATGAGACCGATGCCGATCCCGACCGCCCAGGCGGCAACCAGATCGGCGCGATTGTTGGTATCCATTAGCTGTGAAAGAGTTCAAAGAACGGCGGGAAGGTGCCTACCGCCCCGAGAACACCGAGATAGAGACCCCGGTAGAAAAAGACCTTGAGGTCCAGGTCCTTCTCTCTCCACATCCTGTTGAGCACGGCCCAGCTCACGAGCCACACGAGTACTGCAATCGTGGACTTGCCAGCCAAGGGTCCCACCCCTTGTCCCCATTCCCACCACGCCAGGAAGTCCTTTACGGATCCACTGATCACCGCAAGGGTGGTAAGGAATCCGAGCGTGAAGATCCCGAGGCCGGCCGATACCATCGCTGCGGCAGCAGGTCCGTCCGGTTTGTCGGGAAGGTTGAGAGCAGCTAGCTCGGGTGCGATCTCTTCGCTCGTCCAGCGCACCTGGAGCATCTTGTGCCGAAGCAGCGCCGCTTGGGGGTGGTCACCTGCGTACGGCTGCGGTGTTCGTTTGAGGGTTTCTCCGACTGTCTCGACCGACCGAAACGTGGCAAGGGCATCAATTGTCGAGACGATTTCACCACCGGAAGAGTCGACTCGCGCCCGCCACTTCGCAACGTCGGCGAACACAACGCCCGTGGCGAATCCGACTGTGCCTGGTGCGATTCGTACGAACAGGGTTGGCGCTGTCTTTTTCGGGGTCCCTTCCCAGAATCGGAAGAGCAGATGGTCCTTGTACGGTGGTTTGTCGGGGGAGAACCGTAGATCGTTGTTGATCGGGGCAATGGAACCATTGGTTCTGGGAATGCCCTCGATAGCCAGGAACACCGAGGACCGCAGCTCTGAAAGCATTGCAGCAACGAACACCTTTGCAGGTTCAGCTAGCTGATCGCGGTAGCGAGCCTTCTCATCCTGGAACTCTGATCGACTCATCGCAGGAATACGCCCGAGAAGCGCAATCCCTTCGGAGCAGAATCCGGTAAACGTCATTGCATGATCCTTGCTTTTGCCTCTGCTATCTCGCTAACGATTGGGTGCCTGCCAGTTCGACACCGGTATGCACCCATGTGCAGGAGCGGCAATTCTCTACTTGAGGTTAACTTTTCCACCTTACCCGCCGATAGTGTCCCTATGGACGCGAAGGCCAGGGACGGTTCGTCGATGCAGCGCGGCACTGTTGCTGTGGTCATTGTTGCCGCCTTCGTGGCCGCGGGGTCCCTCGGGGCTCTTCTTGTTGTAACGTCCGGTGCGCGGACAGTTACCGTTACCTCCGAAGCGCTCGAGTGGTCCAACGCCGTGTCCGCTGCGTCTGCCGCCACGCGTGCCGCAAACTCTCAGGCATTAGTGTTCGCGGTGGATTTCGAGCTTGGCGTGGCCTCGGCTGAAGCGAGGGCGATTGCCGTCGACGAGGCACGAAATAACCTCGCTTTGCTTCAAGACGTGGCGGGTAGCCCACCTAGCGGCGCTCATGACGTAGGGGTGCTGCCGACGATTAGTGATCTCCAGGCCGCGGCGTTCGACACCATTGTCGCGATCGAGGGCGGTGACCTCGCTGAGGCCGATCGGCTCCACTCGGAGGTGTTCGGAAGAGCGTACCGCAACTCATCAGCTGCGCTGCTGGTCCAGCAGGGCGAGTTTGCCGCCGCGGTTCAGGCTGCTGATAGTGTCGCCGCCCGATTTGAAGCCGCCACCCAACTCTTCATCACCTTGCTCATCCCGATCGGAGCAATCTTGGTGTATCGAACCGTTGTAAGACGTCAGCAGCGTGATCGCAGGCTTGTCTTTGAGGCGCGGCTGTCCGCCGAGCAGGAATACTCCAGATCGAAGGACGAGTTCTTTGGTGGCATGTCTCACGAACTGAGAACTCCTCTTACCTCGATCTACGGTCTGTCCGGGCATCTCATGGAGAGCGGGCTGCATGACCCTTCCGAGGCCGAGGAACTCATCGCCCTCATACATCGCGACTCGGCTGAGTTGTTCAGAATGGTTGAGGACCTCCTCATGGCAGCGCGTCTCGATGCTGGTCTGGTCGACGTCACCCCCGCGCCCGTGGACATCGCAGCCGCGTTCGCCAGTGTCATCAACCCGATGAAGCGTACGGGAGTCGATGTTGAACTGGACGGGTCTGCAACGGTTCGCGGCGACCGTTGCCTGGTCACACACATCGCACGCAACCTGCTGTCGAATGCTCACGCTCACGGCGGAGACTCCATTCGTGTCGCGATTCGGGAGGTTGACTCGGCGATCAAGGTTGAGGTCAATGACAACGGACCCGGGGTGGCTACGGATCGCGTCGACACACTATTCAAACCGTTTGTCCACGACGGAGCGGAGGTACTGCTCGTTGGTACGTTTGGACTCGGTCTGGCTGTCGCCCGCTTGCTCGTTGAGGCGATGGGTGGGACGATCGAGTACCGCCGAGCCGATGGCTGGAGTTCATTCATCCTGACGCTTGAGTCCGTGGGGTCGCGATCCGTTGCGTCACCACCGCCGAAGTCCGGAGATCCGTTTGCGGACTGTCCGCCGGCGCCGATCTCCGCGGTACCGTCCGGCCGGGGCGTGGTGGGTAGCTAATGCCCCGGGTCACGTCAAGAGTCTTGCGCGTCGTGGCAGTGTGGGTTTTCGGGGTTGCTCTCGTCGGGGGTGTCGCGCAGGCAGCACAGAACGAGACATTTGCCGACTCCTTTTCCTCCGGCGGTTACAGCGGCTCGACCGGGTCTGCCGCCTGGAGTACGCCCTGGATCGAACAGGGTGACGATGGGTCCCCCTCGGGTGGGACATTCCAGGTACGAACCCATCCAGATTGTTCCGGGCCTTGTCTGTGGGTGAATGGCAGCCCCGGTCTGGAAGACAAATCGGTGATGCGCACCGCTGACCTGAGCGGCGCGGTCGATGCGACTCTCACGTTTTCGTACCGCCGTGTATCAGAGTCGGGCGACGAGGGAGATGGAGAGGTCGAGGTAGCTGTTGCAGCATCCGGTGGGTCGTGGAAAAAGGTGCTCAAGATCAAGCTCAAGGAGGTAGACACGAACACTCGATGGGCGACCGTTTCCGTACGCGACTGGATTTCCCCGGCGACATCGATTCGGTTCAAGGGCAAGGGCGAGGGCGGAGACGTTGATGTAGTTATTGACGACATCGTGATCGAAGCCGCACATCCTGCCACGACGACAACGACGATCGCACCGACCACGACGACTACCACGACGACTGTGGCTCCGACCACCACGACAACGACAACCACGCTCGCACCGCCCACGACCACCACGACGACCACCACGACGACTGTGGCTCCGACCACCACGACAACAACAACGACGACCGCCGCACCAACCACCACCACTGTTCCGCCGGCCATGGAGAATCTCGACGAAGTAGATCCTGGCCCAGCCCCTCCAGGGCCCCCCAATCCTCCCTCCGACAGTTCCGCGAATCCGCGGTACGTCGACAAGCGCGACCTTGTGTCGATATCGCTTCCGCTGTCTGAGGCCTCGGGCGAACGACACGTCGACTATTCCCTGTCACCGACGACGCGACTCGGAGCCGCCATGCAGTCGGCCGTGCGGACCCTGCGAACGAACCTTGTCTCAAGTGCGGTCCTCGGCGTGTTTGTCGCGATCGTGGGTATCCGAGGGATCGAGGAGGACTCCGATGATGAGCTCGGCGGAACCCGACACCGCACCTAGGGTGCCGATGTGTCGACCCATCAAGAGCTTGGACGGGCCACCCTGGTGAGGGGCAGGCGATACCGACCATCGAATATCGGCCCGCCAATCGTCGTCCCGAGTCGTTGATACGTATGCACCGGGATGCCGATATCTCCGAGAATGAGTGCACCGGCCCGAGGTGTGCAGAGGCCCGTCTTTGGCAATGCCAGCGTGATTGTTGTATCGGCGTTGATTGCTGCCCCAGGTGCCGTACCCGAGGTCGCATCAACGCCAGAGGGCACGTCGAGCGATAGCACGGCGGCTGGCGCTGTGTTTGTCCATTCGATGAGGTCGAGTGATCGGCCGTGCGGTGCCCCACTGAGGCTGTATCCGATGATTGCGTCAACGATGAGTTCGGTCCCCGATGGGGGATCGTCTGTCACAGATCCACCTGCATGGCGATAGATAACAAGCTGGTCGGCGGGCACGCCGGAGAGCCGCTCGACTGAGGTTACGACAACGGTCACGGTGGCCCCATGATTCTTGAGATGCCGGGCCGCGGTGATCCCGCCGCCACCGTTTCCACCGGTTCCAGCAAGAACGGTGATCGGTTTTCTCCACCATGACGGCCCCAGCATGTCGATCGCGGTCAGAGCCAGGTTTCTGCCGGCATTCTCCATCATCTGAAACAA
>UOEK01000434.1_pt1 | contig 11365 bp, 8 predicted proteins | sample 1989451 | NCBI WGS metagenome assembly UOEK01 (sample SAMEA4712198, study PRJEB27164) | hydrothermal vent metagenome | biome: marine basaltic hydrothermal vent biome; feature: marine hydrothermal vent; material: mineral | place: Pacific Ocean | collected 2011-06-14/2011-07-23 | depth 1691 m
CAGCGTAGGGTGAAGAAGACCATCGTTCTCGTTACCCACGATATTGACGAGGCAGTCAAGCTCGGAGACAAGGTCGCCATCTTGAACATTGGTGGGGTCCTGGAACAATACGATTCACCGGAGGTGATCCTCGGATCCCCGGCAAACGACTTTGTACGATCGTTTCTCGGTACCGACCGCGGGTTGAAGCGACTCGGGCTCTTCCCGATCGAGACCCTGCAACTCGATACGGGACCATTTGTCGGCGTCGGTGCCACAACCGCTGTGGCGAGGTCGGTTGCACAGTCTCATAACTCGGAATGGATTGGTGTCCTCGCCGAGGACGACACACTGTTGGGGTGGAGCCCGGTCGATTCACTAGCTGTCGACGGGGTTGTCACCGAAGCAGCGGAACGCTTCCTTTCCTGGGTCGACTGCAACGACAGTCTGCGGGACGCCCTCGAGGTCATTATTTCAAGCCACACACGAATTGCTGCCGTCCTCGACGGAGGCATCTTCAAGGGGATCGTGACATTGGACCAGATCTATGCCGAGATCATGACATGACGACGGTTGTCGCAGCACCGCTGATTCGGTGGGATTGGGTGTTTCGCAACGGTGACAAAATCGTTGAGCGCATCATCGAGCATCTCATCCTCACCGGCCTGGCTGTCGGTTTCGGCATCGCCATCGCTCTCGTGCTGACGGCGATCATCTTGCGGTGGCGAGGCGCCTACGGACCCATAACCGGAATCACCGGGCTGATGTACTCGATCCCGTCTGTCGCGCTGTTTGCCTTCTTCGTACCCATCACCGGGATAACGATACTGACGGCCGAAATTGCACTGGTGAGCTACACCCTGTTGATCCTCATCCGCAACACAATCGCAGGCCTTGACGGTGTTCCCAATGATGTTCGCGAGGCCGCCACCGGTATGGGTTACACCCGTCGCAGACTCCTATTCGAGATCGAACTCCCGCTTGCCCTGCCGGTGATCATCACCGGGATTCGCATCGCAACCGTGACCGTGATCGGTCTCGTCACGATTAGTTCACTTATCGGTCTCGGAGGGCTCGGCCAGTTCATCCTGCAGGGCCTCACGACGTTCTCAAGCCCGATCGGCACGACAAAAATCTTCCTGGGTACGGGCCTGTCGATTGTGCTTGCAATCGTCATCGACGTTGGCCTCGTCCTGGTGGAACGTCTGGTAACCCCATGGGCACGCAGGGTCGCCAACTAATGGAGTTCGTCACCGACCTTATCCAATGGTTCCCGGACAACATGTGGGGTGACGCCGGGATCATCGTCCGGACGATCGAGCATATCCAGATCTCCGCATTCTCGGTCGTCGTGGCCGCAGTGTTCGCAATCCCCCCGGCAATGTTTCTCGCGCACCGTCGAATCGGTGCCTTTACCGCGGTCACTGCCGTCAACATCGGACGGGCAATACCGTCGTTCGGCGTTCTCGCCCTCGCCCTCCCGATCACGATCATCATTGCGCGCAATGTCCCGTTCCTCTCGACCGGTTTAGGGTTCTTCCCGACGTTCGTTGCCCTCTTCGTCCTCGCTCTGCCACCCATGTTCGCCAACACCTATACCGGTATTGCGGGGGTTGACGCCGACCTCGTCGAAGCCGCGCGCGGCATGGGACTCACGTCACGGCAGATCCTGATGCGCATCGAACTCCCGGTGGCGGCACCCCTGATCGTGGAGGGTATTCGTCTCTCGACCGTTCAGGTGATCGCGACCGCGACCCTCGGTGCCCTCGTTGCCTTTGATGGACTCGGGCGGTTTGTAATCAACGGCTTCTCCGGGCAAGACACGACACAACTCGCAGGAGGTGCAATTCTCGTCGGGCTCCTGGCAATCACAGCGGAGCTCTTCTTCGCTGCCTACCTCAAATGGGGCCTCCCCAGGGGCATCCGTGACGGTGTTCGATGAAATTTGTCGCACCGTCATGGAATGATCTCAGATAGCGTAACGTTGTGGCTGTTCGGCGCCATCTACGGCGCCAGTGAAGTATTCACAACGAAGGGAAAGACCCATGCGGATAAATACCCGCACTCGCGTCTTCGGGGCGGTCCTCGTCGTTTTTGCACTCGTTGCAGCGGCTTGCGGATCGGGTGACGACGCATCAAAGACTGACGGACCAACGATAACGATCGGCTCATTTGGCTTCTCGGAATCAGAGATCGTCGGCGAGATCTACCGACTGGCTCTCGAGGCCGACGGGTACAAGGTTGAGCACAAGGCGTTACTTGGTTCACGCGAGGCCGTGGTGAACCCGGCTCTCCGGTCGGGCGAAATCAACTTTGTGCCGGAGTACATCGGCACCGGCCTTGAGGTGACTTTCGGCATTGATCCGTCGGCCAACGCCGACGAGACCCGCGATGCTCTCGACAACGCGTGGGCCGCCGAGAACATTTCGGTTCTTGACTACACCCCCGCCGAGGATAAGAACGGCATCGTCGTCACAGCCGCTACCGCGGAGAAGTACAACCTTGCCAAGATCTCGGACCTGTCGACGGTCGCCGGTGAACTCATCTTCGGGGGTCCACCGGAATGTCCCGATCGGCCCCGGTGCCTTGGTGGACTCGGTGACGTATACGGTTTGACGTTCGGTGACTTCAAGGCGCTTGATGTTGGCGGTCCTTTGACCGTGACCGCCCTCAAGGGTGGCGAAATCGATGTTGCACTTTTGTTCTCGTCCGACGGAGTTATCGAGGCCGAAGGTTTCGTTCTCCTTGAGGATGACAAGGGTCTCCAGCCGGCGGAGAATCTCGCTCCCATCGTTGCTGACTCCGTTCTCGACGCCTACGGCGACGGGTTCACGACTCTCGTGAACAGGGTCTCGGCCTCGCTCAACCAAGCAGACCTCACCGAGCTCAACAAGCTGGTTGGGTACGACGGTGAAGATGCCACAGAGATGGCTCGTAAATGGCTCACGGACAACGGGTTGATCTAACAAATCGAAAACGCCGAAATGACCATGTGGGGCGCCGTACCGTGGCGCCTCACATGGTCGTTTTGGACTAACGCTCCGACAAGGTGGCGCGGACCGCGGTTTCGCGGCACAATTGTCTCATGTCGAACCTTGCACTCATCGGCGCCGGGCAGATCGGAACGGCCGCTGCACTTGCAGCACGGGCCGACGGTATCTGTTCCGCCATTTCAATTGTTGTAGACCCTGACGCCACAGCCCGCGCAGAGCTTGTCGCCGAGACCGGTGCCTCGGCGCACGCGTCAACCGCGGAACTCTCATCAGCGATCGAAGGCGACCGGGCCCTCGTCGCGTTCTCATCAGACGCCAAGAAGGTAGGAAGCGAGATCATCCGGCTTGTCTCGCTCGGCTACCACTGTGTCACGACTTGTGAGGAACTCGCATGGCCTGACCGTCATCTGTGGGAAGCCCTCCACACCGCGGCGGCCACGGAAAAGCGGGTAATCATCGTGACCGGTGCGAATCCGGGTTTCGCCATGGACCGGTTCCCACTGCTTGCGGCTGCAGCGTCGCGCTCGCCGTCGGCGATCTCGGTCACTCGGCGGGTCAACACGTCACGGCGACGCGAAACACTCGTGGCCAAGTCCGGGCGCGGTCTCACACTCGATCAATTCTCTGCGGCTTGGCGCGCCGGTCGCGCCGGACACAAGGGGCTTGAGGCGTCCGCCCGCCTGCTGGCTCATTCGCTGAAGTGGGATCACAACGACCTGCGCGAGACCATCGACCCAATAGTTCGCGACGGCCTCGTTTCCGGGTATGACCAGCGGGTGTTAGTGCGAACCTCGGACGGTCGCACGATCTCGCTCCACCTCACGCTCGACGCTGACCTCGAAGACGAGTACGACGAAGTTGTTGTCGACGGCACCCCACCGATCACTATGCGGATCGATGGCGGCTACCACGGGGACGACGGTGCGACTGCGCAGATCTTGATGGCACTACGCCGGTGCAGCGAACTGGAACCCGGGTTCTACCGACCGACCGACCTCCCGCTCCGGTTCGGCTAGAACCCGGTACGCTTCCGGTATGAAACGAACACTCGCCTCTCTTATCGGCATCCTCGCAGTCGTGATCGCCGGTCCCGTGGCGGCTCAAACGCCGTCGCAGACGCTGGACTGTGGGACGTACCGGCAGGTGACGTGTACCGGTCCCTTCACGGATCAGGCGGGCCTTGTCGACAACGATGCGCGAGTGACGATTGCGCTCGAAACGCTCACTGCCGATAGCGGTAACCAGGTTGCGGTTGTCATCGTCGATGACGTGTCACCGGAGTCGACCAAGGAGTTCGCAAACAACCTCGCCGAGGCCTGGGGCGTTGGCTCCGCGCAGCGCAACGACGGCATCGTGATCGTCGTGGCCGTCGCCCAACGCGAGACCTGGGTGACGACCGGCAGCGGTGTTTCCATCAACGAAACAAGCGTCTCCGATGCCTCGGTATCGTTCTTCCGCAATGGGGACTTCGATGGCGGTGTACTTGCAATGCTCAGCGCGCTTCGGGACGAATTGGGGGTTTCGAGTGCCGGGAACGCCGAACCTCGGTTCGAACCGACACCGGATACCGGGCCCGCAGGTCTACCTCGCAGCGTCCTTTGGACAGCCGTGGGTCTAGCAGCCGCGTTGGTTGGTGTCGGGACTGCCAGCGCCATTTCGACAGGCCGGAAGCAGCGTCGCCGTGTACGCAAGAACCAGATCAACGTCGACTTGCGCACCCTCGAAGTGACCGGTGCCGAGCTACCACAGCTCGAGACGTACCGAATCGCGGCGCCACCGGACGCTCCGACGATAACGACCGGAACCGCTCTCGATACGTTGCGTACGCTTGGCAGTGGATACGTTACCGCCGACGAACGTGTGCTCCATGCCCTGTGGAACACGGACCTGATCGAAGTAGTCGACACCGATCGGCTCCTCGCAGATACCGCGATACCCCTTGAGTTAGCCGCAAGCGGCGAACGCGCCATCCTCGAGGACTCGCTCAACACACAGCTGGCGGAACTTCAAGACGCATACCAGGACCCGAACGATGTCTGGAGCGTGAGGCGGGACTCGTTACTCCGGCTGATCGCGAGCCTGCGCCCGCACCGGGTCGCCTCTGATCGAAAGCTGTTCGCGGCGAATACGATAACTTCGACAGTCGACACGCCGATTGGGTCGGTTCTGCTCGTCAGGGCGGGGAAGCGATTCCTGGAGTCCGGCCCCGTTCTCATGACCGACGATGATCTAGTGACGTCGCTCGGAGAGGTCGAATCCGCGTATGCGATCGCTTCGACGAAGGCGCGTACCGTCCGTGAGTTGCGCGAAACCCTCGACGAATCACCGGCCCGTCCAGGTGTCGCAGCTGCCCTCGCCGACATCGGTGCCCCGGTAGCACAAGCCCAGGAACGGTTTCTTCGGGTACGTGCCGACCTCGGGAAACGCGGCAAACGACTTGAGGATGACAACCTTGACCTCGATGCGATTGCGGCATTACTCATCATGAACAACGACGAGCGCTCAATCGACGACTTCACCTCTACCTACGCAATGCTGCGTGACGCAGGCCACGACGCCCCAACATCGGTTGAAATGGCATTGGCGGGCCTACGCACCCCCAAGGAAGTAGAACGTGTTCGGGCTCAGGCCGCCAAACTGGGCATACCGGTCTCGATTGCGGCGGCGCTACTACGCCGCAAGGACGAGGGCATTCGCGCATACGAGGGCATCCTTGACCGGATGCTCACCACCGACATCCCACCCGACCGGGCGACAACTATCGCGGGACTCCTCGCGATCTCACTAGAGCCGGCGGTCGCCGTCGCCAACTGGCAGGCTGCCCGCAAAGCCCTTGGCGATCTCGGACTCACCGGATCGTACGCCGACGTCGCCGCTGCGTTCGGCGCAAGCGATCCACGCGGTCCGCGGGCGTTTGCACTCGCTTACGTCGCCCAGCGCCGTGCCCTAATCGACGAAGGCGTCGAAGACGCGGACCGCTTCGCCCCAGAGCTTGCCCACGCCGGTACGAGCGGACAGACCGACACCTGGACCGGCCAGCCGATCCCCCGCGCACTTGGTAGCTTCGACCCGTTCACGCTGTTCTACTACCACTGGATTGCAACCAAGGGCCGGCGTGGATCCTATGGCTGGGAACCCATCTACGCCGACGCATCGTGGGCCGATTCGCCGTCCGGAGGCTGGACCGGTTGGGGCGGTGGCGGTGGTTTCTGGTCGTCCGGTGGCGGTGGAGGCTCGTCGTGGGGTGGCGGTAGTTTCGGAGGTTTCGGTGGTGGTGGCGGCTTCTCCGGTGGTGGCGGGAGTGGCTGGTAGCCAATGACAGTCGACATATCCGCCGTAACGAACCCCCGCATCAAAACATGGGCAGCGTTGCGAGAACGCAAATACCGCAACACCTCGGGTCTGTTCCTCGTCGAGGGCTTCCGTGAAATTCAGCGGATGGCGAGACTCGATATCGCCATCGACACGCTCATCATCGCCCCGGATCTGGCAGGTGACCCGGATAGTCCGCCGACTACCGTACGGTCGGTGACTGTCGGCGAGGCACCGTTCGAGAAACTGTCCTACCGCCAGAACCCGGATGGATGGCTCGCCGTGGTCGAACAACCATCTCTTGATCTGGAACGGCTCCCAGTACCCGTTAACCCGTTCGTCGTTGTGATCGAGGGTTTGGAGAAACCGGGCAACCTTGGCGCGATCCTGCGCACGGCCGATGGTGCGGGAGCCGATGCGGTAATTCTCGCCGACAGCGTCATCGACGTCTTCAACCCGAACGTTGTGCGTGCGGCGCAGGGCTCTCTGTTCGCAGTACCTATCGCGGTCGCGACGACCGAAGAAACCTCCACCTGGCTCGATGGCAACTCCATCGACCTGCTCATCGCCACCCCCGAGGCCGGTACCACGTTGTGGGACGCACCCATTGGTGACCGGGTCGCGATCCTGGTCGGCGCCGAACACGGCGGCGTGTCGGAGGTGCTGAGGCTGGGTGCCGGGACCGTGGCAATTCCGCTGGCTGGTACTGCCGACAGTCTCAACGCTGCGACCGCCGCCGCGCTTCTGATGTTCGAGATTGTCCGCCGACGGCAGTAGACCCCGGAGGCGTCGCGTTTAGCCCGTCGCCGGTGGTTTACTCAACGACCAGAGTCCGTCATCTGCAAGCATCGACTCAAAGACAGCAAGACGGTCCGTTGCGTTGCCTTCGAGCACCACGGGTGTCGTGACGACATGGAGCGGGGCGCCCGCCCGGTAGAGCGATGGGACCGCAGTCACGCCGAGACTGCGAGCCTCTTTCATCGTTTGGCTCAGCAACAGCTCACCGCGCCGGTCATGGACAACCTGGCGACAGAGGCCGGGCTCCACACCAGCGGCCTTCGCTGCGATCAGCAGAGTATCCGGGTCCTCGGCAGGGGCCTTCTCGGCATGCAGTAAGACCATCGCCATGTGGACAAACCTGACCGCTGCTTTGGGATCGGCACGGTGGAGCCACTCATAGAACGACAGGATCGTCCGTGCACTGGCGGTGGTGGTCGGTGGTTGCTCGGTGAACGCAGTCCAGTCGAGAACGATCCACGATCCCTCGGATTCGGCCCGAGCGAACATCTGGTGCAGGCGCCACGAGTCCTTTGAGTCAAAGTCAAAATAGACGCGGGCCGCAAAATCCATTCCCCAATCGTAGTTCGTTGCGAGAATGCGGCATCCATCTTGTATCGAACGTTTGTTCGATATAGAATCTTGGTCTTCGACCCGGGAGTCCATACCCATGCCGCTGGCGGGGCAACGAACGTTTGACGATCTTGGCGCCCCGCTGCACGAGGTTCCGTTCTGCGTGCTGGATCTAGAAACGACCGGCCTCTCCCCGGAACTTCACGGGATCACCGAGATCGGGGCCGTGCGCTACGTCGCCGGGGAGCCCGACGGGACCTTCGACACGTTGGTGAACCCCGATGCCCCCATCCCTCCGACCGTGACCATCCTGACGGGGATAACCCAGTACATGGTCGTCGATGCACCCCGTATCGAAGAGGCGTTGCCGTCGCTGTTGGAGTTCATCGGTGATGCGGTGATTGTCGGACACAACATCCGCTTCGACATGTCGTTCCTCAACGCGGCCGCGGTCGCGCTCGGATATGGCAAGCTCGCCAACCGCACCGTCGATACGCTCGGCCTTGCGAAGCGGCTCGTCCGCAACGATGTACGAAACCTGAAACTCGACACGCTTGCGGCCCATTTTCGGTCGCCGACGACACCCAACCACCGTGCGCTTGCGGACGCAAAGGCAACCGCCCACGTGTTCTGGGAGCTCCTCGGCCGGGCAGGGGATCTCGGTGTCACCCACCTCGACGATCTGTTGCGTCTACCCACGGCACGCGGGTCGACGCACTATTCAAAGATCACGCTCACCGATGGACTCCCCCGCTTACCCGGTGTCTATCGATTTCATGATCGTGATGGCACGGTGATCTATGTTGGTAAAGCGAAGAATCTTCGTACCCGAGTTCGCGCATACTTCTACGGTGACACCCGACGTTCCATCACAAACATGCTGCGCGAACTCGACCACATCAGCCACGAGGTGTGCAGCCACGAGCTCGAAGCGTCAATCGCCGAACTCCGACTGATTCATGCTCACCGCCCGAAGTTCAACCGCCGCTCGCGGCCGCCGAAGTCGCCACACTGGATAAAGCTCACCGACGAGGAGTTCCCCCGGCTTTCGGTTGTTCGCTCTCCGAAGGACGCGGGACGTCTCCTGGTTGGGCCATTCCGCTCGCGGCCCGCCGCCATGGTTGTCTTGCATGCATTGTGGGATGCCGTTCCGATCAGACGTTGCCGTACCGGTCGCGGCCGCCGCTCCGCCGCATGTGGGTTTGCGGATCTCGGTGTTGCTGTGTGTCCATGCGACGGCACGGTGACCCGCACTGACTACGACCCGATAGTGTCGCGGCTGATCGCTGGTGTGGAAGATGTGCCAGGCGAGTTGCTCGCCCCAATTGAAGAGAAAATGCTCGACCATGCCCGCAACGCACGCTTTGAGGACGCCGCGACCCTTCGCGACCGTCACCGATCGCTCGCCCGCGCCCTTGAGAACCGGCGCATCTGGCAGACTCTGCACCGAGCGGGGACGATTCGTGCGGTTCATGCCGACGGGTCGGGTTGTTTGCTCGAGAACGGGAGGTTCGTGGCGGGTTGGTCCGGTGACGAACCGTTCGACCTGTATACCGGCCGACCCGCCGGTCAGGAGCCTCTTGAGGAAACACCTCCGTCGCCGGCACTCGAGGCCGAGGCTCTCCTCATGTGGAAATGGCTCACCGCCGACGGTACCCGCTTGCTCGGAGCCGACCAGCCTCTCGCCTATCCGGCCGCACGAGTACACCACCTCGCCGCCGGGTAACGCTGCTCCGCGTCCAGTAGCCTGTTGCGATGCGATTTGTCATTACAAACGGCACGGACCCCGTCGGCACAGCTGACCCGACGCTGCTGCGAGCGCTCAAGCTCCCCGACGGCGGCGTCATCCGTGTCGGGAACACCCACTGCAAGGTAGTGCCCGGCGATGTCTCCGGATCGAGCCTGGCGCTGGGTCCCCTCGTGCGCCGTAACGCTGGTCTTGAACTCGGGGCGTCGGTCGATGTCGACCGTGTTGCAGTCAGCGCGGCGCAACGGGTCGGGGTGACTGGCGGCGAGCCGCTTGATACTCGCCAGTTGGCCCGGTCGCTCCAGGGAAGGGTCGTCTCGAACGGTGATGCCATCGAGGCATCAGCCGCCTACGGTGATACGCCGCCGGACGATGCCCGGACCATCGTTGTGGAGAGTGTCACGCCGAACGGTGTCGGGTTGATCACCAGCGCCTCACTGGTTCATCAGGTCGGTGCCGAAACCGAGCAACTCACCGCACATCCGACAGGCGGTGTGCAGGGCGAAAGTATCACGACGGCGCAGGCCCTGCTGACGGGCCTCGACATGGAGCGAGAAGCGCTCACCGGATGGCTCTCCTTGTTGACCTCGCCGGATCGTCTCCCCGACACCTGGGGCCTCCCTGCCGCTGCGGGAGTGATCCTCGAAGGGCCGACTGGTTGCGGCAAGTCGGAGTTGGTCGCCGACGCCGCCCAGGCGACCGGTGCGTTTGTCCACGAGGTTCCGGTCGATCTTGTTTTCAAGGCCGACAAGTTGTTGACGCTTCTCGAAACTGCGGTCACGACCGTGCAGGGACCGGCGGTTATCTTCATTGACCGGCTCGACAGTATCTCGGGAGATAGTGGGCTGTTTCGCGACCAGGTCGGTGCGATCCTGAGATGGTTCCTCGACAAGGTCACCGCCAAACCCGGTGTTGCGTGTGTCCTTGGTGTCTCCCAGGCGTCCGCGCTTGGACAGGTCGTCGATTCTCCGCTGCTCCCCCGCACCCTCACGGTGCCACCACCAAACACCGAGCGGCGCACATTGTTGTTCCGGGCTGCACTTGCGCAGGTGCCGACCGGTGATATCGAATACGAGCACTTCGGTGGCCGTACCGCCGGGTTCTCTGCAGCGGACATCGTCGCTGCGGTTCAGCACGCTTCGGCGCTCGCCACCGCCGGGGATGGTGTCGTCACCCAGGAGTTGCTGACCCGGGCCGTCGAGGAAACGACACCGTCACTCACCACCGCGTCGCTTGGGGAGATCCCGTCGTACGGGTTTGAGCGGGTTGCGAACCTCGTCGAGGTAAAACAGCGCCTCACGGAGACCGTCATCTGGCAGCTCGAGGACCCTGAGCGTTTCGAGCGTCTCGGTATCGAGGCGCCCAAGGGGTTGTTGCTCTATGGCCCACCGGGCACCGGCAAGACGTTCGTAATCCGGGCCCTTGCGAATGAATCCGGCGCCGCATTCTTCCCCGTCAAGGGCGCCGAGCTGCTCGACAAGTTCGTCGGCGAGTCCGAACGCGGGGTGCGCGAGATCTTCGCACGGGCGCGTGCGGTGGCGCCGTCGATCATCTTCTTCGATGAGATCGATGCTCTCGTGCCGGTTCGGGGTAACTCAAACAACTCGGTGACCGACTCGGTGGTTGCGGCCCTGCTCACCGAACTCGACGGTGTTGTCGATCGTGGCGACGTGTTCGTTATCGGGGCCACCAACCGGCGGGACCTCGTCGACCCGGCGTTGTTGCGACCCGGCCGTCTCGAGGTCCACCTCGAACTCGGACTCCCCGCCCCCGAATCGCGCCGGGCGTATCTCCGGATCAGCGACGTACCCCTCGAAGACGGCATCTCCGAGGACTGGCTCGTCGAAGCCACCGACGGTCTTTCGTTCGCCGAACTCTCCGGCTTGTTCCGAGAGGCCGCCCTCCAGGCCCTGCGCCGCGATACCTCCACCGCCACCGTCACCAAACCCGACCTAGACAAGGCCCTAGAAACCTACACGGCCCG
>UOEK01000127.1_pt1 | contig 11150 bp, 9 predicted proteins | sample 1989451 | NCBI WGS metagenome assembly UOEK01 (sample SAMEA4712198, study PRJEB27164) | hydrothermal vent metagenome | biome: marine basaltic hydrothermal vent biome; feature: marine hydrothermal vent; material: mineral | place: Pacific Ocean | collected 2011-06-14/2011-07-23 | depth 1691 m
CCCTCGATCTCAAGCCGAGCGGCTTGAGCCGCCCGAAGCTCTGTGACGTCATGGAACTGAGCAATAAAATACTCCGCGGCACCATCCTCGTCGGTAATCACAGCAACGTTGAAGAGTGTTCGGACGGTGCTTCCATCAGAGTGTTTGATGTCGAGCTCAGACCGAAAAGAAGCAGTCGGGTCGTCGATAGCCCTCCGGGCGAACGATGAGAGTTTCGACCGGGACTCCGACCCGATACCCGAGTACCACTTGACACCGCGCATCGCATCGGACGACGACCCGAGCATCTCGGTGACCGCTGGGTTTACCTCGGCAATCACACCGTCATCGATGTTGACGAGCATCGCAGGCGTGGCCGACCGGGTGAAGGCTGTCCGAAATCTGTGCTCGGAATCCCGGGTCATGTGTTCTGCCTGGAGACGCGCGGTTTCGTCCGAGACGATTACCTGGACTCCCCGACGACCATCCACAACAATGGAGGACACCGTGCAATCCACCCATGCCTCGGTGCCATCCGGTCGGATGAGTATCTCGCTGTGTACGGTGCGCGGAACATCACCCGCAGCGATCTGATCGAGCAGCACCTTGACTCGAGCGCACGAGGGACCGATCAACAGACCGGAGAATGAACTCCCGACCAGCTCGCCCTCCGGGGCACCGGTAACCGCGTGGGCGGCAGCGTTGGCCAACTGGATCTCATCGTCGACAACGAGCAGAACACCGACCGGTGATTGTTCGAAAAGGCCGTAGAACTTATCCGTAGCTTCATGGGACCGGCTGAGTACGACGTGCACTGCGCGACGAAACGTCAGGCTCATGACAAGTACTCCGCCGTATCCCGCGGCGATCGTCACAGCCAGTGCACCAACCTGTACCGCTGATGGGTCGACCGGGGCACCGAAGCCGGTAAGCGGATGGCCACCGCTAGCGAAGTCGACGAGCGTGGTGATACCGAACAAACCAGCGGCGAGGTTCACCATTCGAATCGATCGCGACGTCATAGACATAGACGACGTAATGACTGCAATGACGACAAAGAAGGCCGACAGGAAGGGTTGCCCCGCAGGACCCCACCAGGCGAGTCCGGCAAGCACAATATCCAGTGTTACGAGAACGAAAAGAATTGGAGGGTTTGGTAACCCGGAGAACACCAGCGGATCGATGGCGACGCTCGCCACCACAACGACCGTCGCCCACCCCGTAAACGGACCACCCAAAGCGACCGACATCGCAACGATCGCGGCGTAGAGCAGCATACGTCCGTAGACGAGGGGACGGAGGAACAGGTTCGCCGCGGGCGGCACAACGGATGACCGCCGGCCAACGTTCTCTCCTGTCACATCTGTCACTGTCACTCCAACTCAGTTACTTCATCGGACATTCCACAGAGTCCCTTGACGACCATTGCGCTCTCTTGCGGACGCCCGCACCGGCCTTGCGCCACATCAATCTTCCGAAGCAGTCTGACCAGACATCAAGGCCTTCGCCTCGCCACCACTGCACCGCTGCGCGACCCGTGTCACGGGACTCGGCGGACATAGCCACCCGGAATCGTAGTGCTTTCTTCCATTCGCGTTCCAAAATGATCCAGTCGGCAGAACCCTCACCTCTATCAGAGAGCCCTTCATGTGTCGCTGCCCGGGTATCTGAGTCGCGTTAGATGCTCGGGTAGATACAAGTGCTCGGATGCGCGATGCCCCGAACGGCACTCCGGTGCCAGTAGAGGAATCTCCGACGGTGTCCGTGGACGCGGAGCACGACGCAAGTGCGGGGAGAGCGGGTCACGCTGTAGCGTGGGGCCATGTCATGGTCGAAAGAACTCGAAGAACTCGCCGCAAGGAAACTTCTCGCGAAGGAACTCGGTGGCCCAGAACGAGTGGAGCGTCACAAGTCGCGCGGAAAACTCACCGTCCGCGAAAGAATCGACACACTCCTCGACGCAGGATCATTCGACGAGATTGGTTCGGTGGCGGGTTTCGCCACTTACACCGAGAACGGTGAGTTGGAGACCTTTACACCCGCCAACATCGTCATCGGCGATGGGTTGATTGAGGAGCGCCCTGTCGTCGTGACCGGAGACGATTTCACGGTGAGAGGAGGCTCTGCGGAGGCATCGATCTGGGCGAAATTCGTCCACGCCGAACAGCGTGCCCGATCCCATCGTATACCGATAGTGCGGCTGGTTGACGGGAGCGGCGGCGGCGGGTCCGTGGCCTCCTATCACACCCTTGGACGCACCTATGTTCCGCCCCTCCCCGGATTCGCCGACAACGTCGCAGCGCTCGGAGAAATCCCGGTCGTCGGCGCAGCACTCGGGTCTGTAGCCGGGCTTGGAGCGGCACGCGTTGCCCTGTCACACTTCTCGGTCATGGTTCGGGGGATCTCCCAGATGTTCACCGCCGGGCCTCCCATTGTGCAGTATGCGACCCACGAAGACCTCGACAAGGAGACCCTCGGTGGTGCTCATATCCACGGATCGAACGGGACGGTCGACAACGTCGTCGAGAGTGAGGCCGAAGCCTTCCAGGCGATCGCTCGGTTCCTGTCATATCTGCCGTCGAACGTCTGGACGGTCCCGCCGCGAACCGAGACCGACGACCCTGCTGATCGGCGTGACCGGCGGCTCGCCACGGTCATACCGACCAACAGGCGACAACCCTATGACGGACGCACAATCATCGAGGCTGTCGTTGACGAGAACAGCTTCTTTGAGATCGGCAGTGGCTGGGGCCGCGAGATTATCGGCGGTTTTGCCAGACTCTCCGGTATCCCGATTGGCGTGTTCGCGGCAGACCCACGGGTCGGCGGTGGAGTCCTCTCAGCGGACGGATCACAGAAAATGCGTCGACTCATCGACGTTTGTGACACGTTCAGGCTGCCGATCGTCAACTTCGTTGACCAGCCTGGGTTTGCGATCGGCTCGGCAGCCGAGAGCGCAGCCACCCTGCGCCACGGGGTGCACACGATGGCTGCGTTGTACCAGATGACGGTCCCCTACTTCGCTGTGATCGTGCGCCGAACGTTCGGTGTTGCTGGCGCTGCATTCGTTGATGCAACGGTGCCTCATGAACGTGTCGCTTGGCCAAGCGCCGACTGGGGATCGTTGCCGCTGGAAGGAGGTGTCGAAGCCGCCTACCGCCGAGAGCTCGATGCGGCGGACGACCCCGATGCGCTGCGCACAGAACTACTTGCGGGTTTTGAGGCTGTTCGGAACCCTTTCCGTACCGCCGAAGCGTTCGACATCGAGGAGATCATTGACCCGCTGGACACCCGGTCCATTCTCTGCCGGTGGGTCGAGCGCGTCTATCCGAACCTTGCCCACAGCCTCGGACCGAAGGGTCGTACCTACCGACCGTGACACCCGGTTAGGAGTCTGCCCTGGTCACCGGGATCGTCCCCAGTTTTCCGCTCTGGAAATCGTCGTAGGCCTGGGCAAGTTCCGCATGTGAGTTCATTACGAATGGGCCACTCCAAGCAACCGGTTCACCGATCGGAAGGCCACCGAGAATCAGAACGTCGAGCGCAGGGCTGCGCCCCTCCTGAATGTTGTCTCCGGCCACGGTGATGTAATCGCCACCCTCGAACACTCCGAGCTGACCCATCTGTGCCGCCACCCGATCCACACCAAACGTGCCGCGCCCATTGAGGACATAGACGAGTGCGTTGAAGTCCGTTCGCCACGGCAGTTCAAGCTGGGCATCCGGTTGCACTGTGGCATGAACCATCGTGATCGGGGTGTGGGTTCCTCCGGGTCCGCGGTGCTCACCAAGATTCCCCGCAATGAGCCGTACCAGGGCACCACCGTCGTGCGATGACAACAGCACAACGTCGTTGCGACTCAGCGATTGATACTTCGGTTCGAGGAACTTGTCCTTGCTGGGGAGATTCACCCACAGCTGGGTCCCGTGGAACAATCCCCCGGACATCACCAGCGACTCGGGTGGCGCCTCGATATGGAGAATCCCAGACCCGGCCGTCATCCACTGGGTATCACCGTTCGTGATCGATCCACCGCCACCGTTGGAGTCCTGGTGATCCATCTGGCCATCGATCATGTAGGTGACGGTCTCGAAACCGCGATGGGGATGCCACGGTGTCCCCTTGGGCTCACCGGGAGCGTATTCAACTTCGCCCATCTGGTCGAGGTGGATGAACGGGTCGAGATCGGCCATGGAGACACCCGCAAAAGCCCTGCGCACCGGGAATCCCTCACCTTCAAAACCCTTCGGCGCTGTGGTGAGCGACTTCAATCGTCGCGGCCCGTGTGTCGCGACATCGATAGTCGGAACCTTCGGCAAGACAAGTGGATTGTCAACTGTTACTGCAGGCATGGGATCCTCACTCGTTGGGGTTCATCGTCGTAGTCGTAACTACGTCGCCGACCGCAAACTTATTCCGATTGACTCCACTATCGGCACAAGGCACCACATCGCGGAGCACCACCGCTCCGTTCTTGTGACGTTTCGAGGGGATAATCCCCTCGAAACGTCACAAGAACGGAGCGGGGTGGCTTGGTGTCAGTCAGCCAACGCCACATCGACCGCGGCGAGCGCGTGGATCCGCGTGGTCGGAAAATATGGCACGTCAACATCATCCACACCGACCAGTAGCTCGATCTCAGTACACCCGGCTATCACACCCTGAGCGCCCCCTCGGACGAGGCGCCCGATGACCTCGAGGAATCCCGCTTTCGACTCAGCCGTCACGACCCCACGTACAAGTTCGTCGAAAATTACGCCATGGACGAATGCCCGGTCCGTCTCGTCGGGCACGATGACTTCGAGGCCATGGCGTGCGAGGCGCCCGCGGTAGAAATCCTGCTCCATCGTGTAGGCAGTACCGAGAAGGGCAACTTTGTTAACCCCTGCGGCGACCACGGCCCGTGCGGTCGCGTCCGCCAGGTGAAGAAACGGCACGTGTATCGCCGCTTCGATGGTTTCGGCGACCCGGTGCATCGTGTTGGTGCACAAGACGATGATGTCCGCACCTGCCCGTTCGAGGGCTGCTGCATCGGTGGCGAGCCTCCGTCCAGCCTCGTCCCACTGATCGGTTTCCTGGAGAGCTTCGATGTCATGAAAGTTGTAGGACCGGATCAGGAGGTCGGCCGAATGGACGCCACCAAGACGGTGACGGACCTCTTGGTTAATAATCCGCTCGTACTCGATCGACGACTCCCAGCTCATGCCGCCAAGCAAACCAATCGTCTTCATCAGAGTTCTCCCATCGTGGAAAGGTGCGCCCCGCGCTCAGGCGAGGACGTTCTTGGTGGCGACGGTGATCGGGTCGCGATCTACCGACAGGAAAGACATATCAACGTCGGTGTCGTAGCTCGCCCGTTCTCCGGTAATGAGCTGGGCCATCATTGACCCAACCATCGGCGATTCCTTCAATCCGTGACCGGTGAATCCGTTGGAGATCAAATATCCCTCAATTGGCGTCTCACCGAGGATGGCGTGAACATCGACACGGTTGAAGGTGTAGAGGCCGGCGATGCCTCCGAGCTTGCCGCGAGATTCCAATTCTGGGATTCGGTGGTGGAGGCCAATAATCTTCTCTTCGATGAAGGCTCGCTCAGCATTGTTCGAGTAGTGGTCCGGGTCGACCTCTTCCTCCTCGTCTTTCTCCAACAACGACCCGACAATGACGGACTGCCCGTTTGCGTCGGGACGAAAATAGATCCCACTTGACACGTCACCAACGACGGGCAACGGTCCGGATAGAGGTGGGAGACTGCGATGCACAACCTGGACACGCGTCGGGACAAGGTCCCAACCGGGGTCGTAGTCAAGCATTGCGTTGATCCGCATGCACCAGGGACCGGCAGCGTTCACCACAATGGGTGAGTCGACTGACGAGCCATCCTTGAGGTCGACCCCGGCGATCCGGCCGCCGGAGGTACGAACGTTGGTGACCTCGGTCGAGAACCGGACCTGCACACCCTCGCGGCGACTTGCCTCAACGAGGTCCTGGGTGCCGCTTGTCGAGTCGAAGTATCCCGCGTCGCGTTCGTAGAGGAAGGCGTTGCCGGGTTTGCACTCGTGGTCAACTCCACCGGTGAGATCCAGTGGCTCAAGGCATGGATCGAGAGAGGGGAACCGCGCTGCTAGCTCATCCCGGTCGATCACGACAGCGTCGACCTCAAGTTCTCTCAGCTGTGCGGCTTCTTCTTCGAGCTGGGGCCCCGGTTCGCCCGTCATCCAGACAACACCGATTTCGTTGAGACGGGCACCCGGGTTGGCAAGCCCAGTGAAGTCGCCCCAGTTCCGAAATACACGGTTGCCATCTCGGGCGATGCGAACCATGGACTCGTGGGTGTAACGCTGGCGAGTGATTGCGGAGGAGTACCCGGTCGATCCCTCTCCGATACCGGCGCCCTTTTCACAAACGGTCACCTTGAGATTCGAGCGGCGCGCCGTCTGATAGGCGATGGATAGGCCGATGATTCCCCCACCAACAACGACGACGTCTGCGGTTTCGGACATGGTTTCTCCCGGTCGGGTTCGACGATACCGTGACTGTAACGAATCTGAGCAGCAGCCGGGCCGCGGGCCGGTCCCCTAGACCGATAGCCACACGAGATATAATCGCTCGCAACCTATGGGTGTCGATTCAATACGCACACACCCACGGAGGCCTCCACCATGCAACCAACTGAGATCGAACTACTCGCCCGCGTGTTACTCGCAGCAGTGCTCGGCGCCGCCCTCGGGGTCGAGAGAGAATCCCAGCAGAAACCAGCGGGGCTCCGCACCCATACCCTGGTCGCGGCCGGCGCGACACTTTTCACCGTGGCGGGTGCATTCGCCGTATCCGGAACGACCGGAGATCCGACCCGTATCGCAGCGCAGGTTGTAACCGGGATCGGGTTCATCGGAGCGGGTGGAATGATCCGTACCGGTTTCACCATGACCGGCATCACGACCGCGGCAACCCTGTGGTTCGCCGCCGCGATCGGAGTCACTGTCGGATTCGGCCTCTACGTTCTTGCCACCGCGTCCCTGGTGATCGCGCTGGCGTTGATGCTCGGTTTTGCACCAATCCGTCACCGGATCTGGCGCAGCGCAACCCAGCAGCTCGAGATCAGATACCACCCGGGTCACGGGACTCTCACGCCGCTCTTCGAATCACTCAACGCCATCGGCGCTCAGATCTATCGTATGTCAATGACCGAGACCGAAGGGATGCGGCTACTCCGGTGTGAGATCGCAGGTATTGGCGAGGACTACATGAGCGAGATTGTTTCGTCGCTGCGGGGACGCGACGAGGTGATCCATGTCGGCTCGTCGTACGACGTCAACGGATAACTAGCCCCCTCCCTCCCGTTTCGGCGTCCATTTGCGCATCATGGTGCGCAAATGGACGCCAGAATGTCGAGGGGGTGTAACCCAAAGTAGGGTTCGGTGGCGACGTTAGGGGGATGATGACATCCGACCGCAGCACCGAGCCCACCACCGACGCCGAGCTGTACGCAAAGTACAGCCACGCGTTGGTGGCGTTTGCGACATCCATCGTCGGTCCTTCGATGGCCGCCGACGTGGTCCACGACGCCGCGGTGTCCCTCGTTTCATCCCAAGCGCTGCTCCGCGCCGACAATCCCAGGGCGCTGCTCTACAAGGCAGTATTCGCCAAAGCAAAATCTGCCCAGCGGTCGGCGTTTCGACGCCGGGACCGCGAGTCCCGGTTCGCCGCAACAATCGTCACCCACGATCCCGAGGTGCTCCCCGAAGTCGCCGCAGCCGTGGCCAAACTGTCACCCCAACAGCGGGCGTGTGTGTTCCTCACCTATTGGGAGGACATGACACCCCGGACCGTTGGAGGCTTCCTCGGCATCTCCGACGGCACCGTGAAACACCACCTCGCCCGGGCCAGGAAACGCCTGCGCGAAACCCTCGATCAAGGAGGCACTCCATGAATGATCAGCAACTTGACGAACAGATCACCCGTGCCGTCAGGGCACTCGCCGAGACCAGCCCGGAACCGCTCCCTCTTGCGGCCGCGACACCTCAGCACCGTTCACCGCGCCCGGCACTGGTATTCGCCGGAACGTTCGCCGCCGTAGCATTGATCGTCGGGCTAGTTGCGGTCCTGCCGAGGATCGGTCGTGTCGCCCCGTTTGGCAGCACAGAGGCCGCAGATACCGCCGTGCCCACCACGATGGAGGAGTACTGGACATGGCTGACCGACGGTGGGCTGGTCTTGGAGGACAACCCGGATGTAGTACTAGTGCGCAGACCTCCGCCCGGTACCCGGTTCGATCCACGAGAGTACGGTGAGCCACAGCGAATCCTCCCGGTGAGTTCTGGAGACAATCCGCTATGGGACGTCGCAACAGCCAACTTTCCGGGGAAACCACGACAGCTAACACCCCCAGTGGCACTGATCGGCACACTGGAAGGAAGCGGAATGCAAGTGGCCGCGCTACGCGGTGTGGACTTCACTGAAGAGCCGGCACTATGTGTCCAGTTCGCTGGTGACGAGCTTATCTCAAGCATTTGTGGGCCATTGGACCTCGACGCGCTGAACGGCGTTCGGCTCTCCAGCCTCGCCCAGACGCCCGGCGATCGGAGCTCCCCCGAACCAAGCTTTCTCTTCTTCGCTCCCCTGCCGTGGGACACGGCGTTAGTCGTGATCAACCTGGACGACGGAAGACGGTATGTCCAGCAACCTCGGGCCGGGATGACGCTGTTCCGAATACCCGGTCCGACAGCTCTGATCGGTACCGCAAGTGCGCTCGACGCGGACGCAAACGTGATCGTCAAAGAAAGGTTCGACATCGGACCATGATCATTCCAAGCACCGAGTCATACGAACCAAGGGTCGGAGTAGCGTTCGGGCCCCGGCAAGCCGGTGCCCGGGCCTTCTAAATCCCCGCGCTGGTAGCGTGATCTTCTCGGGCAAACCCCGACACGTTAGGCCTCGGACCTCCGACAGTTGGATTCTCTCCCGTGAACAACACCACCAGCTCACTCCCGAACCGTTCAATGCCATCGGTACTGGTTTTGGCCGCCGCGGCCCTGGTCTGGATAGTGCTGAGCGCGGCGCCCGCGCTGGCTGACGAGTTCCGAATCGGCATCCTCCTCGATCCTGCCACCAGTGACAGCACATTCATGGAGGGGTTCCAGCTTGCGGTGGATCAGTCGCCCGATGTGAGTCATCCACCGGGGGTTGAGGGTGGCGACCACCTGGGCAGCATGGATGTCGTGATGGTGGTTATCGATGATGCGACCGGACCTGACGGACTCCTCGCAGCAGCTAACCGTCTAGTCGAGGGTGAGGGTGTTGCCATCATCGTCGCTGACATTTCACCCGAGTCTCTCCGGACGATCATGGGCCCGATCACTGACTCCGGAACGATGCTGCTTGCTCTTTCCAACGTGGCAAGCAACGAGTTCCCCGAAACTCTGCGCTTGCTGATAGTCGGTGATCAGAGTGGCGCAGATGCCCTCCTGACCGACCGAGCGGCGACGTTCCGAGACGCATTCATCGAGGCGAGCGGCGGTGCACCTTCCGAAACAGCAACCCGCGGCTACATCTCCGGCCGCCTTGTCGACATCGGCGTCGAGGCGACCGATCGAGACCCATCTGACACCGGAACCCTCATTGACGCGATGACAGCTGCAATGCGGACATCGGCAGATACGCCCGCCAACGACCAGACCGACTCGTCCGCACCACCTGTCTCCGCAACCATCGATGCCACACTCGCGGCCGACTCGGGGCAGCCCAACGAACCGGAGGTTTCCTCCGGGTTCGGTGGGGCCCTCGTCGTGGGCGGCGTTCTCGGGATCGTCATCGTCGGCGGACTCATCCTCCGCTCATCACCGCAACAACGGCCTGACGTGCCGCGGTAGGCACAACAGACCCTGCATCTCGCCCCACGCCCCGCGGATAATGCACCGCTACGGGAATGTGGCATCATGCCGACATGGTCAAACGACAGTTCCCCCGGTTCAGTGAATTCGCCCATCTCCTCAAGCCAGCGCCACGAGAGGGCACCCATCTCGAGCGCGTCCTGCAACGCAAAGCAAACGTCTATGACCTGCGCAAGCGGGGCAAACGACGCACACCCCAGGCGGTGTTTGACTATGTGGACGGCGCTGCTGACGACGAGATAAGCCTGGCGCGATCACGAAATCTCTTCCACCGACTCGAGTTCGTACCCAAGGTGCTCCGCGACGTGTCGGAATGCGACACCACGACCACCTATCTTGGTGTGAAATCTGCGTATCCCTTTGCATTTGCCCCGACGGGGTTCAACCGAATGATGCACTGCGAAGGCGAGCCGGCGGTTGCGAGAGTCGCGCAACGAACCGGTATTCCCTACACGCTGTCCACGCTCGGAACGACCACACCAGAGGACCTGACCGCGGCAGCGCCCGATGGGGACCGGTGGTTCCAGCTGTACGTGTGGAAGGACCGGGAATTCTCGGTCAAGCTCATCGAACGAGCGAAGAACGCCGGGTTCCGTACGCTTGTCCTGACGGTCGACCTTCCCGTTGGAGGTGCGAGGCTACGTGATGTGCGCAACGGCATGACGGTGCCGCCATCGCTCACGATGAGGACGTTCATTGACGGTGCGATGCACCCGGCGTGGTGGTTCGATTTTCTCACCACAGAGCCACTTACGTTCGCAACGCTGGAAGCCCTCGGAAGCAACGTTGCCGAGTCGATCACCGAGATCTTTGACCCGTCGATGGACTTCGACGACCTGGCATGGTTACGCGACCAGTGGGACGGTCCGATTGTCATCAAGGGTGTGCAGACCATTGAGGACACCCGCAAGGTCGTCGACCACGGTGTCAATGGCGTCATCCTCTCGAACCACGGCGGACGCCAACTCGACCGTTCCCCCGTGACGTTGCGCCTAGTCGAACCAACCGTTGCTGCTCTCGGAAACGATGCCGAAGTGTTCGTCGACGGTGGCATCATGAACGGTGCCGACGTCGTTGCCGCCATCGCTCTTGGTGCGCAAGGGTGTTTCGTGGGCCGGGCGTATCTCTATGGATTGATGGCTGGTGGCGAGCGCGGTGTGCAGCGCATGGTCGAGATTTTCGCTGGCGATGTTGTGCGCACGATGCAGCTACTCGGAGCCCGCAGCGTTGCCGATCTCACTCCCGATCTAGTGCGGCTACCGCCCGACGATCGCTAAG
>UOEK01000022.1_pt1 | contig 11019 bp, 11 predicted proteins | sample 1989451 | NCBI WGS metagenome assembly UOEK01 (sample SAMEA4712198, study PRJEB27164) | hydrothermal vent metagenome | biome: marine basaltic hydrothermal vent biome; feature: marine hydrothermal vent; material: mineral | place: Pacific Ocean | collected 2011-06-14/2011-07-23 | depth 1691 m
CCGGCGCACCGGACACAACCTCGGCCGGGGATACACCTTCTCCGGACACACGCTCTCCAGCAACGTCGTCGGCAACATCACCACCGTCGAACACCTCACCGGGTCTGCGTGTCTGACGCAAAGCAGCAACCTCATCGGCCATTGCGAGCGCATCGACCGGGTCGCTCGACAACGGAGCGCCGCGGTTCACATCGATCACCCGCACCGTGCCGTCGTTCTGCGCCCAACCGCCCGGTTCGGGGCTGCGAGCGAACTCAGGCTGAGAAGGAGGTGGGGAGGGTTCAGCAGGAAGCTGTGCCGCCGAAGAGATCTCGCCGATCGAGTGGCGTGCCATCTCAAGTTCGGCCATGAGCTCGGCACGACGCTCCTCGAGGGCGCGAGCACGCTGCTGTGCCGACTCGGCAGCCTGGTGGGCGTCAACAAGAAGCTGCTCGCTCTCCTCGCGGGCCGCCGTGAGCAGCAACTCGGCGTCTCGTTTCGCCTCACGGACCAGATTCTCGCTGTCCTGGCGGGCATCGCCAGTAAGCCGGACCGCCTCGCGTTCGGCCTCCGCGCGCAGGAAAAGGGTGTCCTCCTGCACGGACTTTGTCATCGACTCGGCCTGCTCCTTGGCGGCCGCGATCATTTCGTTCGCCGAGTCCCACGCCGACGCCCGCAACATTTCCGAAGCTTCCGTCGCCTCGGTTCGGGTCTTGCGGGCCTCCGCATCGGCCTCATTGCGCCACCGACCTGCATCTTCGGCCGCCCGGGTGCGCATGCTTTCGGCGGCCTCACGAGCCGCCTGCAGAATCGTCTTCACCTCCGCACCGATCGCATCCAACTCGGCGCGCACGAGGACACCCTCGGTGAGACCGAGCTGTTCGAGGGTTTCACGCATCTTGGCGACCTGGGCCTCGGCGGCACGCACCATCCGGACGGCGTCGTTGCGAAAACGGTCGACTTCGTCACGGTCATACCCTTTTCGGGCAACCGAGAAGGACCGTTTGTTCAAATCATCGGGGGGAGAAGCAGTGTCCATGGGCTCCCAACACTACAGGCCAAACCACGAGATTTGGTGTACTCAACTAGCGAGACTCTCCAAATAATTGATCGCATCGTCGATCGTTTCGATCCTCACGACAATAATGTCGTCGCCCGCTGCGGCCACCGCATCGTCATAGTTATCAGCCGGTACAAGCACTATCTCGGCACCCGCGGCGATCGCCCCGAACACCTTTTGACGAATGCCGCCGATCGCACCGACGTTGCCGTCCTGGTCGATCGTGCCGGTGCCCGCAATCGACTTGCCCGCGGTGAGGTCCTCGGGAAGCAGACGGTCCATGATCTCAAGGGTGAACATCATGCCAGCGGAAGGACCGCCAATGTTCTGTGAATCAATGTTGATATCAATTGGGAACACAATCGAGGGGTTGTAGTTCGAGAGCAACACACCGACCATGCCACGTTCGTTATCTTCGACAAGATTACCGTCGGCGTCCTCCGCCCGGTACGGGCCGAGCGTGATATCGAGGTTCACACGTTCCGGGTTGGGGCCGTCAGCACCACGGAGAAGCTCCAAGTTGATGACATCCCCCGGTGCGTTGCCGCCGATGTACTCCACGGCGTCGGTCGAGAACTCAACCGGATTGCCGTTGACTGCGACGATCACGTCGCCTCGTTGGATGACACCGTCGGCGGCAGAACCCTGGATCACATCAGCAATGAGCGAACCCTCACCCTCGAACGTGACCTCATATCCGAGACGGGTGAGGGCGACGTAGATGGCGGCCTGTTTGGACTGCTCCATGAGGTCAATATTCTGCTGGCGCAAACTCTCCGGGCTCACACCCGTCGGACGGATATTCTCCCGCGGACTCAGATCAACCTTCGGATCGAGCTTTGCGCCCCAATACTCAAGCAAGCTGATCTCGCGCAACGAGACGGTGAGGAAGTACAGCTGCCCCGCCGACGGCCCTGTGTCGTCAATGACCTCGATGTAATCGCCGACGTCGTTCACCGGACCGGGCGACAACGCATAGAACTCGACGGGTGTCTGGGCTGCGACGTAGAAACCGCCGCCGATGAGGAGCAAGAAAATACCAACAATGAACGGCCAGACCGGAATCTTGCGGGAGGGTCGCAGATGGGAGGGAACGTCTTGCCAGCGGGGATCTTGAAGCTCTGGTGGTGCGGTCATAAGGGCGCCATGCTACAGAGAAATTTCGCGTACCGGACACATAGACGGCGTTGTTCGCCCCGGAGCGCACGGGACCCCCACATGACGACACACCGTGTCGAGTACGTCGCAGAGCTTCGGGATGTCACATTCATCACGTACACTCAACCCATGTCACGAATAGCGAATTCCATTGAACTAGCGAAAACCTCATGGTCGGTGCTCAAGGCCGACAAGGAACTCCTGGTTCTGCCGGTCATTTCCGCGGTTGCATCGTTGCTCACGATCGCGACGTTCATCATCCCGCTGTACACATCCGGCGCCATCAGCACCGAGACCGACAACGTCGGAGTTGCGACCTACGTCATCCTGTTCGTCCTGTACGTCGTGCTCGCATTCATCACCGTGTTCTTCAACGCGGCCCTGGTATTTGCCGCCAACGAAAGGCTCGAAGGCGGTGACCCGACGATCAAGTCCGCTCTTGCCGGTGCCCGCGGATCCATCGGCCTCATCTTCCAATGGGCGGTCGTGTCGGCAACCGTGTCGATCATCCTGCGCTCACTTGAGGAACGTGCCGGGGTGCTCGGGCGGCTCGTTATCGGGTTCATCGGCATGGCCTGGGCCGTTGTCACCTACCTGGTGCTGCCGCTCCTCGTCCTTGAGGGATACAGTGTCAAGGATGCGCTCACCGAGTCAGCGTCGCTGTTCAAACGAACCTGGGGTGAAAACCTCAGCGCCCAGATCGGGTTCGGGATCCTCGGTTTTGTTGCATCCATCCCCGGATTCGCTCTCATCGCCCTCGGCATATTCACCGGCAGCGGCATCACGATTGCGGTCTTTGTCACCCTCGGCATCGTGTGGCTGGCGCTCGTGGCCGTCGTCATGAGTGCGCTCGCCGTAGTGTTCCAAACGGCGCTGTACCGCTATGCCCGTGACGGTTCGGCACCGGGAGCGTTTGATACAAACGTGATGAACACCGCTTTCATGGTCCGATAGCGGCGGACTCTCGCGGCATGTGACTCCGTGAGTAACGGAACCGGGTTACCGATGCGTCTAACCCGCAACGGTTTCCGACGCACCCAACCGGCGGACCCACTCGCGGTGGGTGCCAGGTAGGCTGGCGCAACACAGATAACAAGGAGCTATTCCGTGCAGACAGTTCTCCCCTCAAACGTCCTTCTCGGTGTGGTGTTCCCACGCTCAAAGGCAATCACTGCTGCACTCGTTTTCGGATTTGCCCTGTTCACTGCCGCGATGGCGCAATTCGTCATTCCCCTTGGGTTCACCCCCGTTCCCATCACCGGACAGACCCTCGCGGTTCTTCTTGCGGGTGGTGTGCTCGGGGCAAACGCCGGGGCAGCAAGCCAGGCCTTGTATGTCGTCATGGGCGCCGTCGGTCTCCCGTTCTTCGCCGACGCCAAGGGAGGATGGACCGTCGCCACCGGGTCGACGGCCGGATACCTCGTTGGTTTCGTGGTCGCCGCATGGCTGGTCGGGCGTCTCGCCGAACGTGACCAGGACCGCTCGGTAGGCACCGCACTGGGAGCATTCCTGCTCGGATCGGTGACGATCTACCTCTTCGGTGTCCCCTGGCTCGCCAACGTCATCGGTGCAAACTGGAACCGGGCCGCAGAGCTCGGGGCGTATCCCTTTATTGCGGGAGATCTCGTGAAGGTGGCGATTGCGGGCAGCCTCCTGCCGATGGCGTGGCGTCTCGTGGATCGCACCCGCAGGTAGATCTTCACACAATTCTCACAATTTGCTTCGGACTCACCTAACAAGTGAGTCCGAATCTATTGGTGTATCGAGACAAGGATCAAAACGATGCACCGAAGAGGCACGATTGCAATTGCAGCACTTGTTGTTGGGCTGGCGGCTTGTACGCCATCCCAACCAGAGCTCGCAGATACCACGACCACGGGGGCGCCACAGGCGTCGACGAGCGAGGTATCGCAGACGTCGAACGAGTCTGCTGGGACAACCCAGTCTGCTGAAACGGATCAGCCACTGGACGCCACCCAGGACGCTGGATCGGAAGCCACGACGTCGTCGACAACGACGACAACGACTTCCGCACCGGCAACCGCAGGGGCGCCAACCACGACAACAACAGCACCAGTCACCGTCGATCTTGACGACCTGGATGACGTTGTTGGCGATCTGGATGACCTGTTCAGCGACCTCGACGACATCTTTAGCGATCTGGACATTTCACTGAATCAGGACGAAGGAGTCATCATCCCATGAAGAAGAAACGACTTATTGCGGTCATCGCGGCGTTCGCCGTCGTGGTCGCACTCCCCGCAGCCGCCACGGCGCAGGAACGCGACGCCACACCACGAGAGCAAGTCGTCGACAACGGCCGCTCGATCGAACGCATCAAGGAACGGGCCGCAGAAGCAATCGACCGGCGTCTTGCGACGCTTGATCGCCTGACCGAGAAGGTCTCGCAATCCGAGACTATGACCCTGGGCCATAAGGACAAGCTCTTCGCCGACTACGTCGACGCCGCCCGCGGCCTGACGATGTTGGGTCAGGAGATCGAGGCCGCAACAACGTACGAACAGCTCCGTGAGCTCGTGCCGCTTATCGCCACCGACTATCGGGTGTATCTGGTGATCGCACCAAAGACCCACATGGTTGCGATCAGCGACAAGATCGGTGCCAACGTGCCGAGGTTCGAAGCGGGTCTTGCCAAGATTGGTGAGAAGATCGCTCGTGCCGAAGAGGCAGGGTGGGACGTCGCCGAGGCGGCCCGCTTGCTGAACGAAGCCGAAGCAAACCTTGCCGAGGGTGCCCGACTTGCGGCACCAGTAGCCGGCAACGTGATCGGTCTCGATGCCGCAGACTGGCCCGACCCGGCTGAAGCGACACTCGATGCGAACCGCAAGGCACTGCGGGCGTCACACGCCCAGCTCAAGGCTGCCCGTGAGAACGCCAGGGCTGCCATCCAGGCATTGCGCGATGCAGCACCCGATGGTGCCATCGACACAGCCGTGACCGACACCGTTACCACGGACGGGTAACGCGCCTTCGGTCCACCACGAGCAAAGGGAGGGTGCCCAACCACAGGGCACCCTCCCTTTGGGTTCTAGCGTAACTGGGCACCGCCATATATGGCCCCCAGTTACGCTAGAACCCGGAGATCAGCGGGGTGGGGTTGGTACAGTGCACCGATGGACATGACCTCCAGAGCCGTGACACTATTCAATGGCGACACCTACGCCCAGAACCTCGGTGCGCGATTCGTCTCGGACACCGATGGCGTGATCGTCATCGAACTCACCGTGATGGACGACCACTGCAATGTCCACGGCACCCTTCACGGGGCCGTGAGTTACGGCCTCGCCGACATCGCCTTTGCGATTGCGAGCAACGTTGCGGGACCGCAAGCCGTTGCGATCGACGTCCACATGGTGTATTCAGGATCCGCCGCCGCGGGCGACACAATCACGGCCCGATGCACCGAACTTCGTCGGGGTCGCTCACTCGCTACCTACCGCAGCGACGTCACCGCTGGTGACAGGCTCATCGGTGCATTCACCGGAACCGTCCTGATCAAACAGGACACCTAGCCCCACCGAACACGGACCCCCACTCCGCCGGCGGTTACAGACAGAGACCGCCCGAGACACCGCGGCCACAGATGTAGGTGCGTTCCACACTCATGAGGCTGTACACCCCGGCTTCAAGCTGCACGAAGATGTGGAGACGGTACCCGCGGACTGCGTCGTCACCAATGCCGACAACATCGACAGTCACCTCGGTCGGGTCACCCACGATGGGTGCTGCGGGGCGGGCCACTCGTGATTGGGGATCGACCGAGACGAACGTCGCAAGTGTGAACTCGACAACTTCATCTACCGATGCACCCGACGGGATCGAACCGTAATCGGCAACGACCTCGGCGGTGGCATCGTCGGTGTTACCGAGGTAACCAACAAACGAATAGGACACCCAGCCCGGTGTGCCGTTGAGCGTGATCTCAATCCAGATGGAGTTCGGTAGTGCCCTGGTATTGCCGACCGCGATGAGGTTGTGTGAGAGCGGAGGGGCGGTTGCGACAATGTTCTGGTTGATCCCTGGCGCCTGCCGGACGTTGAGCACGTCGTCGGATTCGACACCGATGACCGCAAGCACATCCCCCGCCGAAGGCCCGAAGTCCATCGGATCCCCCGGGAGCACGGTTGTCGTGGTCGTTGGTGCAACCGTGGTCGTCGTCGTAGACGAGGCTGGCGGTGTGGTAGTTGTCGTGACGGCGATCGTCGTGGTTGTCGTCGCGGGTACTGCTGTCGTTGTGGACTCAACCGTTACCGGTACGAAGTTGTCGCCGCTGCCCGAGCACGCCGTGGCGACAAAGGCAAAGGCAGCCACGGTGGCGAGAAGTCTGGTTCGCTGATTCATACCATCCCCAATTCGGAAGTTAGGTGCCGATACGACGACCCTGACACCAAGATTAGTTCCCCGACACCCCACATCCGATGTTTTGGCGTCCAAAAACGCAGCATTATGCGTTTTTGGACGCCAGAAGGAGGAGAGTTGGGGAGGTTAGGCGTCTACGTCTTCGCCGAGGTATGCCTTGATAACCTCGGGGTCACGCTGCACATCGGCGGGGACACCGATCGCGATCGGCGTACCGAAGTCGAGCACGAGAATCCGGTCGGCGATATCCATCACGAGACCCATGTCATGCTCGACAAGAATGATTGCAATACCCAGCTCTTCGCGAATGTCCAGCACAAAGCGGGCCATGTCCTCAGTCTCTTCGAGGTTCATGCCCGCCACCGGCTCGTCGAGCAGCAGCAGTTCGGGTTCCATGGCGAGTGCCCGACCCAGTTCTACACGTTTCTGGATCCCGTACGGCAACAGTGCCACCGGATACTGGCGCCAGGACTCAATCTCCAGGAGGTCGATGATGTCCTCGACCTTGTCACGATTGTCCATCTCTTCCTGACGGGCCTTCTTGGTCCAGAACGACCCGGAGAACCACCCAACATTGGTGCGAATATGGCGCCCCAGCAGTAGGTTTTGGAGCACCGTCATGTGGGCAAACAACTCAATGTTCTGGAACGTCCGGGCAATACCGAGTTCGGCGATGCGATCGGGGCGACGGCCCAGGATCGATTCACCCTTCCAGCGGATGTCACCCTCCTGGGGTTTGTACACGCCGTTCATGCAGTTAAATGCCGAGGTCTTTCCCGCCCCGTTCGGTCCGATTATGGCGAACAGCTCGCCCTCACGGACATCAAAGCTGACACCCGACAGTGCCTTGACACCCTTGAACGAAAGGCTGACGTCTTCGAATTCGAGTAGCGGCTCGCTCATGACAACCACCGCTTCCTCCGCTTGTAGTGCTTGATGTCTTTGAAAGATTTGCGTTCCCCGGAGCCATGCAAACCGAGGTAGAACTCCTGCACGTCTTCGTCGCCGAGGAGTTTCTCCGAGGCACCGTCCATGACGACCTTGCCGGTCTCCATGATGTATCCATGGCTCGCAATCGAGAGCGCCATGTTGGCGTTCTGCTCGATCAGCAGGACACCCGTGCCTTGTTTGTTGATTTCGACGATGATCTCCTTCACCTGCTGCACCAACTTGGGCGCAAGACCCAGCGAGGGTTCGTCAAGGATCAGCAGTTCGGGGTCGGCCATGAGCGCACGACCCATCGCCAACATTTGTTGTTCACCACCCGACAAGTAGCCGGATATCGATGAGCGGCGGTCGGCCAGGATCGGGAACATGGTCATGACACGGTCATACGCCGCGGCTTCGGCAGCCTTGCTCTTGCTCGTGAACGCACCGGTCTTGAGGTTTTCATCGACCGTCATCTCGGCGAAAACGCGACGGCCCTCAAGGACCTGGGTGATACCGGACCGCACGATCGCTGCCGGGTCCATCTTCTCGATCGCCTCACCCTTCCACGAGATACGGCCCTTGGTGATGTCACCCTCATGCACATCGAGCAAACCCGTGATCGCACGAATCGTCGTTGTCTTGCCGGCACCATTGGCACCGAGCAACGCCACGATCTTCCCCTCGGGCACCACAATGGAGATACCACGCAGGACAAGCACGACGTCGTTGTAGACGACTTCTAGGTTGGCGACTTCGAGCATCTCGAGGGTGTTCCTTGTTCGTGAGAAGTGGGGGGTGCGACACGTCGCACCCCCCACGAACTCAGTGAGTCGTTAACCGTTTCCGATTGTGTTGCCAGCAGCTTCGGTCCAGCATGCGCCGGTGAAGTTGAAGTTGGCAGCAAGGGACCCAGTGAATGGACCCTCAACCAGGTCGGAACCAGTGGTTCCGAGACCATCGGACAACTTCTGATCTGCTCCACCCGCAGCGGCGTACCGCTCCGCGTTCGGCTTCAGGATGTAGATCTCGCGAACGACATAGTCGTTCGGTTCACCCTTGTAGTTGAAGTCAGGACCTGTTCCATTGAACGCAATCGTATCGATGCTGTTCGCCGCGTCGATGACACCCTGACGGGTGAGATCGCCGTTAGCGGCGGCAGTACGAAGGATCTGCTCCATGGACACGGCCTCGTTCCAACCGATGACGAAGGCATCGGACGGACGGCGGTCCGGGTAACGGGCAGTCAGAACTTCAGAGATCTGCTGCATGCCCGGCACGTCGGTACCCCAGGTCACGTTGTATGCCGTCTGCCAGTAGAAGCCCTGCAAAGCAGGAGCCAATGCCGAATCGAGCATACGGAAGTCGTAGGAAGGCACGGAGCCTGTCCATTGACCGGTGAAGCCCTGAGAAACCGCACCACCCATGATCTCACCAGTCTCCGAAGGAGCTGCGGTGATCCAGACCCAGTCCGGGTTTGCACCCAGGATGGCTGAAATGATCGGGGTCTTGTCCTGTCCACGCACGATGGTGCCTTCACCGTCGTACACAACATCGAGGCCCAACTGGGCGGCTGCGTACTTGGCGCCGGCAGCGGCATCCTGTCCGTAGTCACCGGCACGGGTCACGATGGCGATCGTCGGCTTGCTGCCGGTATCCGCTTCGTGCTTCTCGGCCAGCCACTGAACGACGTTCATCGCTTCGAGACAGTAGTTCGTACCCTGCTCGAAGGTCAGCCCGCCATCGTAAGACGGATCTGCCCAACCGGAGTACCAGCTCAGCGGAATCGCCAAGATGTTGTCCTCCTTGAGCTTCTCAAGGATTGAGGCAGTGTGCGGCGAACCGGTTGAGTTCGAGAACGCAACTACCTGATCAACGATCTTGGTGTACTTCTCGCCGTGCTGGACAACGTCGTAGGCGGTGTCCTCAATGACGGGAACCACCATGCGTCCGGCAATACCACCGTTCGCATTTACGACATCTTCCCAGTACGCGACCTGAGCGTCGACGATGTCAACAGTCAGACCAGCGAAAGGACCGGTAAGGTCGGCCAGCAAGCCAATCCTGATCTCGGTGTCAGTGACACCGAGGTCCATCTTGATTTCTTCTGCTGGAGGGGCCACTGTTGTGGTCGGACCAGACGTTGTTGTTGTTGTCGCCGGCGGCGCCGTCGTGGTGGTGTCTCCACCGCCACCCGGTGCAGCCGTCGTTGTTGTCGCAGTACTACCGCCGCATGCGGCGGCAATCATCGCGAAGACAAAAACGAAGACGACCATTTTTTTCTTGAGGTGCATCCAACCTCCCATTTCTTGTTTCGTTTGTTTCGTTTTCTTTCCATGCCGCCCGGTGAAAAACATCGGGCGGCCTGACCTATTGCCGTTTCACTAATACGTGAACGGCCAACTCTTCCAGTAGTTTCTGATACGGATCCAAACACCGAAGAGTCCTAGTGGCTCCGATATTAGGAACACTGCTATCAAAAGACCGTAGATAACCTGATTGAGTTGGAAAATACTGAGACCCGGACCCTGCGCCTCGAGCGAGACGATTCCAAAATCTCCGTTAACCGATATCACCGCGTCAGCAATCGCAGAGACCGGACCGTCACCGACTGCCTGCTCACTGAGGAATCGCGTCACGTTCTCCACCATCCGAGGCATCATCACCACAAAGAACGAACCCATCACGCTGCCCGCAACCGTACCGGCCCCGCCGATCAAGACGATGGCGACAAACTGGACCGAAAGGAAGAGGTTCCACGTCTCCGGGATGAGACGGCCGACAACGACGCCGAAGAGGGCGCCTGAAATGCCCGCATAGAACGACGAGATCGCAAAGGCCTGAGTCTTTGCACGAAACTCTCCCACCCCCATCACCTCGGCGGCCACATCCCGGTCACGGATCGCGGCGAACGCCCGCCCGATTCGAGTCCGGCTGAGGTTCTTCGCAAGAACAACAAAAACCAAAGCGACAACGAGCAGGAAAAAGAACGTCTTTGCTTCGCCGGAGAGCGAAACCCCGAACCACTGCCCATCCCTCGCGAAGTCGATGAGCGGATTCTCCTCCTTCCAGATACGGAAGGTGAGCCGCGGCCATTCACGGCCGACCTCGGGGGCGCCAGCGATGGAATTTGCGTTGCGGAAGATATGCTCGCCGATGAACACGAGACCGAGTGTCACGATTGCGAGGTACAACCCACGCACGCGAACCGCGGTCGGAGCAACAAGGATGCCGACAAGTGCGGGCACAACTCCCGCCATCGGCAACCAGATCCAGATCGGGAGGCCAAGCCCCCACAGACCCTCCGCCGAGCCGCCCAACACAACTGCGGTGTAGGCACCAAGACCCATAAAGAACGCGTGACCGAGCGACACCTGCCCCGCAAGGCCCGTCAGAATGTTGAGACCCAACGCGGCGATCAGGAAGATCAACGAACGGTTAAACAGCACCAGCCATGCCGGCTCCGCAAACTTGTCGAGAATCGGGAACACTTCGAACGGGAGCGAAATCGCTGC
>UOEK01000449.1_pt1 | contig 10965 bp, 11 predicted proteins | sample 1989451 | NCBI WGS metagenome assembly UOEK01 (sample SAMEA4712198, study PRJEB27164) | hydrothermal vent metagenome | biome: marine basaltic hydrothermal vent biome; feature: marine hydrothermal vent; material: mineral | place: Pacific Ocean | collected 2011-06-14/2011-07-23 | depth 1691 m
CCAACCGTCGGGGTACCGGCCTCGATCGACAACGATATTTGGGGCACCAACATGTCGATCGGTGTCGACACCGCCCTGAACACGATCATGGAAACCGTCGACAAACTACGCGACACCGCGTCCAGCCATCAACGAGCGTTCCTGATCGAAACGATGGGGCGCAACTGCGGGTATCTCGCGTTGATGGCCGGAGTTGTCTGCGGGGCTGAATTTTCCCTGATTCCCGAGGTCGACGTCACGCTTGAAGAGATCGCCGACGCGGTAGCCGCAGCGTATGCCCGCGGTAAGAGCCATTCGATGATCCTCGTCGCCGAGGGTGCATCGCTCGACATCCGCGAAGTCGCTCAGTATCTCGACGAACGAAAGCTCGGATACGAATCCCGGATCACGATCCTCGGTCATGTCCAACGCGGGGGTACCCCGACCGCGTTCGATCGATTGCTGGCGACAAGGTTGGGTGTCGCTGCTGTCGACGCACTCGTCGAGGGGTCAAGTGGTGTCATGACGGCGCTCAGCGGACGCGAGATTACAAGGATTCCCCTCGAAGAGAGTGTGGCGCGCCATCGCGCCGCAAACCTGGCCTTCCACCACATGACCACGATGCTTGCCCGCTGACCTATCACACGCGGTCCCTACGCTCGTATGGTCCTCAGCATTTCGAGGGTTTCTCCGAGATCTCGCGGGATTGGGGCGGCGACCCGGATCTCCTCGTTGCTGACCGGATGACGAAAGCGCAGCGTGGTGGCATGGAGCCACACCCGCCCCGGATCAGCGACCGAGGTGCGCCGATCACCATAGACAGGGTCCCCTACAAGTGGGTGCCCTATCGACTGCAAATGAACACGGATCTGATGCGTACGCCCGGTGTCGAGCGTCACGCGAAGCAGATCGTGACCATCCCATCGTTCGGTGACCTGATAGTGGGTTCGAGCGGCGCGGCCGCCACGTACAACCGCCATCCGGATCGGGCGTTGCGGGTCGCGGCCGATCGGTGCATCGACGGTCCCGGCCGAAGACTGCAGGGGTCCGTGGACGAGAGCCGTATACACCCGTTCGATTTTCCGTGCGCTCATCTGGCTGCGAAGACTATCGAAGGCGGCGGGAGTTCTCGCGACCATGAGAAGACCGGACGTGTCCTTGTCGAGGCGGTGTACCAGACCCCAGCGGCGGTCTTCACCGAGATCCGCAAGGTCCTCGTACTGATAGACAAGCCCGTTGACGAGTGTGTCGCTGTCGTGGCCAGCGCCGGGATGCACCACTCTGCCAGCCGATTTGTTGACGACGAGCACGCTCTCGTCGCCGTAGGCGATTTCTATCGGCATCGGTGTCGGGACGAGACCCAATGGGGCGGTGATCCAGACCACAATCCAATCGTCAACATCGACCCTGGTATTGCCTTTGGCGGTGCGAGCGTTCAGGGTGGCGTCACCGTTGGCGACGAGCGTCGCGGCGACGGCCCTCGAAACGCCTGCGAGGCCAGCGACGACCTTGTCCAAGCGCGACCCGGCGTCGCGAGCAGCGACGCGGAGAGTCACTTCCGAACGTTCCGCAGTCATTCGTCTTCGGGTTCGGCACGGCGGTGTGCCAGCCATCCGCCAATTACGAGCGTGCCGACCCCGACCCAAAGGAACGTATCCGCCAAGTTAAAGGTCGGGAAGAACGAGAAATCGATGAAGTCGACGACCGCACCGTCGAGGAGTCCTGCACCGCGAAACACCCGATCGACGAGGTTTCCCAACGCGCCACCAAGGATGATGCCGAGCCCCACCACCTCCATGCGATGTCCCATCTCCCCGGCCATCTTCGCAATGTAGATCGCCACCCCGATCGCCAGCAGCCCGATGATCGAACCGGAACCTTGGAACGACGAAAACGAAGCACCGGGGTTGCGTGCGAGGGCAAAACGCACAAACCCATCAATGATGTTGATGGGGTCTCCCGGTAACCGGTTGAGTGCCCAGTCCTTGCTAGCCACATCCACACCGACGACCACGAGTGCGACGAGTGCGGCGAGCGCACGGTTGGGAAGACGGGCCAAGATGGGCATCGACAAACTCTCAGAACGGGGACGGCAGGAAAGCGTACCACCACGGTCTATCCAAGAATCGCCCGGATCGCGGACAGGCACACCGCGGCGGCGGTCGGAGCATCCTCAGCAACCGAGCTGATCGATGATCGTGTCCAGCAGCTCCTCGTTCTGTTCGAAACCTCCGTCAGGAAGGATCTCGACCAAGAGACCTCGACACACAAGCCAGATCCCCGGATCTCCACCCACTCGAGTCAGCGTTCCGACGACCCGACCACCAATCTGGGTTAGGCCGGGGCTATCGAAAGCGCCAGGCGGTTCGTCAACCCCCCACAGAATTGATACTTGGAGTGCAACTTTCCCGGACTCCGAGAGCGCCTGGAACGACTCGGAGGTGGCCGATGAATCGTCCCCCTCGAACGAGTCGTACCCGAGCGCACGCAGGACATCAAGGATCGTATCGCTCCCCTCCCGAAAATCGGTGAACAGGTTGTCTGTGCCGAACGGCTCGATCCCGACCCACGGCGATATCGTGGTCGTCGTCGATGTCGAGGTGAGAGGTATCGACGTGGGTTCCACAACCGCAAACGTGGACGACGTGGTCACACTCGTCGATGGATTCGCTGTGCCACCCGACACCGTAGAAGACGTGCTAGCCGGCGATAGGCCCTCGGTGGTGCCGGGCGTCGAACCCGAGCACGCCGCGAACGCAAACACCAGAACACCGGCCCACAACCCCAGAACCGCGAGAGGACGACCGGAAGAAAAACGCCACCGAACTGATTCGCCAGCCCCGCTATCGGCCCGTCGCGAGGATCGACTACCCGTCACGGTCGTCGTCGGCAATTCGTCCCATCTCCTGCTCAAGACCCGGCACCACCCCTGCAACATAGAAACGCATCGTCACGTTGAATTCGTTCTATCACGCCGTCGTAGGCGGCGATCTGAGCGTCGAGAGCTTTGGCGTTGGCGACGAAGAAGCGATTCTCGCGCTCGACCCGCAGGAACTGACGGTACTCCAGCAGAGCCACCGTACACGCATCCGAAACGGCTACCTCACCGTCAGCGACGAGCATCTGATCCTCGAGGGCCTCGAGTGGCGAGATTCCCTTTCGGCCATCGCGTACTTTCCCCTTTCGATGACTAGTTTTGATTAGATCATTCAGCCCCCCCCTGTCAAGGATGTTTTTTCGCGGCCTTGTCGGAAACAAGGATTGCCCTGGCAGCCGGAGCGGAGATCCCGCCGAGCAACCACTGTTTACGTCGTGAGGTTGCTCCGCGCACCAGGGTGGCATCCGTGCACTTGAAGTATTGGACCAGTGCCTTGCGGACCGCTTTGTTCGCTTTGCCACCCTCGGGTGGTGCGGCTACGCGGATCCTCAGGGCCCCATCGTGGGCGCCGACGATCTCGGTCCGCGACGCTCCGGGAACTACCCATACGTCAACAACAACACCATCGTCTTGCTCGCGTAGTCCTATCTTCACCATACCGACAATGGTACTGACAGGCCTCGAACACCGTGTACACTGCTGGGCGCAATGACAGGGACGTGCCCACACGGCCCGAGGATCTCAGCGAGCCGGCGACAGTGCGAGTCCGGTGGCCTTTTCGTGTGGGACATCACCCTCGAGCTGTGGGAAGAAGGCCACCAGGCCGTAGAACCCGCCGGTCTCTCCACCGCAGAGGAGCAATGAGCGGGTATCCGGCCGTCGGGTATCAAGCCGGGTGGTACCGCGGGTTTCCCGTCCTGGCAACGGAACAACGTTGCCAGTGACCAATGTGCAGGAGACCACAATGACTTCCCGATCCTCCGGGCAGAGCGCACAGCCATTCAAGAAGGTGAATCCGCGCCTCGACCTTCAACGGGTCGACGCCGACACCCTTGCCCTCTGGAAGGACATCGGTGCGTTCCAGGCGTCCATCGACAACCGTGCGGACGCCCCCGAATACACGTTCTACGACGGGCCACCATTTGCCACTGGATCCCCGCACTACGGTCACCTGCTCCAGGCGGTCATCAAAGATGTCGTGCCCCGCTACTGGACGATGCGGGGCTACCGGGTGGAGCGCCGTTTCGGTTGGGACACCCACGGTCTCCCCGTGGAGATGGAGGTTGAGAAACAGCTCGGAGTGTCGGGTCCCCAGGAGATCCAGGCGATCGGCGTCGACACGTTCAACGAAGCATGCCGCGCCATGGTGAACACCACCACCCAGGAGTGGGAAGACATCATGGACCGGGTCGGCCGGTGGGTTGATTTCGAGGACGACTACAAGACGATGGACGTCGACTTCATGGAAACCGTGTGGTGGGTGTTCAAGGAACTGTGGGACCGTGACCTGATCTACCAGGCATACAAGGTGCTCCCCTATTCCTTTGGTGCAACGACACCGCTGTCGAACTTTGAAGCGAACCTGGACTACCGCGACGTTGATGATCCGTCGATCACGGTGCGTCTGCGGGTCACCGAAGACCACGGCCCCCTGAAGGAGGGGGATTTCCTGCTGGTGTGGACGACGACACCCTGGACACTCCCCTCCAACCTCGCAGCAGCAGTCGGTGAGGATGTGACATACGTCGCTGTCGACGGTCTTCCCGGCGGTTTCAAGGGGCGTCATTGGCTCGCTCCGGAACGTGTCGAGTACTACGCACCGGATGCGGAGCCGGTCGCCACAGCCGTGGGGCGCGACATGGTCGGCGCCCCGTATGAGCCGATCTTTGACTACTTCGCAGACAAGGCTGACGCCGGTGCGTTCCGCGTGATCATCAACCCGGAGGTCACAACCGATGAAGGCACCGGACTCGTCCACATGGCGCCCGCCTACGGTGAGACCGACTTCAACGCGTTCCAGGCAGCCGGTATCGACGCCCTCGTCGAACCCCTCGACGCGAGAGCAAGATTTACCGATGAGGTAGGCCCCGAACTTGTTGGTGTACCGGTGAAGGAAGCCGATGCCATCATCATCGACCTTCTCAAGACGGCCGGGAAGCTTGTGCGCCGCGAGCAGATCAACCACAGCTATCCGTTCTGTTGGAGAACTGGCACCCCTCTTATCTATCGCGCCATCCCCACATGGTTTGTGAAGGTTGAATCCTTCCGAGATCGAATGGTGGAGAGAAACCGAGACATCCGTTGGGTACCCGAAGCCGTTGGCGCAAAGCGGTTCGGGAACTGGCTGGAGAACGCCCGGGACTGGGCGATCAGCCGGAATCGGTATTGGGGTTCCTGCATCCCGGTGTGGGAGTGCGAAAGTTGCGGAGAGTCGGTTTGTATCGGCTCTCGCCAGGACCTCTTCGAACGTTCCGGCGTTATGGTCGACGACCTCCACAAACACATCGTCGACCCGGTCACATTCCCCTGTGAGTGTGGCGCGGGAACAATGCAGCGAGTCCCAGAAGTTCTGGACTGCTGGTTCGAGTCGGGATCGATGCCATACGCCCAGATGCATTACCCCTTCGAGAATCAAGAGCAATTCGCTACCCGATATCCGGCCGACTTCATCGCTGAAGGCCTCGACCAGACCCGCGGTTGGTTTTACACACTGCTGGTGTTGGGAACCGCGATCTTCGACAAGGCACCATTCCAGAACTGCATCGTGACTGGCCTGATCCTCGCCGAAGATGGTCGGAAGATGTCCAAGAGCCTCAAGAACTACCCCGACCCGACGGGGGTCATCGACGAATTCGGCGGAGATGCGCTGCGCGCCTACTTGATCAATTCGCCCGTCGTGCGCGGCGAACCATTGCGCTTTCAGGAACAGGGCGTTCGCGATGTGGTGCGCACCGTATTGCTGCCCTATTGGAATGCCTTCTCATTCTTTTCGCTGTATGCAGATGCCGACGGGCTCACCGGCGAAGACCTGCTCGCGGCCCCACCGCTTGCCGACCGTCCGGAAATCGACCGCTGGATCGTCTCGGTTCTCCAATCGCTCCTGCGCGACGTCAACCAGGAAATGGAGCAGTATCGCCTGTTTGCGGTAATCCCTCCGATCCTTGACTTCATCGATGACCTCACGAACTGGTATATCCGTAGATCGCGACGTCGCTTCTGGAGGCAACGCACCGATAATGATGCCGACAAGCTCGCCGCGTTCGCAACGCTTCACGAGGTACTCACCATCTTCGGCCGAGTCGCTGCACCGATCCTTCCGTTCATCACAGAGGACATCTACCAGGTGCTCGAGCGCGACCAGGACCCGGTCGCGGCGCCAAGCATCCACCTCACGGACTACCCGGAAGCGGACGAAACGGCGATCGATGAATCCCTTGAGCGGTCGATGACCGCGGTTCGCACCGTTGTGAACCTCGGTCGTCGACTGAGGCGTCAGCACGACCTGCGGGTTCGGCAGCCGCTCGCGACTCTTACCGTTGTCTCTCGTGACCCTGCTGAACGGGCGGCGATCAAGAACCACGCAGCGCTCGTCAAGGATGAACTCAATGTACACAACGTCGTTGTCGAGGCCGACGAGACTGATCTCGTCACTCTCTCAGCGAAGGCGAACTTCAAGAAACTTGGCCCACGATTCGGCAAGGACATGCGGTCAATCGCGACGGCGATCGCAGATCTGGACCACGACAGCCTCTGCATGCTGCTTGGTGGCGAACGGGTCGAAGTCGCGGGTCATGGGATTTCGCTCGAAGACATCGCCGTCCAGCGCGAACCTCGCGTAAACCTCGTTGTGACGACCGCATTCGACATCACCGTTGCGCTTGACACGACCGTAACCGACGACCTCCGCTCCGAAGGAATTGCCCGCGAATTCATCAACCGAATCCAGGGTCTGAGGCGTGCGGCGGATCTCGATGTCAGCGATCGGGTCGCCATCGACTGGGCGACCGACGACCCAATCGTGGCCGCGGCTATCAAGTCACACGATGCGTTGATTCGAGGGGAGTGTCTTGCTGCGGTGATCCGCCAAACGGACGGCCCACTTGAGCACCGACTCGAACTCGATGGTCGAACGATTGCAGTGTCTGTATCGGTGCACGAGTCCTAGTCACCGACCCGACGCCTAGGACTCCGTGGCTTCGGCGGCCTCGATACGGCGACGCAGGCCGCTGAGCCGGCGTTCGTAGAACCCATCGCGCTCGGGATCGGGTGCGCCGGTGAGATCAACTCTGATGCTGAAGGGGTCCGCCAGTGTTCCGGCATCACCGGATGTCCCACTGTCCTGGGGGTGTGTCGGGGCGGGGGACCCAACTTCATATGGAGTCGCGACAACCTCGCCGCGGTCGACTGACAGGATGCTCTGCAATGCGTTCATCTCCCGGGCAATGTGGCGGACCAACGAATCGAGACGCTGCTCAGCAATGACGCTTGCATTGCGTAACTCGGTCGTAACCCTGGTCTGCTCGTCAGCAATGCGTTGAGCCTCTGCAAGGACGGTACGTGCCGCAGCAGCCTTCGCTTTGCCTTCCTCGTCCGCCATCTCGCGGGTACGGGTAGCAACCCGTCGAGCATGGTCGACGATGTCCACGGCCTCGTCCTCGCGGGCAGCTTGCACCGTTGAACGTGAGGCTTCGAGCTCTGCGGCCAAGTCGGCCGACACCATTGCCTGGAGAGCAGCCTGCATTCGCCGCTCTTCTCGTGCCGCAGCAACAGACTCTGCACCCGCAAACAGCAACTCGTACGACTCCACCAAGTCCCGTGTCCGACGGATCCGCCGATCGGTGGAGTCGGGAAGTTCGGCTTCGAGCTCTTCGATGCGACTCACCGCCGCTCTTAGATCGGCCTCGTAGCGCGCCAACACATCCACCACGGCACTGCGGAACGCCTCGACTGCGTCTACCTCGTAACCACGCCCGTCACGGGAGAATTTCACGCTACTCGCCGTGGATGCCGTCATGTCCATCAGGAAAGCCTACCCGAGGCGATGAGCCACCGCATCAGTATCGACATCCCTTAGAGGAACCCGCGCAGAAGCGATAGTCCGAGAATCAGAACCAGGGGTGCAAGGTCGAGTGCAGCCCCGCCAATACGCACCGGTGGGAGCACATTTCGTAGCGGTCGCAGAACGCGCTGCATCACATCTTGTAGCGCATCGTAGACCTTACGGACAGGATGGCCCCAGGGAACCCGACCGAGCACCACGATGTACCCCAGAACGATCCAGATGATGATCGTCCAAATGGCAATATCAATAAGCGTGCGCAAACCATTCATACGGTGTCGTTATCGAATCGGGCCGGCGTACAGACCGAGGTCGGCGAGACGCTGACGCTCGCTGACCGAGATGCCCGTATTGGGAGGTGTGACGAGAATGACACCCTGAGCAATCTTCGACATGTTGCCCGCAAGCGCATAGGTAAGGCCGCTGGCGAAGTCGACTAGACGCCGCACCATCTCGGGCTCCGTCCCGCGCAGATCCATCACGACCGGCCGACTAGCCCGGATATGATCGGCTAAAGCCTTGGCATCGTCAAAGGATCGGGCGACAACGAGTTCAGATTCATTGTGCATTTGGGGCGACATACTTTCTGCCTCAAGAGGCGCTCCGGCCCGACCTTGGACGATCATGCCGGCCTCGGCATGCGATGGGTTCGCCGACACGCGGCGTCGCGCCATCGACGGTGGTTCGACACGACGTCCCGTGACACCGTACGAGGAGGTCGACTGTACCGGAGGCGCAAGCGGTCGGACTGCCTGCTGTTGCGGCGTCTCCACACGACGGACCCCGGTCGAATCGCCCTGTGCGTCGACAGCGTGCTGTTCCTCGGCGGCAACAACCTGGTCGTCGTCGACGAGCCCCAGCTGAAAGAGCGCCTTGTTCCAAAGTGATGCCATTGTTGGTGGGCCTTGCCTTTTCATTCTACGGTTGCTGCGTTGACCTTGCCCCAAAGATAGCCCGTCCGACACGGATAATGGTGGCACCTTCCTCGATTGCCACCTCGTAGTCGTCGGTCATCCCCATGGAAAGCTCTCTCACTGTAGGCCAATCTCGGACCAACAGGTCGCGCAAGTCGCGCAACTTCGAGAACCACTTTCGGGAATCCTCCCCGGCTTTTGGCTGCGGGGGTATCTGCATCAGACCAACGACTGGCACCGAGGCCGCAACCAGCGCCTCGACGAGCGGTGCGACGGCGTCGACCGATGCACCCGCCTTCTGCTGCTCCCCGGCGAGATTCACCTGCACGAGCACGCTCGCACCACACGGGTCAAGGCGGTCCACGAGCTTGAGCCGGTCGACGCCGTGCAGCATCGATGCGATCTGGGAAGCAGCCCGAGCCTTGCGGGATTGCAATGCACCGACCAGGTGCCACTCAATGTCATCCGGAAGCAATGGCGCCTTGGTCTGTAGTTCCTGGAGGCGGTTCTCCCCGAACACTCTGTGACCCGCCGCATACGCCTCGAGTACAAGCGCGGCCGGATGTGTCTTGGAAACAGCAACAACGACCGGTCGGTCGCTGCGGCCGGCGCGACGGGCCGCGTCGTCCACACGTCGATGGACCGTTGTTAACCGTTCGGCAACCATGCCACCGTTACCTGCCGTCCCTTTGTCGCGTCCCGCCGATACGAATAATACGCCGCATCCTCGAACGTGCAGATCTCCTCAACCACATGCGGGATCGCTCCAAGCTGGTCCCGGATCGCGCCGACCAGGTCCACTGCGGGAGTGCCCCAATCGGTCGTCGAACCGAACCCGGGAAATAGCGCAAGGACGTCCTCACCCACCTCGAAGGAGCTCCGACAAATGGCCGGGCCGATCGCTGCACGGTTGACGGGTACACCATCGGATTCCATCGCGTGAATAGCCGTCCGCACAACGCCTGCGGATGCGCCGCGCCACCCGGCGTGAACCACCGCCACGGTAGTTTCGGACCACAGGACGATCGGAACGCAGTCCGCAGTTGCGATCGCGACCGGGAGCCCCGGTACCGTCGTCAGAATGATGTCGGCCTCACCACAATTCCCGGGACCGGTCGCTCGCACGAAGGCGGTGCCGTGAACCTGAAAGATGTACGCCCACTCATCTGTTATGCCGAGGTCTGCGGAAAGCCTCGCCCTTGCACGACTGTCAAAACGTGCATCGCCGTATGTCGCATCGCCAAACGCCGCGTCCGCAACGCTGACACGTTCGCTCATCCCTGGAGGAATCCAGGGATGTCAAGGTCATCGTCATTCCCTGGTGCAGGGGTAGATTCCGACGCTGGTGATGTATGAGAATCGGTACGCGAGGAAGTGGCCGTATAACTCGCCCCGCTACGGGGTCGGCCGTCGCGATCGAAACCTGCGGCGATCACCGTGACTCTCATCTCGTCTCCCAGCGTGTCGTCGATGACCGCACCGAAGATGATGTTGGCATCGGCCTCGGTGTGATCAGCAATAAGACTCGCCGCGACGCTCACCTCGTAGAGGGACATATCGGATGGGCCAGATACGGAGAGCAACACACCACGGGCACCCTCCATCGACGTTTCGAGCAACGGTGATGAGATGGCCTTGTTTGCGGCTTGCTCGGCGCGATTCTCCCCGGTGGAGTTTCCAATGCCCATAACCGCAGACCCGGCGTCACTCATGACGGTCTTCACGTCAGCGAAGTCGACGTTGATCAACCCCGGTGTGGTGATGAGGTCGGTAATGCCTCGCACACCGTTTGTCAGAACATCATCCGCCATTCGGAAGGCGTCGAGGACCGACGTCTTCGGGTCGGCAACTTCGAGCAGCCGCTGGTTGGGAATGATGATGAGGGTGTCCACGGCGGCGCGGAGTTCCTGGATGCCCTGCTCCGCCTGCACCGAACGACGCCGGCCTTCGAAGCCGAACGGTCTCGTCACCACACCAACGGTCAACGCGGCCAGGCTGCGTGAGATGTCGGCGACGACCGGTGCCGCACCGGTACCGGTGCCACCGCCTTCGCCAGCGGTGATAAACACCATGTCCGCACCCTGAAGCGCATCTTCAAGCTCGTCGCGATGCGCCTCGGCGGCCTCGCGTCCTAC
>UOEK01000341.1_pt1 | contig 10887 bp, 8 predicted proteins | sample 1989451 | NCBI WGS metagenome assembly UOEK01 (sample SAMEA4712198, study PRJEB27164) | hydrothermal vent metagenome | biome: marine basaltic hydrothermal vent biome; feature: marine hydrothermal vent; material: mineral | place: Pacific Ocean | collected 2011-06-14/2011-07-23 | depth 1691 m
CCACGTGTCTTGGACGTCGGTGTCGTCGGTGTCGTCGTCTTGGTCGACGGGTTCGTCCCAGTCATTGTCGGTGTCGTCGTGGTCGGTGTCTTCGCTCCACGTGTCTTGGACGTCGGTGTCGTCGGTGTCGTCGTCTTGGTCGACGGGTTCGTCCCAGTCATTGTCGGTGTCGTCGTGGTCGGTGTCTTCGCTCCACGTGTCTTGGACGTCGTCACCATCAATCGGCAGGGCCGCGGCCGCACCCGGTACCGAATCCTTGCCCACGGAGGTGTCTTTCCATCCAGGGTCCGCCACCGGCGACTCAGCCGAATCGGACGATCCATCGACCAACTCGTCCTCAAGGTCGTCGAGGACATCGTCGACGTCGTGGAGATGCGCCGGTTCGGGTGGTGGTGGCGTGACGTACTCGTCGATCCAAGCCTCGCCGCAGGATCCACACACGGCATCAGAGGGGCTCCGGAGGGCTCCACAGAATATGCACGGGGTTCTACTGTCGTCTGTCACAGCGCATAAGGATACGGTGCGCCGACGGTTATCCGCTGGCTTTCGGCAGACTCGCCTCAAGAACACGAATCAAGTCGTCTGTGTCCGATACCGGTAGGTCACAAACAAAGTCGTGGCAGAGGAACGCTTGTGCCGATTCCGGCGGCGGCGGTCTGTCGGCAAACAGAGGGAGATCGCTGACCGCCGAGGATGCTCCGGTCACGATCCATGGTCGAAATCTGCCAAGAACGGCCGCCACCATCTTGTCGACAGCGTCATCGGTGCCAACAATCGCAAGCTGTGCCGTCTCGTTGCCGAAGCCGATTCCGACCGCAAGCGCTCCCGCAATGGCGGTGGGATACGGTTGCACCATCGGTCCAAGCGATGCCCAGATACCCGACCGTGCCCCGCGGTAACGCTCGTCTCCGGTGAGAGCGTGGGCGATCGTGAGAGCCTTGAGTGCCAGCGTCTGTGGCGAGGGTGTTGGATTGTCAAAAAGCGGCTTCTGGCGTGTGATCAGTTGCTCGGCATCATGAGCGGTTCGAAATACACCGGCGTTTTGATCCGCAAACCGGTCGATAAGGTCGTCGACGAGGGTTATGCCTCGCTGGGCATACGTCGGATCGTGGGTCGCAACTCCGAGGCTGAACAGCCCACAGGCATACGCCCCGTAGTCCTCCGCAAAACCGGGGCCAGACGTTGCATCGGCGCGCCCCGACCGGTGCAGCACGCCGTCCACCATGAGTTTGCTGGTGATGAACTGGTCGATTTCGCGGGCTGCAGCGATGTAGCGATCTACCCCAAACGCACTACCCACTTCGGCGAGGGCGCTTATCGCCAAGCCGTTCCATTCGGTGACGATCTTGTCATCGACACCCGGGCGGACACGATCGTTGCGGGCGTTGCGGAGTTTCTCCTTCATGTCTTGTACGGCGGCTGGATCCTGAGCCGGCATCCCGTTGGGTAGGAAGAGATGGTTGGAGCCCTCGAAGTTCCCCCCGGCGGAGACACCGAACCACTCGCCGGCGAGCACGACCTCTTCCGGCGTGAGCAGTATCTCGAGTTCTTCCATTGTCCACACCGCAAACTTGCCTTCGATGCCCTCGGCATCTGCGTCCTCGGAGGACCACAGGGCACCCTGGCTGTCCCGTAGGTCGTTCAGCAGATAGTCGAGCGTTTCGCAGGCAACCCGACGGAAGGTGTTGTCGCCGGTGATCTGCCAGCCACGCAGATACGCCGTCGCCAGTAGGGCGTTGTCGTAGAGCATCTTTTCGAAGTGGGGGATGAGCCACTTCTCATCAACCGAGTAGCGCGCAAAACCGCCGTCAATATGGTCGTAGATGCCGCCAGCCGCCATTGCATGCAGGCTGGTCGAGAGCATGTGGGTTGCCTGGTCACCAATCTCGTCTGTGTGTCTGGATGCGATTGCAGCCAGGAGTTCGAGTAGTGGTGCCTGGGGAAACTTCGGTGCATGACCAAACCCCCCGTGGACCGTGTCGAATTGGGATGTGAGGGCGCGCATGGCGTGCTCTGCGCTCTCGGCGTTCACTGTGAAGGGCTCGGTAGGTGTCGCCACCCGGAGTGACTTGACGAGTCTCTCTGCCCGATCGAATACGCTGGTGCGATCATCGATCCACAGACGATGAATCGAGTCGAGGACCCTCATGAACGACGGATGTCCGTGGCGGTCGGCGGGTGGGAAATACGTCCCGGCGAAGAACGGTCGGCCCTCCGCATCGAGAAACGCGGTCAGCGGCCATCCTCCCTGCCCCCGCATTGCCTGCAACGCTTCCATGTAGATGCCGTCAATGTCGGGACGTTCCTCTCGGTCGACCTTGATACTCACGAAATGTTCGTTCATGAAACGTGCCGTTGTGTCGTCTTCGAAACTCTCGTGCGCCATGACGTGGCACCAATGACAGGCCGCATACCCAATTGACAGGAGGATGGGGACATCGCGTTCTCGTGCGAGCGCAAACGCGTCGGGCCCCCACTCGAACCAATCGACGGGATTGTTGGCATGTTGGCGGAGGTACGGCGAGGTTGCGTTCACGAGGCGATTTGGCATGGGACCCACGGTACCCGAGTGGTTACGGGCTCACGGCGTTCGTTGGCGAAACCTATCCACAGCTCCGACTCAACCCCCGTATGCCCTGTGGATAACCGATGCTTCCGATGTCAATGGCTGGCTGGTCGCACGGTCCCGCGCTGCCGGCAATCATGGCCCTGTGGACAGGTAGTTGACCTGTTGTGGATAATTTGAGGCCCGAACACCTAGAAAGGGGTTCACAAAACCCACAGATTGTGAAATAGTGGTGACGAACAGGCGCTTGTGAACAAATTCACAAGCTCCGGTCTGTCTTGGGGGGACAAGACTGACCGTTGGCGTACCCCCCCCTCTGCGTTGGAGGCAACTCTGTGGCATCAGGCAGCAAAGCCCGAGAATCTGTAGTCAAGCGCGCAAAGCGCGAGCGAGAAGATGCGAAGGATCGCATCGATCGTGACACATTGACGCGCTCTTCGCGAGAGCGTGATCGCAACAAACTCACTGACGACCGTGGTCGCCTCACGACCGACCTCGTCAGTCAGTACCTCACGGCGATTGGTGAGTACGAGTTGCTCACGGCCGAGCGCGAGGTCGATTACGCACAGAAGATAGAGAGTGGCCAAAGTGCCGCCGAAGCTCTCGAAGCCGGGAAGTTCAAGACCAAGGCCGAGGAGATCGGCCTGCGTCGCAAGGTCCGCCACGGACGCGAGGCCAAGGATGCTTTCCTTACCGCCAACTTGCGTCTTGTTGTCGCCAACGCCCGTCGGTATGCGAACACTTCCGGTATTGACTTCTTGGATCTTATCCAGGAGGGCAACCTGGGGCTCATTCGTGCGGTGGAGAAGTTCGACTGGCGCAAGGGTTTCAAGTTTTCGACGTACGCCACCTGGTGGATTCGTCAGGCCATCACCAGGGCCATTGCTGACAAGTCACGTACGGTGCGAATCCCGGTTCATCTCCATGACACCCTCGCCGCGGTTCGTGCGGCTCAGGCAAGTCTTAAGGCGGAGCTCGGGCGCGAACCTAAACCCGAGGAGATCGCCGAAGAAGCCGGGGTCAACGTCGACAAGGTCGAGCTTGCGCTCGGTGTCGCCGACACGGTCTCTCTTGAGCAGCCCGTTGGTGAAGACGGTGCGCAGCTCGGTGACTTTATTCAGGACGAAGACGCCGCCGACCCGATGAAGGTCACCGAGGAGATGGATATTGCGGATAGCCTCCGCAAGTCGATCGAACGCTTGCCGAACCGTGAGGGGCGCATCCTCGCCCTTCGTTACGGCTTCCACGACGGCGTGCCTCGTACTCTCGAAGAGATCGGCGAGGAGTTCAACCTCACTCGTGAGCGGATTCGACAACTGGAAAAGCTGGCGCTGTGCCGTTTGCGGCATCCATCGTTCGGTATCCGAGAGCAAGACCTGATCTAACGATCTGATTGTGATCCAAACAAAAAGGCCCGCTTCGGCGGGTCTTTTTGTGTGCTGTTCGTCGCCCTACAGGACGGTCGCGATCCGCCGGTTGAGAGCGTCAAGAACGGCGCGGACGGTTGCCGCGGCCTCATCGTCGGATCTGACGAGAGATGATCCGACCAGTGGTTCGGCATCGCCAACCATCAGCACTTGAGCCATTGCTACCTGGCCAACTCCGAGATCCGTTGTCGCAACGGCAGCGAGCGAGAGTTGCAGTCGGTCGGACGTCACGGCCTCAACGGCACGCAGCGTTGCTTCCCCGACAAGGCGGGGTCTACTTGTCGGACTGCTACTCCCGACCGATTCACCATGGAACTCCTCGTCGGACCACCCGAGGGTGATAACGACGCGGGTCTGGACATCGGACTCAGTAGACTCAATTATTTGGACAATCGCTGGGCGTTCACTCATGGAAATGAGGCTACCAACCCGGCGCCGCTTTCTGGCGGATTGTCAGGCGTGGCACTAGGTGGGGATCCAGACGAGCACGAACTCGTCCACCGAGATATCGGTTTTTTCGAGCCCGATCTCGATCTCCTCGACGGTGAGGGCGACCTTTTCCCAGGTGTCGTTAGTGGCTGCTACTTCTTTTCCTAGCTTCTCTTCAAGCTCCTGCATCACCTTCCACTTGTCCTCCGCTTTGTCCTGGGCGCTGAGCAGGCGCTGTTCCTTGGATAGCGTCGCCTGGCGCTTGCGCATAGAGGTTGTGAGTCTTCGGGCCGATTTTCGCCCGAACAGCATTCCAACTACAGATTCCGCTGCGTAGGCGTTCGCAAGTCGACGCGAACCCTCGACATCGACCTCGAGTTCGCTGACACGCCGCTCGGCGGTAGCGAACACGTCCTTGGCCCGGCGGAATCTGGTGTCGTACTTGTCGCGCATTGCCGCCACGGCCTTGTCCGCCCGATTCTGTGCCTCGATATCGCAGCGTTTGAGGAAGTCCCCGCGGGACTCGCCGGGGCGCGAATACAGTTTCAGTTTGGCGTTCTTGAAGATCGTGATCGTCTGGGATCGGTAGAGTGCGTCCTTGAGCTTGGTTTGCGCAGATCTGAACCAGGTCACCTTGTTGAGGTCGGCCTCGGGGATCCGGTAGGTGGCCCCGTCGGGTGGATCGGTCTCGAAATCCCTGTCGTCGTAGTCGACGTCAACCCCTGTCTCGGGATCAAACCGGTCACCGAGGTCGGTGAAGATCCGTTCGTATTCCTCGGTGTAGACGAGCTTTGCGGGAGTGTCGTCAAACGTCACGGTGACTCTTGCGGCGATACCCGCGGTGTAGGTCGCGGAATCTGGATTCCCGAGCTCTTCAACCCATGGTGCGGCGGGGTCCACGTGGTACACACTGATACTGTCCGCAACGGTGGGCATCACCGGCGTCGTGCCGTCAGCGAGTTCCGGTGCTGATGCATCGGAGGTTTGCTCGCCTGCCAAGTCGTCCTTTGGTCCACTGGTCGAGGCGGTGGAGGGTACGTACGACGTGAGGTCACCGATCTGCTCCTTGGTGAGGGGGCCGCGCAGGTACGACAGTGCCCATCGGGTCGTGAAAATGGATGGCTCCTTCTCGCGCGTGTTGTGGAGCAGGAACTGGCGTTTGTCGAGACCCGAGATCGTGGCGTCGAGCTCCCCAACGTCGGTGAGCCCCGAGGCACTCTGGAGGGCTTCGAGGATTCGTGCCTTGTCGCGTTCGGTTTGCAAACGACCGACACACCATGTGCCGGCATTCGACATGGCCTTGTAGTCGAGGTCGACCGGGTTCTGGGTTGATAGCAACACGCCCACACCAAATGCTCTGGCTTGTTTGAGTAACGTCAGGATCGGCTTCTTCGCCGGTGGTTCAGCCGTTGGCGGGACAAATCCGTAGACCTCATCCATGTAGACGAGGGCCCGCAGATCCCCCGTGCCCGCCTGGGTCCGCATCCATGTGATCATCTTGGAGAGCAGGAGTGTCACCACGAATTGGCGTTCGTCATCCGAGAGATGGGCGAGGTAGACAATGGCGGCCTGGGGTTTGTCGTCCTTCCACAGCATGGATTGGATATCCAGGGGTTCTCCGCTGATCCATGACGAAAACGATGGTGATGCGACGAGTCCATTGATCGCCATGGCTAACGCTTTGCGGTCCTTTGGTGGGAAGAAGTCATCGATCTCAAACACGCCGAGTTTACGGATCGGTGGACGTTGGATTTGGCCGAGCAGTGTCGCGAGGTCGAGGGAGTTCCCTGCCCGCCACGACCGCTCGATCAGGTTGGCGATGAGGATATGTTCACGTGACGAAATCGGGTCGGCGTCGATACCGATGAGGCCAAGCAATCCGGAAACCCACCCTTCGATTTCGTCGCGGGCGGCCTCCGCATCTTTCTCCCAGTCGATTGCGGGTGCATCAAGAGATCCGACGATATTGAGAGGGACACCGGCCGTGGACCCCGGTGTGTAGATCGTGAAATCGGCTGTCGATCGTAGGTCCGCAATGGTGGTTCCATCGAGATCCCAACCCGCAAGTCCGTTCTTCCACAGCGATGCCTTTTCTTCGGCAAGCACTGCCGCGGTTTTGCCCTCAGACTTGGCTTCACCGGGATCGATCCAGGGTTGAAAGTCGGCGGGGGCGAGGTCGGGGAAGGTGAGTAGCAGGTTGGTCATATCCCCCTTGGGGTCGAGTATCAGGGTCGGGATTCCCGCGCGCAGCGCCTCCTCAAGGTAGATGATGCCAAGACCCGTCTTCCCCGACCCGGTCATGCCGACGATGACTCCGTGTGTGGTCAGATCACCGGGATCGTACTCCTGGATGGCATCGGTGCGGTCGCCCGTTTTAGGGTCAATTACCCCTCCGAGAAAGAAGTCGCCCGCCATGTCTGGTCTCCACCTGTTCGAGAATGCCCTGAAGTGTAGAACGTTCCGTTTTCACGGTGTGTGGGCGGTTACGGTGATGTGAGCGCGTCGATGAGCCCCGCAACGGCTGCGGCGACGTCGGGAACGTTGGTCACGAGTCCTCGGTCCGTCTGGAGGTCGTTCGCCAGTGACGTAACGATGGTGTCCCAGCGTTGCCCGACCGCAAATACGGGTTTTGGCTCGTTCTCGGAGAAGCGTTCAACATATGCCACGTTCCATGCAACGATCAGCTCGGTCAACGTTCCGAGCGATCCGTTGAGAGCGATGCTGGCGTCGGACATCTCGATCAGTGTGTGGATGCGCTCCGTCAACGACGGTGCCATCACTTCTTGTTTCACGAACGGGTTCGCCCCGGGGCGAGAGACGAACGTCCCAGGCACGGTTACCCCAATGACGTGACCACCGGCTTGTGCCGCCCCCTTGGACACGGCCTCCATCAACCCGGCGTACCCGCCGGTTACGACCGCGGCACCCGCCCGAGCCAGCGCCGCACCGCAGGACTCTCCTGTCTGATAATCCGCCTCACCGGGTAACGCTGCTGACGCACCAAAAACCGCAACCACCCGGCCGTGTAGCGGGAGTGCCGAGTTGTGGTGTTTCGGCATTACCGCAACGTTCCTTCGATGCGTCGCTGATGACGGTCGGTCACGCCGCCCACCGATCGCACCAGGCTCAGCAGTGCAACTGCAAGGCTGGTGAGACCCACAGCCTGGAGGAGGCGGTTCGTCGTAGTTGCGAGATCCCCCAGGTCGGCGCTGACGAGGGGTGCGCCAAGGAGTAGCAGTGCAACGATGAGTGCTATCCACGTCACGGTGATCGCCGAATTCCCCTGGCGTTGTGACCACGGGGTTCGGCTCCATGAGTCGGGTTCGGGTGCGTTCCACATGCGGTTGATGAGTCCGCGACTCAACGAAACTTGCAGTACCGGCACGAACCATGCCCAGATTGAGAACGCCCTGCCGCGCTCGAGACCGGGGCGACCGAGGGCCTCGAAGTTACCGGCCGTTATCCATGACCACCACATAAGAGCCACGACGCTGAGCGCACCGAGAGCGATGAGTGGGGTAGTGGTCCGGTCATAGAGGGAGGGGTCGATGACACTATCCCCGAACCGGTCAAGCCCGATGAACCGGGCAACCACGAGGGATGTCGTGAGGAGGAGGGCGATCTGGGTGATGTGTGACGCAAGCCCGGGATCGACGAACGCATGGGGTCGCAGTGCTGGTGCGAGTGAGTGGTCCAGGGTCGGTGAGTCTCGTGTTGACCGTTCGAATGCTGGCGATTCGAAGGGTGTCACCGGCCGGTCGGTTGAGGCCGTTGTATCGTCGACCGGTTCCGGGGCGGGTACGTCAATGACGTCCACCGGTTGGTTCGGTGGCAGGCCGCCAGCAGGGGCCGGTCCCGGAGTGGCCGGGGTCAATGGTGGGGGAGGGGCTCCGGCGGAATCCGCCGATGTGGCGGACTCATCACTCCACCCCCGTGAGATCAGTTCCACCCCCGGAGTGTTCGGGGCATTCGGCGGTGGTGGCGGAACTGTTGGCCGTTTGGAGATAGCCTGTTTTTCGTAGTGTTCGGCGGCGGCCGCTTCCGAAGCCTCGGTTCCGCATACGATGCAGTGTTTCCAGTTGCTGGCGAGCCCGCTGCCACAGGTGATGCAGAATTTCGTGCGGTTTGCTACCTCGATCGTGTCGAATCCCCCGCCGCAGGCGCGGCAGAAACGACGGGTCAGATCGGTCTCAGTACCGCACGTGAAACAGTATCCAGGCTGTTCTTTTTGCTCGGCCACGCCGTCACGTTAGCGCATGGATGCAGGTCGGGGACTGCTACGCTCGTCACATGGCATCAAAGAACCCCTATCTCGAATATGCCAACGGTGGTCTGTCTCAGATTCTCGGCTGGGTAGTCACATTGGTGTTCGTGGGATGTTTGCTGGGCCTTGCGTTTGCGGCCTTCCTGATCCTGACTTGAGGGCCTATTCCTGATCTGAGGGTTCGCTGATCCACCGCAGGTTAAGGGTTTCGGGTGTCGCGTCAGTTGTTGCAACCCCGTCGATCAGGGTCCACTGCAGGCAAGAGCGGGCTGCGGCTTTCATCGGAGGTGTCGCGTCGCGATGCCACGTCTTCAGCATGGCGGTGAGCGGTAGCCCTGCACTGTTACGAATCGCGCTGAGGTCGAGTTCCTCCGCTTCAGCCTGCGCGATCTCCGCTATGGAGATAGGTTCGGGGAGTGGGTCGAGGTGTTTGGTGCGCCTCTTCGATCGCCGCGCCGGGCGATCGGACTGTCCAGGTTCACGAGCCGAGCGGGCAATAAGGAATCCGACGAGTAGGAAACCGAGAACGAACACTGTCCCGGTGACAAACGCATTTGTATCCACTGGTTTACTCCGTTCGAGTCACGACGATTCGGGATGTGACTCCGTCGGGTGTCGACATCGCCGTGTGGTCCATCATGGTATATGTCTGCCCTGCCGTGTAGGTGGTTTCGCCAATAGTCACCTCACCGGATTGGACGACGTGGACACCGAGAGGGGTGTCGTCTGGGGGAACGTGTGTGTTGGCATTGAGGTCCATGGTGACGACCGATCCGTCTGTTGTCACGGTGTGGAGGGATCCCCACGGGTGTTCCGTCACAAGGTGAGAGAGGAGCTCCGGTCGGTCGGATGCGGCGAGGTTGTCGACGATCTCCTTCACGCGCTGTGTCTGCCCTCTCGGTACGACGAGTACTGCGTCGTCGGTGGCGACAACGATGAGGTCACTCACACCACTGACTGCGACGAGTGGGCCGTCGGATCGCACATACGAGTTGCGGACACCGGACACGAGAACGTCACCTGTGGTGGCGGTTCCAAGTTTGTCCTTCGGGGCGATATCCCACACCGCAGCCCAACTACCGACGTCGCTCCATCCGGCGTCAAGAGGGACAACCGCACCGGCTTCGGTGTGTTCCATGACGGCGTAGTCGATCGAGTCGGACGGGCATTTCTCGAACGCCTCCCGGTCGAGGACGACGGTGCCATCGGTGTTACGGGACGCCCGTTCCCATGTCGCTGTCACGGCATCCGCCATCTCGGGTGCGTGCGAGCGGAGCTGGTCAAGGTAGGTCGCCGCACCGAGTGCAAACATGCCGCTGTTCCAGAGGTAGTTACCCGAGGATACGTAGTCATGGGCGGTCTCAATGTCGGGTTTTTCGACAAACTCTGCCAACGTCGAGGCGGTGCCACTCAACGGGTCACCGATCCGGACGTATCCGTAGCCGGTTTCGGGGTGAGTCGGAATGACTCCGAACGTCACGAGGAGGCCACGGCTGGCGAGCGAGATTGCCTCCGCGGCTGCCTCAGAGAACGCAGCCTCGTCCGGGATAAGGTGATCGGCGGGGATGACGAGCAGCACGTCTCGCGGATCCGATGCCAAGGCCGCAAACGCTACCGCTGGCGCTGTGTTGCGTCCGAACGGTTCGAGAATCAGACGCGGCGAGTATCCCGCATCGGCTAACTCGGCGGCGACGAGATGGTCATGGTTGGCCGAGCACACAACAATCGGGTCCTTGGCGTTTGGAAGCGCCGTCACCCTGTCGATCGTCATGCGCAGCATGGAGCGTGTTTCCACCAACGGTAGGAGCTGCTTGGGTTGTTGGGCCCGGGATACCGGCCACAAGCGGGTTCCGGCCCCACCGGAAAGAATGACTGGGACAACCAATCTGTACCTTCTTCGTGGATAGACGTGTCAATGTATCGTGCTTCGGGTCAGTTGGCGAGACCTGTAGCAAAATCGAGAGCAACGTCCATCGCCGGTGCGGATTGGGTGAGCCACCCGACCGAGATTACATCGACGCCGGTTTGTGCGACCGCGCGGATGTTATTTTCGGTGATTCCACCCGATGCCTCGAGGATCACCGATCCTGCACAGAGGCGCACCGCGGTCGCCATCTCGGCGTTCGACATGTTGTCGAGCATGATGATGTCTGCTCCGCTGGAGAGTGCCTCGGCGAGCTGGTCGAGTCGTTCAATCTCAA
>UOEK01000414.1_pt1 | contig 10840 bp, 9 predicted proteins | sample 1989451 | NCBI WGS metagenome assembly UOEK01 (sample SAMEA4712198, study PRJEB27164) | hydrothermal vent metagenome | biome: marine basaltic hydrothermal vent biome; feature: marine hydrothermal vent; material: mineral | place: Pacific Ocean | collected 2011-06-14/2011-07-23 | depth 1691 m
CGCGCCCGCGATGTTGAGCACACCGCCCTTGATGACTACAAGGAAGCGGAGGCCCGTCACGATGAGGCCCTGACCGAGTACCTGCTCATCAACGCCGAACTTGAAGAACTCACCTACAAGACAACTCGCCTCATCGATCAGATCAGGGCCTACGAGAGCGAAGCGTCGATCCTCAAGAATCGCGCCGAGACGCTCCTGTTCGAGTCCTACACGTCGAACACCAACTCAACGTTTGTCGGGCTCGCTCTCGAAGCCGGATCTATCCAAGATCTGATGACGGCGCAGCTCCTCCTCGAACGCGCCGCAGAGCGTGAGATCGCTGAACTCCAGAGCTACACCGCAATCACTGCCGAGGCGGGCAAGCTCAAGGTCGTGCTCGACGAAGACCGTCTCCGAGTCGCGGAGATCCAGAACCGAAGCGAAGAGCTGGTGATCGCCCTCGACAAGACCAGCGAACTCAAGGCCGCAGCCCTCCAGTCAGCCAGCACAGAAACCCGCGAGGCGATCAGCGCCTACAACAAGGAACAGGCCAGGCTCAAGGTGCTTGAAGCCGCCAAGAAACGCGGTGTCGCTGGCGGTTTCCCACCGGAAGCAACACCGAACTTCTTCTGTCCCCTACCCGGTGCCTCATTCATCAACGACTGGGGATTCCCCCGTTCCGGTGGACGCACTCACCAGGGTACGGACATCTTCAACGCCAGGAACAAACCCGTGATCGCCGCCGGGAGCGGCACCGTGCGTCTCAGAACCGGTGGTCTCGGTGGGGTGACGATTTATCTCACAACCGATTACGGCATGCGCTTCTACTACGCCCACCTTGAGGGGTATGCCTCGGGTCTCAAGAACGGAGATCGGGTTACCGGTGGCCAACTCATTGGGTACAATGGGAACTCGGGAAATGCCATCACAACACCAACGCACGTCCACTTCCAGATGCAGGCCGTTGGCGGCCAGTGGAAGAACCCGTACCCAACATTACGGGCGAGTTGTTAGCCTACGGGTACACCATCCGGAGACAAGTAATGCCAGAGAGTCACAGACGCCGAATTGATACCGTGCAGGATCCCGCGTTCGTGGAAGGACTCGCCGACGCCGATATGGACTCGCTGCGCGAGAAACGTAAACTCTGCAACGACCTCGACACCGAACTGTCTTACTACCGTCGCCTCCTGCACGGCCGTCTCGATCTCTTGGACTTTGAGATCCGACGACGCTCAGGCGAAGAAACTCGCAGCCTCATTGAGGCTCTTCCCGAGATCCTGGCGAGCGAGATGCCAGATCCAAGGCGCACCGGGATGGCTCGATCACTCCCTATCGACGCTCCCGAGATCCCCGATTCCGGTCGCCGCACAGTGGATCGTGTACTCGGTGACGACTTTCTAACGAAGCTCCCCCTGCTCGGTGACGTAGAGCTCGAAGAGATTCGTAGCAGCCTTACGACCGTCGAACGCGTGGTCTCAAAGGATCGGCGGACAGTGTTTTCCGCCCATGAAATTATCAACGACGAACTTGCCCGCAGGTACCGCGACGGTCTCACAAGCGTGGACGAGTTACTCCAAAGTTCGTAGGCAACCCATGCTGGCCCGTGCCGTGCGCAACGGTGTTGTCGAAACTGTTTATGACGGAGGAGTCGTCGCCACCCGCAGCGACGGATCGGTTATCGCTACCTGGGGCACCATCGAACCGATATTCTATTGGCGGTCCGCGATCAAGCTCATCCAGGCCACCGTGTCCCAAGAGGCCGGCGCCGATCTCACCCCCGAGCAACTGGCCGTCGCATGCTCATCCCACTCGGGATGGCCGACCCACCTCGCCACGATACGAAAGATGCTGCACGACGTCGGGCTGAGTGAAGCTCATCTCCGATGTCCACCCGACTGGCCTCTCGGCCCGGCCGCCAGGGATCTGGTCGTCGCAGCCGGTCATCGAAACCCGCGCCCACTTTTCCACAACTGTTCGGGCAAACATGCTGCATGGCTCCGTGCCTGCACCGCACAGGGCTGGCCGCTCGGCTCCTACCTGTCTCCAGATCACCCCCTGCAGCAGCGTGTCGTCGCCCTCACCCGTGACGTCTCGGGAGTCGATCCGATGCCGACCGGTGTCGACGGATGCGGAGCCCCGGTCCTGCGAACAACCCTGACAGGGGCCGCACGAACGTTCGCTATCCTGTCATCTGATCAGCGTTTTCTTGAGTCGGCCACAGCCAGTCATCGTTACGCCGCGCTGTCCAGCGGTAGCGAGCGTCCCGATGCAAAGGTCGGAGCCTGGTGGGATGGGCCTCTAAAGGTTGGGGCTGCGGGCCTCATTGCCGCTGGTCGAAATGGTATCGGCATCGCCGCCAAGAGTTGGTCTGGAGACAAAGACATCGCCGTTGTATTACTTATCGAAGGAGCGCGACGTTTGGGTCTTCTCTCCGCGGCTGCGTTGACGGCCCTTGCGGACGTTGCCAGGCCCGCGACACTCGGGGGTGGCACCCCACAGGGGGCCTACGAACCAACGTTTGACGGTGCTAACCATGGTTGATCCGATATCTGCCAACACGCGGATGGCATCACCGCTCTTCGACGCTGCACCCATAGCACCCCGCGTGGGACCCTTCCCGAAGACGCCATGGCTCGACGTGTGGCGCAGCCACTTCCCCTCCGGGGAGCTTGAACTCGTATCGTCCGATGACACGCTGATCCCGATGATCATTGACGGAAACACCGTGACTTTCGCCGGACACGCCGACGTCACCGACTACCACGCACCTCTGGGGCCACAAGTCGTCGAGGTGCTCGGTTCGTGGGTTGAGAAGCTCCCCGCAGGCATGCGGCTCATCTTCGACTCGCTTCCTCGCGAGGCCGCGGTGGTGGTACGCGAGGCCATCGAGGCGGCATCCCTCGACGCGACAGAACGGGTGCACGAGGTCGCAGCCGTCATGACACTGGGTTCCAGCCGCGACGAATGGCTGGCGTCGCTCTCCAAGAAGCAGCGTCACGAGGTGCGTCGCAAACGCCGTCGTTTCGTCGAACACTTCGGCGAGCCGACGCTGACGACGGTGACCGGTCACGACAGCGTCACGACGTTTGCCCAAATGCACCGAAAGGCCTTCGGCGACAAAGGTGAGTTCATGACCGAAGACATGGAAGCATTCTTCGCCGGACTCTACGAACGTGCCGGCGCAACCATGTGTGCGCTGCGCTCAGCATCCGGCGACATCGCAGCTATGGCGTTCGGGTTTTTCGAATCCGACGGCTACTACCTGTACAACTCTGCGCTCGAACCAGAGTTCGCAGAGGGCGCTCCCGGCGTGGTCTTGTTGGACCTGCTCATCGAACACGTCATCGACCAGGACATCCAGGTCTTCGACTTCCTCAAAGGGGACGAGGTCTATAAGTTCCGCATGGGTGCGTCCGCCCGCGACCTCTTCGTTGTCGAGGCGACAACATGATTTCGCGACTCGCCGTCATCAGCATGCACACCTCGCCACGGCTTCAACCCGGAGTTGGGAACGCCGGCGGGATGAACGTCTACATCGATGAGCTATCCCAGGTGATGGCCGAACACGGCATCCATGTGGTCGTGTTCACACGAGCCTGCCAGGCCGGGGTGCCGATCGATGCAGAAGTGTCGCCGCTGTACACCGTCGTTCGCATCGAGGCCGGACCGATGAAACCAATACCGATGGCCGATATGGTGCAGCACGTCGATGAATTTGGTGACGGAGTTGAACGTTGGATCGACGAGTCGGGTTTGACGTTCGACCTCATACACTCCCACTACTGGTTGAGCGGCAGAACCGGCGTCCGTCTGAAGAACCGCCTCGGAATCCCACTGGCCAACTCGTTCCATACTCTCGGGAGAGTCAAAGATGTCAACCGCCGCGATGACGAACCTGCGGCATCGGAGATCCGCAAGGGCATCGAGTTCAACACCATTGCGCAATCCGACTGCGTTGTCGCTTCGACACCGTATGAATTCGACGACCTCCTTGACCACTACGGCGCGACCCCCGAACGCCTGTGCATCAGTCCTCCGGGAATAGACCACACACTGTTTTCACCCGGTAGCCGGGATGAAGCGCGACAAGCCTTGGGATGGGGCAATGAACCAACACTGCTGTGCGTCGGACGTATCCAGGCATTGAAGGGTTTCGACATCGCAGTGGCCGCCACGGCTGAGGTCGCACACCGTGGCATCGATGACCTGCGTCTCGTGATCGTTGGCGGACCGAGCGGTCCGGCAGGTGACAGTGAACTCGCCATGCTGCAGACATTGGCGACCGACCTCGGTATTGCCGACCGCGTGACGTTCACCGGACCGGAGTCACACGAGCGCCTCCCCGCCTACTACCGCGGTGCCGATCTCCTGTTAATGCCGAGCCGCAGTGAATCGTTCGGATTGGTCGCGGCCGAGGCGCAGGCATGCGGTCTGCCTGTGATTGCTTCGAGTGTCGGCGGCCTTCCGTACGTTGTCGCCGACGGGGAGTCGGGAATCCTAATCGACGGGCACTCGCCGAGTGCGTTCGCCGCGGCCATCGACAAAACCCTCTCTTCTCCCGACGACCATGCCCGCATGCAGCTCCAGGCGATCGCCAACGCCGACAAGTTCTCCTGGGAGAAGACGGTGGACCGACTCCTTGAGTTGTATGACGGGATCAAGGCCCTGTGAACCGGCCACTGTGGGATTTCGTCACCACAACAACGTCTGCGTGGGCGACCGACCCGGAGTCGGGCATTGTCTGGGCGGGTGAGCTTGAGGGACGTCTCGGGGTGCGCATCGTCCAGGACTGCCGCGAGGCAACGACGATCTGGTTCGATTGTGGCGAGATCACCCTGCGGTTCGAGGCTTATCTGTTCGGCCGTCTCGATGATCCAACACTGCATCGTCGCTTCCTGAAGTTCAACCACACGAGCTGGCCAGCCCTGGTTTCGTTCGACCGACGCGATGACATCTATCTCACGGGGCGAGTTCCCGCTGGTTCCGTTGATCAGGACATGCTTGGTGTCGTCGTCGGTGCGGTCCATGACGGCGTTGAACGTCTCTTTCACCAGTGTGTGAAGGCCGCCCGGCCGGGTCGCGAAAGATCGCGGTGAAATACTTGTCCCAGGCTGTTGTGCACAACCGGCTGTGGATATGTGGATAACAGCCGCCGGAGTCCCCTTTCCCCCGAGTTTGTTGCCCGGATCACGACTCGCGATAGTGCTTGACCACAAGTAACCGCGTTTACAGGGGGGTTGAACACGATTTGAGGCTTCGGTAGGTTCCAAGTAGAGACCCGAGGTGCTGCGCCAAGGAATCCTCGTTAAGGGAAGTGCGGGACCGTTGGTTGCGGTATGTCGGGTCTCTCCTCAGTACAATCCCCTGCGTCGCTACCCGAGGCCGATCTCATCCCTGCACAACATCTGACCACACTCCAGCTCCCACTGCCGTGGGAAACGTTTGGATTCCCGAGCCAGTGGGTGGGGCGCTCCGTACATCTCGTGACTGGTGATCCGGCATGGAGCTGGTCCGAGACCGCTCCGACCTTCAACATACCTGCCGTTGAGGACACCGACACTGCCCTACAGGAGCCGACACATGTTGCAGGGTGGGCTGTTGACCACGTCGTTCTGCTCGTCCCATCGCTCGACGAGGCGATTGTTATTCTTGCTGAGGCGGGCCTCGATCCGCGGTTGCAAATGAAGGTCAAGGGTCGACCAGCGGCATTCTTTCGGGCGGGTCCGCTCGTCGAGGTCGTCGAGTCGCCGGTTCGTAACCCGGCGATTTATGGGGTCACGCTGGTCTGTGAGGAACCGCTGGAGGGTGTTGCATTGCGCTGGCGCGCCATGGGATTGAACATTTCGACCATCCAGGGTGCAATCCAACCGGGGCGTCGTATCTTTAGTGTCCATGACACTGAGGCAGGCTTCGCCGTGATGTCCGCTGACAAGGCGGTCCACTAGGTGAACTGTTAGCGCTCGGGTACCACCGGCACATTCGTCAAGAAGCAGAAAGCCCGAAGAAGAGTTCTCGTAGCCGAATGCGGGTTGTGGCGAACGTCGTGAGGTCCACCTTGAGCGACCCGACCCTGAGCCCACTCATGGACTCTCCGTGATGAGTCGCGACTCGAAGAGTGTCACCGTCGTGGTCGAGGACACCGAGACCGAGGCACTCACCACTGGAGTTTTGGATCCCGACGATGGTGCCGTCGAGAGGTTCCAGTTCGAACCCGTCGGGGAGCGTCGGTGCGAATACCGTTGGCTGCACACGCCACCGCGGTAGCGGTGGTGACAGCTCCCTGCGAAACGCGGCAGCGAGTTCTTCCGCTGCTTGAACAGGCCCGGCAGGCACTACCTGAACCTCGGGTTCCAGCACGGCAACGCGCGAAGACAGGAACCGCCGCAACATGCCAACGATCGCATCCATCTCGGTCCCTCGCTGGAGCGCAATGATGACCGATGGTTGTGCGAGTTCTGCAAGATGGTATTTCAGTGTTTGCCCAACTACTCCGGCAACCGCGCTCGTCGTGTCGACAACGATCAGTTCCGCACGCTCGCGGGCCTGGGCAACCAACGCCGCCACCGCAACCACATGAGGCAGGACGACACCGCGCGGGTGCGTCGATCCAACGAAGCGCAGGGCATCCGCTTGCGCGACGTTGTCGAGATCCTCAGACGACGACACGAATCTGAGTCCGACACATGCCGGCGGGCCGACCGACGACCGAGCGGTATCTGCGTCAACCAACGCACAGCGCAGTCCAGCATCGAGCGCGTCGGCGATAAGCAGACGCCCCAGGGTTGTCTTCCCCGTATCGCGCGGTCCGATCAACATGACAACTCCGGTCTCTCCGACCATCCGTTCACGGATGGACGCAAATCTTTGTTGTTGCATGTGGTGGCTCCTCGGCTGCAGACGCGGGGACTGCTACTACCTAGCGTTACACAGATTGTCGCATAAGAGAGCATGTTTGGCCGGTGGCGGCCGCAGCCGACCAGGGTGGGGCGACGAATCAGGTCCGGTTGGAGGGAATCGACTCACCCGGTGGGGCCCCGAAACGGGTGATCCGCGGGAGCTGATGACTCAACGACGAACGATCCGAAGTCCACGGTGCATAGGGAGCCATGGTGATCTCGGCGAAGTCCAAGATGAGTGACTCATAGTTCACCCGCCAACCCGCATAATCCGTCCACGCCCGGTCCTGGTCCGCTACGAGGGGTACGTCGGCCGCGCGCAGTGCGTTCCAGACCTCATCAAACTCGGAGCGTGTCACTGCGATGCGGTCGGTCGGGAGGGGATTCGCCTCGTATCCGATTCCAAAGAAGTCGGCGAGCCGCCGCAGTGCCAGGTAACCGGACCGGATGCACACCGCAGCCGCACCCTTCGGGTAGGAGACATCAACACAGGCTCTGGTCAAAGCAGCGGCATCGAGAACCGTTCCAGCCGCGGTCACCCATGACCGGTCGCGTTCCGGGGAACGAAAGAAGTTGAGTACCGGATAGGAAGTGTGCGACTCCTCTAGTTCCGCAAACCAACGCTCCCATTCAAGGAACACTTCGTCGAGGCGATCAAGCCATCCCAGGTTGTGGTAGCGCACGAGGAACTCGCCGGCAGACGGTGGGGTGCCGGCTCTGACTTCGAGGGTCGCAACCTGGACCTCGCGTCGCGAGAACACGCTGTACAGCGTTGGCAAGTACGTGATCATCAGTGCCCCAAGGAACAATCCGAGCGTTGCCTCGGAGTAACTCAGGGCCTGATGAATACCGGATGCCGGTGGTGCGGACCCAAGCGTTGTTATCGACGATCCGCTCAGCACTGCACCGGCGGAGAGAGAGTCCGCCCCCGTTGCCCAGAACACCAGGCTGTAGCCGCTCGCCACCGCCGCAAGCCACACCATGCCTAGCAACACCAGGCTGACCGGCCCGAACTGGGCCATGACCCGGTCCCGGCTTTCATACGTTCGGCGTCTTCTTGCGGCCGTGGCGAAACCGAGAAACCCGACCCGGAACACAATTCGATTCAACAATGAGGTAGTCCCCCGCGGCAAGATGACGGTACGAACCGCAGAGAGCAACGTGCCGAAGATCAGGATTGTGCCCACCACGAGCAACCCGATGCTGATCCACACCGAAAGAGACGGGTTCAACCCGAGTGCGATGGCAGCGTCCGTCACGGTTGGGCCGCACCGTCGCGCAACCAGGCGGGCGAATCGATAGCTGAATCGAATTTGCGCAACGGCTCACCCGGCAGCCATGCGCTGAGATCCGCCACCTCCCATTGGTCGAGCGCATCGTCAACAATCGTCGCCCCGAGCTTGCCCTCTGCATCGACGATATCGCGATGTTTGGCGCGGGTTGCAACGGGGTTGCCATCTGATAGGTCGCAGACCTCTACGGCTCGCGAGGACAGATCGAACGTGCCGATTCGCCGCGACATCTGCACAATGGTGTTCTTATCAACAGTGAGCAAAGGACGAAAAATGGGTCGTTCAATTGCCTGGTCTAACTCAACAAGATGGGGGAACGTCTGCGAGGAGACTTGACCGATCGCTTCACCCGTGGCGAGCACTGGGATTCCGAGACGGGCCGCAACACCGTCACCGGCCATCATCATGAGACGTTTCAATACGATCTGGCGGAGTCTCGGGTCGAGTTGCTCGCGCAGCGCATCCTTCACCGGTTGGAACTCAAGGATGTGCACACGGCCTCTGCTACCCATTCCCCACTCGCTCCACAATTGCTGGCCGACAGCGAGAGCATGATCTGATTGGGAACATTCAAGTTTGAAGTGCACAAACTCCACTGCGACGCCGCGGCGCATCAATGACCACGCCGCGACCGGCGAATCGAACCCACCGGACAGGAGCACGAGCGCCCGCCCCTGGCTCGCCAGCGGCATGCCACCGGCACCTTCAATGCGGTCAAGCAATACATGGGCGCGCTGGCCCTCGATACGAACCTGGACAGTTTCTTGCGGGTTGGTGAGGTCAACGCCGTCAGAAGCGGGAAACAGAGCCGCGCCAAGGGCGCGCTCGAGGTCGGCGCCGCGCCACTCGTGGGCGCCGCGTCTCCGCACGCGAACCGCAAATCGTTTTCCAACAACTAGGGGCTGGGTGTGCGGTGTGAGCGTGTCCACCAGGTCGTCGAGTGTCTCGAAGCGGAATGTCTGTACGCGGGCGATCGAGTGGATTCCAAAGACCCGTGCAAGACGGTCGGCGACCGTTTTGTAATCCGATGTCTTGATCTCGAGGCGGGCAGTACCGAGCTGGCGCATCTCGACGTTGATCGGCCCCAGGGCAGCTCTCATGTTCTTGCGAAGCTTCTTCGCAAACTTTCGACCAACCGTGGCCGACTTCAGGTAGATCTCGGGTGACAGCGTGACATGAGCGACCACTGCCAGCACGTCATCATCTGATGGTTTTTCGCTGGTGTTCATACGAACTCCGTTGTCGGGTAGGGGTCGGTCCGGTGTCGGGGAGGGTCCGAAACTTCTCAAGGTCCCCCGGATCTAACCCGATTCTACGCCACAACTGGTGATGCCAAGATCGTATCCCGGCGGAATCGTTCGCACCTTTCCCGACGGGCTCGCTTTCTTGGTCGTATGAAAACACGACACACGCGAAAGCGAGACGATAATGGTGGGTGGCCACGTCACAGAATCCTCGGTGCGCCGAGCCTTAGCGTTGATACTTACGCTACTGCTCGTCGCCGTCGGGTTGATCGCTGGAACACCCCGCGCGGGAGCAATCGTCCCCGCCTCCGTACAGACCTTCCAGGGCCGCATCGGCTTCTACAACGCCAGCACATCATTCATGACGGGAGCCTGCTCGGTGGCGTCGAGCGCCACGATCAACCTTCCGGCAGCGCCGGCCGGTGCCACAATCGATACCGCCTACCTTGTGTGGGCAGCATCGGGCAACACTGCCGACACAACCGCAACGGTGAACGGGACCCCGGTATCGGGGGTCGCAGTCACTGACTTCTTCGATCCGACCGAGGGTTACTTCCAGACCCGTACGAACATCACGTCTCTGGTCACGACCGCCGGTGGCACATTCACTATTGCCGATATCACTTCGTCGACCGGGGCACCATGGTGCACGTATTCGACAGTGATGAAGAGCGCCACCATCTATGTCTTTTACGAGGACCCGACCGAGCCGGTCTCTCAGCTCAACTTCTACTCCGGCCTCGAAATCGTGTACGGCAGCGAAACCACGGTCACCGTGTCACATGGACCGCTGGCGCCGAGTGCGACGGGCGCAATCGAGGTACTCCTCTACGAGGGTGATGCCGGGCTCAGCGGATCGCGCAACGGGTTCAGGGAGCGCTTCCGGGTCAACGGCACCGTGACGAGTTCCGGTAACAATCAGTGGAACTCGTCGACCGGTACCGCCATCGACATGGACACGATGGCGGTCCCCGCTGGCGCTCTTACTGCTGGAGCAACATCAACCCAGCTCCGCATGTCCTCGGGCAACGACTTTGTATTGCTGTCCTCGTTCATTCTCGAGTCGCAGATCCAGGCTGCTGACATCGCGATCGGCAAGTCCGTCGACAATCCCCAACCCGACCCTGGTGACACTGTGACGTACACAGTGACCGCAACCAACAACGGGGTCGACACCTCCACCGGTGTCCAGGTGACCGATGCACTCCCGGTCGGGGTCACGTTCGCCTCTGCCGCAGCGACCCAGGGCACTTACAACGCCGGTACCGGCATCTGGACCGTTGGCACTCTCGCGAGCAGTGCCACGGTGACGCTGACGGTTGTCGCCACGGTCGATGCGGGAACGGTGGGGAACACCATCGTCAACACCGCAACCAAGAGCGGCGGCTCCGGCCTCGATGTCGACGCGATGAACAACACTGCCTCA
>UOEK01000429.1_pt1 | contig 10773 bp, 9 predicted proteins | sample 1989451 | NCBI WGS metagenome assembly UOEK01 (sample SAMEA4712198, study PRJEB27164) | hydrothermal vent metagenome | biome: marine basaltic hydrothermal vent biome; feature: marine hydrothermal vent; material: mineral | place: Pacific Ocean | collected 2011-06-14/2011-07-23 | depth 1691 m
AGGACGAGGTCGTTGTCCGCGACCTCGACATGGGCATGATCGAACAAGTGAGACGCCACTGGGCGTTCTACCGTGACCGCCGACCCGAAACATACGACTCGATTTCCGCCCGTTAGACCCGAAGATTCGGCAACGGTTGCACAGAGCGGCACCGCCGACAATCATTGCGCCAATGGAGAACACCCACATCACAGAGGACACGCTCACGGGCGAGTTCATCATCGAGCCATTTGTTCCGGGCGAACTAGGGGAACATGTCATGGCTGGCATCGAAGCGGCGAAACGAACCGGGGTCACCGTTGACGTCGGTCCCTTTGGAACGACGGTCAGGGGCGAACGTACCGCTGTCTTGGAGAGTGTTGCTGCTCTCCTGCCGGCAGCACTCAACTCTGGTGCCACTCGGTTGACGTTGACGATCGAGACCCAGTCGTGACAGGAGAGCACCCGCTTGTGAAAGCGGTGAACCCGATCGCGGAAGCTTTGGGTGCGGAGATTCTCCCGCCGGAGCAGTCCCAACCCGGCGATATCCCCCTGCGATGGGAGGGTACCGATGTTGCAGTGGTGCGCCTGACCGGACTTGAGGGTGCCCTCGACCACATGATTGCCAGCATTGAGAAGGAACTGGGCGCTCCCCTCGCAGAGATGTCACGCGAGAAGAAGCAGCAGGCCGTGGGGATACTCGAGTCGCGCGGAGCGTTCCGGATGAGAAAGTCGATCGACGACGTTGCGGACCGGATGCAGGTGAGCCGTATCACCGTCTACAACTACCTCAACACCGTCAACAAAACCTAACTCTCCCGTTTTGGCGTCCAATAACGCACCATGGTGCGTTATTGGACGCTAGAACGGGGATATCTAGCCGATGCCGGCCGCTCGCAGGTGTTTCCGGACCAGGTCCGGTGTCAGCGGGAACTCATCAATCCAGACACCGGTCGCATCGTGAACCGCAGCGATCACCGCCGGAGCGCACGGGATCATCGGCATCTCGGCAATACCCCGAATACCCCACGGTCCCTGCGGATCGGGAAGTTCCAGGTTCACCACCTCCAGGTCCCTCGGTATATCAGCCACACCCGGAATGAGGTATCCACTGAGGCGAGGGTTGGTGATCCGGCCATCGTGGACCACAAGTCGCTCGGTCAAGGTGTACCCGAGCGCCTGGATGACGGCCCCCTCAATCTGACCTTCGGCGAGCAAAGGGTTCACGACCCGACCCGCATCGGTGACACACACCATCCGCAAAATCTCGATATGGCCGGTTTCAACATCGATCGCAAGCTGAACCGCCTCGGCGACATATCCACAAGTGATGAACGGTGCACCCTCACCGGTGTCGGGGTCGATCATTTCCGACGACGGCGGTTCATACCGATAGTGTCCCCGCGCTGGCCGATCCCCGTCTCCCCAAGCCTTTTGGGCGACGGCGGCTGCTTCACCTATCGCGTGACCCGCCATCCACGTCAGGCGGGACGCAGACGCCGATCCGGAGTCACCCGACGTCGCGGTATCGGACATTTCCCTACCTACCGCCTCCACAGGAAGACCGAGCGCGTCGGCGGCCATCTGGGCAAACACCGTGTGTGCACCCTGGCCGACATCGGCGCCAGCATGGAAAACCGTGGCCGAGTCGTACTCGTCCGAATCACCACCGAGCTCGATTGTTGCTTCGCACCGTTCCGGGAAACCGAACGAGAAACCGACGTTCTTGAACCCGATCCCGATACCCGTACCGGTTCGCACCGCACTATCAGACGGCGGAAGGGACGCAAACGGGCGCACGTCGCGTTCGGCCGGCGACTCGCGCCAGGTATCGGTCCGGGTCGCACATTCCTCAAGGACCTGCTCCATCGTGATCCCGATCGGAAGCGGCCTCGCCGTGATCGTTGGATCACCCTCGCCGAGGAGGTTGCGCCGACGAACCTCGTACGGGTCCAGGCCGAGAGCATCAGCGATCTTGTTGATCTGCGATTCGCAGACAAACCCTGCTTGGGGCGCACCGAATCCCCGGAACGCACCGCCGGGGACTGTCGTCGTGTAGATCGCCATCGAATCAATCCGAACGTGCGGGACCGCATAAGGTCCCGCGATTGCGACATGGAAGTTTCCCAAGACCTTGTTTGATGTGTAGTTGTAGGCCCCGGCGTCCATATACACGTCGGCATCGACTGCCACGATCTTGCCGTCGAACGTGGCACCCCACTTGGTCACCACCCGGGCGCGATGTCGTTTGTGGTGACCGAGAATGCTCTCCTCACGATTCCACACCGACCGGACTGGGCGATCTATACCCATGGCGTGGACCTTACGAGCGGCAAGCGCCATCACTATTTGGAGGGTCATGTCCTCGCGTCCACCAAATGCACCACCGATCGCCGGATAGATCACCCGGACCTCATCGTCCGGAATGTCAAGCGCGTGGGCGATTTGCCCCCGGTCTTCATGGATCCACTGGCCAGCAATTTTGACCGTTACCCGGCCCTCGTCGTCGATGTACGACACCGCAGCCTCCGGCTGGAGATATGCGTGCTCTTGGTGCGGCATCTCATAGGTTGCCTCGACAACAACGTCCGCGGCTGCCCAGCCCTCGGCCATGTTGCCGCGACGAATCTTGTAGTCGTAGAACACGTTCGTCGGTTTGCCGTTGTAGGCGTGGACCAACGTGTCTCCGGTGAGGGCCGCGTCGATGTCGGGGACAATCGGCAGGTCTTCCCACGCGACGACCAACGCCTCGGCTCCCGCAACGGCAGCCTCGATGGACTCAGCGATCACGACCGCGATCTGGTCCGCCTCCCATCGCGAAATATCCGACGGTACCGCGCTTCGTCCCGTACCGTCGACACCAACAAGCACCGGCTGGTCAAACATGGTCAGCCCGTATTCGTTCATCGGCACATCCGCCGCGGTGACGATCGTGACCACGCCAGGCACTGCGCGCGCGGTCGACGTATCCATCGACACCATTCGCGCGTGTGGTCTATTCGAAAACACGACCTTGGCATGAAGCGGGTTATCGAGCTGGATATCACCCGGGTAGAGCGCGGTGCCGTCGACCTTTGACGGTCCGTCGAACCGTTTCGTCCGTGCACCGATGCTCATGGGTCGCCCCCGGCTTCGATGACGGCATCGATGATCTTGTAATAGCCCGTGCAGCGACAGAGGTTGCCAGCGAGACCCGCCACGGCGGTGGCACGGTCAATCACGCCGTGCTCTGCTCGCAGCGCCTCAACCGACATAACGAACCCGGGGATGCAGTACCCACATTGCACCGCACCATTGTTGAGAAAGGCCTCCTGCACCACGTCGTGAGACCCGTCCCCCGCAACCCCTTCGATCGTCGTAATCGAACGACCGTCGGCTTGGGCAGCGGACACGAGGCACGACACCACAGCGTTGCCATCCATGAGCACCGTGCATGCACCGCATTCCCCCTCCGCGCATCCCTCCTTGGTCCCGGTGAGGGAGGTATCGGCGGCCTCGGATGCGACGTCGCGCAACCAATGCAAAAGTGTCATGCCAGCGGCATGTGCAGCCTCCACCGATCGCCCATTGACCGTGACCCGGATGGGGGTTTCGTCCGTGGTTCTCTCTGGCGAGCCAGTCCTGACCCAGCGGTGGTCGCCGCTACCGGCCCACAGTGTTACCGGTGCACCATCGTGCTGATCACGGTCTCCGCCCTCAGCTAGCGAGGCCAACATGCGACGCAACATATGCTCGGCTTGTTCGCTTCGATATGTTGCATCCGCACGCACATCATCAATCGGCGCAATCGATTCATGGACACGGTTCGCCGCATCGCTAATCGCTTCGGCGCTAAGCACCGCACCAACAAGCTCGGTTTCAACCCCATCGGCACGCACGATCACCGGAGTCGCACTCCCGATAGCGATCTTCGCTCCAAGGACGACGTCACCGTCGAAATCGAGAATTGCGGTGGCGTGAAGCACCGAGATGGCCTGTGCCTTACGAAGACCAAGTTTGGCGAAAACACCCCGTTCGGTTGATCGCATCTTTGGAACTCGGATCGCGGTAACCACATCCCCGTCCACGAGGGCCGTGGATCGGAACCCGGTGTGGAACGCAGCGAACGGGATACTGCGTGAGCCGTCAACACCCGTCACCTCCACCGTCGCGTCGAGGGCCCGAAGCGGCGTGATGGTGTCATTCGCCGGGGACGCGGTGACAATGTTGCCGACAATCGTGGCACGGTTGCGCAGTTGCGGTGCCCCAATTTCACCGCAGGCCTGTACCAGCGGGCGGGCGAACATCGAGACCAGCGGGCTGGCAACAACCTGGCCATGGGTGACAAGGCATCCGATGACGAGTTCGTCACCAATATCGCGAATTTGGTCGAGGTCGGGGATCTCCGAGAGGTCAACCAGAGTGTCGATACCACGACGCGCTCCTCGGTCGAGCTCAAGCAACAGGTCGGTTCCTCCGGCGATGATCCGGGCACGACTCCCCCGGTCTGCCAGAACTCGCACCGCTTCGTCGATTGACCGTGGGCGAAGGAACTCGGCGATGTGATGGGCGCCCTGCAGCTGTGCAGGGTGAAGCTGGTGAGCGGTCATGCAGACGAACCCCGGCTGTTGTAAATGATCGACCCCGACGCGGCGTAGCGGCGGAGTACCGCAACGGCATCGTCGCGCAGAACGTCCATGGTGACCGTGATGCCACGAGCGTTGAGACCATCGATCCAGTTCTCTGGTTTCGCACCCTCGTCGAACCCGATCTCGCGGATGTCGGCATCGCGGGCGCCGCAGATAACACTCGTCACCCCACTCCACGGAACGGTCCCAAGGCACATTGCACAGGGCTCAGCGCTCGTCACCAGTTGCATTGCGGGAAGATGATCGGCGCCGAGGTCGAAACTCTTGACAGCACGTCCCGCCATGAGAAAGGCGAGCATCTCCGCGTGGGCGAACGCAGCGTTCTCTTCGACAACCCTGTTGACGCCAACCGAGACCAGGCGGCCCGATTCAACCTCCACGATGACCGCACCAAACGGGCCACCAGTTCGCTCCTCAACGTTGCGCCGCGCGACTTCTATGGCGACGGCCATACGATCCTCGACGGTCGCATATACCCCTTGGTAGTTGGTTGCGTCGTCGATCAACCAGGTCGGCAAAGTGACCGTGGCCTCGGTCACCAACGGCGCCGATCCTGGGGCCGTATCGCTGCTGGACGAACTGGTCGAACTACTGGTCACTCGCTATCTCTCCTTGCGAAAAGCCTAACACTTTGTAAAGTTCCCACCCTCGTTGCGCGTGACTATTCCCGTTCCTCGCGGTGATAGGGGATTCCCAGACCGGCAGGAGCGCCGATCGTCTGACGCAGTTTGTCGGTTCTTGTGATGAGTATCAGTACGAGAACCGTGAGGATGTAGGGCGACATGTTCAGGATGCTGGCTGGAAGATTCGTGCCCTCCGCCTGGAGCCGGAACTGAATGGCGTTGACCCCACCGAATAGCAGTGCCCCGACCACCGCACGCGCCGGGTTCCATGTTGCGAATATCACCAACGCAATCACGATCCACCCACGACCGCCAGTCAGATTCTCGGTCCAGCCGGGCGTGTAGGACAACGAGAGGTGGGACCCGGCGACACCGGCCATCACACCACCAAGAACGGTGTATCCGTAGCGCCGCCCAAAAACACTCACACCCACAGCGTCAGACGTTGAGGCACTCTCACCAACAGCTCGTAGATAGAGACCTGGTCGGGTCTTGTAGAGGAAGTACCACGAGACGGGGACCACCACGAAGAGCGAATACACGATGGGGTCCTGGTTGAAGAACCCCTCCCCGACGAGAGGCAGACTGGACAGCCCAGGGATCGGCCACTTCGTAAACTTGGGGCCAGTGAGACCGACCAACGGTCCCCCATCCGGGCCAATGACCTGGCCCAGGAAACTCGCCAGGCCAGTACCGAGAAGTGTGATCGCGAGACCGGAAACGATCTGGTCGGCGCGCAAGGTGATCGTGGCGAACGCATGCACGAGGGCCATCAACCCACCAACGATTCCGGCGACGACGACCCCCAGCCACACGTTGTTCGTCCGGTACGCAGTAGCAAACCCAGTCACCGCACCCATGATCATCATGCCCTCAACGCCGAGGTTGAGAATACCGACGCGCTCGGTAAAGATCTCACCGATGGTGGCGAGAACCAACGAGGCACCCGCGAAGGTGGCGATCGCAAGAATCGATGTCACAAGATCGAGATCCATCTACGCCTCCTCCCCAACGACACCAGCGCCGACACCAACTCGAGTTATCTTCAGTCGGTACCGGGTAAAGACGTCCCCCGAGAGCACACTGAGCAGGATTGCACCCTGAAGAACCGACGAGATACTTGAGGGAAGACCCAGCGAGATCTGGAGTTGATCGCCGCCGACAAACAAGGCGGCCATGAGTATCGCGACGATCACGACCGACAGCGGTCGAAGTTTTGCGATCCACGCGACGATGATGCCGGTGAACCCGTTGCCAACATCAAGACCGGCCTGGAGGCGGTGACCCAAACCTGCGACTTCGGATAGACCGGCGATCCCGGCGACACCACCGGAGAGAATCATCACGAACAGCACATTCTTGATAACCGAGATACCGGCATACTGGGCGGCGTTGGTGTTCTCCCCGAGCAGACGAACCTCGTAGCCGCGCCTCGTTTTGTCCATGACGACCCACAGCACACCCGCAATGACGACTGCGATGATGAACCCGAAGTGGATCCGTCCACTCAACACGTTGAGTACCGGAATCTCCGAGAACTTCGGGAACCAGCTGAACTCGGGAAACTGTGCGGAGCCAGGGAATCCGAAACCCTCGGGGTCCTTCCACGGACCGGTGTAGAGCTGCTGATACAAGAGGATCGCGATGTAGTTAAACATCAGGGTCGAGATGATCTCGTTGACACCGAGTTTCACCTTCATGATCGCCGGGATGAACGCCCAGAAGGCACCAGCGATCGTTGCCGCGATGATGCCCACCGGGATGTACACCCACCGCGTCTGTGGGAGCCAGGGCAACAGGTCGGGAAGGTAGATGGCGACCCAGGTACCCGCTATTGCCCCCATCACGAGCTGGCCCTCAGTCCCGATATTCCAAAAGAGCATTCGGAACGCCATTGCCACGGCAAGGCCGGTAAAAATAAGCGGAGTTGCCCGCACAAGGGTTTCGGTGACGGCAAAGAAATTGCCGTCGGCCCATTCGCTTATCGAACCGAAGGCCCCCGCAGCCATTGCGCGATATGTCTCGATCGGCGGGGCGCCCGCAAGCGACAGGATGATCCCGCCGAAAAAAAAGGCCGCCAGTACCGACAGTGTCGGAACTCCCCACGACACCCAACGCGACACCTCCAGCCGGCGTTCAAGTTCGAACTTCCATGGAAAACTCACGACAGTCGCTCCCCTGCCATGAGAAGGCCGAGGTCATCTTTCGAAGTTGACGCCGGATCCACGACACCCATGACCTCGCCGCCATGAAGCACCGCAATGCGATCAGACAGCGTGCGCAACTCGTCGAGATCCTCGCTCACCATCACAACCGCAGCCCCGATCGCTCGCTGATTGAGCAGGGCATCCCTCACGATTTCGATGGCCCCGACATCTAGCCCTCGGGTCGGATACACCGCAACAAGGACCGCTGGTTCGTCGCCGACGGCCAGCCGATCTGTCGCGTCGATCTCACGTGCCAGGATCAACTTCTGCTGATTACCTCCCGAAAGCCCACTCGCTTTAGCGTCCGGGTCGCCGGGAAGTACGTTGAACGCCTCGATCAGCCGGATGCTCATCTCGCGGATCGCCTTCTTGTTTAGGAACGAACGGTGCGAGATCGGCTCTGATCGGAACGACTTGAGAATCACATTGTCTGTCAGTGGGAGGTTCCCCGCGAGTCCCTGGCCGAGTCTGTCGGCGGGGACGTGAGCAACACCACCCTGGATGAAATCGATCGCACTCTTGCCGGTGAGGTCGGCTCCTCGAACGGTCACCGAACCCGCCGTGGGGGTACGCAAACCGGTCATCACCTCGACGAGTTCCTTCTGGCCGTTGCCGGCAACACCGGCAATTCCAAGAATCTCACCACCGCGAACGGTCAACGAAACGTTGTTGACGGCCGTCACGGAACGGTCGCCCATGGCGGTCACCCCATGCAACACGAGAGCATCGGGACCCAGTTCAGCTTCCGGTTTGTCGGCGGAAAAGAGAACATCGCGGCCAACCATTAACCGGGCAAGATCAGCCTTCGTGACATCGGCAACATCAACTGTCGCGGCGGTCTTGCCACCACGCAGCACTGTCACCCGGTCAGCGTACGCAAGGACCTCATCGAGCTTGTGGGATATGAAGACAATCGAAACACCGCTCGCCGCCAGAGAGTGCATAGTCTCCCCAAGGGCATCTGATTCCTGCGGCGTCAACACGGCCGTCGGTTCATCGAGAATCAAGAGCGCCGCACCGCGATAGAGCTGTTTCAGGATCTCGACCCGTTGCTGTTCACCCACGCTGAGCTGCCAAACACGGGCCTCGGGGTTGACCGGCAGTGCGAAACGTTCGGCAATCTCGGCAATGCGTGCTCCCGACTGCTTGAGGTCCAAGACCGTCGGTGTGTCCTCTGCACCCAGCAGAATGTTCTCCGTGACGGAGAACGTCGGGATCAGCTTGAAGTGCTGGTACACCATGCCAATGCCAGCTTGGATCGCATGCCTCGGGGACCGGAGCACCGTCTCACAAAGTTCCTCCTGGTGCAGGGCTAGGTGAAGGCTGCCACCGTCGGGTTGGTATAAACCACACAGCACGCTCATGAGCGTGCTCTTGCCGGCACCGTTCTCTCCGAGAAGGGCATGGATCTCACCGCGCCGCACCTCCAGCGTTACGTCCTCGTTCGCTATGACACCCGGAAACTTCTTCGTGATGTCACGCATCTCGACAACGAGCTGGCGTGTTTCTGGTTGTGTGGTTGTCATGAGATTGAGGTGGGGCTAGCCAAACAGAGTTCGGCTAGCCCCACCCTTGAATCACTCCTGCGTTACTGAGAGACGCCCTTGACAAACCACTCCATGCCGAGCATCGAGCCATCGTCCATGCAGGTCCCGGCCGCAACCTGTTCGTTGCCCTCGTTGTCAACGATCGGGCCGCAGAACACATCGGTCGCTCCGGATTCGAACTCCGCCATCTTGGCATTGATCGCATCCTGAGTTTCCTGGGATACCCGGTCCGAGAATGGAGCCAGGCTGATTACGCCGTCGGAAAGCCCGCCCCAATACGACTCGCTGCCGTCATAAGTGCCAGCCATCATCTCTTCGATAATCGAGATGTACTTCACTCCCCAGTCCCAAACAGGACCGGTCAAGACGGAGTCTCCAACGATCTCGGAAATGTCGGAGTTGTACGAAATTGAGACAGCTCCGGCTGCTTGCGCAGCCTTCTGAGGCTCAGTCGTGTCCTGGTGCTGAGCAATGACGTCCGCACCGGCGGCGAGCAACGCCTCGGCGGCTTCCTTCTCTGTCGGAGGATCAAACCATGTGTTCGTCCAAACAACCCGAACCTCGACATCAGGATTCATCGACTGTGCGCCAAGTGTGAACGCATCGATGCCGCGAATGACCTCGGGGATCGGGAATGCAGCGACGTATCCAAGAATGTTGGACTCCGTTGCGGCCCCTGCCGCCATCCCGGAGAGATACCTCGGCTGATACATGCGACCAAATAACGTCGAAACGTTGTCCGCGTTCTTAAACCCTGAAATGTGGACAAACTGCGTATCGGGGAATTCTGCCGCGACCGTGATAGTCGGGTCCATGTATCCAAACGACGTCGCGATGATGAGATCGAATCCCTTGTTGGCGAAGTCCCGGATCACCCGCTCGGAATCTGGTCCCTCGGCCACATTCTCGATGAACGTCGTCTCGACCTTGTCACCGAACCTTGCTTCCACGGCCTGACGCCCCAGGTCGTGCTGGTACGTCCAACCGAGGTCTCCAATCGGTGCGACGTATACGAACGCAACCTTCATCGGCTCTTCCGCAGCGCCGCCTCCGCCAGTGTCAGCAGCAGTGGTGGTGGTCGTGTCAGCGCTTCCACCACCGCAAGCCGCCGCAACGATTGCGAGCACTGCAACCAGTGCGAACAACTTCCTCTTCATCCCAAAACCCTCTATGTCCATGCCAGGTTGAGCTGGCGCCTGTTTCGTCTAGATCGGATCGGTAGACCCGTCCGACCCGCAGTGTATCCACACCAGGCCATCGATTGCCCACCACTGATCGAGACCTTACACAATTATTGTGACGCGGGTTTGACATTTTGTTAATCTCGTAGGGAAGGGGATCACCAAGGAGAGGAAACACCAGTGCGACACATCACCGTCGGTGCCGCCCAACTCGGGGCGATCGCAAAAGATGAGTCACGTGCAGACGTTGTCAGACGACTCCTGACACTCATGCAAGAGGCAGCCGACAGAGGATGCGACCTCGTTGTCTTTCCAGAGCTCGCACTCACGACGTTTTTCCCTCGATGGGCAATTGACGATATCGCCGATGCCGACCATTGGTACGAGACTGAGATGCCGGGCCCTGACACTCAGCCGTTGTTCGATGAAGCCGCTCGCCTTGGAATCGGGTTCTGCCTCGGTTACGCCGAACTCTCGACCGACGATGCCGGGATATCCCATCGGCACAACATCTATCTCCTTGTCGGCAAGGATGGCGCGAAGATCGCAAAGTTCAAGAAAGTACACATCCCGGGACACGAACAGTCCGAGTCGTGGCGCCCGTTCCA
>UOEK01000302.1_pt1 | contig 10569 bp, 7 predicted proteins | sample 1989451 | NCBI WGS metagenome assembly UOEK01 (sample SAMEA4712198, study PRJEB27164) | hydrothermal vent metagenome | biome: marine basaltic hydrothermal vent biome; feature: marine hydrothermal vent; material: mineral | place: Pacific Ocean | collected 2011-06-14/2011-07-23 | depth 1691 m
AACTCCTTGCAGAATCCGGTCGCGTGGACGAAGAACAATCGCTGCTCGGGGTGTGGCGTTTCCCAGCGGACCCAGGCAATAGTGTGCCCGGCAGAAGCTGTGAACGTTCCAGAGGATTCGCCCAGATCAGACACTGCCGAGCGGCCATGTCAGCTCGGATGCGACCTTCAGGACTCCATCAAGTCGGCGAGTCATCTCGGCGAGGAGACTGGCCTCGGCTTGGGTTCCCATAGCTCCGCGCAGGTACACCACACCTTCTTTCACGGTCACATCGAGTTCACTCGGCTCAAGTCCGAGCACACGGCGAACAATGTCCTCGCGGATTTCGTCCTCGATGACCTCATCGGGTCGCGTGAACGCGTTCACCACGTCCATTCGGGAAATGATGCCGACGAGCTGGTCGCCATCGTCGACGACCGGCAGCCTCTTGACCTCGCGAACCACCATAACTTTGGCCGCTTCGATCAGCGGGGTGTTTGGGCCGATCGTCTCTACCGTCCTGGTCATGATGTCACCAACCGACTCGACCGCCGCCGGATTGTCGGACTCCACCCGGCTCAACTCAAGTCGGAGAAAGTCCGCTTCGGTAATGATCCCAACCAACAGCCCGTTGTCGTCGGTCACCGGGAGACCGCTGACCTGGGAACGAAACATGATCCGGGCCGCACCCCGCAGCGATGTATCGGGCGACACCGTCGCCACATTGGTGGTCATCAGATCAACAACATTCATAGCCGTACCTTAGATCTCAGATGGGATGTCTCGCCTGTTTGGCACCCATCGGTCGCCCACTGACCGGATCCGCATTCGTGCGTCAACGACAGAAACACCGGAACCGGGGAGACGCACCTTAACCGGGTTCAGGTCCATCTCGACGATCTCCGGAAGGTCCTCGACCAGCGCCGAAACCCTCAACAACGTGTCCCTCACGGCCGGTATGTCGCCTGGGTCTCCGCCCCGATATCCCTCAAGCAGACGCGCCGACTTCACTTCCTGAATCATGTCTCGGGCGTCGACACTGGTAATCGGATGGATACGGAACGAAACGTCACCGATGAGTTCGACAAATACCCCTCCCAGGCCGAAGACGATCAATGGCCCGAAATTGGGATCGTCGGTCATCCCGATCAAGACCTCATGTCCGCCGCCAACAAACTCCTGGACCAGGACGCCCTCAGCGTCTGCCACAACCGACGTGACCGCCTCATACGCATCCCGAACCGCAGACTCCGAATCAAGATCAAGGGCGACACCCCCGATATCCGACTTGTGGAGGGCCGACGGGGCCACGACCTTGAGCACGACAGGGCCGCCCACCTGCGACCACACCGATACCGCATCGTCAGCAGTCGTCACCACTCGACTCACAGGTAGTGATATTCCGTAAGCATCGAGAATGCCATCCACCTCGGCCGGTTCCAGCCAGAGCCCATCGGGGTCCATCAATCTCGCGATTCCCGCATCGACAATCGCCCGTGCCCGCTCCCTATCTACACCATCAAGCTCGACAACGTGCCCATGATCCTTTTCTCGCCATTCCGCATATCCGACGGCCTTCGACAGCGCAAGTGCCGCAGGTTCCGGGAACGGGTAGGTCGGAATCTTGTTGGTGCCCCCCGACAACTCATCGGGCGCTCCGTCCGACGACATGTACACAGCGAGGATCGTCTTGTCCCCTTGATACGCGTCCGCCGTATTGCGGATCGCCTGAGCCGTATCGACAACTCCGTCCGAAGATGCCGGAATGAAAATCACGAGGACGGCATCAATCTCGGCCGAGTCGAGCATCAGTGACAGGCATGCGGCGTACTGGCTTGGACCGGCGGACGCGATCATGTCAACCGGATTGGTGACCGAGGCATCCGGTGACAGTATGTTCTGAATGCTCTCCCTTAGGGAGTCCGAAAACTCGACGACATCGAGACCCTGAGCCTCAAGTGCATCGACGGCGAGGATCGCGGGGCCGCCAGCGTTCGTCAGCACCCCGACTCGTCGTCCCTTCGGAAGCGGCTGGTTCGCCAGTAGGGATGTGACGTCGAACATCGATTCCAACGTATCGAGGCGAATGACACCGGCTTGGCGGAACAGGGCATCGACGGCGGTGTCGGAGCTAGCAAGCGAACCGGTGTGACTGCTGGCAGCGCGCGCCCCAGCGGCGGAACGACCGGATTTCACGACGACGATCGGCTTCTTCCGGGCGATCCGACGGGCGAGCCGGGAAAACCTGTGTGGGTTACCGAACGACTCGAGATACAACAGGATCACATCGGTCGAGGGATCGTCCTCCCAGAACAGGAGGAGGTCGTTGCCCGAGACATCGGCCTTGTTGCCAACAGAGACGAAGCTCGAGATCCCGATATTGAGACGTTTCGCATAGTCCAGGATCGCAATACCAAGCGCACCACTCTGGGACGACATCGCGACGTTGCCGCGTGGTGGTGAGATCGGTCCGAATTGTCCATCGATCGAAACAACGGGATCGGTGTTGAGGATTCCCATGCAGTTCGGACCGACCATTCTCATCCCGCTGGACCGAACGATGTCGAGCAACTCCTGCTCCAGGACCCGCCCAGCGGCTCCCGTCTCACCAAACCCCGCCGTGATCACGACGAGTCCCTTCACTCCCTTTTCGGCACATTCCTTTGCAACACCAACGACGAACTCTGCGGGAACGCTGATGAACGCAAGATCGATGGGGTCGGGAACGTCGAGAACCGACTTGTACGCCTTCACGCTGCGCACGACCGACGCCTTCGGGTTGATCGGGAAAACCGGGCCCGTGAACTCGCCCTTGAGCAGGTTTCTGAACAGACGACCACCGATTGACGCTGGATTACGGCTCGCTCCGATCACCGCGACCGAGTGTGGATAGAAAATTGGCATCATCGAGGCGGCAACGGCGCGCCGTTCGCGCTGGGTCTCAATCTCCCAGCGCTCGGCGGATTCCTCGGTGGGGAATTTGACTGTGTACACACCGGCCTCGAAGGAACGCTCCATCTGGAAACCAGCGTTGCGAAACACTCGCATCATCGAGTGGTTGTCCGCAAGCACGTACGCACTGAACTGGTCGATACCCTGGGTCCTCGCATAGTTCGTGAGATGCTGAATCAATTGTGACGCAACACCGCGGCCCTGGTGCCCTTCTGCGACAGCGAACGCGACCTCGGCCACCGTTCCCTCTCGCTGACGGTCGTATCTCCCGACACCGATCAGCTCGCCTGCTGCAATGGCCACAAACGCCATGCGATCGGCGTAGTCCAGAACGGTGAAATATTCGAGCTCCGACTCGGAGAGTTCATGTTTGACCCGAAAGAATCGGTGATAGGCACTCTGGTTCGACATGCCACGAACCAGCTGCTGGAGACCGTCACCGTCACTCGCAACGATCGGACGGATGCGAACCGTCTTGCCGTCCTTGAGGACGGTGTCGAATTGCCACCCCTCCGGGTACCCATCGGGTGCGTCGACCACCGTAGGATCAGCGTTCATTTCGACCACACCCTTCGTTCTGCATAGAACCGACACACTACTAACAGGGCTGAAGACTACTTTCGATGTGTGCAATGGCACGAAAGATCGCTTTGGAGCACACAGTGTTACGCCGATGACTCGTCCATGGATTCGATGGAAGACCTCACAGCACTCCTCCGTTCGCGCCATCCCCTGCTAGCTGTCGAAACAGCGGAGGAGTCGCGATTTGTGAGGCTGCTCACGCGTGTCGCCGAAGACCTCCGCCTTCCCGTATGGATCTGGTCTTCGGCCAGCGGACTCTCCAAACAAGGGCTCGCCAGCCAGTACGGAACGCAGGACCCAACCACCGCGCTGGATTTCACGACCGCGTTGCAAGTCCCCGGCATATTCGTATTCGCCGACCTCTATCCCTTCCTCGACAACCCGACCGTCGTTCGGGCGCTCAAGGAAGCAACGGCAAACGCCCAGCCGGGACAGACCTACATTGTCACCGGACCGGACTTCAGTATCCCCGACGAACTCCGTGAACAGGCCAGGCAGTGGCGTCTCAAACCGCCGAGCGACACCGAAATAGGCGACCTCGTCGATGCCACACTGAGAAGCTTCGTCCAGCGTGGACTCATCGTCGACCTCGTCCCCACGGATCGCACTCGAATGGTTGCCGCCCTACGAGGCCTCAGCCTATCGGAGGCTGATCGTCTTCTCCAGAAGACACTGCTGGACGAGTCAACGATCGACACGACCGACATCTCGAAGATCAGGATGGCGAAGGCGGCCCTCCTTGCGAATGATGGGATACTTGACCTCGTTGAGCAAAATGTTGGAACCCTCGACCAGGTCGGCGGCCTAGAAGGCCTAAAACGATGGCTCTCGTTACGCGAACGGGCCGTCACTCAGGGACTCGCAGAACAACTCGGCCTCGGAACTCCCCGCGGCATCCTGATGACCGGTATCCCGGGATGTGGAAAGTCATTCGTTGCCAAAACCCTCGCGACGACGTGGGGTCGACCCCTCGTGCTACTCGACCCAGCTCGGCTGTACTCCAAGTACATTGGGGAGACCGAGACCCGCCTGACGACGGCTCTCGCATCGATTGAGACCATGGCACCCGTCGTGTTGTGGATCGACGAGATTGAAAAAGGATTCGCATCCTCTGGTGAGGGTGACGGCGGCGTCAGCCGGAGGATCCTCGGAACGTTTCTTCGCTGGATGCAGGATCACCAAGCCGACGTGTTCATCGTCGCAACCGCCAACGATGTCACCTCGCTCCCACCCGAGTTTCTTCGCCGCGGTAGGTTTGACGAAATCTTCTTCGTCGACCTTCCCGAGGCGCCGGCTCGACGGGCAATCCTCGAACTCCACATGACCCGTCGCAACCTTGCGGTCGACGAATTCAACATGGACTCACTGGTCACCGCGACCACCGGATTCTCCGGGGCGGAGATCGAGTCAAGCATCGTGGGGGCTCTGTACCGTTCGTTGGACGACGAAATGACGGTCACCGGCGATCATATCCTCGACGAAATAGCTGCAACGATCCCGCTCTCGCAATCGCGGCCCGAGGACGTTGCTCGCCTCCGAGCATGGGCACAGGACCGCGCAGTCCCCGCTGCGGGTGCCTCGGAGACAGCGGTCTAGGCGGGTACATCTAGGCGCTGGGTTAGACGGGGGTCGCAATAATCGGGAAGGACACTTCCACGCGTGCCCCACCCGACACCGTACGACGAATACGCACAGCACCGTCGTGACGTTCAACGGTCCGCCGGACAATGTCCAGACCGAGGCCGGTGCCACCAGCGCCCGAGACGCCGCGCTCCATAACGTCTTCCTGGTTGAACCCGGGACCATCATCTTCGATGACCAGCACGGCTTCACCTCGAGGCGTCCGATGTGCGGTCAACGAATAACTCGTGCCAGCCGGCGTGTGTGCGAACACGTTCTCCAGCAGCGTGTCAATAATCACCCCAAGCTCATCGGCGGCAATACCAACCAGGAGGCTCCCACCCGACGTGCGAATCGTTGTCGCTCGGCCCTGTTCATCGGCGAGAACCTTCCAGAACGGACCGCGATGTCGCACCACTGCCGACATATCACAGCGCCTTCCCATGCGATCTGGGTCGGGAGCGCGCGCCTGCTCAATGAGAAAGTCGACGGCTCCTTCGAGGGCTTCGATATCTACCAGAATCGCAGCCGCCTCATCTGCGTTGGACAGGGTCCCTGCCTGGAGACGTAACGCTGCGAGCGGTGTACGCAACCGATGGGACAGATCGGCCAGGGACTCCCGCTCGGCAGACAGCAAGTCTCCCAATTGGCGCGCAAGAGTATTGAAGGCTATCCCGACGTCGGCTATCTCCTCGGGTCCATCGGGCTCCACCCGTGAGTCGAGCTCACCTCTACCGAGCCGATGTGCGGCATCCGAAAGCGCCGTCACCGGTCGTACCACGGAACGCCCAAACCGGTCTGCCGCCCAAACAGCGACGAACAGTAAAAACACGCCGAGGCCACCCAACATGACCCATGCCACGACGACGCCTCGTCGCAGCTCATCGTTTGGCACGAACGCCCGTACAACAACCGCCGTCGACGATGATGCGGGTCCGTCCGAGACAAGGACAGGAACCAGAACCTCGGCCCCCGATGAAATACGTGCCGTAAAGGCACTCCCCGAGCGTGCACGATCGAGGTTCACTCCGACACTGAACTGCTCGCCTATAACCTCCGTCGACGGCAAAATCACCGAGATGCCGTCGGGTGACCCAAAGCTGTCAAGCACGTTCTGGATGAGTTCTGGGTCATCGGTATCGACTTCGGGTCCCGACGAGAGGACTGCGATGGCAGCCGCGATAGATTTTGCCTCACGTTCCGCTCGTGACAGCGCACGATCCTGTGCTTGGTTACGAACCAGAACGGCAAGCGGCAGGAGAAAAGAGACAACAACGAGTGCGACCACGGCGAGCGACACGAGCGCGAGTCTGCGTCTCACTCGTTTGGATCGACCAGCTTCACCCCAACCCCGAACACGGTTTGGAGATATCGCGCCTTGGCCCCCGACTCGCCAAGTTTCTTGCGAAGCCATGAGATGTGAACATCAACCGTTTTCTCGGACCCTCCATAGGGCTGGCGCCATACCTCGGCCAAGATCTCGCGTTTCGAAACAACTTCACCGACCCGTTCGGCAAGGAACCTCAGAAGGTCGAACTCCTTGGGACTGAGATCTAACTCTTTGTCGCCAAGTTTGACGATCCGTGCCGCCGCATCAATCTCGAGATCTCCGATCACCAGCGGCTGGCCGCGTCTCCCATCACCCGACATCCGCCGCAGGACTGCTCGGACGCGGGCCTCGAGCTGCTCAACCGAGAAGGGCTTTACGAGATAATCGTCGGCACCGGCATCAAGAGTCCTGATGACATCGGAGTCCTCCCCACGAGCGGTGGCAACGATGATCGGGACATCACTGACCGCACGAATCATCTTCAGTAGTTCGGTGCCGTCGAGGTCGGGTAAACCCATGTCGAGGACGACGAGGTCGGGCGACCCCCGCACAACGGCGTGGAGACCGTCCATAGCGGTCCCGGTCGACTCGACGACGTACCCCTGATCCGCCAGTACCCGCGCAAGCAACTCGCGGATACGTTGCTCGTCCTCAATGATTACGACCGATACCATGGGGCCACTGTAGATACCTTATGCAAATCTCAACGCACTTTATTGATTCTTTAACGTAATATTGGCCAGCACCAAAGGAGGTTTGTTCCACAATGATCGCAATGCGGCAGAGACTCCTCCTCGTCGTCGGCTGGGTCATCGTGGCCTCCGTGACAAGTCTGGTCGCTTTGGGTGCCGTCACCGTTGCCGGTGGTCGTGTCAATGACAGACCACTGAACCCGTTGTCGGCGGCCGAAGTAGCAGCGCTCCCCGTCGCAGCGACAGTGCAATCAGTGAACGAGCCCCAAGCCTCCGGTGGCGATGACAGCACCGATAACACTTCTACGGGAGCGCCCGACCGGGCTGATCGCACTCGCGAGGGTGATGCAGCAGCCGACGCAGGAGGAGATTCCTCGGTTGACGCCGCGCGCGGAAGCGATCCGTTCAGCGGCAGCGCCACCGATACCGTGACCACCGATACCGCAACCAGCGAGCGCACCGCCACGCGGGTCATCCACCTTGAAGGCGGCTCGGTGAGCGTCCGACGTCTCGGCGCCGAATTGTTTCTGCAATGGGCGACACCACAGCCCGGTTTCTCCACCGAGGTCATCCTGACACAGGGAGATTTCATCCGCGTCATGTTCACGTCGGCGAGTCACCGGTCGTTAGCGCTCGTCACATCGAACGAGACAGAGATCGAGTCCACGATCACGGAATCCGAAATGTGACCGCTCGAAACGGCTAGGTCAGTGCCACCATTTCGAGCAGCTCCTCCTCGAACCAGACCGTGTCTCCATCGGGCATCAGGATCGCCCTATCGGGGACGAGTTGCTCAACAAAGTCCGTGTCATGGCTGACCAGGATCAAGGTGCCGACGTACTGTGTCAAAGCGTCAAGGAGTGCCTCTTTGGACTGAGGGTCGAGGTTGTTGGTCGGCTCGTCGAGCAGCAACAGATTGTGCTGACCCATCACAACTTGGGCGAGGGCCAACTTCGTCTTCTCCCCACCCGAAAGAGTGCCGGCATCCTGGTCGACTTTGTCCGCCAAAAGGAAATGACCAAGCACTGAGCGAAGCTCCCTGTCCGGGGCGCCCGAAACGGCCCGCATATGATCGATCACGGAGGTTCCCGCATGGATCTGCTCATGTTCCTGGGCGTAATAACCGACCGACGCCCGCAAGCCATAGGTGACTTCACCAAGATCGGTGGTCTCAACACCGGCGAGGATTCGCAGCAGCGTGGTCTTTCCGGCGCCGTTCAGACCAACGATGATCATCCGTTCCCCACGGTCGATGTCGACCTCAACGTCGAGAAACACCAGGTTGTCGCCGTACGCCTTCCCGAGTCCGTCCGCCTTGATAGGTGTTCTCCCGGTCGTCTCGGGTTGCGGAAACCGCACCGCAACGTTGCGGCGGCTTGCTGCAATCTCCGTGCGGGTGGCCTTGAGTTTGTCGACCCGGGTCTCCCAGGAGCGGGCACGCTTGGCGAGCTTCTCGCTCGAACCCTTGAATCGCCGGATACCTTCCTCGAGCCGCGCAATCTTGGCGTCCTGATGTTTGCGCTCGCGCAGCCGCTGGGTGCGGCGAGTCTCGCGCTCGGACAGGTAGAAGCTGTAGTTCCCGCGAAAAGCATCGAGCGTCCCGCCCTCGGTCGCGAGCACTGACGTAATTGACTTATCGAGCAAGGCGAGATCGTGGCTGATGACGAGAAGTCCACCCGCATACCGCGACAAAAAGTCCATCAACCACATCTTGGCGTCGAGGTCGAGATGGTTCGTCGGTTCGTCCAACAAAAGGGTGTCAGTTTCACCGAAGAGGATGCGGGCAAGCTCGACACGACGTCTCTGCCCCCCAGACATCGTTGCAACAGGTTGTTCAAGATCCTCGCCGGCGACACCGAGCGCCGCCGCGAACCGTGTCGCTTCGGCCTTGGCGACGTAACCACCGGCGGCACCAAACTCATCATCGAGGCGGGCATATCGGTGAATGAGTTTGTCGCGCTCCTCATCGTCTGCATCCTCCATGTCGCGGCGAACAGACTCCATCCGCCGCTCCAAGGAACCGATGTCGCGCGCCATGAGAATCCGCTCTAGAGCGGTGATCTGACGGTCCTCGATCTCGGACAGTGCCGCCTCCTGGGAGAGGTAGCCGAGCTTGCCCGAAACCACGATCTCGCCCGATGCCTCACGTAGTTCACCGGCCAGTGTGCGAATGAGAGTCGTTTTTCCCGCGCCGTTATGACCCACGAGACCGATCTTGTCACCGGACTGAAGGGAGAAGGAAACATCACGCAGGAGCTCGCGTGCGCCAACCTCGATGGACACGTTACGTGCGATAAGCATTGCGGCCGATAGCTTACGCCCTTTGGGCAGGGCTCGATCCGATTCGTCGGTTCACTTCACGACGGACCTTCCGCCCGACGAATATCGAGTGGCGCATCGAGAACAAAGCGTCCTGCTTGGACACCAGCGCAGACACCGGCTGAAGCACGACATGACGCAGGCCCGCATCCGCATAGTCGTGGAGTGTTGCCCGCAATTGCTTGGGGGTTCCGACGATCATTGCGTCTCGTATGAGGTCGCTCGGTACTTGCGCGATCATCGCTTCGATCTCCCGACGACCGTGATGCTGTGGGATGAAATCGACCATGCCACGGAAGTCGTCTCCGAGCGGGTGTTGGGCGCCAAACTTCTTCCACTGCTCGCCCGTACCGAGCAGGGCGGTAAACCGGATGGCCTTGTGCGATAACAGTTTGAGGGCTGCTCGTTCGGTCTTGGCAAGGACGACGAACGTCTGCCAACCCGGGACGATCGCATCGGCGTCGCGCCCAGCTCTTGTTGCGTGACCACGAATCGTTTCGACCTTCGATTCGTATTCGCCGGCAGTCATAGGAAACGTTGGGTACCACCCGTCGCCATACTCACCGGTGAGGCGCAGCATACGGGGTCCGTGAGCGGCGACCCATAGTTCGGGTGTTCGACCGGTCGGTGCCTTGAGATCGAGTACCGCGCGGTCCAGGGTGAAATGCTTTCCGGAGAAACCGACCGGACCCTTCGAGTCGAACATGAGACGGATGACCTGAAGTGCCTCTTCGAGGCGACCCACCGGAGTATCGAACGAGAGTCCATACGGTTCGATGTTCTCGCGCTCCCCCGCACCGATCCCGAGGATGGGTGCGCGTTTCGTCATATGGGCGAGGGTCATCGCCGCCTGGGCAAGCAGGACCGGGTGGCGCCGCACAGACTCGGTAACACCAACACCCAGTCGCATGGACCCGGCCCGAGAGGCCAGGTTTGCGAGCACCATCTGCCAGTCGAAGTAGGCATGGGGTGACCCGTCCGGGTGGGCGACCCAGGAGAAGTCCTCATCCCATACGGACTGGGGAAAGAACCCAAGAAAGTGATCGACGGTCCAAGCAACATCAACTCGGAGGGCTCTCGCAACGCGGGTCATCA
>UOEK01000193.1_pt1 | contig 10483 bp, 10 predicted proteins | sample 1989451 | NCBI WGS metagenome assembly UOEK01 (sample SAMEA4712198, study PRJEB27164) | hydrothermal vent metagenome | biome: marine basaltic hydrothermal vent biome; feature: marine hydrothermal vent; material: mineral | place: Pacific Ocean | collected 2011-06-14/2011-07-23 | depth 1691 m
GTTGCGTCGACGACTGATTTCCAGAAGGAGATCCTCAGCGACGGCGACGTGACGATCGACGAACTTGAGAAAGCGATTCTCGCCAACGTGCAGTGCCAGACTGAGAACGGGGTCGAGATTCGGGACTTCGTCTTTGATCCGTTTGGTGGTGGATACGAAATGTCTGTCGTGTGGGGGGAGGCTCGTCCCGATGACTCGGACCTCGAGTCTCTCGACGCGATAGAGGAGAAGTGCACGATCGAGTATTCGATCGCGGTTGAAAGTGTGTTCGGGTTCCTGAATCAGTCAACGCCCGAGGAACTCAGCGCCGAGTTGGCGCGGACCGCGCAATGCCTGAGAGAGAAGGGGTTTGAAGTTCCCGAGGGTGCGGCCCAGCAGCAGCTTCAGGAGATTGCAGCGTCGGAGCGCCGGATATACGGTGAGTGTCGCCAGCTAGCCCAGGATGGGTCGAATTAGTTGTGGCCTCCCGTTCTTGTGACGTTTGGGCGCAATAATTGCGCCCAAACGTCACAAGAACGGGATGATTCCGCTGGGGGGTGGTTGTGACGCGGTACTATCTCGGGCCATGGAATCCACAGTAGGAATCGGGATACTTGGCGCCGGTGTTGTCGGCGGGTCGCTCGTGCGCAGGCTCGCCGAAGATAACGACGCGATTAGGGCCAAAACCGGTCTCAATCTCAGAATTGTCCGTGCGGCCGTTCGCGACCTAACTAAGGAACGAGACTTCACCGTACCCGATGGCGTCTTGACCGATGACCCGATGGCCGTGATAGAGGACGAGAACGTCAAGCTGGTCGTCGAAGTCATGGGAGGCTTAGACCCCGCCGGTGACCTCATCCTTGCCGCCCTCGAGTCGAGCAAACCCGTCATCACTGCCAACAAGGAACTTATCGCGGCACGCGGTGCCGAGCTCATCGCCGTGGCGGACCGCAACGGTGTTCCGTTCCTTTTCGAGGCTGCCGTCGGGGGAGGCATCCCGATAATCCGACCGCTGTCCGAGACGCTTGCGGGCGAACAGATCGACACGGTTATGGGCATCGTCAACGGCACGACCAACTTTGTTCTCACGCGGATGGCCGAGGACAACCAGGACTTCGAGCAAGCCCTCAAGGAAGCCCAGCAGCTCGGGTACGCCGAGGCCGATCCGACGGCTGACATCTCGGGTGCTGACGCCGCCGCCAAGGCCGCCATTCTGTCCAGCCTGGCGTTCGGTGTCTGGGTGGGATTCGAAAGTGTGTTCCACGAAGGCATCGAAAACCTGACGTTGGTGGACCTCAAGAACGCAGCCGACCTTGGATACGTCGTCAAGTTGGTGGCGGTCGCCGAGAAGACACCACGAGGTATCTGTACCCGTGTGCATCCCCTGATGCTCCCGGTGGGTCATCCCCTCGCAGGCATTCGCGGTTCAACCAACGCCATCTTCATCAAGGGACCGACGATCGATGAGCTGTTGTTTGCCGGCCCCGGGGCTGGCGGCGCACCGACCGCGACGGCGGTGCTCGGTGATGTCATTGATGCCGCCCGCGAAATCCTGGCCGGTGCCGAGGTTTCACCGGCCATCAGGTTCGGGTCGGGCGAGATTCTCGACTTCACCGAGATCGACACCGAGTGGTACGTCCGTGTCGAAGTTGATGATCAGCCGGGCGTGCTCGCAGCGATCGCTCACGAGTTCGGTGCCAACGATGTCAGCATCAAATCGGTGTGGCAGGAGGGTCAACACGGTGAGGCGACTCTCCTAATGATTACCCATCGGGCGGCAGAATCGAAACAACGCGCCGCAGTCGCAGCCGTTGAAGGCCTTACATCGGTGCGTCGCGTGTCGACAGTAATGCGTGTCGAAGGCGGCACCACCGGCAAATAACCATCCTGTCGATGGTGTCTGTCGACCAGCCGTAGGAATCTCGAACCTCGAATTTTCGTGGCCACAGACGTTCTGTACTTGCATGCGCACCCCATTCGGGTAGTATCAAGTTCGGACCGGTTCTACGGTCCCATCTCCCACCAACCCGCTTCGGCGATTCTGTGTGGGGAAACCTTGATCCACCGACGGGTGAGCGTGTCGTAATTTGCGCTCCGTTCTCCGCTCGGCGGTCTCAGAGGTGGTTTTCATTCATGCCGAAAGGGGCATCAGTCACATGACGACCAGAGCCAGACTTCAGGATCTTGGCCTTACTGCTCTCCGCTCAATGGCGGGGAAGGTCGAGGTCGACCACGAAGGGCTACAAAAATCCAAACTGATAACCGCAATCATGGCTGCGGACGGGTTCAAAGAGAGCCTGCTCCCGGAGCCTAAGGAGCCAGCCGTCGAGGAGTCCTCCAACACGGCACCGGCCAAGCAGTCTTCTAACGGCAGTGGCGCTGCGGCGGCCCAGTCGAAGGACGATGCAGGTGAGGATCGAGACGAGGAATCGGAAGGCGTCTCGAGCGACTCCAAGAATTCTGGGGGCGGCGACCGGTCGTCTAGAAACTCTGGTGACCGTCAGCGTAACGATGGTGATCGTCAGCCACGCCAGGGGAACGACAACCAGCGCAACGACGGTGATCGGCAGCGCAACGATGGCAACCGGCAGTCACGCCAGGGGAACGACAACCAGCGTCAGGGCGGCAATCGCAACAGGAATCGTCGCCGTCGTGGTGGCGGTAGCGGTGGTGGTGGCCAGGGACGCGAACGTCAGTACGAACCCATTGATGAGTCCGAGCTCGAAGTACGTGAGGGAATCCTCGACATTCTGCCTGAGGGATATGGGTTCTTGCGTTGCTCCGGCTACTTGCCTGGTGACGACGACGTGTATGTCGCCGCCAACATTGTGCGTCGCAGCCGTTTGCGCAAGGGTGACATTGTGTCCGGGCCGATCCGCCCCGCACGTGCTCAGGAGAAGTTTGCCGCACTTGTGCGATCCATCACCGTCAATGGGGTCGATCCCGAAGAAGCCAAGGAGCGGGTGAAGTTCGCCAAGCTCACACCGCTGTTCCCCGACGAACGGCTTCGCCTCGAAGTTGATGATCAGCCTCTGGCGATCCTTCCTCGCATCGTCGACCTCATCGCACCGATCGGAAAAGGCCAGCGCGGTTTGATCGTGTCGCCGCCGAAAGCTGGCAAGACGACGGTCCTCAAAGAGATCGCACATTCCATATCGACGAACAACCCGGAATGTCATCTCATGGTCGTCCTCGTCGACGAACGCCCCGAAGAAGTCACGGATATGCAACGATCGGTGAAGGGTGAGGTCATCTATTCGACCTTCGACCGTCCCGCCGAAGAGCACACCCAGGTGTCGGAACTTGCGATCGAACGTGCGAAACGGCTTGTCGAGGGTGGCGCGGACGTCGTTGTCCTCCTGGACTCCATCACCCGCCTCGCCCGTGCACACAACCTGGCCACACCGGCCAGCGGCAGGATCTTGTCCGGTGGTGTCGATTCCACCGCTCTTTATCCGCCGAAGCGTTTCTTTGGAGCGGCCCGCAACCTCGAGGAGGGTGGTTCGCTCACGATTCTCGGCACCGCGCTGGTCGATACTGGGTCCCGCATGGACGAAGTCATCTTCGAAGAGTTCAAGGGTACCGGCAACATGGAGTTGCGACTCGACCGCAAGCTTGCTGACAAGCGAATCTATCCAGCGATTGACGTTGAGGCCTCAAGCACCCGCCGCGAGGACCTCCTCATGCATCCCGACGAGTTGCAGGAAGTATGGAAGCTGCGCCGAGTTCTTTTGGCGCTTGAAAGCGGCCCCGCACTCGAACTACTCATCGATCGTTTGAAGACAACGCGTTCAAATGCCGAGTTCCTGATGGCTATTGCAAAGAGTGGGCAGTAGGGCGCACCGCAGATCTGATGTGCTGCGATTCGACTACAGTTCCCCCTTCACCTAGGAGAAAATGCCGTGAAGCCTGATATTCATCCCGCATACCGTCCGGTCGTGTTTCAAGACACGTCCTCGGAGTTTACGTTCTTGACGCAATCGACGATTGATGTCAAGGAAACAATCGAGTGGGAAGACGGCAACACGTACCCGCTTGCGAAGGTTGAGATCTCGTCCGAGAGCCACCCGTTCTACACCGGCAAACAGGTGTTGATCGACACCGGTGGCCGCGTCGAGCGCTTCCGTCGTCGTTATGCGAACGTTGGCATCGACACCGAGGCCAAGGCATCCGCATCGGCTGAAGGTGAAGAAGCCCCAGTCGAGGGTTAGTCATGAGTCGTTCTCCCGGAGCGGCTGTCGGAGGCCAGGCGGTCATCGAAGGTGTCATGATGCGCTCGCCGACTGGCTGGGCCGTTGCGGTCCGCCGTCCCGATGGGGTCATCGAAGCCGAGGGTCACGACCTTCCACGCCTGTCATCTCGGTCAAGGCTTGCGAAGATTCCCTTCCTGCGTGGCATCACGGTCCTCATCGAGAGCCTGTCGCTCGGTTTTAAGGCGCTGTCTTGGTCCGCTCAGAAATCCGGCGAGGAAGAAGAAGAACTCAAGCGGTGGCAGGTCTGGGTGACGATGATCGTCGGCGTGGTCTTTGCGCTCGGACTTCTTGTCGTCATCCCGGTGTTGTCTGCCAATTGGCTTAAGCAGTTCTTCGACGATTCCAGTATCGCGTTCGTCATCATGGACGGAATCTTCCGGATTGTCGTACTTGTCGGGTACATCGCGCTGATAGCGCGCTCGGATGACATCCAACGGGTGTTCCAATATCACGGAGCTGAGCACAAGACTATCCACGCCTACGAGGCCGGGGATCGCCTCACCATCGAGGAGATCCAAAAGTTCAGTCCGCGTCATCCGCGCTGCGGCACGTCATTCCTCGTAATCGTCGGGCTGGTTGCCTTCTTCGTATTCCTGGTGCTCGCCCCCTTGGCATTGGTGTGGCAGGTTGTTGCTCGCATTGTGTTGATCCCGGTCGTCGCCGGCGCTGCCTATGAACTACTCAAGGCGGGGGCGTCCAGCCAATGGCTCTCCTGGGCGAATCGTCCCGGCATCTGGCTCCAAAAGATCACCACGAAGGAACCATCAGACGATATGGTCGAGGTTGCAATTGCGTCACTCCTCACCGCCCTGACCGAAGAAGAAGCGGACGACTTGATTGCTCTGGGTGGCATCCCCGAGGATGTGCTCAATGCAGAAAGTACCCGAGTCGAGCCATCGAATGGATGACCAGGTACGCGAGAAACTCACCCAGGTTGAAAAGGCCTTCGAAGATACGCTCGCCAAACTCACTGATAACCAGATTCTCTCGAACCAGGACCGGTACCGCGAGGTTACCCAGCGTCACGCCGAACTAAAACCAATCGTGGGTGCGTATCGTCGGTACCTTGAGGCCGAGACGGAGAAAGCGGAAGCGGCCGAACTTCTCACTGATGAGGACGATGCTGACATGGTGGCGTATCTCAGTGGACTCGCAAGCGACCTCTCGACCGAACTCGAGGAATTGGAGGCGAGCCTGCGCGTCATGCTGGTCCCCAAGGACCCCGACGACGATAAGGACGTCATCGTTGAGATTCGCTCTGCCGCCGGTGGTGATGAAGCAGCGCTGTGGGCCGATGATCTCCACCGGATGTACGAGAGGTTCGCCGAGCGGATGGGGTGGAAATTTGAAACGATCAATGCTTCCGTGTCTGATGGCGGTGGACTCAAGGAGGGCACGTTCTCGATAAAGGGACATGGTGCGTACGCACGGTTTAAGTTCGAAGCCGGTCCGCACCGGGTTCAGCGCGTACCAAACACCGAGTCCCAGGGGCGTATCCACACTTCGATGGCGACCGTGGCCGTGCTGCCCGAGGTTGAGGCGGTCGAGGTTGAGATCCACGAGAACGATCTTGAGATCGACACGTTCCGAGCGACCGGACCGGGCGGGCAGTCGGTAAACACCACGGATTCGGCTGTGCGGATCACCCACAAACCGACGGGCATCGTGGTGACATGTCAGGACGAGAAGTCCCAACTTCAGAACAAGGTGAAAGCGATGAGGGTGCTGCGCGCACGGCTGTATCAGGCACAGATGGCCGAGCAGCTTGGTGAGCGAGCGTCTGCACGTAAGAGCCAGATCGGTACCGGAGATCGCTCCGAGAAGATCCGGACGTACAACTTCAAGGAGAATCGCGTCACGGACCACCGCATTGGACTTACCCTCCATTCGCTCAGTGACATCCTCGCTGGGGATCTGGATCGGTTCCATGAGGCTCTGATGACGAACGAGGCTGCGGAACGGCTCGCCGAGGTTGAGTGATCCGATGCGTGAGTTCCTGACGTCGGGTGTCCTTCCCGACCACGAACTCATCCGTCTTGCCACACTCGTATCGGGAATGCCCCGATTTGATGTTCTGCGTGGTGTGGAGCTCTCGCAAGTCCAGTGGCAAGAACTCGACGATCTGGTCCGAGCACGTCTCGGGGGAGTCCCTCTTCAGCATCTTGAGGGAACTGTGCAGTTTGGCCCGTTGGAACTGTTGTGTGATGCGAGAGCCTTGATCCCTCGACCCGAAACCGAGTATCTCTGGGAACTGGTCGTTGCTCGGATCACGGACCGTCCCCATGACATCATCGTCGACATGTGCACCGGTGGCGGCTGTCTTGCGTTTGCTCTTAAACACGCCTTCCCCGAGGCCACCGTGTATGGCGCAGATAGCGACCCGCAAGCGCTTGAACTTGCAAACGAGAACCGGTCCCACACCGGTCTCGCTGTAGAAATGCTCAGTGGCGACCTCTTCGACGCATTGCCGCGGGAGCTTCGAGGCCGTGTCGATCTGTTGGTTGTCAACCCGCCATACATCGCCGAGAGCGAGTTCTCGACGCTGCCGGTCGAGGTTCGGGACCATGACCCGAAGCGTGCCCTGGTTGCGGGTGTGACGGGTGCAGAGACATACTCGCGTATCGCGAGAAATTGGATAGGCTGGATGAAGTCAGGAGGGATGCTGGCTCTTGAGATAGGTGAAACACAGGGAAGGGAGGTCGCCGAAATGTTCACCGTGAGTAGTCCCGAGGTCGTCGCAGATCTCACGGGGCGCGAACGGTTCGTGTTTGGTACCGCGCCCTAGCCAGGTCGGGTACGATGTCTTGAGGAAAGAGGTGGAGTGGAATGACGATTGATGGCGCCGTCGCAGCACTGGGCAGGGGAGAGATCATCGGGCTTCCGACCGACACACTGTACGGCCTTGCAGTGGATCCGTTCCGGGAGGAAGCCATTGAGGCAATGTATGACCTCAAGGGAAGAAAGAACAAGAAACCGTTGGCGTTGCTGGTTGCAGATATCGAACAGGCAATGCGGGTGGCGGAGCTGACGGATCGTGCGCTCGAGCTCGCCGATCGACACTGGCCGGGTGGACTGACGATGGTATTGAACCGTCTTGGGTCGGTCCCGGACTGGATAGGGGATGCCAAGGCCCGAACCGTCGGTGTGCGTTGCCCCGATCATCCGGCAGCCCTTGCGTTGCTCCGTCGGACAGGTCCGCTTGCGGTGACGAGTGCGAACTTGTCTGGCAGGCACAGTGCCGTGGACCACGTGGAAGCCAAGGACCAGTTCGGCGATACGGTGGGGTACTACGTGGAGGGCACTGCGCCCGGTGGGCAGGCCTCGACGGTTCTCGACCTGACTTTGCCATCACCGCTGATCCTGCGAGCCGGTCCGGTGAAGGGCGCGTGACGCTTTCCGAGGAGGTCGCCCCACCGAGTCGCTGGCGAGCGTTAGCAGTCGCCATCGGTGTGACCGTGGTACTCGCCCAACTGGGTCTCATGGGTGGTTTGTTCGCACTCTCCATCGGACGTTGGGCCCTGGCTATCGGGGCGTCGCTTGCTGGTGTTGCGGTTCTCGCGTTCATGAGTCGGAGCGGCCCCCGGCGTGCAATAGTGATCGCCTTTGCGTTATTCGGTGTGACCCTTGCGGTGATGATCGGGCTGACCCTGATCGGGATCCCGATCGGGATACCCGCTGCTTTCACCCTGGCGACGGGCGTGGCGGCGAGTTACGCGTTGCGTTTTCGGTCGATAGAAACGATGCAACGTCGGACGGCCTGGGTGATCGGTGCGTTCACCGTCGCGTTTGCGATATCGCTGTTCACCCCGACCTCGGTAGCCGTCGTGATGAGCGCTCCGCTGGCCTTCATCGCTGTCGGCATGGCGGACATGAAGACCCAGCCAGAGCAAGCCTCCGACGCTGGTTAACAGTTGGATCCATCGACTGCGCACGCCTCGCCGTCGGCCGTGAGGATGTCCTGGTCTGTGAACCATTGTGTGAGGGTTGGCTCGAGCTTGTCGTAGGGGGCGTAACCGCGGGTCACGATGGTGAGCTGGGTGCCAATTTGTACGAGGAGCGACGGGAAACCCTGAATATCCAAACCCCGGCTGCGTGAGAAGTCGTCCCACGCGGCGCGTTTCCATTCTTGTGACCCGAGGTTCTCCACAAAGCGGTCAACGTCTATTTCGAAACCAGCGAGAAGAGCCGGATAGACAGCGATATCGGTGATGTCGATAGCCTCCGCATAAAACGCTTGTTGCAGTCGTTTGAAGAACCGGAAGACCTGGTCCGGGTGTTGTAGACGCATACCGACTGTGGCGATCGCGGGGAGCTCAGTGTCGTAACGCCAGTCCTGGCGATCAAGGCCGGTCTTGTCGAAGGGCTGGCCAGTCGACTCGGCGACGTGTTGCCAGTGGTCGAGGAGGTAGGTTCGCATCCGGTCATCGAGTACCTCGGCGTTGGGTCCCGGGCGTAGTCCGCCGACAACGGTTTCCATTGAGATCCCAAACCGGTCGACGAGCTGGTCGAGGGTCGGGGCGAAACCCCAACACCACGAACACATCGGGTCACCGACGTAGATAAACACGGGTTTTTGCGCGATGTCGTTCAAGGCAATCTCCGATCGGTTTGGGGGGTCAGCGTACCGAGTTCCCGTGTCCAGGAACACGTCCTTTCGTAACCGCGATCGGAACCGGCAAATTTCCGTTACGCTTGCCATCGGTTCGAGCAACCGGAGGAACCATGATCGATACCCGTACCCTCGAAGAGGCGGATCCGAAACTAGCGGACATGATCGCCCGCGAGGCCGACCGCCAGCGCAGCAAGATCCATCTCATTGCATCGGAGAACTTTGCGTCTCTTGCGATGATGCAGGCCGCCGGGTCGGTGCTTGCCAACAACTATTCCGAGGGTTATCCCGGGCGTCGTTACTACGAGGGCTGTCAGGTTGTTGACGAGATTGAGACGTTGGCGATCGAGCGGGCCAAGGCCCTGTTCGGGGCGGATCATGCCAACGTCCAACCCCACTCGGGATCACAGGCGAACATGGCTGCATATCTCGCGGTGATCGAGCCGGGCGATACGATTCTCGGCATGGCCCTGGACCAGGGTGGCCATTTGACCCACGGAAGCCACGTCAATTTCTCGGGCAACCTGTTCAACGTCGTTGCCTACGGTATGGACCCGGAGACGGAACTCATCGACTTTGAGGAGGTCCGCCGACTCGCTGTTGAGCACCAGCCGAAAATGATTATCGGTGGGTATTCGTCGTACTCGCGCCTTCTCGACTGGTCGAAGTTTCGCGACATAGCTGACGAAGTCGGTGCGATTCTTGTCATCGATGCGGCCCATGTCATAGGTCTCATTGCCGGGGGTGCACATCCCAACCCGGTGCCCCATGCGGACATCGTGACCGCTACCACCCACAAGGCATTACGCGGGCCGCGCGGTGGGTTGATTCTCTGCAAAGAGAAGTATGCGAAAGCCATCGATAAGGCGGTGTTCCCTTACGTGCAGGGTGGAGCCAATAATTCGATGATCGCGGCAAAAGCGCTGTGCTTTGAGCAGGCTGGGTCAGAGGACTTTGCGACGTACGCCCACCAGATCGTCAAGAACGCAGCGGCACTAGCGAACAACATGGCAGCTCAGGGAGTTCGCATCATCTCGGGCGGTACCGACAATCACATGTTCATGATCGACCTGCGTTCGATCGATGAGAAACTCACTGGCAAGGTCGCGGCGAAGTTGCTCGACGACGTTGGTATCACCCTGAATCGGAATGCTATTCCTTTTGATCCCCGTTCACCGTTCATCACGTCGGGGTTGCGGATTGGGTTGCCGTCTGCAACGACCGCCGGTATGGATGAAACCAGCATGGAAACGCTTGGCGATTTGATGATCGGTGTGTTGCGAGGCCGTGATGATGAGGCCGCTGTTGCCGGTTTTGCTTCACGGATCGCCGAGCTCGCTGCCCGATTCCCGAGTTACCCAGAGGGGTTCTCGGGGCATGCCTGAGATCGCGGCATTTGGCGAGTTCCAAATGGTATTGCTAACGTGACAATCGTACTTTGTGAATTGATTCACAAAGTAGAGGAGCCGTATGAGCGGTGATGATCAGAAGCCCGAGCGATCGGGTGCGGAGACACGAGGACACGACGACGTGGTCGCGGCCAGAAATACCATTGCAAGCGAATTCACCACGAGTGGTGACTTTCTTTCGTCGATCGTTGCGGGAATGCTGCTTGGTCTAGGTGCGGACTACCTTTTCAATA
>UOEK01000355.1_pt1 | contig 10432 bp, 11 predicted proteins | sample 1989451 | NCBI WGS metagenome assembly UOEK01 (sample SAMEA4712198, study PRJEB27164) | hydrothermal vent metagenome | biome: marine basaltic hydrothermal vent biome; feature: marine hydrothermal vent; material: mineral | place: Pacific Ocean | collected 2011-06-14/2011-07-23 | depth 1691 m
CGGGCGACACCCGGCAATCTCTCACGCTCTTGTGTCTGGATCACTAGGAAAGGCAAGCAATGGAAGCAATTAGTGCACCACTGGCCGTCATCGGTTATGGTCTCGCAGCGATCGGGCCAGGTATTGGTATCGGTCTCGTAGCCGGAAACGCCGTGCAGGCGATGGCACGTCAACCCGAGATGGCAGGGCAGGTCCGCACGACCATGTTCCTCGGCATCGCGTTTACAGAAGCCCTCGCCCTTATCGGGTTCGTTCTCTTCTTCTTGGCATAGGAGATACTCGATGTTGAAGGTATACGCAGCGCAGCTCCTGCTCGCGACCGAAGCAGGGGAGGGCGCCGAGGCGTCCGGCACCGATCTTCTCTTGCCGGCACAAAGCGAGCTCATTGCAGGAATCATCGCCTTTACCATCGTCTTCCTCGTTGTATGGAAGTTCGCCGTTCCGGCGCTGAATGAGACGCTTGTAAAGCGTCAAGCAGCGATCAAGGGCGAGCAGGAGGCAGCAGCCGCAGAGCGTGCTGAAGCGACCTCCCTCCGTGAGCAGTATCAGAAAGATATTGCCAACGCTGAAGCGAAGGCGAACGAGATCGTCGAGGAGGGCCGCAAGGACGGTATGACAGCCAAGGCTGACATCATCGCCAAGGCGGAGGCCGAGGCCGCAGCAATCAAGGAACGGGCACAGGCTGAGGCAGCCGGCGAACGCGAACGAGCCGAGGGCGCCATGCGTCGCGAGGTGGCATCGTTGTCGCTCGATATCGCGGAGAAGGTCGTCGGTTCGGGACTCGATCGGAGTGCTTCTCAGGCACTCGTCGACGAGTTCATTGCCGGTCTCGACGGAGCGCAGGCTTAAGAGATGAACGAGGCGACACACCCCCAACGCATCGACGGTTACGCCGCCGCAGTGCTTGACGTTGCAAAGGCTGAAGGCGATGCGTCGCGTATCACCGATGAGCTGTTTCGCGTCGCACGCGGAATTGATGCCAGCGAGGAGCTCAGGGAAACGCTTGCTGACCCTGCCATTCCCGTTGACCGCAAGATTGGCATCGTGAATGACCTCCTTGATGGCAGGGCATCGAAGGCTACGGTCGCTCTCGTCAACATGGTTGTTGCCGCCGGGCGTACTCGTGACCTTGTTGAGGTAGCGAACCGCGTTGCATCGCTCGCGGCCGAACAGGAGTCCGCAACTTTGGCTGAGATTCGCACCGCCTTTGAGCTAGACGACGAAACCGTGGCCCGCTTGACCGCTAGTTTGGAGAAGCGCACGGGTAAGCGCATCCAGCCCAAGGTCGTCGTTGATCCCTCCGTAATGGGAGGGGTTGTCGTCAAGGTAGGCGAGACAATATTCGACGGGTCGGCCAGGAGCCGACTCGATAATCTTCGAGAGGCATGGGGATAGCGCATGGCTGAACTAACGCTCGATCCCGGGGAAATCACCGCTGCATTGCGCCGCAATCTGGAGGGCTGGGAACCTTCGATTGAGGCTCAAACGGTGGGATACGTCATCTCAGTTGGTGACGGTGTTGCCCGCGTTGCGGGACTCCCCAACGCAATGACGTCCGAACTCCTTGAGTTCCCCGGTGGTCTGATCGGGGTTGCACTCAACCTTGATGAAGACTCTATTGGTTGCGTCATCATGGGTGATTCGTCCCTCATCGAGGAGGGCAATGAGGTCCGCTCGACCGGCAAGGTCCTCTCGATTCCTGTGGGCGACGCCCTGCTTGGTCGAGTGGTTGACCCGCTGGGGAATCCGATCGACGGCAAGGGCCCGATCGAAGCTACCGAGTCGCGTCTCCTCGAGACACAGGCACCGTCTGTTGTCGAGCGCCAACCGGTGCATCAACCGCTCCAGACCGGTCTCAAGGCCATCGATTCGATGACGCCGATTGGCCGTGGCCAGCGTCAGCTGATCATCGGTGACCGTCAGACAGGCAAGACTGCCGTTGCTATCGACACGATCATCAATCAGGCTGGCCAAGGTGTGAAATGTATCTATGTCGCTATTGGCCAGAAGGCGTCTACGGTCGTTGAGGTCGTCGCAAAGCTTGAGTCTGTTGGCGCCATGGACTACACCGTGGTGGTCAACGCATCCGCTGCTGCTGCTGCGGCACTTCAGATGTACGCACCGTACGCCGGGTCGGCGATCGGTCAGCACTGGATGTACAAGGGCGAGCACGCACTGATCGTGTTTGATGACCTTTCGAAGCAGGCTGTGGCGTATCGCGAGATTTCGCTGTTGCTGCGCCGCCCACCCGGTCGTGAGGCCTATCCGGGCGATGTGTTCTATCTCCACAGCCGTCTTTTGGAGCGTGCTGCAAAGATGAGCGATGAACTCGGTGCAGGTTCGATGACGGCGTTGCCTATCATCGAAACGAAAGCCGGTGACGTCTCGGCCTACATCCCTACCAACGTCATTTCCATCACCGATGGGCAGATTTTCCTTGAGACGGACCTGTTCTTCTCCGGGATTCGTCCTGCGATCAACGCCGGCATCTCGGTTTCCCGAGTTGGTGGTGCTGCGCAGGTGAAGGCGATGAAGAAGGTCGCTGGTCCGCTCCGTCTCAACCTGGCACAGTTCCGTGAACTCGAGGCATTTGCCCAGTTCGGATCAGAACTGGACGCGGTTTCACTTGCCCAGCTCTCGCGTGGTCAGCGTGTCGTGGAGATTCTCAAGCAGGGTCAGTACGAACCGGTACCGGTGGAAGAGCAGGTAGCGGTCATCTATGCGGTTACCGAGGGTCACTTCGACGGTGTTGCCGTTGAAGATATCTCCGACGCCGAGTCCGGCCTGCTCGACTTCCTCCGGGCCCGTCACAGCGGGTTGCTCGCAGGAATTGCCGACACCGGCGATCTTCCTGCTGAGGAGCTCGCCGCGGCGATTGATGCGTATGTCGCGACTCGCGGCGGATCAGAAACCGACGGCGGGGAGTAGGTAGGTGGCTTCTGCCGAACTTCGGCTGATCCGACGACGCATCAGGAGCGTCCAGTCGACCATGAAGATCACACGAGCAATGGAACTCATTGCTACGTCGCGGATCGCAAAGGCCCGTGTCCGGGTGCAGCAAGCACAGCCGTATACCGAGAAGATGACGGATGTGATCCGCAACATTGGTGCGGCGACCGGAAGTCTGAGTCACCCACTTCTCGACGTTCGCGAGGTCGAGACTGCTGGTGTAGTGGTCGTTAGCTCCGATCGTGGTCTTGCCGGCGGGTACAACTCCAACGTGCTGCGTCTTGCCGAACGTGCAATCGCCGCCCATAGGGCCGCAGGCCGTGAGGTACGTCTCTACAACGTTGGCGACAAGGCGATCGGGTATTTCGGCTATCGGAAGTTTGCAAGTGCGAGCGAATGGACCGGCGTGACCGACACGCCGGCGTACGGCGACGCACGTACCATCACCAATCGGCTGCTCGAAGACTACGAATCTGGGACACTCGACTCGGTAGAGGTGTACACGACCCGTTACGTCTCCGCTCTCGTCCAGGACGCCGTTCTGTGGCCAGTGCTGCCCGTGCAGCCTCCGGAGATTGACGAAGAAGCTGGTGAGGGCGGGACATCGTATGAGTACGAGCCGAACGCCGAGACAATCCTCGGTCGGTTACTGCCGCGATATGTGGAGGGGACGATCTTTGGCATCCTGCTTGAGGCGTCGGCGTCGGAACATGCTGCACGACGCCGGGCGATGAAGGCTGCCACCGAGAACGCAGAAGAGCTTGTCCGCTTGCTCAGCCGTGAGGCGAATCAGGCACGACAGGCAGAGATTACAACCGAGATCAGCGAGATCGTCGGTGGAGCAGAAGCCATGGCTGGGGGCTGACCGGGGTGTACAACGTTATGAAGAATCAACAAGTTTTGAAAACAAATCAGAAGGCCAATCTCGACAGGAGTGCGCAGTGAGCAACCTTCCTTCGGGGCGTATCGTCAAAGTAGCGGGTCCGGTGTTTGACGCCGCGTTCGCGCCGGACGCCCTCCCAGAGATCCTCCACGCCGTCGAGGTAGATGTCGCCATCGGTGGCGAGACCTTGACCGTGAAGGGTGAGGTCGCCCAGCACCTGGGTGACAACAAGATCCGTGCCATTGCGATGGCGCCAACCGACGGCATCGTTCGTGGCGCCGAGGTCCGCAACACCGGTCAGCCGATTACGGTGCCAGTCGGGGATCAGACGCTCGGCCACATCTTCAACGTGTGGGGCGATGCGTTGGATGCACCCGATCTGAAGTTTGAGGGTGAGCGCTGGCCGATTCACCGTCCTGCGCCACCGTATGACGAGGTCGCTCCGACGAGTGAGATGTTTGAGACCGGCATCAAGGTTATTGATCTGCTGTGTCCGTATCTCCAGGGTGGCAAGATCGGTCTGTTCGGTGGTGCCGGTGTCGGCAAGACGGTTCTTATCCAGGAGATGATCAACCGTGTTGCGACCCAGCATGGCGGTGTCTCCGTATTCGCCGGTGTTGGCGAGCGTACCCGTGAGGGCAACGACCTCTACGGCGAGATGACCGAGTCCGGCGTTATTGAGAAGGCTGCTCTCGTTTTCGGCCAGATGGATGAACCGCCGGGAGTGCGTCTTCGTGTCGCGCTGTCAGCGTTGACGATGGCGGAGTACTTCCGCGACGTTCAGCGCCAGGATGTGCTGTTGTTCATCGACAACATTTTCCGGTTCACCCAGGCTGGTTCCGAGGTGTCAACGTTGCTTGGACGTATGCCATCGGCCGTGGGGTATCAGCCAACACTCGCAGGTGAGATGGGTGCGCTCCAGGAGCGGATCACGTCACTCAAGGGTCGTTCGATTACGTCGCTCCAGGCAATCTACGTGCCCGCAGATGACATCACCGACCCGGCTCCGCACACGGCCTTCGCCCACCTCGATGCAACCACTGTGTTGAGCCGTCCGCTGACTGCGCTGGGTATCTACCCGGCTGTCGATCCGCTCGACTCGACGAGTCGTGCTCTTGATCCGAAAATCGTTGGTGATGCTCACTACAAGTGTGCAACCGACGTGCAGCATGTGTTGCAGCGCTACAAGGACCTTCAGGACATCATCGCCATTCTTGGTATCGATGAGCTGTCGGAGGAGGACCGCTTGGTCGTCGGTCGTGCCCGCCGTATCCAGAACTTCCTTTCCCAGCCGATGTTCGTAGCCGAACAGTTCACCGGTCAGGAAGGTGTGTACACGCCGATGCAGGAGACAATTGACTCGTTCAATGCGATTCTGTCGGGTGATCTTGATCATCTGCCGGAGCAGGCCTTCTACATGATCGGTGGCGCCGAGCAGGCCCTTGCGAAAGCCAAGGAGCTTGAGGTCGCCTAATGGCAGGTCATCCGCTTTTCACTGTCGATATTGTGACTCCGGAGTCAATCATTTGGAGTGGCCAGGCAGAGTTTGTGTCGGCCATGACGACCGAGGGCGAGATCGGTGTCTATGCAGCGCATGAGCCGACGATGGCGGCGCTGTCCACGGGTGCGGTCGAAATCCATACAGAGGATGGAACACTCACCGTCGGTATCCACGGCGGGTTTCTGCAAATATTCCAGGACACGGTGACGTTGCTTACCGATCGTGCCGAGATGACCGACGGGGGGAGAGTAGAAGCTCTTCGTCTCGCCGAAGGTATGCGTGACGATTCGGCCGATGGTGGTGGCGAGGCAAGCGGCTAGCGTCGGTCTCAGAGTTTGTGATTAAGTGATTGAGGCCCGTCGTTATGGACGGGCCTCAATTGTTATCGTTGCCGTTGCACCGCTTGACAGCGGGGGCTGCAACCAGAACCCGTGGTTCACGACCTCGGTGTCAGGGGTCGTTGAAACGATCGTCCAGCCTCGTGGTGCGCTTGATGGCACCAACGTTTCGCCGGTCGCGGTCGGCGAAACGTTTACTGCCGTGAGTGTGAACGTCTGTGTGGTTGACGTCCGGTCCAGGGTTGTTGCAGAGATCAGCACGACCGGCTCCGATGGCGGAGCATCCGGTGCGGTAACGGCGGTTGCGGAGTTCGCGGCAGCTCCGGCCGTCCCAGCCGTGATGGCGACCAGAAGTACGGCGGCCGCGGCGTGTGTCAAACGATAGTGTCTAAAACGAGGCATGTATTGATCGTAGGTGACTCAGTTTGAGTCAGCAATGATGAAATCGTCCGGGTCTAAGTGACTAGTCAGCGGATCCGGCGTCGGCCGCCAGCCGCAGCGCAAAGTTCTCAACTTGGCCGGCCAGACCGTTTTGCAGTGCCTGGGCGATGACCGGGAAGAACATGCTGGCCAGGAGACCAACCGAGCGCGCCTCTACCGTCACCTCAAGTGCTGTGCCTGCCGTGTCGTCGGTTGTCGAGATCGCGATCGTGCCAGTGATCTCGGTATTGACGAGATCGAATGACAGTCGGCTCGGGTTCTCCCATATCGTGAACCCGGCGGTACCGCGGTACGTGATGCCAGCAGCCCTCGTTGTCCACGCGAATCCGGCGAGACGACCGTCCACAAACTCGGGATCAAACACCTCTTCAGCGAGCCCGATACCGGCCCAGGTCCCAACATCGTTGAAGCGGTCCCACACCTGGCTGAGGGATGCGGAGGTGACGGCGGCGGCTGAGACTGAGGTGCTGGGCATGGGGGGCAGGTTACCTGATCGGACACCGGCGGTGGGAAACCGGAGGTTGTTGGTGTCATGGCGCTAACCTTGTTTTCCTATGAAGCGTCGGTTTCTAATGGGAGTCTTCGGGAGCGACCTGCTCGCACTACTTGGCGCCATCACAATTTCCTCATGGATTGTGTTTGGTACGCCGGTTATCTGGAATGCCAGGGAGCTGAGCAACCGCAATGCCTGGACTTATGTGAGTCTGCTGTTCTTGGGTTCGATCATCGGTTCGTACTCGAGCATGCGGACCTGGACCACGCGGGCACCCCGGCCCACGTATGGGCGTGCTGTCGCGATCGTGTCGATGACTGGCGCGGTGACCGCGGTGGGGTTGTCCCTGTTCCGACCCTATTTCTCACGATCGCACTTCGTCACGACGATGGCGACGTTCCTCGTGTTCGCAGTGGCACACAGAGTGGTTCGCCGCCGCAGACCGTGGGTGGAGCGGTTCGTGGTCGTAACCCAAGAGAAGAAGCTCGCCATGGAGATCGACGGGACCGATCACGCGGTGGTCGAGACGGTGCTGTCGCCACAGGAGCATCCGCCGAGCGTTCCCCTCGACCCGGGCACGACGCTCGTTGTCGACCTGCGGGCGGTGCTGTCCGATGACATGGCCCAGTATGTGTCCTCATTATCGATGGCGGGGTATCCGGTTCGGGGGCTTCTCAACGTCTATGAGGAACACATGGAACGTCTTCCTATGGTGCACCTTGCGGAAGGGTGGGAGTTGACCGCCCCGGTGGCACGCAACGTCTACGCACCCGTGAAGAGAGTGGCTGACTTTGTGCTGACCCTCGTGACCGCCCCGTTGTGGCTCCTGCTCATGCTGTTGGTCGCGATGGTGGTTCGGATAGATTCTCCCGGTCCAGTGGTGTTTCGCCAGCAGCGGGTGGGCAAGGATGGGAAGCGGTTCACGCTGTATAAGTTTCGTACGATGCGTACGGATGCGGAAAAGGATGGACCCCGCTTTGCGGAGGTCAACGACCCGCGCATCACCCGATCCGGTCGTTTCCTCCGAAAGTCGAGGCTTGACGAGCTCCCGCAGCTCATCAATGTGCTTCGCGGCGAGCTGAGCCTCGTCGGCCCGAGACCGGAGCGCCCAGTTTTTGTGCGTGACTTCTCTCGCAAGATTCCGTTCTACAACGCCAGGTCGCTGGTTCGCCCGGGTGTGACCGGATGGGCGCAGGTGAACTACGGGTACGCCGACGACGTCGCGGACACTATCGACAAGCTGACGTTCGACCTGTACTACGTCAAACACATGTCGGCCTGGCTGGACATTCAGATCCTTGGCCAGAGTATTTGGACGGTGCTCACGGGGAGTGGCGCCCGTTGACGGCGGGTCGTTAGTTCGTTGTACCGAACCAAAGACGCCATCGGATGGTGAGCAGTTCGCCTAGCGTCGCGAAGTAGGAGCCGCCGGTCACTCGGCTGTCCTCGCGATGCTCCCAGACAACCGGAATTTCAACGATGGTGTAGCCGCGTCGTTTTGCAAGGGCGAGGGTTTCAACATCAAACAGCCAGCCGTTGACCGTGGCGTCGGCGAAGGCTGCCTCGGCTGCCTGTGCGGAGAAGAGTTTGAAACCACGCTGGGTGTCCTTGATCCCGGGGAGGACGAGAGCCTGGATGACGAGATTTGCAACGCGACCCGCAAGTCCGCGCGGAAACGGCTGTGGGTGGGTGATCACCGCTCCCTTCACTGCGACCGAAGCGATGGCGATCGTGCGACCGGTTGGGTCGGCCTGTACGGCCTCCAGGCAGGGTCCCAGGGAGTCGAGCGACGTTGACCCGTCGGCGTCCATGAACAACCGGAGCGGGCGTGACGCGGCGAGCATGCCGACCCTCACCGCATGTCCCTTGCCGCGGTTCGGTGAGGTCGGTATCACCTTCCCAGACGGGAAGCCGCGGAGTGCTCGGGTTGCGACTCCGACCGTATCGTCCGTCGATCCATCATCCACGACGATTATTTCGGCATCGATACTTGCGTCAGCAAGGTACTCGATCAACTCTTCAATGGTTGGGGTGATACGGCTGGCTTCGTTGTAGGCGGGTATGACGACGGAAATCACTGTTTGTCCTCGATTTGGTAGACCACCGCGTCCCCGATGCGGTCGGTCAAGGATTCAATCGGCTCGACGGTCACCACCCTAAAGCGCTCCAGCAGTGCAGCGAGGTCTTTCTCGCCGGGTTGGCGCTTGCCATTCTCAAAGGTCGCCAGGTACGTCGGCTCCCCGGGTTGGGGTCGGAACGACGAGAGGGTGGCTGTGGCGAAACTCACCGCAGCACACCCGCTCATCCAGGTGAGCTGGGGGCTGTAGGAGGTCACAACGGTGCATGGCCTGTCGCCGGCGATTGTATCGCCGACGGCCTCAAGGACCGCGCGGTGGTCGGCCATCAGGTCCGAACGCAGGCGGGCTTCGAAAACACCCGACCCAAGGCTGAAGGCAAGTGTGAGGGTGAGACCCCATGTTGCGACTCGCCGTGTTGTATCGGGCCACTGGCGTGCGATCGTGAGAACCGCCGACCACCCGACGAGACCGAGCAGCAGGACGTTGAAGAACACGTATCGTTGTTCGCCGTGAATTGTGAGGCCGACGGCGGTGGCGCTGAGCAAGGCGATCAGTGTGATGTACCGATCGAAACGATCGGTGGGCGTTCGAGTGTGCCAACGTCTCACCACCGAAATGACGCCAATCAACATGACCACCGCGAGCATTGTGCCAGCGAGTTTGGCCGGGAACCAGTATGCGTATCTCACCAGTCCATCACCAAGGTACGCACGACCGGCGATCTCACTGCTCTTGGCGAGGATACCGAGAATCGACCCGGTGGTCTTCTGGGCGTAGACGAGGTGCGGGGCGATCCCCACAAACAAGAGCGCTGTCGCGACGCTGATCGCTCGAACGTGTTGTTTCAACCTGCGGCGGAACGTCGCGGCTGAGACAATTGCGATGACGATGAAGATGAGTGCCGAGCCGTACCGCAGGTAGAAGGCCACGGTGGTTAGTGCGGAGGCAACCCAGAGTGGCAGTGCCCGGTAGCGCCCCTCGAAGTGGCTCCACACCACGATGATCACGCCGATCATAAGACCGGACGTGACGAGGTCATTGAGGAACTCGGGTGCCCGCCGGAGGTAGGGTTGGCTGGCTGCAAACGAAACCACGGTCAGCATTCCGGCTGTGCTTCGGCCGCCGATGAGGCTCAACCTCCAGAGTGCGAACAACGACAGTAGAGCGGTGATGGCCGCTCCGAGCCGCAATGCGGTTGTCGAGTCGCTGATCCACAGAATCACCGCCGCAACGGCTGGCATACCCACCGGTCGATGAAGACCGAATCCGGTGGCGGGGGTGCCTTCGAGCCATGCTCGGGCCTTGAGGGCGTACACCGACTCGTCGTGACCCAGCGGAGCGCCAGAGACAAGAACGAAGGTCCCAACTGCGGCCGCAATGAACCCGATGTACGCCGCGGTGCGAAGCTGCGCGTTGGTCGGACACCACGGCGGGTCCTTCGAGATCCTCTCGAATAGGCGGGTGCCTCGGGTGATGCTCGACGCGCCCCGAGTCGAGCCGACGACCCACGCAGCAATGCCCACCATGGCGGCTGATGTCCCCAGGGAGTACACGGTCGGTGACCCGCCCCGGGCAACGATGACTGCGAGCTGTGCGGCGGCGCCAATCACGAGTCCGACACCGATCCAGCCTGTGTTGATGGTTCGAGTGCGCAGGCCGTGGAGGGCGACGATCACCCCGACCAGACCCCAGATAGCGTAGAACGCGACCCGCTCCTGGCCTACCACCGCGGTACGAGCGAAACGCACG
>UOEK01000464.1_pt1 | contig 10149 bp, 8 predicted proteins | sample 1989451 | NCBI WGS metagenome assembly UOEK01 (sample SAMEA4712198, study PRJEB27164) | hydrothermal vent metagenome | biome: marine basaltic hydrothermal vent biome; feature: marine hydrothermal vent; material: mineral | place: Pacific Ocean | collected 2011-06-14/2011-07-23 | depth 1691 m
CCATCGTCGACGGCGGTGCTCCAACCGGTGAAGCCCGCACGATCAATGGAAACTCCGTATCGGAAGGCGCGGGAGACCACCCTCTCAGCGGCTACTCGATCATCGCCGCCGACTCACTCGGGCAAGCCGTGAAGCTCGCTCAGGGCTGCCCGGTACTCGCCGATGGCGGTACCGTCAACGTCTATGAGGCCGTTGCCGTCGAGATGTAGGTCGTACACCACGACGAAGGCGGTTCCGGACGCGGTACGACTCCGGAACCGCTTTGTTTTCGAAACTGCGAACCTCGTGGCCGAGGCCCACTATGACCGAGACGCCTCCGACTACTTGCAGTCGCCGGGAGGGTTTGCCTTCTCCCAGGCAGCGAGCACTCGAGCGGACTGCACGATCTTGCCACGACCGCGAGCCGCCAGTCTGCTGATCGCGCTCGTGGTCTTGTACCTCTCGCGGTCTCCCTTGCGGGTATAGGGCCCCCTGTCTTTGACGGAATCCTTCTTGAGGTTTCCAACGTTGTAGACATTTACCCGGGTGACACATTCCCACATCTCTCCGCGGCACTCCCAGATCTGCGTCGGTTGGATAGAAACCTCTTGATAGAAGTACGCCGGGCGCATGTATACCGTGACGCTGTCGTCCATCCAGTCCGTGATCTTGCCGGCGATAAGTGACCCAAGGTTCGCCGCAGCGGCGAGACCAACGGCAATAGCTTCCGGCAGACTCGTCGGCACGCTCGGGATCACCTCCGCCGCCCCAAGACCGGTGACGGTTCCTGTCACACCGTCAAGCGACCCCTTCACTATCTTCCCTGTCTGGAAGGACGAGGCGGCCGAAGCGACACTCTTGCCAGAACCCGCACCACCCAGAATGTTGCCGATCGTACCGAGTGTCATCCCGGCACTCTTCAACCCGGCCGTCATCGCCTTGCCGTGTTCGTGTGACCCGTGTTTGGATGCGGCACCGACCGTCACGATGACATCAAAGTCCGTATACAACTTGAATCTCACCGCTGGCCCGATCGGGACCGTTACCGGAGCCGGCTGCCCCTTGGCATCGCATCGTGTGTTCTTGCGCGGCTCGCTCGACATCGGCGGGGTGTAAACAGAAGGCGGAGACGGCGGCGCCGTTGGTGGCGTGCCCGTCCCACCGTCATCTGGTGACTCCGGTTTCTCCGGCGGAGCGGGTGGCGGAGCGGTGGCGGCCTGGATGCACGCCTCGTACGCCGCGCGGGCGGCTTCCTCGGCCTCAAGCGCGGCGTTGTACGTTTCAAGACGGCGCTCAACGTCCTCGTTGGCACGTTCGACTTCCCGCTGCGCATCGGCAATCGGCTCGGCGAGTTGATCAATCAACTCCTGGAGGCCGTCGTACTGGATGAGCTGCCCATCGAGGTTGACCATATCCAGCCCGCCAATGCCGCCACGCGGACCGCTCTGGGCCTGAATGTATTCATCCCGGGTCGCCTCCAACTCCATGAGGAATAACTGCCGGGCCTGAAAGTTTTCGTACGCGGACCCGAGGAACTCTTCGGCAGTCTCACGCTGTCTGGTGAGGTCCTTCCACTTTGCCAGCAGTGGATCGCAATCCTTCGTCGGGGACTCCTCGTCGTCCTTTTTGGTGAAGATAAGCAACGCTCCGCCTATGCCTGCGAACCCGATCCCGATCGGTATCCAGGGGAACGATCCCCCAGTGTCATCGTCCACCGTGGCGGGATCGTCACCGGGAGAAGTGATGGTTGTCGCCGGTGGTACTGCCGTAGTGGTAGTGGTCGAAGTGCTTGTCGTCGTTGTCGCGGCCTCAGGAATCGAAAGCGGGATCGTGGGCGGAAACACGACAAGATCATCAACGGTTCGCGGCACCGGTGGATAGGCGTTGATAACGGATAGACAGTCCTCACACGCGCCATATGAGCCGTCGTGGATATGGGACCCAAACGCCCAGCGCATCTCACCGGGTCCACCATTGGCGATGAGCGTGTCAAGATCCACGCCCGCGATCATCCAATCGGGACCGGCAGCGAAGAACCCGGAAAAGGGAACAGACGCAAACCCATCATTGGCGTTGACCAGGTCGACAACCGGCTCCTCCCCCGGCATGAGTTGGGTGCTCAAAATCAAAGACCCACCCTGCCAGGTGTCGCCAGGGAACGCGTCGATAGCCTCCCACCCCGGGGAACCCTCGAAACCGATAACAAAGTCAACCTGGGCCTGCAGACCGGGGCCGATCACGAATTCATCCAGCGGCCCGCCGGGGCCGGGTTCACGGCCTGCAAAGAACAGGACCATCGGTGTGTCCGGGAAGGTCCCCTCACCACCGGAAGCGATCACACTCGACGCGTCTCGAATCACGTCGATCGTGTCGCCAAAGCCGACGTCGCCCGGGTTGAACACTCCGGCACCGACAAAATCGGGTTGCGCAAAGGGTGCGACGTCGCTCCCGAGTGTGGGGACGCCGCGAATATCGTCGGCGTAGCGGTACGCGGTCCCCTCAGGCAATTGCTGCAGGAGGTCGGCAACGCTGGTCGGTGACGTCAAGGCCAAGTCGGACCGATCGATGATGGAAACCGGGACCGGCCCCTCAAAGCCGGACTGAGCCGCCGCAATCGGCGAAACCCCGACAATAAGTGCTGCTATCGCTGCCGTCATCCGTCTCACAGCGCTCTACCTTCCCTCAGTGAGGGTCAATCTAGCTAGCAAATCCCAGCGGAGTTGACGGTTTCCGCGTCAACGGCCCTACTCGTCGATCTCTTCCTGCAACCGGACCGGAGATCCCTGATCCGGGTATTTGCCATCGACTCCGGCATAGAACTCGCGAAACTTGTCCATATCTGCGGAAATGTCGCCGGTGAGGTAAATCTCCGGACCGACGGTGGCGACCTTATTGGCATAGTCGACCGATGTTGGCACCACCGGAATCCCCGCCGCAAATGCTATGTGATAGAACCCGCTGCGCCAGTACTCGGTCGCCTTGCGGGTCCCCTTTGGCGCAACAACCAAGGTGATGTCGTCCTTCTTTTCGATCGCGGCGACCATCTGTTCGACCATTCCCTGGCCACTGTCTCGCTGAACGGGGAGGATGTATTTCCCCATGATCCAGCCGAAGGGCGGCTTGACGAGCGTGTGTTTTCCAATGGCCATTGCCGGCATGCGGAATACCTTGATCACGGCAAGGAACAGGAGAAAATCCCAGTTCGACGTGTGCGGGGCACCGAGGGCAACATACTTCCGTGCCGTCGGACGATCACCAACGAACGACCACCCGCGAGCCTTCATGAACCACAAACACAGCGTCTTCACCGCATCATGCTCGCCGACATCCTTGGACACTGTCAAGCCTGCCAGCAGTGTTCATCCAATCCTTGGACATCTACAGCAGTTCAGTGTCGGTCAGGATCTCGACAGTCGCAGGGCCATCGAAGGTCATGGCACGCTCCATGGCGCCATCAAGGTCATCTGCATTCTCGACCCTCAAACCCAGCCCGCCACACGACGTGACGTAATCAGCGATGTTCGGATTCGTGAGCGACGTTTGCCACACCGGCCAGGCGCCAGCCCTCTGTTCTTTCGTGATCTTGCCGAGTTCGCCGTTGTTCAGCAGCACATGGGTGATATTCATGTTGTACCTAACTGCGGTATTGACCTCCCAGGCGTATTGACCGAACCCACCGTCCCCGGTGATGGCAAAGACGGGGCGATTCGCAAACTGCGCCCAGTGGTCGTCGTCGGAGAAGAGGTGTGCACGAGTCGCCGCCCACGCCCCCATCGCGGCCGGATACCCAAAGCCGATCGAACCGAGATAACCGCTCATCAAGACCGCTTGATCACCCGAGCTCTCGAAGTAGCGGCCGAAGCTGTACGTGTTGTTGCCGACATCGACCGCAAATATTGCATCCCGCGGGGCGAGGCGAGTCAGCACGTCGAATATCCGGGCGGAGTTCATTCCGGCACCAAGGTCGTCGGTCATCCTGCTGACCTTCTCGGCTCGCCAGATCTCCCACCGGGCGGCAACCTCGGAGGTGTGATCGACGGATTGGTGACGTCCCTGGATGCGATCGAGTAGGAGACGTGCGGTCGTACCGACCTCACCCCAGACCGGCACATCGATGCAGTGGGTCTTGCCGAGGTGCATGCGATCGAAATCGACTTGAATTGTTGGCCGCTTGGGTGTGATTCCGGTGTGGTTGCTAAAACTCGCACCAAACACGAGCAGGGTGTCGCATTCATTCATGAACCAACTTGCGATCGGCGTCCCGGACCGGCCGAGCACACCCGCGCCGAGAACATGACCCGACGTCGCTGAGCCTGCTGCACCGGGACCGTTGCAGCCCATGTCACCGATGAGACCCTTCGCCTTGAAGGTTGTGACGACCGGGCAACGAAGTTCCTCCGCGAGGGCGAGCACCGCATCCATGGCAAACCGTGCACCGTGTCCGACAACGATGAGTGGCCGTTTCGACTGTGCGAGCAGGCTCGTTGCCTGGTCAAGTACTCCTGTCGGAGGAATGATCGCATTGTCAGCAATGCGGCCCTCGGGGCCACCGGCTTTTGCGCTCTCGTCAGCGGGAAGTGTTTGGACGTCATCGGGAAAGATGAGGTGTGCGACATCACGATTCAGTATCGAACTCTTGAGCGCCAGATTCATCAGTTCGGCGTGGTTTGACCCCGGAAGCGCTAGGTGACTAAACCCGGCTACGGCGCTAAACGCCTCCTTGAGCGGAAGTTCCTGAAATGCCCCCGGGCCGAACACCTGCTGGCGGACCTGGCCGGTCAAGGCCAGAAGCGGCGCGCGATCTACCTTGGCATCCCAGCACCCCGTCAACAGATTCGTCGCACCCGGTCCGGCAATGGCGAGACAAGCCGCAGGACGGTCCGTGAGTTTCCCAAAGGCGCTCGCGGCGAATGCGGCCGCACCCTCGTGACGAATCCCGATGTACTCGATCTTCCCGGCTTCCTCCTGGATGCGCACCGCATCGGCGAGACCGAGGTTGCTGTGCCCCACCATCCCGAACACGTGGGTGACCCCCCAGTTGACCATCGTCTCGGCCATCACGTCCGTCACCGTCCGCACCCGCATCGGTTCGCTCGCCAGACCAACAAAGATCTCACCGTCACGGATCTCGACCGGGAACGCAGCGATCCCATCGTCGAAGCCACCCGGGGTGTTGCCGGTTACCGGGTCGAAGTCCCAGCCATGCCACGGGCAGCGAAGATAACATTCACCCCCATCGGTACATTCGATAGAACCCTTGCCAAGGGGTCCCCCTTGATGCGGACACCGGTTGTCGAGCGCATGAAACGACCCGTCAACATGAGTAAGTGCGAACTGATGTGTCGTCGAACCAACGGTCACACTCACCGTCTTGACCCGCCCCTCGGGAAGATCACCAACGCTTGCGACCCTATGCCACCTCGTCGCCCCGTCACGATCGTTCACGTCGACTCTCCCTGCATTCTCCGGCGCAGCAACAATCTAACCATCTGCCCGCGACACGGTCCACAGGCAGTAGCAATTGAACCCCCTGGCCGAGTGCGGCGGACCGCACCGACAGGCTTGCGCGCTGTTGTCAGCAACGGCACGGATCACGGATCCAACGTATCTGCCACCGGCTACCACCAGCACCCCATAGACCCGATCGGCCGATTCGAAGAACATACCCGTCACCTGCACGGCCTGTTGGCACTGATCTGCATCACCAGTCACCGGGGACTCTGTGGGCACGTAGACTGACCCGATGCCTTCCGCACCCACGTCCTCTCTCAGCGCGCGCAACACCATGGGAAGACGCGAGTTCACGGTCCTCATGTCGATGACAATGGCGCTCACCGCCTTGTCTATCGACATCATGCTCCCGGCGTTCCCTCTCATACGGCAGAGTTTCGGACTCGACCCCACTTCCACGGATGTGGCCGGCATCATCACGGTGTTCTTCGTCGGTCTTGCAGTTGCCCAGCTCGTTTACGGGCCGCTCGCCGATCGATTCGGGCGCAAGCCCGTGCTCTACGGTGGTTACGTCGTATTCCTTGTCGGTGCAATCCTCTCGATCCTCGCCCCAACACTTCCGCTGCTGCTGATGGCACGCTTCGTCTGGGGTGTCGGTGCCGCCGGAGCCCGGGTAGTTGCCCTATCGATCGTACGCGACCAGTACGAGGGCGAGGCCATGGCGAAAACCATGTCGCTCATCATGGCGATCTTCATCATGGTTCCCGTGGTCGCCCCCGCGGTTGGGGCCGCAATCATTGCGGTGGCTCCCTGGCGAACTCTGTTCGGGTTCGTGGCGGTGTTTGCCGCCAGTGTCGCGCTGTGGGCCCGTCGTCTCCCCGAGTCGCTGCACCCCGAGGATCGTCTGGAGCTGTCATTCAAACGCATCTTCGAAGCGGGAAGGGCCGTCGTCTCCAATCGCACCACTGTTGGGTTCACGATCGCTGCAAGCTGCACAACCGGGGCTCTCCTAGTCTGGCTCTCCCTTTCCGAGCTGGTGGTCGGTGACGTGTACGGTCGCCTGGAGGACTTCCCAATCTTTTTCGGAGGGATGGCGGCGATCACCGGCGGCGTGATGATTCTCAACAGCCGGCTGATCGACCGGGTGGGGCTGCATCGCCTCGTTACATTGGTGACAAGGACGTATGTTGTGGCGGCTGGTGTGTTTGTGCTGATCGTTATGGCATACGACGGTGTTCCACCGTTCTGGCTGCTCTTTGTTCTGCTCTCGGTGGTATTCGGACACTACGGACTGATCATCCCAAACTTCACCTCGATCGCGATGCAGCCGATGGGGCACATTGCGGGAACCGCATCATCGGTCATTGGGGCAACCTCCACGTTCGTGGGGGTCGTGTTGTCGGCCCTGATCACCGCACAATTCGATAACACGGTCATGCCGGTGGCCCTGGCGTTCTTCGGTCTGGGGGGGCTGGCACTTATTGCTTCGTCGTGGGGCGAGCGGCACTGGGAGGGATAGGTCCTTACGCACCTGCGTTCTCGCTCCCGTTGTCTACCTGGTGGTCCCCTCAGGTCACGGAAACGGGTGGTGGTGACGCGTTGAGAAGGGTGCGTCGGTGACGCCAGTCGGGTAGATACTGGTCCATCAGTTCGTAGAACCGGGCATTGTGGCGCCGTTCCACAAGATGGACCATTTCGTGCACAAGCACCGACTCAAGCGACTCGACCGCACGAGTTCCCAATTCAAGGTTCAACCAGATCCGACGGCGTTCGATGTTGCAACTTCCCCAGCGGGTTCTCATCTTGCGAAACCGAAACTCGGCCACATTGACGCCGATGACCGATTCCCAGGAGGTGACAAGATCCGGCAGCACGCGGTGCAACTCCTCACGGAGAAAACCGTCGACTAATGCAATGCGTTGAGCGATGCCGTCACCGGATCGGAGGGCGAGAACAAGGTCACCGCCATCTCGAAAGGCCCCTCGCCTGTTGATCGCCGGAACACTACGGACGGTGTGATCCACACCCCATACCCGGGCGATATCTCCATCGGTATAGGAATGCATCCGAGGCGGTACGGAGTCGGCGATCGATTGTCGCTGACGCCTGATCCAGTCGATCCGGGAGGAAATAAACTCCCGGGCTTCGGTATTGGTGACACGATGCGGCATCGCTAACCGGATTCGTCCGTCGGGTGGCCGGACCGAGAGATTGAGATTCTTTACACCCTTGCGAACGACGTTGACCTCAAAACCCGCGACCTGAATCTTGGAGTGACGTTCTCTTCGGTTTCCCATCCCCGGATTCTGCCACGTCTGCCAGCATCCAGATGCGCCAGGGTCAGCGCAGCAAAGGACTCCCGCCGGATGAGCCGTCCGCCAGAAGCTGTCGGGCCTCCACCATTCCGACCCTGCGCTGTGCGGACAGAAACGCGTAATACACCGCAAACCCGTAGAAGAGGAAATCAAGGGGCTGGCGGGCGGCCAACACTTCGACCCAACCGCCGGGGCCCATCCGATCGAATAGGACGTTCGGGATCTCCGCTATTCCATCAGCGGCGAACGCGGCAACCCCGAGTACGTTGCCAAACGCGACACCGAGGAGAGCGAGGACACCTGCCATGATCCCAAAGGATGTGTCGATCCCCTTGCCAAAGCGCGCCACCGCAAACCCGACTAGCACACCGATGCCCATGGCCATGAGACCGATCAGGAGTTCGGTCACAACAATGAGGATCGCCCACGCGACCGCACCGATAGCGGCAGCGAGCGCTCCTGCTACGAACCCGGCCGTTGTGTTCTCCTGGCTTTGAAGGATCTCGCGAAGTCGCTCCGCCTCACTCTGTGACAGGCGCTCGCTTCCATGCTGTTCGGCGGTCATTGCTCCCCATTTCGTTCATCGTGATGTGGAGCGTACCCCGACACCCGACTTTATCGTGTACCAGTAGCGTCGGCAGCGCTCACCTGTTACTTGACGAGTATGCGATTCGTCGATCGATCGGACACCCTCCAGAAAAAGAAGACAAAAAACGAGATACCCGACCCGGGGCCAGCAAGCCGGTCCCTAGAATCGTTCCATGATCCGGGCTCGCGCAACCACCCTTACCGCAGTGATACTCACAGTAATCGCGGCCGCATGCGCAACGACGACCGATCCTCTCACTCCCGGCACCAGCAGTGAGAGGGGCGATCCCCAACGGATTCTGGACAAGTTCGATGTGCAGGGTCATCGCGGCGCTCGCGGTCTCAAACCGGAGAACACATTGCCAGCATTCGAGGCTGCACTGGACCTCGGCGTCTCAACGCTCGAACTCGACCTCCACTTCACCGCGGACGGGGAGGTCGTGATCTCGCACGATCCGGCGATCGATCCGGCGAAGTGCGGTCTGCGACCTGGAGCCCCGGCGGGAATCCCGGACCCCGATGACCCCGAGACCTCACCGAGCGAGCTCGCCATCCGCACAATGACCGCGCAAGATATCCAGTGGTTCGTTTGCGACCGCAATCCCGACCCCGGTAAGTTTCCGCAGCAGACCTCCGACCCGACAGCCGTCGCCGGAGATAACTTCAGCATGGTGACGCTCGACCAGCTCATTGATTTTGTCCAGGAGTACGCATCGTCTGAGACCAAGACGGAGGAGCAGCGCAACAATGCGCGAAGCGTCGTGTTCAATGTTGAAACCAAACGCAAGGCGAACGATCCGGCGAGAATCGGAGATGGCTTCGACGGCGTCAATGCTGGCCCATTCGAGATCAAACTGCTGGAGATAATCAACGACCGTCAGATCCGTGGACGGGTAATTGTGCAAAGCTTCGACCTGCGGTCGATACGTGCGATCAACGCTGTCGACCCGACTATTCGGCTGTCCGCACTCACGTCCGACGGTTCTATCCGACTCGCCGAATATGTGGCAGCAGGTGCGACGATCTGGTCACCGCGGGCTTCTACCGTCACCGCGGATCTTGTCACACAGGCGCATGCTCTCGGTCTCGCGGTGATTCCATGGACCGTAAACGAAACCGATGAGATCGATCGTCTGACGGCGATGGGAGTCGACGGAATCATTACCGATCTCCCCGGTCTGTTTGTGGGTCGATAGGGTCAGAATGGTCTGTCAACCGATGGTATCCGTGGCGAGCCGCCGGGCAATGTCATCGGATGCCCTACTCGCAGCCACACCAAGGGCGGCCGCCACCGCCATCCCGACCACCACAATCAGCATCGGTACCACGTAGCTCCCGAGGGCATCTCGCAAGACGCCCCCGATCCACGGCATTGCACCACCGGCGAGCGCAGCGAGTGACCATTGTTTCCCCATCAACAACCCGAAGTCTTCACCTGCGTACCACTCGTTCATGATCACCGCCCGCATTGGAAGTAACACACCAAAGAACACGCCGAACAGCGCAAAGAATGCCCACATGACCCATGCCGGACTTGCTACCACGGCGAACATCATGACCCCGGCCAGAGCAGCGCATGACCCCACGAAGATCGAGATAGCCGGCACTCTCTCGGCCATGCGGGGCGCCAACCATCGGCCGGGGAACGTAAACAAACTTGACATACCGGCGAGAAGAGCAACATACCGCACGTCGAAGCCAGCCTCTTGGAACACCGCGACCCTATGCAAGAACACCGTGCTCAGCACACCGAACGAGACCAGGACCGCAGCGGAAAAGGCAAACAACCGCCGATCTTCCACGAAGCGGCGCCACG
>UOEK01000078.1_pt1 | contig 10139 bp, 7 predicted proteins | sample 1989451 | NCBI WGS metagenome assembly UOEK01 (sample SAMEA4712198, study PRJEB27164) | hydrothermal vent metagenome | biome: marine basaltic hydrothermal vent biome; feature: marine hydrothermal vent; material: mineral | place: Pacific Ocean | collected 2011-06-14/2011-07-23 | depth 1691 m
CAACCGATGGTATCCGTGGCGAGCCGCCGGGCAATGTCATCGGATGCCCTACTCGCAGCCACACCAAGGGCGGCCGCCACCGCCATCCCGACCACCACAATCAGCATCGGTACCACGTAGCTCCCGAGGGCATCTCGCAAGACGCCCCCGATCCACGGCATCGCACCACCGGCGAGCGCAGCGAGTGACCATTGTTTCCCCATCAACAACCCGAAGTCTTCACCTGCGTACCACTCGTTCATGATCACCGCCCGCATTGGAAGTAACACACCAAAGAACACGCCGAACAGCGCAAAGAATGCCCACATGACCCATGCCGGACCTGCTACCACGGCGAACATCATGACCCCGGCCAGAGCAGCGCATGACCCCACGAAGATCGAGATAGCTGGCACTCTCTCGGCCATGCGGGGCGCCAACCATCGGCCGGGGAACGTAAACAAACTTGACATACCGGCGAGAAGAGCAACATACCGCACGTCGAAGCCAGCCTCTTGGAACACCGCGACCCTATGCAAGAACACCGTGCTCAGCACACCGAACGAGACGAGGACCGCAGCGGAAAAGGCGAACAACCGCCGATCTTCCACGAAGCGGCGCCACGGCACCGAGGATGCCGAAGAAACAGCCTCGGCTGGGGGGCCTCCCTTTGGAAGGAAGATGAAGGCTCCGACTCCGCCGACCACAACCATCGTCATACCAAGAATCCCCGAGGCGAACCGCCATCCGATCGTGGTCACCATCCATCCGGTCAACGGGATGAATATTGGGCCCGCGAACCCACCGACGACCGATACCAAGGCAATGGCCCGGTTACGCTCCGAGGGCAATATCCACTGGCCGATCGCCACGTAGGCGGGTTCGTACCCTGTCATTGCTGTTGCCGGGCCGAGCAGAAGCCAGAACGCCGCAACGATCTGCCAACCCTCGGTAGCAACTGCGAACAACCCAAAAGCACCACCGCTCATCAGTGCCCCGAATCCGATCAGGCCGCGTACGGAATGACGGTCGGCTATTCGGCCGACCAGTGGTGCGCTCAGCCCGGCAACGATCGCCGCGCCCCCAAACCCGGCAGACAACAACGAGATGGAGAACTCCCCGCCGGCAGCCTTCTCGGTGACCATCACGGACAGCGCATAGAGCTGGGTTCCGTATGCGACCGCGACCAACCCCGCAAGAGAGAAAACGGCGCGACGTGTAAGTGGAGGGGTACCCATGGAGGGCGATTCTAAGCGGGGAAGAGCAAACTGTTCGAAGACTGGCCACGCACTCGCAACGACACTTCCCGTAGTGCCAAACCGAACCGCCAAGCTCACAGGGTCGCGGGACGTACACTCACAGGCCACGGACGAGAGGTTTCGATTGTGGCAGTCGACGATCACGATCAACCGGATACCAAACCAACTGTCTTCCGAGGGTTAAAGCGCGTCCTGGCGGTCGGTGCCGGGCTGCTACTCGTCGGTATCGGCATTGTCGGAATCTTCGTTCCTGGCCTCCCCGCAACCGTGTGGTTTCTCATGGCGTCATACCTGTTCGCACGTTCATCCGAGCGGCTGCACAAGAAACTTCGCAATTCCAGAGTCGCAGGCCGTCTCCTGGTTGACTGGGAGGACCATCACGCGATTCGACGCAGCACCAAGCTGCGCGCCATCGCACTGGTCCTTGTTTTCAGTTCCCTATCAATCGCGTTTGCCCCCATCCCGACTCCATCGAAGATCGGGATCGCAGTCCTGGCTGGGATCGGTGTGACCGTGATCGGTCGACTCGCCGTCCTTCCGGTAGACGTCTAGACCGCGGGCGAACGACAGCGGTCAGCCAGCAACACCGGTACGGTCGTTGAAATCGCTGATCATTTCATCCCACTCCGCCAGGTAGTGTCGAATACCGTTCCAGAAGTCCTGTCGACGCCGATCCTCGAAGTGCTCGAATGACACTCCCTGCTGCTCAACCCAGGTGAAGTAACCGAGGTTGAAAACACGATCCGTCTCGGGCTGCCCGAGTTCCATCAGATGAGCCGACGACTCACCCCCAAGGTGCTCCCCAAACGCCGCCGCAGCCTCCTGTGCTCCGAACCCACCCGGATAGTCACGTGTGGTGAACTTTGCGATCTCCGAGGTGTACATCGCTGCACCATCTGTAGCGACCGTTACGATCACGTCATCTGAGGTGAGTCGGTGGTACTGCGCATACTTGATCGAAGCCAGCATGTTGCAGATGGAGGACAAGCCCATATGCCGGAGCTGCTCGATAGCTGACGGCGCTAGGCCCTTATCGGCGAGCAGTGCGTGACCCGCGGCGGTGTTGAAGACCATAAACAGCGCATCGGTGGCGCGGTCCGACACACCAACAACGTCATCGCTGTTCGTGACGTTGTGGATGAGTGGAATGTGCTTGTCACCGATCCCCTGGATATTGTGATCACCAAATCCGTTGTACAGCATCGTCGGACACTCAAGGGCCTCGACCGGAACAATATGACAGCCGGTCCTTTCCTTGAGATAGTCCCCCGCCCCGAGTGTTCCCGCAGAACCGGATGCGGAGACGTACGCCGCAAGCCGTTTCCCCCCCGAGTCGTTGAAGATGTGATGCAGTGCGGGTCCGGTCACACCGTAGTGCCCGAGGTGGTTTGAGTACTCGGAGAACTGGTTGAGGATCACATTCTGGGGATCCTGTGCCAATCGGTTGCACTCGTCATAGATCTCCTTGACGTTGGACTCCACACCATATGTACGAATGATGTCGTCGGGGGATGCAATCCATTCATCGAGCCAATCGAAGCGCTCCTTGCTCATCCCCTCGGGAAGCACTGCGACACCGCGGCTGTCCATGATCCGCGAGATGGCCACACCACCACGGGCATAGTTTCCCGTAGATGGCCATATCGCACGATGGGTTGTCGGGTCGAAGGCGCCCGCAACGATCCGCGGCGCAAGACAGGAGTATGCGGCCAGGACCTTGTGGGCCGTAATCATCGGGAATCGGTCTCCGATTGCCAGGATGATGCGAGCATCAACACCGGTCAGTTCCGATGGCAGTTCGATGTATCCGGGTACCTCTACTCTGCCCGTGCGAGCTTCATCGTTGTACCAATGCACGCGGAACAGGTTGAGCGGATGCGGCTCATCGGGGCCGACGTCGGCAAGTTTGTCGACGATGGAACCTGGAATCGTCGCGGGATCGCCGAGTTCCGCAAACGTTGGAAGCCGAATGCCGACGGAACGGAAGCGTTCCACGGTACGCGTAAGTGCAGCTTCATCAACGACCGCTTCATATAATCCGAGTGTTTCCTGCGACATCCTCGCTCCTGCTTCTCATCGATGTGCTCGCAATACTATTCGAAACTTTACATTTTGTATCATTGGCGTGTAGAGCCGAAACACCCTATTGCCCATCCGCCCACAATCGGGTCCGGTAACCGTCGCCCGGCACGACCGCGCAAGAGGTCCCTGGGAGAAGTCTTGACAGAGTTACCTAACAGCGTTAACTTATCGTCCATCACTTAACGCTGTTCACTTAGGAGACATACGTGAAAGCACTCGGAAATGCCGTCGTTCGATGGCGCAAGCTCATTCTCATCGGGACATTTCTCGGCTTCCTCGCGGCGGGGGCCTACGGCGCATCGGTGGCTGACTCGCTCTCAAGCGGCGGTTTTCAGGACACCGATTCCGAATCGGCTATCGCCGCGCAGTACCTAGATACAGAATTTGGCGTCTCAACCCCCGCCATGGCACTCGTCATAACCACCGCATCGGGATCCGTTGATGACCCCGCGGTCGCGGCACTCGGTGTTGAGATTTCGCGCCAACTCGCCGCCGAGGAGGGTGTCACCGGGACAGCGTCGTACTGGGAACTTGGTTCTCCCGCGGCGCTGAAGTCGACGGATGGCACAAGGGCACTGATCTTCGCAAGCGTCGAAGGCACCCAGGGTGAAGTTCTTACTCGATCGGGCGAGCTTGCGGAGGAATACCGAGGAACGACCGACGGGATCGAAGTACTCGTCGGAGGCACGGGCCCGCTCTTTGCGGAAGTAACCGATACGATCGAGAGTGATCTTGCAACGGCGGAGGCAATCGCCTTTCCCCTCACCGGGATTCTTCTGGTCATTATCTTTGGCAGCCTCGTCGCCGCGTCTCTCCCCCTCCTGATGGGAGGTCTCGCAATCGTCGGAACCCTGGCAATTCTCCAGGTCATCTCCGGCCTGACCGAGGTATCGATTTTCGCCCTCAACCTCACGACCGCTCTCGGCCTTGGTCTCGCCATTGACTACTCCCTGTTTGTCGTTTCGAGGTACCGAGAGGAACTCGCTCTCGGTTTCGCCCCCCACGATGCTGTCGTCCGAACGACACAGACGGCGGGTCGCACAGTCCTCTTTAGCGCGGCCACGGTTGCTGCCTCACTGAGTGCGATGCTCGTATTCGACCTGGCTTTCCTCCGGTCGTTCGGGTATGCGGGGATTGCAGTTGTAGCGATGGCAGCTTTCGGAGCGACGATCGTACTCCCTGCAATGCTTGCGGTCCTCGGGCACCGTATCGAAAAAGGCCGGGTCCGCAAGGTCAACCCCGTCAACTCGGAATCGGGCATCTGGCACCGGATTGCGCTCGCTGTGATGCATCGGCCGATCCGGATCGCCGGTGTTGCAATCCTGTTCCTCATCGTGCTCGGACTTCCGTTCCTTCGAGTCCAGTTAGGCCAATCCGACGACCGGATACTTCCAGAGACCGCCAACGCACGTATCGTCGGAGACATTCTCAGGGAGGACTTCACCTCCTTCGAGTCAACACCCCTCGACGCGGTCATCATTGGAAACCGGGGCTCCGAGCCAACGGTCGCCTCGTACGCCGCAGCACTGTCAAACGTCGAGAACGTCGCCCGCGTTGATGCGCTCAGCGGGACCTATGTAGGTGGGACCCTCGTTGCCGAGCCAACGCCGGCGAACACCCGGTTCAGCAACGGAGTCGACACCTACCTATCGATCGTCACCAGTGTTGACTCGATAAGCCCGGAAGCTGAAACACTCGTTGCCGCGGTCCGCGCTATTGAGACCCCATTCGACGTCCAGGTCGGCGGGGCAGCAGCCGATTTCGTCGATACGAAGGCCTCCCTGTTCTCGTCCCTCCCGTGGGCCATCTTCATCATCGCAACAGTGACGTTCGTCCTGCTGTTCTTGATGTTTGGATCGGTCGTCGTCCCACTCAAGGCGGTAGTCCTGAACATCCTGTCTCTTTCTGCGACCTTCGGTGCGCTGGTCTGGATCTTCCAGGATGGGAACCTTGCGGGGTTCATCGGATTCACGAGCACAGGCAGCATCGACCTCACGATGCCGATCCTCATCTTCGTGATCGCATTCGGACTTTCGATGGACTACGAGGTCTTCCTGCTTTCTCGAATCAAAGAGGAGTACGACAAGACCGGTGACAACGAGGCATCCGTCGCCCTCGGTCTTGAAAAGACCGGACGTATCGTTACCGCCGCCGCTGTCCTCATCGCGGTTGTGTTCATTGCCTTTGCAACGTCCGGGGTCATGACTATCCAGATGTTTGGAATCGGCATGACTCTTGCGGTTCTCGTCGATGCTTTCATCGTTCGAGCAACACTGGTACCCGCGTTCATGACGCTTGCGGGATCCCTCAACTGGTGGGCACCGAAGTGGATGCTGCGTCTCCATAGTCGTATTGGGATTTCCGAGTCCGTGGAGCTGGACCCAATGCCAGCCTCCGCGTCGGACGGTGTATTCTCTGAGGCATGATGCCTGGTTCCCTTCACCGTCCGACCAGCCCCCGGTGCACGGTTGCGCCGGGGGCTGGCGCGACCCGTCGACGGGCACGGAAGGGCGAAGGAGAAAAGCTCCGCACCGAAATTCTCGATGTCGCCGAACGGTTGTTGATCGAGAACGGAAGTATTGACAACGTCTCGATGCGAGCTATCGCCGAGCGGGTCGGCGTAACGCCACCGTCTCTCTACATTCACTTTGCGGACAAGGAAGCCCTCTTCTTCGAGTGCTGTGCCCGCCGGTTCGCCGAACTTCAGGAAGCCATCGTTTCCGTGTTGGCAGCCGGTTCGGTGCTCGACCGTCTCTGGTCTGTCGGCGAGGCATATATCGACTTTGGCCTCCGTCGGGGTCGGCAGTACGAGGCGATGTGGGCTTTCCGCCTGCCCGACGATATGGACGAGACCGAGCTGCCGCTACTCCCCGGTTACGAACTGCTTGCGATCGTGTCGCTCCTGGTCGCCGAGGGAATTGCCAACGGTGAGATCCGCAAGGACATCGATCCGCAGCAGTCCGCGATCGCGATGTGGGGCTCCGTCCACGGGACCACCCTGATCCTGATCAACGGCGATGTCCATCCGACACCGTTCCCCATCGACCCAGCTGCTGTCACCGAAGAGACACTGCAGATGATCCGCCGCGGCATTCGGGCGTAGAACCCCGGTCGACGCAATCCCGGAAGAACAGCAGAACTTTCGATCCGCGACACCTGAACCGACGATTTGCGCGCAATGAGGATGTTTGTTTTCCGGCCATCGGTTCGGTACCGATGTTTCAACACCTCGACGCATATTCGGTGTTAACAACGTGCAACGATGAGACCGGTCGATCCGAGAGGACGCGATGGAACCTACGATCCTCATCTTGCTGGTAGTAGTCGCCTTCGGTACCGCGATTATCTCGGGCATCATTGGCATGGGCGGAGGGATCCTATTGTTGGCAACTCTGGTTTCGTTCCTTCCGCCGATCGTTGCGATCCCTCTCCACGGGGTCATTCAGATAGCCTCCAATGGGTCGAGAGTCGTCGTCCAACGCCGCCACATCGAGATTCGAATCGCCGGAGCCTTTGCGATCCTCATCCTCCCCGGGGCGTTCCTCGGATACCTTGTGCTCACCTCGGTACCTGAGACGGTGGCGAGTACCGCCCTGGGGGTCTTCATCCTCGGGGCTGTGTGGTTGCGCCTTCCGGTTCCCCAACGGTCCCGCTCCGTGCGACGAAGATTTCTCGTTCTTGGTGGTGCCGCGGGTATCGCCAACACGTCGTTGGGAAGCTCCGGTCCGCTGATCGCACCCTTCTTTCTCGACCTCGGCCTCACACGCCACGAGATCATCGGCACCAAGGCAGCGTGCCAGGCACAGGGTCACCTCGCAAAGATCATCGTCTTCGGCATCGCCGGGTTCGCCTGGTCGCAGTACTCGCTGCTCCTCGGGCTTACGATCATCGCGGTGATCGCGGGAACCGTTGTCGGAAGCCGGATACTCGACCGGGTGAACGAACGAACCTTCGTGGTCCTGTACAAGTTGACACTGACGTTGATCGCAGTCCGCATGATCCTTGTTCAACTCGTATGACCGCGGTGACCTCTGCCCGGACCTGCCGCTAGACAGTCATGCCGAACTCCGACTGGTAGAGCGCACGGAGCTCGTCGTCGTCAGATATTTCGCGACGGTCCTTCACACCGTCGACTGTAACAATCAGGTCACGTCCCGAGATTGTGACCTTGCCGCGCTCGTTTGGCAGAGTGCAGATAGTCTTCTTCGTAAAGTGCGAGTCCACTGATGTTTGATGGAAAATGCAGGTCGGGGCGAAATGCACAAGAGGATGAGGAGTCCGGTCGAAGCGGTACTGCGGATTCCCGTTGTTGACGAGGTCGATCCAGTCGGATTCAGTCGGTGCGAGATAGAACGGTCCGGCCGACCCAAGCTCATCGATCCGAATGGGTGCGGGTATGAGCGTCCCGAAACCGACATCGACGAGCCATTCGGCCTCATCGAGGTAGACGCAGATCGTGACATGATCGAACCTGGGTCCCAGACGCGAGTCGTTGAACACCCTGGCTTCCAACAAATCGACCTCGTAACCGAGGGATACAAGCAATGCAGCGAACGCACCATTCAGTTCGTAGCAGAACCCTCCCCGATTATCGAGGGTGAGTTTGTCCACGACCTCCTCGGGAACAAGAGAGATTGGGTTCTCAAGGTGAATGTCAAGGTTCTCGAACGGAATCGTGGTGACGTGAGCGTGAGCAAGACGTGCGAGAGCGTCGAGCGTTGGAGCGGTCACTGGCCCAACCCCGATGCGGGCAAGATACCGGGTGACACGATCTGGGTCCAGGGTCGTGACCCTCGACTGTCGCACATGCCTGGTTGTGTCCATAGTTGCTCCCGGAGCACGAAATAGTTCGGGGCACCGTCTCAATATCCGAAACGACTCAGTCCCGTAGGTCTCCTTGTCCCCCAACCTACGCGTCTTTGAAACCCTACGCGTCTTGGGAACGTTGTGCCGGACGCGGTGAGCAGCGAGGGGGTCGTGCGGACGACCCCCTCGACGGTAGTTTCTTCGAATGTTTGACAGCCGCCGACGGCTACCCCGGCTGCTCGGATCGGATCACCGAGAACACGGCCCCCTGAGGGTCCGCGATAACCGCGGTTCTACCGACACCCGGCATGTCGACAGGTCCGTGGATCACTCGCCCACCACCAGCAACGGCCGCGTCGACAGTTGCATCTGTGTCGGCGACAGCGAAATACACACCCCACATGCTTGGCGCTCCATCAGGGAGCAAAGTGGTGGCATCCAGGAGACCGCCATTCATATTGGGGCCATTCAGGATGGTGGTGTACGGCGGCTCCGAATCCTCCACCTCCTCAAAGGACCAACCGAACAGGGCGATGTAGAACTCGGCGGCAGTCACCGGATCACGGGTCATGAGTTCGTTCCAAGTCAAGGAGTTCGGCGTGTTGAACTTTTCGCCCCCGTCGTGACCATCGGGCTGCCACAGCGAAATAGCGGCCCCAACGGGGTCAACGATGTGTGCCATTGTGCCGGCGCCCTCAATAGTTCGCGGTTCAAGCATGATCGTCGCACCCAGATTTCGTGCAGCATCGACGCTCGCGGCAACATCATCGACCGTGACGTAACTGTTCCACATCGACGGCACACCCTGTGCCTTCATCGCGGCCGAATGTTCACCAAGCCCGGCGACCAGATCACCTTCGTGAGTGAGCATCATGTACGTCGATCCATCCGGTGTTGTTATGTCCTGCGGCGACCATTCGAGCACCTTCTCATAGAACTCCCTCGCACCCGCTGCATCGGTCGACATCAAGTCGACCCAGTAGAAACCACCTGTCTTGTTCACAAAGAATGCTCCCTTCATCAAAGCTCCGAACCGGCAGGGAATACCCACGACGGTCCCGGCAACTGCCGAGCTCCACCGTATCGGGTGGGTGTGACAAGAAACTGCGTGGCTCGGAATCGGTTCGGCCCCGCAACGAACACGGCAAAGACCACCGATTCCCCTACACAATCAGTGGCCTTCGCCCGTGGCCCGCCGTCCAAGCCGGACTTGCGTCCTAGCCCATTCTGCGGTGGTGATTCGGAACAAGTTCACAGCCCGAAACAAACCAGACCCGCTCCCGTCACCACCCCCTACCTTTGCGCCGGTGGCCCCCCTCTTGGCTACACCGACACGCATAAGAGCATCTACCACGGCACCTGATACAAAAACATTCGAGAAACCTTGGAGCAGTGCTAGAAAGGTAGGGAAGTCGCCCGGCCGAGCGACACAAAGGACGCCGCGGTGATCCGTTCAATATCGGTACTCGCCGTGGCTACCACACTCGCAAGGGCCTCAGCCGAGTCCATTCCCCTCGACATCGCTTCGTAGAATCCACTCATGACGGCAGCTGTGTACTCGTCGGAGACTACGAACAGTGGTGCCACGACGGTCGTCGCACCCATCCCCAGGAATGCGACACCAAGGCTCATAACGTCCGCCCCCGGTCTGCTGGAAGATGCGGCGGCGTCGCAAGCTGCGAGCACCACGAACGGTGGTGCGGCGCCGACCGCCTCGACGTCATAGATTCGAAACGGTCCGTCCTCGAGCTCGAGCGAGCTGAACATCGGATTATCGAAACGAGGCGTGGCGTGGGCCGCGATATGTGCAATACCGACTGATCCGAGGGAACGCAATAACTCATCGCCGGTACGTACCACCGAAGCGTCCAGCCTTGCTGCAACGGCAGCAACCTCTTCCTCGGCGGCGTCAAGCCTTGGACCGGCCACAACGACGGAGCCATCGCGGCGTACAGCGGATGTGTGCATCCACGATTGAACCGCGGGAATGACCTCCACAGGTACCGACGTCGC
>UOEK01000293.1_pt1 | contig 10123 bp, 11 predicted proteins | sample 1989451 | NCBI WGS metagenome assembly UOEK01 (sample SAMEA4712198, study PRJEB27164) | hydrothermal vent metagenome | biome: marine basaltic hydrothermal vent biome; feature: marine hydrothermal vent; material: mineral | place: Pacific Ocean | collected 2011-06-14/2011-07-23 | depth 1691 m
AGTCCTTGCCCTACCTCGCGCTAGGGGCCGGACGCCCGTGGCGAGTTTGTGGAACGAAAAGTGGGATCAAAACGACTGGACACTGAATGTCCGTCGTGCCTCCTACCAGTTCACCCTCGCCTGCGTTAAGCCCTTAGCGCAGTAAAACCACTATAGGTGGTTGTTACGATAGGTGTAGGGAAAACTTTCCCCGACCGTGAAATGGCGATTTGTGGAACCGGGGTCCCCGGGCAGTTGGTGACAGTTTCTTGGCTCGTGATCAGGCCGCAGATCGCCGGTCTCCCCTCCGTCCCGCACCGGAGAAAACGGGCAGCGGGAGTCTATGGATAACAACAAAACGCTGTATTTATTGAGGTTTCGTTGATCTCGGTGCAGCGCTCGGCTGCGACCGGCGAGCGGACCTTCCACTCGCCGTGCTCGCCGGGTTCACAGGCGAAACACTCGGCGACCGACAGTAGCTAGCCGTCCTCGCGCGAGTGTGTGTTCGAAAAATAGTTCGATCGACCTATAACCACCGAGGGTGTTTACGACGTCTTCCGGAGGTAACCGAGCACGCGACGGGGAACCCTGCGAAACCTGGCTGATGCCGTCCCCAACCATCGGCTACGCCATCCGTGTTTCGTTTGTTTGCCGCTTTGGACGTCTTCAACGACACGACCAATGAGGCGATCCGACGCGACGGGGTGGTCGCGCCACAGCTGACCATCCCCATGGAAACTGTGCATGCCCTCGACGGTGCCACGACACCGATGGACAACGATCGTGGATTCGTCATTCGTGAAAGCCCAGATCTCACCCCATCGGGGCATGTCGGCGGCGATGACCCGAACCTTCGCCGGGGGACGAATCGTGTGACCCATCGAGGATCCATCAACCGGGATCCAGATTGCATCTCGCACGAGACGTTTTCGCAGTGCCCCTGCTATCGCCGCCGGTTCGGTGTTCATGCCTCGACGACGAGGCCTTCGGTCTTGAGTTGCTCGACGAATACCCGTAGATCGGCTGCCCATTGCTCCCGGGTGACACCTTCGAACAAGTCAAACAGCTTGCCCTCAAGTGCTTCGATTGCGGTTGGTTCTTCGATATTCGTCCAGATCAGCGTGGCGACCGGATTGAGGGTCAACAGTTCTTCGTCGGAGTCACCCACGATGACCGCCTGGTCGTCGAACATCTCAAATACTATGTCTGGGTTTCGTGCAATCTTCATGGTTTCCCACCTCGTCGGTTATGAAGTCGTAGTCACTATCGGAGGTTCTACTCACTGACTGTAGGTCACTGCCGCTCGACATTGCTTCCTAGCTGTTCCCAAGGGTGCCATCGGCGAGATCGGCAAAGATATCCGCCGCTTCGGGATCGAGAAACACGACACTTGCCGAACCTGCACGGCCCACTGTTCCAGGAACGACCTGATTGACAAGGGCTTGGGACGGTGTCAAATACGCCGCCGCGGCGAGGGTTAACAGATCTTCGGTTGTCAGGTCGGTCCAGGCATTTTGGAGAAGAAGGTCGACCATGAGTGGCAACGAGTCAATCCCCATCGGCTGGATCATGTCCATTGCGGCCTGCATGATGCGGCCCTGGTTCAGCGACCGTGCAAAGTCTCCACCCGGTAGCCCCTTGCGGATTCTGGCGAGTTGCAGTGCCCGAGTCGGGTTTAACTGCTGTTGTCCAGCCGGGAAATTGCTCCAGTTGTTCCCGCTCCTCATTGATGTGGGTAGGTTGATCGACAGCCCTCCCAACTGTGTGAGCAACGCGGTGTAACCCTTGAACCCCGTCACTATGTATCCCTCCAGGGGCAGACCGGTGAGGTCGGTTGCTGTTTCGAGCATGATCTCGGGACCCCGCCCCGCCATCAAGTTGGTGAACTTGAAGTCCCCTTCGCTAGTGGTCACGTAGGTGTCGCGGGGGATTCCGAGGATCGCACCGGTTTGCTGCTCGGGGACGAGACCGATGACATGAATGCTGTCGGCTCGAAAGCGGAGCTGGTTCTGGCCAACTCTGGCGTCGGAACCGAGAACCAGGACGAGACGAGGCGAGTCACCGAGCCACGGGACCTGCCCCGCGGGTTGCCCTCCGACTATCCGCCACGAACCATCCACCTTGAGACCAAACCAAACAGTCTCGTCAACGTGGATCACTGCGATCGTGTCACCGCCATCGCCGAGTGTGCGGACCGTCGAGGTGTAGGTGATGTTGGCAGCCGGTGCCGGGAGTGTTGCCAGGAAAGCGATGAGACCCGCGGGCGCATCGGGTGTCGGGTTGCGGGGGTCCAGCCAGTAGCTGTACAGATCACCGAGAGCTGCATCGAGCTCGGGGTCGACGTCGCCCGTGACCATGACGGAAAGGAGCGGTGCGGTCGTTGTCGTCAGTTTCGTGGATGTTGTCGCTTGTGCGGCTGTCGTTGTCGTGACCAGCGATGTCGGAACGGCAGTTGTTGCGACGGATTCTTCGGTACCCGAACATGCGCCGAGGACCAGAACGGCGAGCGTTAGTGAGGAAAGGAAGGTGAACCGGCGCACGGGCGAAGAGTGTACTGGTCATAGTTGAGTATGCCCACCCGAGCCGCGTGATGCTTAGGTGCTTCGTCCAGAATGCCGAAAAAGCGTAACATCGTTCCGAACAAGGAGACGACGTGCGAGTTGTGATAGCTGGATGTGGACGGGTCGGGACGGACCTGGCGCGCTCGCTCGCCGACATGGGTCATGATGTATCGGTGATCGACGATCGCGCCGAGGTGTTCAAGAGACTCGGTTCGACATTTGACGGCACAACCCACATCGGCCGATCGTACGACGTTGGTGTGCTTCGTGACGCTGGCATTGAGGCCGCCGATGCGTTCATCGCGGTTACCAACTCGGACAACGCAAACCTGATGTCCGTACAGTTAGCGAAGAAGGTCTTCGGCGTCGATCGAACAATCGCTCGGCTCGACGATCCTTCAAGGGCGGACGCCTATCAGGCGCTTGATGTGCAATATGTCGCTGGTGCCAAGCTCACGTCGCGGGTCATTCTTGAGCAGGTTGTTGAGAATGAGTTCCATCATCATGTTTCTTTCCCCGATGGTGACGTCGAAATCGTTGACATCGTGCTCGCCGAGGGAGTTGTTGGCCTCACTGTGAACGACCTTGAGATCGAGGGTGCGTTGCGTGTCGCCGCCGTTCGGCGCAATGGCACAACGTCCATTCCCCATGATTCGTATGAGCTTCGTCCGCACGACCTGGTAGCGGTGGCGGCCAAGTCAGGTATCCGCAAACGAGTACGACGTTTCCTTAGGGAACGAGAGGCATCTCTATGAGAGTCCTCATGATCGGAGGCGGGAAGGTCGGTTCTTACCTTGCCCGTAGCCTCAGCAAGGCGGGGCACGTGGTGACTGTGATCGAGGACACGGAGCGACGGGCCCGCGGTATTTCCGAGTCCGCTGATGTTCTTGTCTTCCACGGGGATGGGACCGATGTCGAGATGCTGCGATCCGCAGATGTTCAGCGTGCGGACTGGGCTCTTGGTGTCACCGGTCTCGACGAGGTGAATCTCGTTGCCTGCCAGCTTGCCCAGACACTGGGGGCCAAACGCACGATTGCCCGTCTCAACAACCCCGCAAACCGTCCAACTTTTGATGCGCTCGGTATCCCCGTTGTCGCGGTGACCGACCTCATGGTCAAGGTTATTGCCCAGGAAGTCGAGGTACCGGATCTGAGTCGAATCGCCCTCATCGGTGAGGGGCAGTTGTCGCTGTGTGAGATCGAGATTCCCGAGGGCTTTCCCGATACACCGTTGTCGTCTCTGACGTTTCCCCAGCCGTCGATCTTTGTCACGGTTGTCTCCGATGGCAGGGTTTCAGTTCCTCGAGCAGACACCCGGCTTCGGCCCGGGGACCGCATCACCGCGGTAACAAGTGTCTCGATGGAAAAGGATCTGCTCCGAGCGATCATGCATGCCGGTGAGACCGAGTCATGAGTGACGAAGACGACATCAGGAGACACCGGGGACTGCTCGACGATATACGCGGCGGGATCGCGGCTTTCGGAATCGAGCTTCTTGTCATGGTTGCTATCGGAGTCTTCGGGATGGCCGCAGCTGCGGTCATAATTGCCCTGACCTGATGTCACACACAACCTCTCGGCACAGCCAGGCCATCATTTCACCATGTTGATCAAACCGGTCAGGCGCGACTTCGAAGCCATCGGCCACAACCTTGGGCGAGTGTTCACGGTTGTCGGGGTAGCCGGATTTGCTCCGGCGATCTGGGCAGTGGTTTCAAGGGAGTGGCATCCACTGTCCTCGTTCCTGTTGATGATCGGCGTGTTCCTCGTTCTGGGTCAGCTTGGTGTTCGGCTTCCGTATCGGGGTGAAGTGGATCGCCTGGCGTGGAGCCATGGCATGGTGGTAGTCGCGTTGACGTGGCTTCTTGTCCCGTTGATCGGTGCCATCCCCTTCATGCTTTCGGGTCACTATGCCTCACCGCTCGACTCTTACTTTGATGCAATGTCCGGTCTGTCGACCACCGGGTTATCGCTCGTCCAGGACCTCGACCATCTCGCAACGTCGCTTAACTTCTGGCGGCATCTCCTCCATTTCCTCGGGGGACAGGGAATCATCATTGCGGCGTTGGTGCTCTTTGCCGGGAGGGGCAACCTCACCTTGTACTACGGGGAAGCACGTGACGAGAAGATCCTGCCGTCGGTCAAATCTACGGCCAGGTTCATCTGGGCCGTGAGCCTTGTACACCTGGTCGCAGGTGTGGCCGCACTCGGATTCGTGGCCTGGCAAGTGCTCGGGTTCTCGCCGACTCGGTCTCTATTCCACGGACTCATGATCTTCTTTGCGGGGTTCGACACCGGTGGATTCACGCCACAGTCGACGAGCATTGCCTACTACCACTCCGCAATTTTTGAGGCGACGACCGCCGTGTTGATGATCGCGGGAGCGATGTCCTTTGGTGTGCACTTTGCGCTGTGGCGCCGACGGGCGCGATCGGTCATCGAGAACCTCGAAACCAGAACGATTCTGTCAACTCTCGGACTCACCATGATTCTCACCATGGCTGGACTCGCCGCAACAGGTGTGTATTCCACAGTGTTCGGTTTGGGACGTCAGGGCATGTTCCAGGTCGTGTCTGCCCATTCCGGGACCGGTTTTGCCACCGTCAGTTCGGCCGAGTTGGGATCGTGGGGCGGGCTTGCGTTCGGTGGCATAGTGATTGCAATGGCGCTGGGAGGAATGGGCTCGTCGACCGCAGGTGGTGTCAAGGCGCTCCGTGTCGGCCTGACGGTTCGGGCCATCGGGAACCAGATCAAGCAGGTGCTTCTTGCGGAGGGTGCGGTGGCGCGCACGTCCTACATGCAGGGGAGTCGCAAACAGCTCACACCCGAACTCGCTCAGTCCGCCATGTCAGTTTCGTTGTTGTACGTCGCCCTCTTCGGCCTCGGAACCGGAGTTGCCCTGATGTACGGCTACCCACTGCAAACCGCCATCTTTGAATCGGTATCTGCGGGCGCTTCGGTGGGGCTGTCGGCGGGTATCACCGACGTTTCGATGCCGGCGCTTCTCAAGATCACCTACATCGTGCAAATGTGGCTTGGGCGTCTCGAGTTCGTTGCTATCTTTGCGCTCTTCGGGTTCATCATTTCATGGTTGCGAGGAAAATGATGCGTTCCATCGTCATTGCGCTTATTTTGTTGTTTTCGACCGCGGGGGCGGCCTTCGGGGTAGGAGACGTGACGCGGGTTGTTGACATCATCAACGATTCGGAGGGTTACGCCGGAGCGGTCATCGTCGAGGGGGAACTCATTGGGGACTACGGACGCAGAAGCGACGGAACAGTATGGACTCAGCTCAACGACGATCCCTACGTATACGCGCCAACGGTGCTTGGCAACCTCGGCGGGGCCAACATCGGTATCGGTGTCAGAATGCCAGCGGCGTTATTGGAGGGGCTTGCAGACCCGGGGGGCTACCGGGAACGGGGTCCCGTGGTTCGTCTCGAGGGCATTTGGAAACATCACGATCCCGAGCGGGGAGGCGAGAGTTATCTCGAGGTTTCCAAGCTCACCCTGCTCGAACCAGCGATCGTACTTGAGGAGAACACCGACCCAATTCCGGCTGGCATTGGCATCGTTCTGATCGTCATCGCGATCGGTCTGGGAGTGGTGCGTCGCCGCGGCGATGCGACAGGTTGAGATTCGTCATCTACGATTCCTTTCGAATGAGACACGGCTAGCACGGGAACGTGCATGGGAGCCGACTGAAATTCGTCTCTGAGCAATCTGTCTATCCGTATTCGGGAGTGTTCTGTGGATCCGCTGATCTGGCTTTACGTAGCCATGGCCGCTGGCGTAGGTGCTTTGGTGCTTGCTGGGATCTTTACCAAAGAGGTATACGCCGCAAGTCCAGGTAATGACCGCATGGTCGAGCTGATGGAGGACATCCGTAGCGGTGCCATGGCGTTCCTGCGCCGTGAGTACACCGCGGTGACCGGCTTCGTCGGCGTCATGGCTGTCCTTATCTTTGTGTTACTTGACTGGGGGCGCCCGTGGGGTGCCATCGCCTACATCTTCGGGGCCGTGTTGTCCGCGCTTGCTGGGTTCATCGGCATGCGTGTCGCGACCGCGGCAAATGCCCGGACCGCACAGGCCGCGATGGAGGGAGGCATCAACAAGGCGTTGCCGCTGGCGTTCCGTGGTGGCGCAGTGATGGGCTTTACGGTGGCCGGTCTCGGTCTTCTTGGTCTCTCACTCGGCTATTTTTTCTTTGAGGTCGTTCTCGATCTCGAAGACGCCTTCAGCGTCATTACCGCTATCGGCCTCGGTGCTTCGACGATCGCGCTCTTCTCTCGTGTTGGCGGGGGCATCTTCACCAAGGCGGCAGATGTCGGCGCTGACCTTGTTGGCAAGGTTGAGGCCGGCATCCCCGAGGATGACCCTCGCAACCCGGCCGTGATTGCTGACAACGTCGGCGACAATGTCGGCGACGTCGCCGGCATGGGGGCCGATCTCTTCGAATCGTACGTCGGGTCGCTCATAGCGCCAATCGTCTTTGCATCGTTTGCGTTCTCGGCAGCTTCCGAGGGATTCAGGCTTGCAACCTTCATGTACCCGCTACTCATTGCCGCTGTTGGGATGGGTGCGTCCATCATTGGGTCGTTCTTTGTGAAACCCGGTAAGGGAAACCTTGCTACCGCTCTGCACAAGGGCACGTGGGTCGCCGCGGGTCTCACGGTTGTCATCGTGGCGATACTCACGCCGGCCATGTTCAGTGGACTCGACGGTGTGGAGAACGTGTGGGGACTCTTTGCTTCGGTCGTCACGGGTCTGGTTGTGGGACTCGCTATCGGGCAAATCTCCGAAGTGTTCACCTCTGACCACTACCGCGTCGTCAAACAGATCGCTGACCAGGCCGAGACCGGGCCAGCCACCGTGGCGCTTGCCGGTATCGCCGAGGGCATGCGGTCCGCCGCGTTCTCAGTCATCGTTGTGGCTGCCGGCATGGCCGGCGCGTACGCAGGTGGTCAGGCAGCCTTTTCGTTCGAAAACTCGGGGATCTACGGAATCGCTATCGCCGCCATCGGGGTGTTGGCAACTCTCGGGATCACCGTTGCGGTCGATGCCTACGGCCCGATCGCCGACAACGCCGGTGGGATTGCCGAGATGGCTGGGCTTCCGCCGGAGGTTCGCGAAACGACAGATGCTCTCGACTCGCTCGGTAACACCACGGCAGCCGTTGCAAAAGGGTTCGCCATCGCATCGGCGGCGGTCACCGCTCTTGCGCTGTTCTTCACCTTCCGCGAGGCCGTCGGGCGGGACAATCTTCCTGCGATCGACATCCTCGACATTGAGGTCATGGTCGGTCTGTTCCTTGGCGGCATGTTCCCATTCTTGTTTGCGTCGATGACGATCAAAGCCGTGGGACGGGCCGCCTTCGAAATGATCGAAGAGGTGCGTCGCCAGTTCCGCGAGATCCCAGGTCTACGCGAAGGGAAAGAGGGAGTCCGCCCCGACAGCGCCCGCTGTGTTGATATTTCCACGAAGGCTGCATTGCGGGAAATGCTGCTCCCTGGTTCACTTGCAGTTGCCCTGCCAATCGTGACCGGGTTCATTTCGGTCGAAGCGCTTGGGGGCCTCCTGGCCGGTGCATTGGTCACCGGATTCCTCCTCGCCATCTTTATGTCCAATGCGGGTGGTGCGTGGGACAATGCCAAGAAGTTCATTGAGGCCGGTGCCCACGGTGGCAAGGGCTCCGATGCCCACAAGGCGGCCGTCGTCGGTGACACCATCGGCGATCCGTTCAAGGACACGGCGGGTCCGGCCATGAACATTGTCATCAAGGTCATGACCATCGTGTCACTGATCTTCGCATCGGCGTTTGTGGGCTAGCGGCCGATACTGATTCAGAGAACCTGAGGGTCACCCAGCGGGGTGGCCCTCAACCGTGGTGGGGTGGTTGCGCCGTCGGGAGTCATTGTGTGCGAGTCGCCGGCATCGACTCCAGCGAGTGGTGAGGGTGGTTACTCGGAGCGCATATCCGGGTCGTTGAGGTGAGCGTTCTTTTCGCGTTCCTTGCGAGCCCAATACTGGGCATCGGCCTTCTTCTGTGTGCGTTGTAAAACGAAGAACAGGGCAAGGACCGTGGCGAGTCCGAAGGCCCACACGATTGCACCACCCACCGGGTCCGTGGAGGCTTGCTGTGATGATGGCAACAGGGCGTACAACATGTGTCGATACTAGCGGTGTCACGCCGTACCGGACATCGGATTACCCACGTTTCACCGTCCTGTAAAGTTGTGTTGGCGTTTCCAGTGGAAGGACCCATGTGAGTGTTGAGATAGTGTTAGTACGGCACGCGGAAACCGAAGGAAACGCCGCTGGCCTCTGGCAAGGGAAGGCGAATTCGGACCTTTCCCCGATGGGCTTGGACCAGGTCACCCGTCTTCGAAAGTGGTTTGCTGGCGAACGGTTCGACCGTGTTGTGGTCTCGCCACTCGGGCGCACCCAGGAGACAGCACGCGGTGTCGTCGGCGACGATTTTGAGACAGATGAGCGCTGGCGTGAACCGAGCGTCGGCGAGTGGGAGGGTCTCTCCCACAAGGAGATCGCTGACCGCTTTCCCGAGAAATATGGCGCTCTCCTCGGAAGAGAGGATGTGCTGCTCGATGATGAATGGTTTAGCGACGTGGCGGTGCGCACCAACGAGGCTTTCACCGATCTGGTGAACACTGCGTCGGATGGTGACCGCATATTGGTGGTAAGCCATGGTCTTGCGCTGATGATGTTCACGTCACGAGCCATGGGGAATCCGCGGTCGGGGAGTATCCATCTTCAAACCAACACCGGGGTCACCCGCATCCGTGTTGATAACAACAAGGTCGAGTTCGTGTCCTATAACGATACGTCCCATCTCGACCCGGTGGTCCGTCGGCCTCGGCCGGATGAGACCCAGATCATTCTTGTTCGTCACGGGGAAACCGTCTCAAACCTCACTGGAGAATGGGAGGGGCAGCAAGAGGGCCTGCTGTCGCCGAGGGGGCATGAACAGGCTCGCCTGCTGGGGGATATGGGACTGCCGGTCGGGGCGGTGTACTCCTCGCCCCTGAAGCGGGCTCGTGACACGGGCAGCCAAATCGCCGGAAGGCTTGCACAAGATCTAGTACCGATTCGGGATGTCCAGGAGATGCACTTCGGCGAATGGGAAGGCATGCTTCCCATTGACATCGCCAAGCAATTCCCCGACGATTGGGCCGCGATCCGGGATCTCGACGAGGACCGACCTCGGGGTCGGACGGGGGAGACCTTCTCGATCGTCCAGAAACGGGTCACCACAGCGATCGATTCCTTGGCGTCACGACACACTGGTGACACGGTCGCAGTGGTCTCTCACGGCGGTGCGTCGCGTGCATTCGTTCTCGGTATTCTCGGGTTCGACTATCCGGACCGTAGGCGTCTCAGCATCCTCGGTAACACCGCGTTTGCCCGGGTCCTCTACACCCCCCGAGGTACCCAACTAGCCTCCTGGAACAGTGCCCCACATCTGAGGTAGGCCACCATGCGGCTACTTGTCGTTACCAATGATTATCCGCCAAAACCAGGCGGAATTCAGCAATATCTCCACAATCTCCTGCGGGTGCTGCCGG
>UOEK01000432.1_pt1 | contig 10005 bp, 7 predicted proteins | sample 1989451 | NCBI WGS metagenome assembly UOEK01 (sample SAMEA4712198, study PRJEB27164) | hydrothermal vent metagenome | biome: marine basaltic hydrothermal vent biome; feature: marine hydrothermal vent; material: mineral | place: Pacific Ocean | collected 2011-06-14/2011-07-23 | depth 1691 m
CGCTGTCTCGGATATCGTCGGGCACCCCAAGGTCACCAGCGAACGAATCGAGATCCGCGCCAGCTTGTTGTACAACGGCCACGGTGGACGCCACCGAGTCGGCAGTGTCACGGCCAAGGAAGTCCTGGGGCTCTGACATCGGGGCCGGAACGGGGACCGGAGCCGCCGGGGTCGAATCAACCGGGGTCGAATCAACCGGGGTCTCGTCGAAAGTGACGAGGGACGATGGATCTGCGGGGGCATCTCCTTCATCGGTGGATGGTTCCGCATTCGGCGACGCTGGTAGATCGTCCCCATCGGGATCGTCGAAACTGAGATCGGGCACCGGAGTGGCAGCGCGTTCGACAAATATAGGCGGTGGTTCGGTCTCGGTGGTGGGCTGCGCATCGCCGGGGAAACTGGCAACCGGCCCGTGATCGAGCGGCTCTCGCGCCGACTCGATCGGATCCTCGTCGAGCGGATCCTCGTCGAGCGGATCTGGGATCGGCAGGGTACCGAGATGGTGATCGAGTCCCGCCAACAGCGCCGCACCTTCCCGACTCCGCCCTAGTGCGACCCCAAGGGTACCGAGCACTCCGAGCGCCGCCGCTCCGGCAGCACCCTGGCCGAGGGGCACTTCGAGGGGCGGAGCGTCGATCTTGAACGCAAACGCGACCTCACAACTCTCCCCGTTCTCGAACACGACCGCACCGTATACGTCGTACACACCGGCTGCGTACTGTGCAATGACGCTCGTCTGCACCGTACGAGACTCGGCACCGCCGCCCGTATCGACGGCGTCTTCGTCGTTGACGACGTCATCCCATTTCTGAAAGTTGAAGGCCGCGAACCCGCCGTACATGACATCGATCGAACCACCATCGATCTCGCTCGGAAACTCCAGTCGGCCGGTGAGGTCTCCATCGATGTCGACGATGATCGCGTCATCAGCTGTCGGGGTGAGAGGTGCAACGTTGATGCCGTTGAGGGTTACTCGACACGGTCCCGTGACCGTGGCATACGCCGGGGGTGCTGACGAGACGAGGGCAATACCGGCGATGAAAAGGGTCGCGGCGAGGGTCGCTGCCGACGCTGCACGGCCGCGGGGACTCCTGAGATAGCGGCGCAAACGCCAGTTATAGGCGCGTACCGCGACGAAATATATGAAAGACGGGATGATCAGACCCGGCACCACCGCCGCAGACAGACTTTGGAGGAGGAGGGTACGAGTCAGGACACGAACCCCGGCCTGTTGGAGAAAGATGGCACCGCCCACGCCACCGATAGCGCCGAAGAACAGCCCCCACCCGCTCAGCCGGGGGTACCAGCGCAGCTTCGCCGGAACTTTATCGATCGTATATGTGACGGTCTTGCGCCCCACCGCAGCAACCTCCTCGGCACAACGTACCACGCGGCCAACGCTCCACGACCACTGTGTGGTTCACCACCGGAACATCGGCACCTATGCAGTATCGGTAACCGGACGCAATCCCTGTAGCTGGCGGACCGCAAACACCAGCGTGACCACAAGTACCGCTGGCGCAAACTGGATGCTCCACCCGAAGCGATTGAACGATCCGACCCCAAAAGCGGCCTGGAACAGCAATGAATACAGCAACGCCGCTATCGCCGCGGGGATGATCACAGATCGAGGGGGGATTCTCTGGGCGAGCAGGACGCCCGCCGGTATCAGGAGGAGCCAGTCGTACAACAACACGTGCGGTAACACCAACAGGCCCATCGTTGTCGCCACGATGAACATGGTGTCCATGTCCCACCGCGCACGGCGACCCTTCAAAAGGACAGCGACGAACAGCCCAACCCCCACGACCACGATGCCACCGGAAAGGGCCGTGGACCCACCGGTGAGGGCATCGATGGCGTCACGGAACGTCACACCCATCGGGATACCGTCGAGCGGGAACGCGTCGTTGGCCGCTTGGAGCAATGCTCCGTATCCGGTGTAGGAACCGGGAAACACGATCGCCGGTGCGATCGAGATCGCGGCTGCACCCGCGAGCGAGGTCCCCAGTGCCACGCGATTGCGACGCCAGTCCACTAACCACCAGAGTGCAAACGGGACCAGCAACTGGGGTTTGAGCACCAGAAGCGAAGCAAGGAGGCCAGCCTGAACCTGTTTTTCGGCCCTCAGCCGGGACAGGATGCCGGCATAGATCGCGGCCCAGAAGAACTGACCCTGGCCCAGCGACACACCAAGGTATCCCGGTATGGAAAGCACCGCACCGACCAGGAGAACACCGGGACGCGGCGCTCCGATGGCACGAATCCCAAATCCGAGGGCCGCGATCCCCAGGACGGTCCACACGACAAGTCCCAGCTCATATCGCAGCGGGGCTAGCGGCGAGAGCACCATGGCGAATGCCGGCGGATTGACGAACGTCGGTTGCCTCCCCGCGGGTCCCCGACGCACTTCACGTAGGAGATCGGTCATCGCGTCAATGTCGTAGAGGTCCCGGGCATCGCCGTAGCGCAGCATCGTCGCCCCGGCGTGGAACGTGGAGTAGTCGACACCAACGACGTTGCCATTCGGGCTGCGGTTCTCCGGATCGGTCGCGATGCTGAATGTCAACGCTGCATAGAGCACCGCACCAATGGAAAGGATGAGCGCCACGCTGCGCCATAGGTTCCTGCGAAGCGACTCGCGCTCCGAACCTGACCGATACCCCACGCTATCCACCCCCGGTTGGGGCAAACGACCGAGTCGCCGGTTCAACCATCTGACGCACTGCAACCACGCCGACTCCGATAAGAAGCACCGGTGCTATCTGAGGCACAAACCCGAACTGACGGTAGGTCTCGATGCCAAACACCATCTGGAGAAGTGATACATACATGAGTGCGGCGATCATACCGGGGAGGTAGACGCTGAAATCGGGCAGATGCTGGCTCACGACGACTCCTGCTGGGACCAGGATCATCCAGTCGTAGAGCAGCAAATGGTTAGCTAGCGCTGCGGCACCGACCGTGACCACAACAAACATGGTGTCGCGGCTCCACCGGGCACGTACCGCAAAGAAAACCAACGCAGCGAACAGCAGGTTGCTCACCACAAACGTCACGGTGGCACTCGTTACCGATCGTCCAGCCATTGCAAAGACCGCGTATGGAAGGGTCGCACCCCACGGGATCCCTTCCTGGAGGGCGCTCGCTGACGAGTCCCGCAGGAGTGAGAAATACCCCTCGTACGAACCCGGGAACAACACCGCTGGCAGCACGGCGAGAACGGCGGAACCGATCCCCGTTGTGAGAAGGGCCCGCCAATACGTCCGCCAATCGATCAGCCACCACAACACAAAGGGGGCGAGGAGCTGCGGTTTCAACGACAGGAGCACCGCAAACAGACCAGCCTGCACATGGGCAGAGCCGCGCAGCCTCCAGAGGACCGCACCAAAAACAGCAGCCCAATACATTTGACCCTGCCCGATTCGTAACCCGACGAGGCCAACGGTCGACATTGCAGCAATCGCCGTGACCAGCCAGGGCCGCGCCACCCCGAGGAGTCGCAGGGAGATCCCAAACGCGAAGAGCCCGAGGGTGGTCCAGATCGCATACCCAACCAAGTATCCCAACGGCGCCAACGCAAACAACAGCATCGCAAAAGCCGGTGGATTCATATACGACGGTTTGGCAGGAACCGGTTCACCTCTCAGATCCGACTCCACCGCAGCGAGAGCCGCAACATCGTAGAGCTGGTCAGCTCCGCCAAACCGTAGTGTCCAAGCCGCGGCATGGAAGTCTGAGTAGTCGGCGGCGACCTCGAGATGTGATTTCACGCCGCCCGTGTCTGTCGCGACTCGGTAGGTGAATGCAGCGATCGTTACTACCCCCAGAATTGGGATAATGGCAACAAGCCGCCACAGCATTCGACGAAGCGGCTCGCGATCGGTGTCGCGATTCATTCCACGTACGTTAGTGGCGCGCCGGGCGGGCCGAGAGGACTCGGACCGATGGATACGGCTCAGTCCGGGATGTACGGACCATCCGCCGAGAAGACGAGCTGTCCGTTGATGAACGTCTGCTGCACCCTGGTGCGGGCATCCCATGGATCACCGTTCATCAAGATGAAATCTGCGTCCTTGCCAACCTCGAGCGTACCGACGCGGTCCGCGACTCCGAGAATGTCGGCGGGATTGCTCGTGATCGTCTCCAACGCACGATCCTCGGGAAGGCCCTCACGGATCGCAATGATGACCTGGTCACGCAGATGCTCCACCGGCACGAACGGAGAATCCGTCATCACAATGACCTTGGCACCGGCCTTCACCATGATTCCCACAGAGGCGGGAGTTTTCCTGGCAACCTCTCGTTTTGATCGCCCACCCATCAGTGGCCCCAGACAGACGGGAATGTTTCGTGAAACAATCTCGTCAATGATGCGATGAGCCTCGGTTGCGTGGTCAAGGATCAGCTCGTAGCCAAATTCTTCGGAGAGCCGGATGGCGGTCCGAATATCGTCCATGCGGTGCGCGTGGTTGCGTATCGGCAACTCCCGGTTGAGTACTTTTACGAGAATCTCCAGACCCAGATCGCGCTTCGGTGAGCGCAGCGGAGTTCGCTCACTCTCCGGTTTTGCTGCCTCTGCGGCGACCAGCGCCTCGTAGTGCTCCCAGTCTTTCTGATACTCCTGGGCTTCAACAAATGACTTACGGGCCAGGTGTGCGACTCCCATGCGTGTCGTCGGTGCACGTTTGCGACTCTCACCGACACGTTTCGGGTTCTCGCCAAAGGCCATCTTCACACCTGCGGGTTCACGCAGAACCATGTCATCAGCAACAAGACCCGCAGACTTGGCGACCGTAAGCTGGCCGCCGATCGGATTCGCTGACCCGTGCATGATCCCGATCGTCGTGACGCCACCTCGGCGTGCGTCATCGAACCCGGGATCCTCGGGGTAGATCGAATCGAGAGCACGCACATAGGGCGTGATCGCCTCCGACATTTCATTGCCATCGAAGTCGTCGTGGGAACCCTCGCCCCAGATGCCGGTGTGAGCGTGGGCATCAATGAAACCGGGGAGAAGATACTGCCCGGCGCAGTCGACAATCTCAGACCCCGACATGTCGATATTGGACCCGACCTGCACGATGCGGCCGTCTTGGGTGACGAGCCCGCCACGGTCGATCACCTCACCTGTACCGGTCCAGATCGTGGCGTTGGTGTAGGCAGTTCGTGTCATGGCCCAACCCTACCGTACCGCGCCCTGCCCGGCTGTTCCGCCCACAACTACTTCACCACCACGGCCACGGCAGTGGTTGGCGGTGCGTTGGTGGTGAGGGATGCACAGGGCTTTGCAGCAACCCGGTGAGGCGGTGCTGCACAGCATCCGCCTCGGCAGCGGACAGCAACGTCGTTATGCGTTCATACAGACCGCCCGACAACGCTTGTTGAAGAAACCCGAGCGCTCCCACCATTGCAGCCGGTAGTTCCTGATCGGCGAATCCCCACAGAACGGTCCGCAGCTTTGGGATGTGGTGGAACGTCAGCCCGTTGTCTATTCCCCAAATGCGGCCGGAACCGTCCTCGATCAGTAAATGGCCCAACTTTCGGTCCGTATTGTTCGTTACGACGTCGAGCACCGCAAACGGCCACAGCCGCTCATCGGGGCCGTCCAGTAGTGAACGCGGATCAGTCTCTCGATCTTCATTGATCATCCGTTGGACAGATCCGGGGCCGTACACACCGTCCACAAGTCGGGTCTCGGGGATAACACCGAACCCGAGCGCTTCGGACACCTCGAACGTCAGTACCTCGCGCGCCGCCAACGTTCCGGAGTCGAAATCATGGAGCGGTTGCGCCCCGAACGAAGGTTTGTAGACCACGAGGTTGCCGTCCCCATCCCGGGCAAGCATCGTTGCGTTGGAAGCATGAGGCAGCGTGCCGATCACCTCTACGACATCACCTAACTCCGGTGCGTCAGTTGAGATTGGGATCGACCTCTGGGCATTGGTGATACTCACCGGGGTTCACCGCCGCAGAACAACGGGGGCACAACGGCCTACCAGCCGCGACGACTTTCATGGCGTGCATCGCAGCCGCTTGGAGCTGCTCGGGTGCGATGATGAAATTCATGGAATCGTCGTCTTGTTCGGTCGACTCGAGGATGATCGATACCATCTCGTTTTCGCGCAAGCCGAGACGAAGGTCCCCGACCCTGAACGACGGTTCACCGAGTTCGGCCGGTTCGGCAAGTCTGCCCTGGATGTGGAGGACCGCATCCTCGTCGAATAGGACCTCGGCGCCAACGAGCATTCGTTCCCCAAGTTCCGCGAGGGCCGCTACCTGTTGTTTCTCGGCGACGAACCAGTGCTGCTCCCCTCCCGCCTCGACAAACAAGAAGAAGGTGCGCTCGCCGGATGGACCCACGGCATCCATGCGGAACTGTTCCGCTGGTCCGAGTTCATGCACGGGGTGCTCCGTGCCCATTGATAACGTCAACAAATGGTGGGGCGCCCGGGGTGAGATGCACGACCGAGACCGACGTCGTGGCAATGTTGATCCTCTGGAAAAGGTCGATCGGCTGGCCAAGATAGTGCGACACCACAAGTTTGATGACGTCCGAATGGCTCACGATCGCTACCGTCGCCTTGCCCGCTTCATCGGCAATCCGGTCACAGGCCACGACGGCGCGGTGCTGTGCTTCGAGAAACGACTCTCCGCCGGGGAAGCGCACCCGGGATGGGGCCATCTGGACTGTCGACCAGAGTTTGGTGCGCCGCAGCTGCCCGAAGGATCGACCGGCCCAAGAACCAAAGTCGATCTCGATCATGCCCTCCTCAACAATCGGGGCAAGTCCGTGCGGACCGCCGATGATTGTGGCGGTCTCCATAGTCCGTTCGATTGGTGAGGCATAGAGCCGCTTCAGCTTTGTACCGCTGAGGTTCTGCGCGGTGCGCTCGGCCGCGGCGATTCCGCCGTCTCCAAGCGAGACGCCGGGGAGTCGTCCTGTCAGACGTGACCCGGTTTCCGGTGTTGGTGCGTGCCGTATGAGGAGGAGGGTTGCCATGGCGTGAGAATACAGCCACCACAGTGTTTCGGCGACGGTTCGATCCGCGAGCCTTCGCACACCGGGTACGCTTGCGTCCATGTTTGATCTCGCAGTCATCGGAACCGGAATTATGGGAGCCCCGACCGCATGGCACGCGGCCCGCAGCGGGGCGTCGGTTGTTGCCATCGGTGTGCCCGAACCGGCCGACATCACCCAGCACCACGGACTCTTCGGCGCATGGCATGACGCTTCGCGGCTCGTGTGGCAACGCCACGCACACCCGACAGACACCGAATTCACTGCCCGCGCCATCGAGAACATCCGGACACTGGAGACCGAGGGTGCAGACCCGATCCTTACCGAGGTCGGGTTCCTGTTCGCCGCCGCTCCGGGACGTGACGAGGGCATGCTGCCACCACCGGAGGACTACCCCGGCATTACCGCGCTGGGCCCGGGCGAACTTGCCGGCCAGTTCGAGTATCTCGCCTTCGACGAAGGTGTTACCGGGTATACCGAAGACCCGCCATCGGGTTACATGTCGCCCCGAGGTGTCGTCGGGGCGTATCTTGCATCCGCCCAAACCAGCGGGGTCGAAGTCGTCGCCGACCAGGTGATGAGCATTGATGTGCGAACCGATCACGTCGTGCTTCAGACACTGGCGGGGCGTTCTTTCGCGGCAAGAAGGGCCGTGCTCGCCACGGGCGCCTTTTCGAATACAACCGAGTTCCTGCCTCGCCCGCTGGCACTCCGGCGAAAGTCAGAAACGGCCCTCATGGCCGAACTCGACCTCGACCGCAACCCGTCGTTGAGGCATATGCCGATCTTCGTGTATCAACTCGACCACGACCTGGTTGCTGATATCTACATGGTTCCACCGATGGTGTACCCCAACGGACGAACGATGATGAAGTTCGGGGCAAATACACACCATGACTCCTACCTCGATAGTGCCAGCGTTGAGCACTGGTACCGCCAGGGCAACAGCGACGCGGTGATCCCGGACATGCGTTCCGCATTCCGACAGTTGTTCCCTGGCGTTGAAGTCAGCGAGTGGCACGGCGTCCGATGCGTGATCACCCGCACCCCTCACGGGCGACCGTATATAGATACGCTGGTCGACGGACGACTCTATTGCGCGATCGGTGGCAACGGCCACTCGGCGAAATGGTCGGGAGCCATCGGAGGACTCACCGCAACATTGGCACTCACCAATGAGTGGAGAGACACGGTCATTCCTCGGGAACACCACCGCGCCCAGTATTCGGATGAGCCACAGACATGGACCACCCGCGACCTGCTCGGCTAAGGCTCCACGAGCTGACGCCCCAAGCGGCGCTCTACCCGAACGACCCCAGTCACTCCCCCATCCGACGCGCTCTGCATGCCCAACGGCCCTAGTGACACCCTGGGTTAATTAATACGATTCCAATGTAGTAATAGGACTAATCGACCCACCGGACCAGTATCCGGGTCAGCGCCCACTCATGACGCCACACCGCACAGGTTCCGGGTCGAGAACGAACAGGCGATACAATGAATGACAGATTCTGGTACAAAATATGGCAGGCTGCCCTGCTTTTCGCGGTCATCGCGATGCTCGCGGCGTCGCTCGTCGTGCAGGCAAGCAACGTCTCATCGGCCGATGTTCGCGAGATACTCGCCGATCACGGCCTCTCCGATCAAGGTACCTCTCTGGAATGGCCGATCGACGAATCGATCCGACCCGAGCTCACACCAATCGCCGAGCTTCAATCGGCGCCTGCCGATGAGGGGCACATCACCTACGCCCCCGCAGTGGCCGATCCGATTGCACGATCCGATCAGCGAATCTTCGACGTCAGCATTGAGTCGGTCGAAGGAATATGCCCGCTCGACCCGGCGAGCGGCACGACGACCGAGATGTGGGGATTTCGGATCGCAGGAGACACCGAGGTCACCTGTGGGACCCCAGGACCGATTCTTCGAGGACGAGTTGGCGACGTTGTCAACATCACGTTCACGAACCTCGCGGGAAACAAGAAACCACACAACATTGACTTCCACGCCGTGACAGGCCAGGGCGGCGGAGCCGCCGACCTGACAGTCGTACCCGGAGAAACGGGAACGATTCAGGTACGCCTGCTCTACCCGGGAGCGTTCATGTATCACTGCGCATACGGCGATGTTCCCTCGCACATCGCACACGGGATGTACGGCATGTTCATCGTTGACCCCGAAGTTCCCCTTCCAGAGGTCGATGCCGAATGGGCCATCATGCAGGGCGAGTGGTACGTTGGCGAGCCCGATGCGAACGGTGTGGCGCCGTACAATCCGGCTGCGGTGTTGGACGAAGATGCAACATTCGTAACGTTCAACGGACGTACCGATGCCCTCACCGGCGACAACACACTCACGATGAATGTCGGCGAACGAGCCAGGATCTACTTCGTGAACCACGGTCTCGCCCTCAACAGCAACTTCCACCCCATCGGTTCGCAGTGGGACCTTGTCTATCCGGAAGCCGCGACACACTCGGCCAACCGTGTGATTCGAGGGTCCCAGACCACGCTGGTCTCGGCGGGAGGCGGCACGGTCGTCGAGCTTGACGCCCTGGTTCCCTCGACGATCCTTCTCGTGGACCACGCGCTCGGCAGAACGTTTTACAAGGGTGCCCTCGGAACGATCGTTGTGAGCGGCGACGAACAGCCCGAGTTGTTCAATGTTCTCCAGGCGGCGACTGCCGCAACCGGCGGGGAAACCTCGACCGTGACAACGACAACCGTTTCCGAGGCCGCTGTCGGAGCCGAGGTCTCGATCCCGGAGGGTGCCTTTGATCCGGCGAACGCCGCGAACGCCTTCGACCCTCTCGATCTGTCGATCAAGGTCGGCACAACCGTCAAATGGACGAATGACGACGCCCTTGCACATACCGTAACGTCAGGAATGTCCGACGGGATGGTCGGCACACCGGACGGATTCTTCGACTCCGGGTTTCTGATGCCTGGCGATACCTACTCGCACACCTTCAACGACCCTGGCGA
>UOEK01000049.1_pt1 | contig 9998 bp, 11 predicted proteins | sample 1989451 | NCBI WGS metagenome assembly UOEK01 (sample SAMEA4712198, study PRJEB27164) | hydrothermal vent metagenome | biome: marine basaltic hydrothermal vent biome; feature: marine hydrothermal vent; material: mineral | place: Pacific Ocean | collected 2011-06-14/2011-07-23 | depth 1691 m
CGAGAGGTCATGGCAGAACAACTCCAGCTGTCCGTAGGGGTAGCGACGCGTCCAACAACGTCTCCCTGAACCCGGGTCGAAACCCGCCAGGCGACCCGCAAACTGAACCACTCGTGTAGACCCGCGGAGTTCCTTGTCGAGCGCGTTCATCCCGAGTGACCGCGACCCGGCGAGTCCCCCAGCAAACGCCTCCCGAACGATCCCGGGTTGTCACACCTAGTGGGTGGCCGTCGTTTCGTCGTGTCCATCGGCATCGGGATCGCCATCCTCGGCATGGTCGCCGGGTGTGGCGTCCTCGGCGTGGTCGGCGGTGCCGTCCGCATCGTGATCGGCGAACGCCGCAATATCGTATCCCGGACCGCATGCGGCGGGTCCGTCGGTCGTCGCTGCCTCATCATGATCTTCGGCACCGTCTTCGTCGTGATCCGCAGGTGCTTCGTCGTGCCCGGCAGGCGCGTCAGTACTGTCGTTGTGTGCTCCGGCGGGGACGTTCAGCATGTCACGCCAGTCCGGCCTGTCGGGAGCCGTCTTCTCCCACGATCGCACGCAGGCGACAAGTGAAGCTATCTGCTCCTCCGTGAGTGGACCCCCGAACTGCTGTGAGTAGGCCGACATTTCGGTGCCGGGGATACCCGAACTTGCGATTGACAGAATCTGCTCATCACTAACGATCGTAAGAAACTGGGTTGAGTTGAGAGCAGGAGCATCGTTACCCTCCCCATAGGAACCGTGACATGAGGCGCACGTCGCTGACCACAGGGCCTCACCAGCAAGCGCGAGGTTGGATTGGGCTGTCTCGTCGGCGGCCGCACGGGCCGCCGGTTCGGAGAACCGATAGATTGGGAATGCCAACAACCCAATGACCATCAGGACAAGCCCGGCGATCATCCAGGAGTTGGTGCGGTGCTCAAGTTGTGTGTCCTTAGATGGCATTCGTTGCTCCTACCCTGCCGTCGGATCGAGGCACTCGGGCCCCTTCGGAGGTTCGTTGATCGTTTCGGGCGTACCCGCCGGGGCACCACGGATAATCTTCGAAGTATCCGGGACCACGACACCATCGATGATGGTGAACTCAAAGCGATCCATTCCCCGCGGTGCGGGACCACGACGGTACTCTCCCTTGCGGTTGTATACCGACCCGTGGCACGGACATTCGAACTGACCCGATGTCTCGCACCACGGCACTTTGCAGCCGAGATGCGGGCATTTCCACCATATCGCCTCGGTCGCACCCTCGATCTCTGTGAGGTACCCGCGCATCGCCGGTACCTCAAGCACTGAGTCCGTCGGGATCTTATCCGGGCTGACGGTCGCTACCGGCCCGCCAGACTGCCCAGCAACCGGCTGGAGGAAGTCCCATGAAGTCCAGGCCGCAGCACCGGCCATGACTCCGAGGCCCCACGTCCATAGACGTGCAAGAAAATGTCGTCGGTCTAGGTCTTCACTCATAGCTCTCCATACCATTCTTGCCATGGCCACACCCAGCCCCAGTTCGGGCCGCGGAAGGCGAATCCGATCAGTGTCAAGATAATCCAGGCCACCATGAAGATGGTGAACGTCGCGACGGCGATCCTGCGGTTTCTCATACGCGTGTCAGGATTGCGGTCGATGAATGGCAGCGCGAGCAGGCCCACGATAATTGCCCCGGGGACAAGCACGCCTGCGACCAGCGGATGGAAGCGGGAAAGCAGTTCCTGGAGGGCCGCAAAGTACCACGGAGCTTTTTCCGGGTTCGGTGTGATGGTTGGGTTCGCCATCTCCTTGAGCGGTGCATTGAAGAAGAGCGAGATACCCAGAACGAACACCATCACTGCCAGGGCCACCACTCCGTGGCGGATGAGCAGGTGAGGCCAGACCATGACGGAGTCTTCTTCTTCGGGGACCTTTCGATCACCGACTAGGGGTTTACCCTCAACGAAGCCCAATACTCTGACGTTGCTGGGCGGGGTCGGTTTGTCGTCACTCACTGGCAACCTCCATGTCGAGCATCGAGTCTTTACGCCAGCGCCACAGGTGGATCATGATGATCCCCACGAGCAATGTTGGCAACACCGCTACGTGGAGCACATAGAACCGCAGCAGTGTTTGCGCCCCTACCTCGGTCCCGCCAAGCAACATCCCACCGACGGTTCCGCCAATGAATGGGACGAACTCGGTCATCGACGTTCCAATCGTGACTGCCCAGTACGCCAACTGGTCCCAGGGCAACAGATACCCGGTGAAGGAGAGCAGCAACGTGAGGACCAGCAGAACGACACCCACGATCCAGTTGAATTCGCGTGGAGGTTTGTAGGCGCCCCGGTAGAACATCCTCGCCATGTGTGCCGCAACGGCGAGCACCATGAGGTGTGCCGACCAGCGGTGGATGTTGCGGATGTATTGGCCGAAAGCGACCTTGGTCTGGAGGAAGATGATGTCCCCATATGCCGCCGACGGAGATGGGACGTAGAAGAACATGAGGTAGATGCCGGATGCGATCAGCGACCCGAAGAGCACCATCGAGGTAACTCCAAGGAACCAGGACCAGCGGAAGCTGATCTGCTCGCGGCGCATCCTCACCGGATAGATGTGGAGCAGGAAACTACCCCAATGTGCCGCGGCGCGGTCACGGTCGGTGACACGCCGCGGTGTGCGCCAAATGGCACGACCCGGCGCTGATTTGCGTATCGTATCCATCAGACTCACGCGCTACCTCCCACGGGTATTGGCATCTTCAAATCTATCGGCATCGACACACCATCTGGTACACCGACCCCCGACCATACCCCCATGGACAAGGCATTTGTTGGGCACCGCTCAATGCAGAGGGCGCACCTGATACACGCCGTTTCGTCAAGCAGGAGTGCCGAAACTCCGACCCGTTCAGGCTCGACCTCGGGTCCCGGAACGATAGAGATAACCTTGACGGGACACACATCGACACACAACGCACAGAGCACACACTTCTCTGGCTCAAGCAGGATGTTGGCGAAACAGCGCAAACATCGTTGTGCCTCGCAGCGAGCTTGGTCCGGGGTGAGACCGATTTCAACTTCGGTTAACCCGATGCGGCGATCGGTTGGAATCGTCGGTACAACCGCACGGTCGATCTCGTCATAAAGGTCGTCGAAACGATGGAACTGCTGGAGCTTTACCATCTGGCCCTTGGGCCGCTGCTCCGCGTCACCGCCGAACGCCTCATGGATCTGGGAGGCGGCCTTCCGGCCATCTGCGATAGCGTCGATCAGGCTACGAGGCCCGTGTGCGGCGTCACCACCGGCCCACACCATGGGCACGGATGTCGCCAGGTCGTTATCGCCGACACGGATCGTTTTGCGCTCAGTGATCTCGGGACCATCGTCACCGATGGCTGCCACATCGACCGCTTGACCGATCGCGAGGATGACCGTGTCCACATCGATAGTCGAGACATCGTCCTTGTCGAACACCGGCGCAAACCGGCCATCGTCGTCGAACACCGACCGCACACCAATGGTTTCAAGACCGACCACTTTGCCATCTTTGGCAAGGATGCGCGCAGGGCCGCGGCGGTGAATGAAGTCGATGTTCTCCTTGATTGCCTCTTCAAGCTCGAATTCGTCGGCCGGCATTTCCTTCTTCGACTCAAGCGATACGACCGTAACGTGCCGTGCCCCCGACCGTGCCGCGGTTCGGGCGGCGTCGAGAGCAGCGGTCATCGTGGACCTATCGGAACCCGGATCCGATGCCTTCGCCTCGTACGCATCGGTCCGTAGCGCGGTTCTTGCTGCATCCATCGCAACGTCACCACCACCAATGACCACCACTCGCTCACCGACATCGACCGAGAAGCCGCGGTTGACGTTGATGAGGAATTCGATGGCGCGCAGCACACCGTCGGCCTCGTGACCCTCGAGATTGAGCCCCCGCCCTAAGGTTGCGCCGATAGCGACGAGGACTGCATCGTGACGATCCTTGATCTCGGCAAACGTGACATCGGTGCCGAGTTTCACATTCGTCTGCACATCAACACCCATGTCGATGATCGACTGGATCTCTTTTGCGATGAGGTCACGGGGAAGCCGATACTCGGGGATTCCCATAACCATCATGCCACCGAGGGTGTCCGTAGCCTCGTAGATGGTGACGGAGTACCCGAGCTTGCGAAGGTCATGTGCGGCCGAAAGCCCACAGGGACCGCCGCCAATGATTCCGATGCTCTGGTCGCGCTCAAACTGCGGAGCGGAAGCGACCTGGCTGACAAGAGAAGCATCGCCAGCTTCGATACCGAACTGCTCAGTGACAAATCGTTTGAGTGCCCTGATGGCGATCGGTGCGTCGAGAGTTCCGCGGCGACAGGCGTCCTCACACGGGGCAGCACAGACACGTGCACACACGGAAGCGAAAGGGTTCGGAAGTCTTGCGGTGAGGTAGGCGCCCTCGTCGTCGCCGTCGGCGATAGCAGCGACGTACAGGCCTGCATTGGTATGTACTGGGCATGCCGCCAGGCAAGGGATGTTGACATCGAAAAATTCGAGGTCCTGTATCCCCATCAGATCAGCCCGCGACGCTGAGCGTTACGGAGTGCCCACATTCCGAAGAGGAGCGCAACGCCCCAGGTACCAACCGCACCAATGTCCTGGATGAGGGGGTCGCTCATCCGCAGCGGGCCGGTGAGTAACCACGACGGCAACCACATGGTGGCGAGCGCAAAATATAGGAAGATGCCCGCGCTCTTCAGCCACACCATCGATCGAGTCTCATTCGTACCCACGAGCCACTACCCCTCGATTGCCTTCGTTACATCGATATTGCCGATGACAGGTCTGTTTGTCAACCCGAGACGACACCGGGCTACCCACACGGCTCATTCCCCGGAACTCTCGCCTGGTCGGCATTGCAAAACGTCACCGTTCCGGCGTCACCCAGCGACCACTAGAGCCGCCGGATTACACACGGGTTCGTCATTCGAAATGCCCCGAAGGGGGCGGCTCAGTTGGCGTCGCACGGCTCCTATTGCTGCTCTTCGGCGCGACGCCGCTCGGCTTCCTGCTGCTCGATATATATGGCTCCCGTTCCCATCGACACCGCATGGAAGCCGCCATCGACGTGTACGATTTCGCCAGTCGTCGCCATCGACCAGTCCGAGAGCAGAACACAGGTCATGCGGGCCACCGGGTCCGGGTCGAAAACGTTCCACCCGAGCGGTGCCTGGTCGCGCCATGCAATGTCGAACAGATCAAAGTGCGGAATCGACTTTGCGGCAACCGTACCGAGCGGACCCGCCGCAACCAGGTTGGCGCGGATTCGATCATCCCCCAGGTAGAACGCCAAATATCGGTTCACTGACTGCAGGGCCATCTTGGCGACACCCATCCAGTCGTACATTGGGAACGCTTGGCTATTGTCGAAGTCGAGTGCGACGACGGCGCCACCCCCGGCTTTCACGAACAGCGGTCGCAGTGCCACAGTCAGCGTCTTGTAGGAGAACGCCGACGTTACGAATGCCGTCGCGGCGCTCTCCGCCGGCGCTTCCAGGAAACTACCCCCGAGCGCATCCGCTGGTGCAAACGCGATCGCATGCAGAGCACCGTCAACGCCACCCCACTTTGCATCCAGCCGAGCAACCATCGTCTCGACCTGTTCCTGGTTGTTGATATCGAGTTCGATCACCTCGGCCTCGTTGGGCAGGCGGCGCGCCGAGCGCTGGGTGAGACGCAGACCGCGACCAAACCCGGTGAGCACGACTTCGGCGCCTTCTTCCTGGGCAACCCTTGCGGCGTGCCACGCGATGGAATCGTCAGTGAGCACCCCTGTTATAAGCAGACGTTTCCCCTCAAGCAGCATCAGTTGATCTCCTCTTTAGGCCTTAGTTGACATTCGCCCATGCGCGAAATCCCAGGCCCATCACAAATAACAGAAGCAAACCATAGGACAGTGCGGGTTTGCGGGCCATCTGGGCTCGATAGACGTAGGCAATTGCGAGCGTAATCGAAGCAACAATGCCATAGAACATGTGGAATGCGTTGCCGGGAACGATACCCGAATTGAACAAGATCACGCCGGCCCCGACCTGGATCAGCACCGCCGCGATCGCTAACCCGCGGGCGACACCAAACGCTCGACCCGGTGTCCTTTTTGCGAACGCCAGGCCGAGTCCCCAAACACCAACCAGTCCGGTGGTCACAACGGTCACATAGAACCAATTTGCATGAAAGCTACGCATGGGGACGAGACTAGCCCCGTTGTCGGCAAGCAACCACACCGGCCAGCACTGCGTCGATCTGTCTCCCTATCGGTCGCGCAGGAGACGCCGGAGAATCTTGCCGGATGCGGATTTCGGGATCTCGTCAATGAATTCAACAAGGCGGACCTGCTTGTAGGTCGCAACTCTTTGCGCGACAAAGTCCTTCACCTCCTGGTCGGTCATTTCACTCCCTGGAGTCCGGACGACGAATGCCTTAGGGAGCTCACCCGCCCCGACGTCGGGAACCGGTACCACCGCCACGTCTGCAATATCGGGATGTGAGATGAGCAGTGCTTCAAGTTCCGCCGGCGGAACTTGAAACCCCTTGTATTTGATGAGTTCCTTGAGCCGGTCGACGATGTAGAAATGATTGTGCTCGTCTACCCGGGCGATGTCACCGGTGTGGAACCATCCGTCCGAATCGATGCAGTCCGCGGTTGCTTGCGGATTGTTGAGATAACCCTTCATTACTTGCGGTCCCCGGAGCCACAGTTCACCGTCGGTGTCGATTCCGCAATCCTCACCGGTTTCGGGGTCGACGATTCGTGCTTCGGTGCTGGGAACGAGCACACCAATGGAGCCCGGCCGATAATCACCGGGGAACGTGCCGTGGCTCACCGGTGATACTTCCGTGAGTCCGTACCCCTGTACGACATCGGCTTCGATCCGGCGGGCCGCTTCCTCGGCGAGGTCGGCACCGAGAGGGGCCGCGCCCGACACCACACGCTGCAACGCCGACAGGTCGTAGTTGTCAACAAGTGGATGTTTCGCCAGCGCGAGGATGATCGGCGGAACCAAGTACGCATGGGTCACTTTGTAGTCCTGGAGGATCTCCAGGAAGTGGACGAGGTCGAACCGGGGCATCGTTACTGCTGTGGATCCACCCATGGCGATCCCGTTCATCAGGACCTGCATGCCATATATGTGGAAGAAGGGCAGCACAGCAACGGCAACCGCATCGCCCACGGACCCAAACACGGGCTGCGCTTGTGCCAGGTTAGCTACCAGATTCCGGTGAGTGAGTTCGACGCCCTTTGACAAACCCGTCGTTCCCGATGAATACGGCAGCACCGCGACGTGAGTCGCCGGGTCGACGGCCACCGGTGCCGCGATGGGATCGCTTGTTTTGAGTGCCTCGAACGATGTAAAACCCGGCACGTCACCGATCGTGTAGATAGTGTCAATTCCAGACGCGGCAGCTGCCGCCGCAGAGGTTTCGACGAACATGGCGTCGCAGATGATCATCGATGCGCCCGAGTCGTTCAGCTGGTGCGAGATCTCCTCGACCGTGTAGGTCGGGTTGAGCGTGGTGACCGTACCCCCGGCTGTCACGGTCCCATGAAAAGCGAGGGCGTAATCCGGGGAGTTGGCGGCGATCACCGCGACCACACCGTTTGCGGGTAGGCCAGCGGCGATGAGACCCCCGGCGACACGGTAGATACCATCGATCGCCCCGGCGTACGTCAGTACATCTCCGGTTGTGCCGTCGATCAGATACGGCTTCTCCCCGAGTTCGCCAGCTTTGGCGAAGGCTGCCTCGGTGACCGTCACATCGCCGAACACTACGTCCGGTTCGGGACTACGGAAAACGATCGACATGGTGGCTCCTCAACTACGGGTGCGCAACACCTTATCTCGCGTTGCCGTCGCTTGCTGGTGGAGTTGGAACGGCAGTTCGCTGGGATCAGTTAGGTTATTGCCATGATCGAGCTCACTACTACCGACATCGCCCACGGCGGTGAAGCCATCGCCCGTTTGAATGGCAAAACACACTTCGTCGCAGGGGCTCTCCCGGGGGAGGTGGTGCTCGCCAGCGTGGTCCGAGACAAGGGGTCGTGGGCACGCGCCGACCTCGTTGAGGTACGTCAGCCTTCACCCGATCGAATTGATCCACCGTGCCCACACCATGGAGTATGTGGCGGTTGCCAGTGGCAGTTCGCTCCCCACGCGCTTCAACTCGGCTGGAAACAGGAGATCCTCGCTGGCCAGCTCTCCCACATCGGCGGCATCGACCCGTCGGTTGTTCGACCCGCGATCGCACCCAGCGAGGGATACCACTACCGCAACCGCATGGATTTCAAGGTACTCAATGGTCGGCTGGCGTTGACAAAACGACGAAGCCGTGACCTCACCCCGATCGATTCCTGTCACATCAGTGCCCCACGGATTGCTGAGCTCGCCGCAAGACTCGGCCCGCTCGATGGTGTGCAACAGATCACCCTCCGGGTATCACACGCCACCGATGACATCGTCGTCGTCATAAGGGGGAGGGTCCCTGCCCATGCGGGAGAGTGGCAGGTCGACGTCGGGCATCGTGACCGGCGCGAATTTTCGCCCGTCATCGGAGATTGCACCATGATCGAACGCATCGGTGACGTTGACCTCAGGATCAGCGGTGATGCTTTTTTCCAGAACAACACACTCGGTGCCGAGGTCATGGTTTCGCTCGTGACCGAGATCCTGGAGATCGATGAGACCGACACGTTGCTTGATGCCTACGCCGGCGGTGGCCTTTTTGCGGCGACCGTGGGGCAACCGGCCGACCGGGTCCTCGCCATCGAATCACATCCGTTGGCGGTACGGGATCTGCGCCGCAACCTCAAACGGCACCTCGGTGACGCTGGCGAGGTCGTCCGCGGGACGGTTGAGGACCGGGTCGAATCACTCGACGAGTATTGGACAAAAGCGGTTGTCGATCCACCCAGAACTGGTCTTGGCGCCGACGGGGTTGCGGCGGTGACCGCAGCTACTCCGAGCCGGATCGCCTACGTGTCCTGTGACCCTGCGAGCCTGGCACGCGACGCGAAGTTACTCGACGAATATGGGTACACACTGGAGCACTGCACGCCGGTCGACATGTTCCCGCAGACGTTCCACATCGAATCCGTTGCCAGTTTCGTGCTCAAAAACGAGAGTGGCGCCGATACCGATTGAAGACGACCGAAGCGACGGGTTCAGAGCTCGTCGAGGAACTGTTGGCGTTTGTCTGCAAACTCTTCGTCGGAGATGATGCCATCTCTATGGAGCTGGGTGAGCCGTTCGAGTTTGTCCATCGAATCGACATCGGGTGATCCGATCGGGGCAGCCGGGGACTTACCGGTGGTCCCACCGGTTCGTAGTTCTCGGGTTTTGTAGAGCAACGACTGAAATTCTTCGGGGTTCGGGATGTCGGAGAATCGACTCTGCCCGCTCTCGCCCGCGGACTCGACCAGCAAGTCACCGGACTTAAGTACCCGCTCAAAAAGGGTCTGGCTGAACATAACGTTGTTGATGTTTTCCAAAGGAATCTCGATACCGCTGCGCGAGAGAATCCCGTCGCGGGTGATCAATCGCTCCGAGGTCAAGATGTAACCGGTGAACCACCAGGCAACCAGCGGGATAACCGCCGCCGGGATAATCGCGATGAACACCACCCCTGAGGTAATCAGGTCGATGGTGCCGTCATCGGGAGGGACTCGATACACCAGCCATACGGCAACGATACCCGCGACAATCCAGAGCACCGGAATGAGCAGCATCCGCCAGTGCGGACGGAACTGCACAACGATGGTCTCGTCGTCGGTGAGTAATCGTTCTGGATACGCCATACAACGAGTGTAGCCGCTACGAGGCCACCGTTCTTGTGACGTTTGAAGGTAATAGTCCGTGCCGAACGTCACAAGAACGCGGTGAACAGATCACACCGGCCCAAAACGCGGAGAAACCAAGAACGCGCCCTCGACTCCCCCTCACTAACCCTCACCCACCGGCACCACAAAGACGCGCCTCGGGGAACACAAACGATCGCGATAGC
>UOEK01000345.1_pt1 | contig 9983 bp, 5 predicted proteins | sample 1989451 | NCBI WGS metagenome assembly UOEK01 (sample SAMEA4712198, study PRJEB27164) | hydrothermal vent metagenome | biome: marine basaltic hydrothermal vent biome; feature: marine hydrothermal vent; material: mineral | place: Pacific Ocean | collected 2011-06-14/2011-07-23 | depth 1691 m
ATCCATCGGCGCTCCGGTCCACAGGTCGAACCATTCGGCGTCTGGCAGGTACACGTTGCGCTCGGTTGCGTCCGGGGTCAAGACGGGGGCAACAAGGATGTCCGCACCGAGCAGGAACTGATCCTCGATTCCCATAGCCTCTTCATCGTGCGGAAACTCGAGCACCAGCGGCCGCATGATCGGTGTCCCGTGGGTGACTGCCTCATCTCCAAGCGACAGCAAATAGGGAACAAGATTCATGCGTAAGTTGGCATAGAACCGGTAGACGTCGGTGACCGTGGCATCACCGGTGTGATCGGCGACGTTCCAGGGTGTTCGATCAGCGAGCGGTTGCCGGTGCTCGTTGTGCTCGGAGTGGTATTGCATGATTGGACAAAAGGCAGCCATGGCGGTGGAACGTTTGTACAGGTCCGCGGTTGGCAGTTCTTTCGAAAAGCCGGCGAGGTCCCACCCCCAAAAAGCGATTCCCGATGCCGCAGCGGACAAACCGGCAACAAGGGAAGCCCGGAAGGCTACCCATGTGGAGTCCTCATCCCCTGCCCAATGGGCCGGGAACGCCTGCGATCCGGTAAAACCCGCCCGGCTGAACGTGAGGGGTTGGTCGTGGCCGTGCTCACGAAGAAACGCGTGATACGAACTGAGGTAGTGGGTCGGATACGCGTTGGCGGCTTCGTCACCTGTCTCACCCGCAAAGGTAGACACGTCACTCCCCCACAGGTGCTCGCCCCCATCGGTCTTGAATCCGTCGATGCCGATCTCATCGAGCAGATAGGCCCGTTTGTTGAACCACCAGCGCCGCGCCTCCGGGTTGGTAAAATCGATCGCGCGAGAGTTCGGGAACCACCAGCCGCGATTACGGTAAACGCCGCCGTCGGTCGTGCCGACGGCCAATCCGGCCTCGCTGACAAAACGAAGATCAGCGTCGTGCTGTGCGTGGCCTTCCACGTCTTTTAGGAGTGGAATCTGCCAGAGTAGAACCCGCACCCCCTGCTCGTGAAGCCAGTCGACCAACCCTGCCGGATCGGGCCATTCGGTCCCGTACCGCATCGAGTCAGCCGCAACTGCGGTATCCCCTTCGACAACATCGTGGGTAGCCCCGTTGAAAAGGTAGAAGGTGACTTCGTCTGCCCATGCCTCAATGACTATGACTGACGCCGGGATACCTTCAGCAACCGAACGTTCCACAACCTCGCGGACCCGCCGGTCAGTGTTCCATTCGTTTCCGGACATCCACGGCCCATATCCCCATACCGGGAGCGGTGAAGGCCGCCCGGTATCGTGAACGTACGCTTGCACCAGAGCCTTTGGCTTCCCGAAGTACCAGCGGCCGGACGCTCCTGATTGAGTCGGGATCGTCGCAGAGGCCCGGTCCTGCACGGTGACACCGAGGTCGTAGGAGATTCGAGATTTCCCGTCGATGGCGAGGCCATATCCGCGGGTGGACCACAGCCACGGCAGAGGAAAATATGTTCGCCCACCTTGCTGTTTGTACTGCTCGTAGACGCGAATGTCCGGAGCCTTGCCACGCTGATTGAGACTGTCGAAGCGCTCCCCGGTTCCGAACAGGAGCTCCTCGTTGTCGAGGGCCCACACCAGGCGCCAGGCACTGATTTCGTCGCCGATGCGACAACCCTCAACGGCGAGGGTGATGGTGCCGAGTTCGCTGGACAGAGCGAGACTGCCGTCGACTAATACAGCCGTCCAACCCCCGCTCGTGCATGTCTCCCCCGGAGGTCCGTCGTCGCTCCCGTTTGCAATCTCCCAGTCGAGTACACCTCGCTGTTTGGTGTTAATACGCAACAGAGCATCGTTGCCCGAGGCCTCGATGGATGTTCCGATGGTTGCGAGAGACGTGAACCGTACGGCATTCCATCGGGCCACCGGGAGGTCAAACCATTCGGTGACCTCATTGTGTTCTGTGTCCGGCAAAGACCCAAGGAACCGGTACCGGGCATCACCATCGAGCGGATCTATCGTCCCGGTCCAGGTGCCGGAATCATTCTTGAGCAGAGTGGTAGAGGTGTCGTCGGCGCTGTTCAGTTCAATAACAACCGACTCAAAATTTGTTGTGGTGCGTACACCGACTGTTATGGCATCTTGTGTGGTGGGGACCAATGGGTCACGAGACCACGGCACGGCATCGTAGGGGTTGTGATCACCAGCGGGATCGTGGATCAACAGGTCAACCAATGTCAACTCCGGATAGATAGTGAGTGGGGGTGAAGCAGATGCGTGCTGCTTCACCCCCACTGAGGGTGGCGAATGCGCTTAGTTCAGGAGGGCTTCGATCTCGGCCTTCGCCTGATCAAGGGCTTCCTGTGAGGTCATTTCGCCAGCCAGGGCCCGCTCGATGAGTCCATTGAGCAGATCCTGCATCTCGTTTTGACGCTCGATCACCGGTGGAACGACAACGTTCTCCAATGATTTCAGGACTGCTTCACGGTTCGCCGGTGGCGAAGCCGCGAGGTAGGCGTCATACAAGCTCTGGTCCGTCAGAGTAGGTAGCTCCCATGAAGCCGCGATGCGGAGCTTCGCAGATTCATCACTCGACGTGAAGAACCGCAGCCAGCGGTAGGCAGCCTCTTGTTTGTCGGATGCGGCCGAGACGCCGACACCGTTCGCAAAGAAGTGACTTCCGCCCTGGGTGTTGCCCGGCTCGACGACGACGTCCCACTCAAATGGGGCATCGGCGAAGGCGCCAAACATCCAGATACCTGTGGTGATCATGCCAAGCTCACCATTGAGGAACATGTCGCCGTCGGAGACACCGCCCATGTCCGCTGCCGAGGGCTGCACGCCGCTCGTCACGTTACCGATCATGAAGTCCAGAGCCTCAACACAACCCGCACCGTTCACCGTCACCTGATCCCCGGTGAAGAACGAACACCCGCTCTGTGCTGCAGCTTTGTAGAACTCCCAGAAGTGAACACCTGCGAACGAGCCCCACACGTTGTCACCCAATGCATTGATTGCTTCGGCAGCGGCGCGTTCGTCGGTCCAGGTCCAGTTGTCATTCGGGTATGCAATCCCGGCTTGGTCGAACAGGTCCTTGTTGTAGAACAGCATCACGGTCGAGTAACTCTCAGGCAGGGCGTACTGAGTGCCGTCGATGGCAAAAGCATCGAAAGCCCGTTGGTAGTACGCTGCACCATCGAAGTCCGAGTCTGCTGCGGTTAGAGGACCGAGGTCGGCCAGGACGCCCTTCGAGGCGAACGACACGAAGCTCTCAAAGTTGAGCTCAAACGCGTCGGGAGCATCATTACCCGCTATTTGGGTCTGCAACAACGTGAAGTAGTCTCCGAAGGGTGCCGTCTCTACCTCGACTTTGACATCGGGGTTCTGCGCCTCGAACGCAGCGATCATCTCATCGAGAACGTCGAGATTGTCCGGCGCCGCCGAGAACGTAAAGTACCGGATCGTTGTCGGTTCGGCTGGTGCCTCTGTCGTCGTTGCTTGGGTCGTTGTCGGTTCGGCTGGTGCCTGTGTCGTAGTCGGGGCGGTTGCCTCTTCTGCCGTCGTCGTTGTGGTCGTCGTCGATGCGCCCCCGCCGCACGCGGCAGCAAGTAGCGCCATCACACCGACCAATATCAGTATTCGTTTTTTCATGTTCCTTTTCCTTCCTCCCGGCTGGTTTCTTCAGGTATCTCGCGGGAGAGTTCGATACCCAATATGGCTGAGGTACAAAGAACGTGAGGTAGTCGCTTTCACCGGTTCACACCACCGAGGAGTAGGCCCGCGGCAATGTGTCGCTGCATGGCGGCAAAAACCAGAATCACCGGTACGACAGCGATGACGGACCCTGCCATGACCAGGTTCCAGTCGGTCTGATATCTACCGTGGAGCGAGGCAAGCCCGACGGGAAGCGTCATCGATTGCTCGTCTCGAGCGATGAACAGGGGCCACAGGAAGGAGTTCCACGATGCCATGAAGGCGAGAATCCCATGGGTTGCGGCCACCGGGCGAGCATAGGGAAACGCGACTTTCCAAAAGGTCCGCCAGGGTCCGGCGCCGTCGATCGCGGCTGCCTCCTCCATCTCGTCAGGCATCTGCAAGAAGTACTGCCGGAACAGGAACACCCCGAAGGCGCTCGCGATCATGGGAAGGATCAGCGCTTGCAGAGAATTGAGCCACCCGAGCTGACTCATCCCGATAAACAGCGGAACGATCGTGACCTGCGACGGCACCATCAGGGTCCCCAGATAGAGCAGGAAGAGAACCTGACGGCCCTTGAACTTGAAACGGGCGAGGCCATATCCGGCGAGGGCGCTCGTCAAGATCTGAAGAACCGTCACTGAGACAGACACCACAACGGAGTTGATGACTATTCGAACGAGGGGGATCACCTCGGCTACGCGGCGGTAGGCATCGAGTGTCGGCGACTCCGGTATGAGCTGTGGGGGAACCTGGAGAAGGCGGTCCGTGCCCTGGAATGAGGTCGACAAGCTCCAGGCGAATGGGAAGATCATCGTGAGTCCCAACACAGCGAGAATGACCCACCCCACCGACCTGCGGATACGAACGGCAGCCCGTATCCGATTGGACGCCGTCGATCGCTCCGCAAGACGCACCGAGTTATCCACCATAGTGAACCCACCTTCGTTGCAGTCGGGTCTGTATCAGGGTCACCGTGAAGATGAAGGCGAACAGGATCCACGACATTGCCGCGGCGTACCCCATGCGACCGAAGCTGAACGCATTTCGGACGATTTGTTCGACGACCACCGTGGTCGACTCCAGCGGGCCGCCTCCGGTGAGTATCCACACCTGCTCGAACACCTGAAAGGAGTTGATGAGCAGAATGACCGAGACCAGAAACACCGTGGGTGTGAGCAAGGGAAGTGTGACTTTCCAGAAGGTCTGCCACGGATTCGCTCCGTCAACAAAGGCAGCCTCGCGGCAGTCCGTAGGAATTGCCTGAAGACCCGCGAGAAACAGAATCATCACAAAACCGGCGTCCTTCCAGACACTGACGCCGATAACCGAGACCATCGCCCACCCGCGTTCGAACAACCACTGAGGCCCTTCGATGCCGATGAGACCAAGCATCCAGTTGATCACGCCGAACCGTGAATTGAGCATCCACCGCCACATCAGCGCCACCGCGACCCATGCCGACACGACGGGCATGAAGAACACCACCCGCGACACACCTGCGAGACGACTTCGTCGATTCAGCAACAGCGCTAGTGACAGTCCGACAACCATCACAACGGGCAAGTAGCCGGCGATGAACACCAGCGTGTGGACAACCGCGGAACGAAACTGCCGATCTCTCGCAAGCTCTGCGAAGTTCCCAAGACCAACGAACTCGGGATCCGTGAGCAGGTCCCACTGAAAGAGACTGAGGACGCCGGCCGCGGCGATGGGGACGATGGTAAAAATAGCCAACAGGGCGAAACTTGGCGCGAGAAAGGCCACCCACCAACGACGAGCGGAGCCCAACCACGTCATGTGGATTCTTCCCCTTTCACGCTATGCCGCACCGTTCGGGGAGTTCCGTTTGGCGCAGCACCGATGGCGGCCGGCACCGCGGCGGTGCGGCCACGATGGAGTGGCGACTTGAAGAATTCGCTGAGGACGACACACGCCGCACCCCGTGCCCAGGTGACATCCCCTGCCGACTCGACAACAAGTCGTGTGCCAGCACCGAGCGAATCGAACCGGTTCTCTTCGAGTGCCGCGCGCATCGGATCGAGCCGCCAGCTTCCCGCTTCGACACCTTCACCGGCGACGATGAGTAACTCCGGGTTCAAGAGATTCACGATCATCCCTAATCCAACTCCGAGCCAGCGACCCGAGTCGGCAAGGAGTCCTCGTGCCACCTCGTCACCGTCGGTCGCCGCTGTGACGAGAGTTTGCAGGGTCATTTCGGCCGACTCAGACAGTGCTGTGAGCTGACCCCGGGCTACCGCGTCCGTGGCGGCCGCGATGAGAGCCGTGTCGCTCGCCATCACCTCAAGACAACCACGCTTTCCGCACCCGCAGACCGGCCCACCCGGCATGACCGTGATATGCCCGAGCTCACCGACGCCACGCCCGTTCCCCCCATAGAATTGACCGTTGAGGACGAATCCGGCGCCGACACCGCTACCAACAGTGACCACGACAAAGGAATCGTGGCCTCGTCCGTCACCAAACCACTGCTCGGCGATCGTCAACGAGTTGACGTCGTTCTCCAGGTAGACGTCGAGACCCAGCTGTGATGCGAGTGGGCTAGCGAGATCAACATTTCGCCACCCGAAGAACGGAGAATATCGACAGGTCCCCGTTGTACTGTCCACGATTCCGGCGAGACCAAGACCAACCCCCAGAAGGTCCGCCTGATTCACACCCGACCTGGCGACTACGGACTCGACCAGCCGGGCGACGGCGCCGATCACGTCAGCAGGCAGGGTTTCAGCATTGTCGCCCGAGGCCTCATCGGGGGTCGTCGACTCCTGGTACGAGACGACCTGCGCGTCAAGGTCGGTCACGACGGCTACCAACGATCCGGGCATGACCTTGACCCCGACGACATACTTTGCCTTGCTGTTGAGACTCAGCATGACCGGCGGTCGCCCCCGGGATGTCTCGACCACACCGGTCTCGTGCACGAAGCCACTCTCAATCAACTCGGCAGAGAGATTCGAGACGGTTGCCGCACTCAAACCGGAGCGCGTCGCGATCTCTGCCCTCGACAGTGGACCCGAGCTCTTCACGAGGTTGAGAACCAAGCTGAGGTTTACGGCCTTGCCAAGATATCTATCAACACTTATTTCATTCATTGGATGAAATAATAGGAACCCCCGTTTCTATTCGTCAAACGGACCCGCCTCTGATCCACCGAGCACACCCGCTAGAGGGTTACTCGATGGCAAAAGAAGCCGTACACCGGCGGGCGGCCGTGTTGCCACGCGGCTAGCGGCTACCGGCTGCGATGACGTCCCGGTTTGGCGTTGGCGGGGTCTTTCGGCCAGTGGTGTTTGGGGTATCGGCCAGCCATTTCCTTGCGTACCTCGGCCCAGCTCCCCGCCCAGAATCCGGCGAGATCGCTCGTGATCTGCACCGGGCGGTCGGCAGGTGAGAGGAGGTGCATCACCACCGGGACGCCTCCGACGGTCGGAGTCGTTGTGAGTCCGTAGACCTCTTGCACCTTTACCCGAACAACGGGAACGTCCGTCGAGTAGTCAAGCTTCAGCGTGCGACCGCTGGGCAGGGACAGGGTCGCCGGTGCACGCTCACCCAGTTGCGCGGAAAGGCGGTGATCGAGTTGACCGCGCAAGATAGAGGTGAGATCGAGGGCCCGAAGATCATCCAACCCGCTCGGGTTCCTCACATATGGTGCCAGCCAGGTATCGAGGGTCTCGGCCAACGTGCCGTGTGACCAATCGGGCCAGGGTGATCCAACATGACGGTGCAGGAACGTCACACGTGCACACAGCATTGTGGTCGCATCTGTCCATCCCAACGTATGGAGTCCCCGCTCCGCGACACGTTTCAGCAGTGCCGCGGTTGTTTCCGGAGACGGTTCGGGGCGTACATCAATCGTCTGTAGGGCGACGCCACCGAGCCGGCGTTCGCGACGTTCCACGAGGCGATCACCGACCCAGCGTAGATGTCGCTGCTCGGTCACATCTTTGGCGAAAAGGTCCGCGACATCTTCCGCATCAAGCGCCCCGGCGAGCCTGATCCGTGCCTCCTTGCGATTCCCATCGAGGTCGGCGGGTACCAGGAACCGTTCGGGGGCGAGCGTGTCATCTTCGGGAATCCATGCACGGTTTCCGGTCCTCAGCTGATAGCGACCGGGTGACCCACGCAAAACGGCTAGCCGATCTGGGAAGGCTGTGGCAAGAACGAATCCGGTCTTGTCGGGGTCTGCACCAGCTTCCGGAACACCAGCGCGACGCGCAATGTCACTCGCGGTCCTGCGAACCGCATCAACGGCCCGGGAACGCATCAACGGATGTTTGCGGAGACCGTCGACGATGCGTACTCGCAACGCCAGGTCGACGGGGACTTCGTCACGACGTCCACTGAGAACGTCACGTTCGTCTACGAGAGCCGCCAGGATGCAAGCCAACCACCCATGCGGGCCAGCACCGACCACCATGCGGGCCAGCCGGGGATGTAGCGGGAGATCAACCATCGCCTTCCCAAGATCGGTGACGGTACCGTCACGGTCGATGCCTCCAAGGAGCCGCAGCAGCTCGATGGCCTCGTTCCAGGCGGCGGCCGGGGGTGCGTCCAACCAGCGGAGTCGGGAGGGGTCCGATACGCCCCAGCTGGCAAGCTCCAGTGCCAACCCGGTGAGGTCGACTGATGCCATCTCAGGCTCGATGAAGGGTCTCCGCGTCCCATGCTCAACCTTTGACCACAGGCGATATGCAAACCCTGGTTCCGTGCGGCCCGCACGTCCAGACCGCTGATCTGCCGAGGCCTTCGATATTGGGTGGGTAAGTAGGCGCGTCATCCCGGTGCGAGGATCGAAACGCGGAGATTTTGCCCTCCCCGTATCAACAACGATGCGCACACCCTCGACCGTCAGGCTCGTTTCCGCGATGTCGGTAGCAAGCACGACCTTGCGTTCCCCGGGGAAACTCGCTGCCAGCGCCAGGTCCTGTTGCTCCACGGGAAGCGAGCCATGCAAGATACGCACTTGCGCCGAAACGTCCGCTTCGCGGAGCGCTTGTTCGACGCGACGAATCTCAGCCATACCGGGGAGAAACACGAGCATATCGCCATCGTGTGACCGAAGAGCGCGCTGCACAACATGCGCTGTGTGAGCCTCGAGGTGAACGCCCTGTTTCACCGGAGTCCAGTGCATGTCGATCGGATGGGACCGAGCGGCAGATTCGACGATCGCGGCGGGTGCACCGATACCGAGGTGATCAGCGATCGCCACCGCGCTCACCGTTGCCGACATGACAACGAGGCGCAGATCCGGACGGATCGTGTCGCGAACATCAAGTGCGAGAGCAAGTCCGAGATCCGTCTGAAGGTTCCGTTCATGAACCTCATCAAATATCACCGCGGCGGTGTCCGCCATCTCGGGATCACGCTGCAGCCGCCTCGTGAGCACACCTTCCGTCACGACCTCGACGCGCGTTCTCCTCGACACTTGACGGTCGCCTCGCGTCACATAACCGACCGTACCCCCAACGCGTTCACCGAGAATGTGTGCCATTCGCCGAGCAGCGGCACGGGTAGCGAGCCGCCGAGGTTCGAGAATCACGATCTTCCGCTCCCCCACCCAGGGCTGGTCGAGTAGATGGAGCGGCACGATCGTTGTCTTCCCCGAACCCGGTGGTGCTACCACAACAACACTTCCCCCGTCGGCGAGCGCGGCCTTGATCTCGGGGAGGATCGCTTCGACAGGAAGGCCCGTTGTGGGAAGAGATGGAGGCATTCCACAAGGGTAGTGAGCCGCTGCGCACAGAAGGCACCCGGCGCTCACTGTTCAGCCAGAATGTCGATGACACCCACAGAAACCCTCGGCTCGTCGGCAACGCGCGATACCAGACATCGATTCAGCATTCGTGCTTCTCGTGTCGATAGTCTGTGGAGTAACAACACGAGACACCACAACGCGCAACATAAGGTGAAGGAACAATGAATCAACGCCTGCTGGGAGTCGTTTTCGTACTTGCATTCGCCGTCGCGGCCTGCGGCGGAAACACCGCCGAAACGACGACCGCCGCACCAACCGCATCGTCGACTACAACAGTTTCGACCCAAACGACGATCTCGACCACACCCAGTTCATCGACCACTCTTGCGCCAGGCACCACGACGACAACCGTGATTGCGAAAGACATCCTGGACTATGGACAGTGGATCCTCGTCCTTGCTTCTCTCCCGACTGACGAATTCACCCTGGAGGACGCTGCGGCGCGGACACCAGAGGTTGAGGGGTCTCGCGTGTTGCTGTCCGACGACTATCCGTCACTCAATGCCGGATACTGGGTTGTCTACACCGGGCCGTTCCCGGAGGATCCGACAACCAG
>UOEK01000543.1_pt1 | contig 9901 bp, 10 predicted proteins | sample 1989451 | NCBI WGS metagenome assembly UOEK01 (sample SAMEA4712198, study PRJEB27164) | hydrothermal vent metagenome | biome: marine basaltic hydrothermal vent biome; feature: marine hydrothermal vent; material: mineral | place: Pacific Ocean | collected 2011-06-14/2011-07-23 | depth 1691 m
ACCGTTGTTTGCCGAGTGCCTCTGCCATCACTGATCTGCACGTGTTCCCATCGCAGACGAGCAGGATGTTCACACCGGTGTGGCGTCCGTCACGAGCGCTTCGAAGAGGAGGCGGGAGTGTTTGTCGTCGACCTGGTCCAGATACTCGGGATGCCATTGCACTGCGGTCAGCGGCCAACTGGTGTCCTCGAACTCGATCGCTTCGACGACACCGTCGTCGGATCGGCCAACAACACGAAAGCCATCCCCCGCGGTGTCAACCGCCTGGTGATGGATCGAATTCACGGCAAGGACCGTGGTCCCGGTGATCTCCGCCACCCTTGATCCCTCCTCCAGCCGGACTGTCTGGAAGGTGTCGAGAACCGCGTCACCTTTCATCATGTGCTCGGTGCCAAGGGTTGCCGGAATGTCGGTTATCAGAGTCCCGCCGAACGCGACGTTGATGACCTGCATGCCTCGGCAGATTGCGAGTGTCGGCATCGAGCGTTTGTGTGCCTCCCGGGCGAGGGCGATCTCGAATGTGTCGCGTTCGTCGGAGACACCGTAGACCTCATCCGTCCGGATTCCACCCCACGCAGTTGGGTTGATGTCGCCGCCACCGGAGAGGATCATGCCGTCGAGGGCATCAAGCATGGCGTCGACGTCCTCGACGTCGATCGCTGGCAGCGACAGCGGGATGCCACCCGCACGTGCGACTGCATCCCGGTAGGTGTGTTGGAGGGTGTAAACACGGGACTCGCCCTGTGATGTTGTGAGGCGTCTGGGGCGAGAACTAATCCCGATGATCGGCTTTTTCATGACCACAGTCTACGTCGGAGTGGACAAGAAAACTCCGCCACAGCACACAGACCACGTCGGTTTCAGGCGCACCGACACAGTGCTCGGTTGATTGTGGCGGGACGATGACTGCGCCCTCGTATTGTTCCGGGACCCGCTCAGCTTGCACATTGGACGATGTTTCGCGAACCTACAGGGGGCAGAGGCCGTTTTCTAGTCTCCCGCCGTGAGTTTTCTACCGATTTAGAGGGTAATGAATGGGTTCGCTGATCAAAAAGCGCCGCAAGAAGATGAGTAAGCACAAGTACCGGAAGCGCCTGAAGGCGAACCGTCACAAGCGTAAGTAGCTCATCTTCAAGCCCCAGCATCATGCTGGGGCTTGTTGGTGTCTAGAGGTCCCGCGGCGGCGCCGAGTCTGTCTTGGGAAGCGTGGTTTCGTTCTAACGGAGCGCGATGGGCATGGTTTCGTCGAGTGTCACACGAACAGATGATGAGCGTGTGCGCGGCTATCTCGCTACTGCGCCGTTAGATCGTTGCCGCAAGCCAGAATGTCAGCACCGCCAGGACGAGAACCACACCCTGGATTGCGCCGCGTATCGCCGGAGGCGTCTTCTTTGCAGTGAACTGGTGGAAGCCGGCGAGCGCGATCATCGCACCGACGACCCGTACCTTCGTTCCGATAACGCTGCCGCTGAGTGAGTAACCGAAGTCGTTCGCCAGCATAAGTCCGGTTACGACGGCTAGCCCCATCGCTGTCCACGACAGGCGACCAAACTGGCGGGCCGCCGCACGGATAACCTCGATGTCGGCGCCGGCCTTTCTGATCGCCGGGACAAGAGCAGCCAGGGTGATGAGGCCACCGGTCCATACGGCGACTGCGAGCAGATGAATCCAAAGTACAACGTTCATAGTGTTCAGCCCTTATTATCCGTGCTGCCAGACCCGCTAGCGCGAGCTGTCGGGGTTTTGGCGAAGGAAATTCTCGATCTCGTCGAAGAGTTCCTCTGTGTCATCGACAGACGACACCATCGTTCGATCCGAGACGTCGTCTTGGCGTTCGAGGTCGGAGATGTAGTCATTCAGGTCGGCGGAAGCATCGATTGCGTTCTCCACCTTGTCGAGGTATCGCTCCACGACAGTGTCGAGGTCGTCCAGGTCGAGCGGAAGACCAGTGATTTCGGCCGTCTTTCTCAGAAGTGCCAGCATGGCCTTAGGGTTCGGACTTGCCGCCAGGTAGTGCGGTGTCGCCGCCCACAGGGACATCGCAGGAATTCCTGCCTCCCGGCAGGCTTCCATGACGACGCTGACAATCCCCGTTGGCCCCTCGTAGTCTGATCCCTGGAGATCGAACCGCTCCACACGTTCGGGTTCGGTTGCGACCCCGATGATGGGTGTCGGCCTCCGATGCGCCACCTGGCCTATGAAGGCGCCGAGGATGATGACTTGCTCAACATCGTGCTCCACGAGGACCTGGGTGATTCTCCTCGCGTAGGTGCGCCAACGGAAGCTGGGTTCATCGCCGGTGACGACGATTAGGTCCTGAGGATGGTCGGTGATCTTGACGGCATGGAACCGAGTGATCGGCCACGACAGTGACCGGTGCCCCCCATCGCTGGAGGTGATGATGGGGCGATGTTGCTGAAAGTCGTAGAACTCATCCGGGTCGATGACGGCGAAGGGCTCCGTACGTTTACCGACATGCAGCGTGTACGTTGCGGCCGCAGATGCAGCCTCACATGCATCGTTCCAGCCTTCGAAGGCGATGACTGCAACGGGCTTGCGAAGTCGCGGTGTGTGGAATTGGCGGACTGAATCCATAGACGTACGTTAGATGGTCTCGGTGGTCGATGTGGCGGCCTGTAGGTCGGGGAGCTGCTCACCCACCAAGACCGGACTCTTGCCCGCCGCAGCAAGAACAGAAGCCGCGATGCTGGCGCGATATCCCGAGGCACAGAAGGTCCAGATCGGCTCGTCGGGAACACCGTCAAGGTTGTCCGCCAGCGTGGCAACGTGAATGTTGGTAGCGCCGGTGATTGTTCCTCCGGCAACCTCCACCGGATCACGTACATCGAGCTTGTAGCTGCCCTCGGCTGTCCGCATTTCCACGAACGTCGCCATGGGGTAGCTTCCGGTGTCCGCCAGGTCATCGGTCACCTCACTCGGGTCGATACGTCCGATGATCGTATCGAATCCGATCCTCTGGAACTGTAAACGGACGGTCTCTGCGTCATCCGAACTTGCAACGAGAATGTAACTCTCATCGTTCTCGAACATCCACCCGGTGTATGTTCCGACATCGGTTGACATCGGGATGTTGGTCGACGAGACGATGTGACATGCGGCGAAATCCTCACGTGGGCGGACATCGACGATCCTGCCGGATCGGTCCGTCGCCGGAAGCAAGGGAATTGGAGACTCATCTATGGGCGTCGCACCGACACGATTAACGGGAGCCATCGTCGGGTAGTAGTCGGGGTACATCAGGTACCCCGCGAGTTGGGTCGTCTTGAACGTTGCGAGATCGGGTGCGAGCAGCGCAGGGTTCGATATCTTTTCCTGCGCAATATCCGAGACAGATCCACCGGCGGTCCCGGCCGCGCAGAAACTCCCCGCACCATGTGTTGGTGTCACCAGGGTCACGTCATCCATGTCGGTTGCGATACGCCGCACCGAGTTGTACTGGCTCTCTAGCAGCGTCTCGGTATGGTCTGGTCCGAGAAGATCCGACCGACCAACCGCACCGACCAACATCGAACCACCCGAAAAGATGGCGAGAGGTGTGCCGTCGACGAGCAGTGCATACGACGTGTGGTGATGTGTGTGACCCGGCGTGTGGAGCGCTTGGATCACCGCATCCCCAATGACAAAATCATCACCGTCTTGCGCACCGACATGCGGAACCGTTGCTCCGGTGCCGTGCGGCAAGACATAACGGGCGTCCGCTCGCCCGGCAAGAATCGCCCCACCGGACAGATAATCGTTGTGGATATGTGTCTCAAAGACAGCGACGAGACGGAGATCGTCAGTCTCGAGCTGGCGCTCGAAACGGACCACATCGCGCTGTGGATCAATGACCACTCCTTCACCACCAACGTTGATGATGTAGGAGTGGTCACCGAGTCCCGCAGTACTGATCTGCGTTACCTCGACGAGGTCATCGAGGAAAGAGAACTGCACCATGTTGTTACCTCACTGGGATCATCTTGTCGGTGTGAATCGACGCAATCGGACTGAGTTCGAGACGACTGAAACCGATGATAGAGCCATCGCTCCCGCTGCGATCATTGGATTGAGCAGGCCAGCGGCTGCCAGCGGGATCGCTGCCGTGTTGTACGCGAACGCCCAGAACAGGTTCTGTTTGATCACGCGGAACGTGGAGCGGGCCAAACGCATGGCACCCACAACGAGCGCCGGGTCGGGTGATAGGAGGACGACATCGGCGGATTCGATAGCGACATCGGTACCCGAACCGACGGCGATGCCAATGTCTGCCGTTACGAGGGCGGCGGCATCATTGATACCGTCGCCGACGAATCCGACAGGACTCTTTTCGCTGAGTTGGCGAATCGTCTCAGCCTTCTCGTCGGGTCGCACTTCGGCGACCACGTTGTCGATTCCGAGCTGGGCGGCAACCCGTTCCGCCGTGAGGCGCCGGTCGCCCGTGAGCATGACGGTCTTTACGCCGTCTTCGTGGAGTTCTTGGATAGCTGCGATCGACGTCGGTCGTATATCGTCCGCGATACCGAGGACACCGGTGCTCTTGCCATCCCAGCCGACCATGACGGCTGTCTTGGCCTGGTCAGCGAGGCGGTCAAGCATCGTGAAGTGGTCTTCCAGGACAACCATGTCGAGTTCCCCAAGGAATGTCGGTGTCCCGATAGCGACCTCGACGCCGTCAGTCTTTGCAATGACTCCACCGCCGGGTGTGGCCTCAAAGTCGGTTGCTTCACCGATTTCGATGCCCCGCTCTTCGATCCCGAGCACGATGCCACGGGCAATCGGGTGTTCGCTCAGGTTCTCGATAGCACCGACTCGACGGAGCAGCGTTTCCTCATCCTCGGCGACGACGTCGGTCAACGTCATGGCCCCGAGCGTCAATGTGCCGGTCTTGTCGAATACGACGGTCTCGATCTCGTGGGCACGCTGGAAAATATCCGCACCCTTGAACAACACACCGAGCTCCGCTCCGCGCCCTGACCCGACCATGATCGCTGTCGGGGTGGCGAGTCCGAGAGCGCAGGGACAGGCAATAATCAGCACCGCAATTGCGTTCTGGAGCGAGTTGCCAAACGTCGCGCCAGCCAGCATCCAACCGATAAAGACAACGGCTGATATTGCCATGACGATCGGTACGAAGATGGACGATATCTTGTCCGCAAGACCCTGAATCGGAGCCTTGGTCGCCTGGGCGTCCTCCACGAGTCGGATGATCTCGGCGAGAGTGGTATTTGGACCCACATGGGTAACCTCGACGCGCAGGCTCCCGTTCTGGTTCACCGTCGCACCGATGACTTCGTCACCTGGTCCGCGGTCAACTGGCACGGATTCTCCGGTCAGCATTGATTCGTCGATGGTCGAAGAACCCTCGGTGATAACCCCGTCGCAGGGGATCCGTTCGCCTGGCTTGACGACCACGATATTGCCGGGGGCCAGCTCAATCGGGTCGACCATGACCTCTACACCGTCGCGGAGCAGGCGTGCTTCGCGCGCCCCGAGCTCGGCAAGGCGAGCAATCGACTGCGAGGCGCGACCCTTTGCGCTTGCTTCAAAGAAGCGTCCCAGCAGGATCAGCGTAATAATCATTCCGGCGGTTTCGAAGAACACATCTCCGCCGCGGATAATCGCTGCAACTGAGGCAAAATACGCCGCCAGTGTTCCCACCGAAATCAGTGAGTCCATGTTTGCGGTTCTTGCCTTCAGCCGAGTCCAGGCTGCCGTGTGGAACTGGATTCCGAAATAGAACACAACGATCGTCGCGAGAAATGCCTGAAAGATGAGCCACGGGGTGTCTTTCGGCCCCAGCAGTGCAATCCCCATGAGGGGGAGAGACAATGCCGCTGAACCAGCGACCAGCTTGAGCTGATGACGGGCCTCCTCGGCGTAGCGCTCAGTCGGGGAGATTCGTTCATCTCCCTCTTCGAGGGCCTTGATGGTGTAGCCGATTTTGCCGACGGCTGCTTCGAGTGCCGCAATGTCGGTGTCAGGCGAGACAGTGGCGCGAGCCTCCTGGCCGGCGAATGAAACGACGGCGTGGTCTACGCCGTCCTGTTTTCCAAGAACGCGTTCGATGCGAACTGCGCAGGACGCGCAGGTCATACCGTTCACGTCGAACGTGATGGTATCAGTTTTTGCCATTGCTATTTAGCTACGTCGTAGCCCTGTGACTCAATGGCATCGATGATCGAATCGGTCGCCACGGAGTCAGAAAATGCCACATCCACTGTCTTTTCTTCGATATGGACTTCGACAGTGTCGACACCGTCGAGCTCTGAAACAGCCCCCTCAATAGAGGTTTTGCAATGGCCGCAAGAGATATCGGGAACAGAAAGAGTGATGTTGGTCATAGAAGGGCCTCCTCGGTCGGGCCGGTGATACCAGGTGTGTACCTGAGTGTTTCCATAAGTTCGTCGACGATCTGTTCGACGCGATCTTCCTGCACTGCTTCCATGACGCATGTCTCGACGTGGTTGTTGAGGAGAATGCGATTCACCTTCTCTAGTGAACCCTGGACAGCAGATACCTGTTTCATCACATCGGTGCAGTACCGCTCTGCCTCGATCATCTGGATCACCGCATTTACGTGACCTCGAGCCGTCTTCAGACGGTTCAGTGCTGCTTTTTTGTGTTCATCTTTCATAGGGCGGCATTGTAGCACAGCGGTACTATACCCCACCCCCCGTGGGGTAGGAACGACGGTCATTCTTGGGCCCTTTTCCGCCAGTTCCCGACGACGGAGTAGCATTCAAACGAGTTGTTGTGAGGAGCACACTGTGTCGAACCCGGTCATTTGTTCAATCGCCCGCACACCCATCGGACGGTTCAATGGGGCGTTCTCATCACTTACCGCCATGGATCTTGGTGGAGTAGCGATATCGGCGGTCCTTGCGCGTGCCGGCCTCGACGGCAAACGTGTCGACGAGGTCATCTTTGGTCATGTCCTCCAGGCCGGGCAAGGCCAGATCACCGCCCGCCAAGCCGCTGTCCGCGGTGGCATTCCGATGACCGTGCCCGCAATGACAATAAACAAAGTCTGCCTGTCGGGAATGACTGCTATTGCCGAGGCGAGCCGACGCATCCGTCTGGGTGAGGCCTCATTTGTCGTCGCCGGTGGCATGGAGTCGATGACCAACGCACCTCATGTGCTTCCGCATGCGCGGACCGGCGTCGGATACGGGGATGCGACCCTCGTCGATGTGCTTACCCACGACGGTCTCTATTGCGCCTTCGACCAGTGTCTCATGGGTGAATCATCGGATCGCAAGAACACTGATTTGGGAATCGATCGAGAGGTTCAAGATGCCTGGGCCGCACGATCCCACCAACGTGTAGAGGCCGCAGTTGCATCGGGGGCCTTCACGGACGAGATTGTCCCGGTTTCGGTGCCCCAACGTCGAGGTGAGCCGGTGGTGGTGAGCGTCGATGAGGGATACCGGCCGGGCATGACGGCGGAGAAGCTCGCCAGCCTGCGTGCGGCATTTGTCAGCGATGGCACGATCACTGCCGGGAACGCATCACAGATTTCCGATGGCGCCGCTGCTCTGCTGGTTGCCGATCGTGGGGCTGCCGAGGCGGCCGGTCTGCCAATCGTGGCAGAGGTCCTTGGATATGGACAGACTGCGGGACCCGACGCCACCCTGCAAGAACGCCCGGCCGAGGCCATCCGGCTCGCCGCGGACGCTGCGGGGTTGGGCATCGCCGACATTGACCTTTACGAGTTCAACGAAGCGTTCGCATCCGTGTCGTACTGGGCCGGTCGTCAATTGAGTATCTCGGAGGACATCATCAATGTCAACGGAGGTGCCGTCGCGCTCGGTCATCCACTCGGTGCCACGGGTGCACGTATCGTCGTGACGCTTATCAGCGCTCTCCACAAGAGGGGTGGAGGAGTCGGTGGTGCGGCACTATGCGGTGGTGGAGGGCAGGGGGATGGCATTGTCGTACGCACTGTCTGAAACACCTGTAGAAGTAGTGAATAAGGGAGAAATATGAGTGATGCACCAGACCGGAACCTCGCTATGGAGCTGGTCAGAGTCACCGAAGCGGCCGCGGTAGCGGCGTCGCGATGGCAGGGACGTGGGGACAAGAACGCTGTCGATCAAGCTGCGGTCGATGCCATGCGAGCCATCCTGGCAACCGTAGAGATGGACGGGATCGTCGTCATCGGCGAGGGCGAAAAAGATGAAGCTCCGATGCTCTACAACGGTGAGCGTGTTGGTAACGGCAACAAACCCGAAGTAGATGTCGCGGTCGACCCCGTTGACGGCACGACGCTAACGGCACGAGGTTCCGACGGTGCCCTTGCGGTGATTGCACTGGCGAGCCGGGGTTCAATGTTTTCTCCGGGAAGCCTGGTGTACATGGACAAGATCGCTGTTGGTGAAGAGGCTGCCGGCACCGTCGACATTGAGGCACCCATCGAGCACAACATTGCTCAGGTGGCAAAGGCACTCGGCAAAGGTGTGGGGGACGTCACTGTCATGATTCTCGATCGACCCCGCAACGACGGCATCATCCAGGGCGTCCGGGCCGTAGGGGCCCGTTGTGCCCTGATCACCGACGGCGACATTGCGGGGGCAATAGCAACGGCGAAGGCCGACTCCGGGATCGACTTGCTCCTTGGTATCGGTGGATCACCCGAGGCGGTGACTGCCGCGTGTGCAATGAAGGCGCTCGGCGGTGAACTGCAATGCAAGATCTGGCCGCGCGGTGATGAGGAGCGGCAATATGCGGCCGACAACAACATCGATCTGACACAGGTTCTGCTGACCGGTGACCTTGTTGCCAGCGATGATACGTTCTTCGCAGCAACCGGCGTGACGCCCAGCGCGCTACTCCACGGTATCCAACTTCACGGGAATACCGCACGGACCCATTCCGTGGTCATGCGCTCGCGAACAGGGACCGTACGCTTTGTGGAAGCAATCCACCGATTCGACCGGGTAAAGTCTCTGTAATTACCACCAGCGGTCGACCGAGTCGGGGACGGCGAACCACTGCTGGGTTTAGCTAGAAGAGGATTCCATGAAGAAGAGTTTGGTAGCAGGAGTTGCCCTCATGATCGTTGCTGCCGCGTGTTCGGTTTCTGGGGAAATCAATATCGGCTCCAGTCCTGTCGAAAACCAGGTCGAGGATTTCGTCGAGGGTGATTTTGGTGATGGTTTCGGTCTTGGTGATCTGGATGCATCATGTACGAAACCGAGTTCCACGGACGTTGGCACAACGTTCCTTTGTACCGCGACCACGACGACGGGCGATGTCGTGCGTCTCGAGACGACCCTGGCCGAAGACGACTTTTTCGACGTGCAGACCACAAACCTCATTCTTGGCGAGTCCTGGGGACCCATCGAGGGCGAAATGGTGCGGATTCTCTCCGAGAACACTGCGGACGGTGCGGCAGCGATCACCGTCGACTGTGGCAAGGAAACGAGGATCTTCGACATTGGGGTGAGCGAGCCTCACATCTGCGCCGCCAGCGATGGCAGTGGGTCGGTCTTCGATCTATCGATAGCGTTCACCTCGCTTGTCCCTGGGAACATTCTCTGGGATTGGGAGATCGGCGATATCAGGCCGTAGTCGCCGATCTTGTGACGAGCGACGCCAACCGGGTGTCGTAGTCGGCTGCAATAGCTGACCAGTCGAAACGTCCCATCTCCGAGTGGAGCGCTGTGACAATGGCGGTTCGCTCTGCTGAATTCTTGATCAGCCTGACAAGCCCATCCACAAGCTCCGGGGTATCGCGGTACAGCACCCGGTCGTGCAATTTCTCGGGGATCCGTTCGGGGTAAACCAGGCGATCCGGGAGGAGTGGTGCGGCCCCGGCATAGATTGCTTCGGTGATGGCGATGCCAAAAAACTCATGGTCCGCCGTCGAGATCACGATGTCTGCAGACCGGAGTATCCGGCG
>UOEK01000538.1_pt1 | contig 9873 bp, 6 predicted proteins | sample 1989451 | NCBI WGS metagenome assembly UOEK01 (sample SAMEA4712198, study PRJEB27164) | hydrothermal vent metagenome | biome: marine basaltic hydrothermal vent biome; feature: marine hydrothermal vent; material: mineral | place: Pacific Ocean | collected 2011-06-14/2011-07-23 | depth 1691 m
AGCAACGAGTATCCGCCCTGTCTCAACAGCGCGTTCTGCGGCTCCATCAGGGATCACCCCCGCAGTCAGGAACTCAGGGTGGCCAGCAGCGTCGAACTGCTGCTGCGTTGCCAGGTCGATTTCGCGACATCGGGCGATATCATCGGACCTACCGCCTCGAATGCTGGGTGATGTGGACACTGTTCTCAGTGTAGGTTGCCGGGGACAGGTTGCCCCGAATCGCAAGTCCGTACGTGATCCGGTTCGCAGTAGTGACCCCCAGACGCGCAGCGGCCCCGGGACGATGAATCACCGCCAGTCCGGGGCGTACTTCCGACGAGGGCACATAGCGTCTCGGCGGCCAAGATCATTGTCGGTCATTTGTGGTACTTCATCAACAAGAATCAGTTGACTATCGCCCGTCCATTCCTCGTTTCTCCCGATGCGCGTATCGGGCCTTGCGTGTGCGGGGGGTTCGTTCTCGTGCCCGAATTCGAGACCTGGTTCCGAATCCCGGCCTCGCTACGAACCGGAACCCTCAGGGATTGCTGTGTTTCTCACGCGTATGTTCTCCGGTTCTGGTGTTGTGGTGCTGCGTCGGACGTGGGGGTCGTGGCGGTTACTCGTGCTGTTGTGTTCTTGCGGCGAGTGTTTGGGGGTCTTCGTCGAGCAGGTCGAAGAGTTCGGAGGCTTCGAAGACTCTTGAGGGCCGGCCTCGTCGTCCCTTTCGTAGTGGGCGCTCAACGATGATTCCGCGCTGGGTGAGCCGCTCGAGCGCATCGCGGGCAGCAACAGTGGATACAGCGAATTGGTCGGCAACGAGTCTTGTGTCGAGGATCGGGTGATCGAAGAGTGCGGTAACGATGGTGTGATCGACGGCGCTGCGTTTGATGTCGCTCGCCCGCTCGCGCCACGACTGGGCGAGGTCGGTGAGTGCCGCTGCTAGCAGAAGACTGTAGGCACAGCCCCCGTCGAGGATCCGAACGAACGTGTCAATCCACGTCGATGGTTGGCCGTCCCGGTATGCGGTCAACCCGGCGATGTAGGGGTGACGGTCCCGCACGATGACAGGGCTGATAGGCGGCGCGGTAGTTCGGATCGCACCACGTGTGGTGAGGATTCGATAGATGAGGGCCCGTCCGATGCGGCCGTTTCCGTCGGTGTAGGGGTGGATTGTCTCGAACTGCGCGTGAACGATCGCTGCTTGGATGATCGGGGAAAGTGTGCGCTCGTTTGCGAAACGGAGCACGTCGTCCATGAGATCAGGAATCAGATCCGGAGGGGGAGGTACGAACTTCGCACCAATCGGGGAATCAGCGCGCCCGCCGATCCAGTTCTGCACGGTGCGGTATGCGCCGATCGTGTGAGGCGACCTGTGTTCGGGTTCCATCACGGCGCGGTGCCAGCGGTGGAGGTCGTCGTGTGTGAGACGTGTGTCGGTGCGCCGAAGGACGTCGGTCATGATGTCCATGTTCCCTACGATTTGGCGAGCCGAGTGGTCCTCGACGTCTTCGGGTCGGTGGTGTGCCTCGTAGATGCGACGAGTCGACATGGCAAGGCCCTCAATACGCGACGAGGCGATACCTTCCGATCTCGTCAGAATGGGTCCGACTCGTGCGAGATTGGGATCGGTGTTGACGTCCGCAAGCCGCTGCTCAAGGGCGATGAGACCTTCGATGTTGCTCGCCGCGAAGGGCCCCTTGAGCGGGGCGGGGATGAACACCCGTATTTCCCCGTTGCGTCGAGAGTCGAACGGTGACGTCCACGGGTGGATTTCGTAGGTGCCGGTGGGCTGTGTGTGGGTCATGGTTTCCTTGACAAACTACCCTATTTAAACAAGGAAGGCAACAGTTACTTTGTAAATCGGTGAATTAGCTAAGGAACGTATCAACAGTCGCCTCCCTGCCGACGCAACGATCCAAAGGTCCAGGTCGGTGGCACATGCACCTGGGCGGCCGCCACATCACGCGTCGAGACAGGTAACGAATTACACGTTGCACGGGTGCTTTGGTGCTGCGGTGGCCACCCTTGATGTCCCTGCCGCCTGTAGCGGCCGGGGAGGTTGCGCTGGTAGGGTGCGAATCGCGGAGGGAAGGTTCCTCATCGGTTCTCTATTCACCGGCGCGCTGGTTCGCCGGAAGCACACGTCGACGGTGTTGTGGCTCTCGATACTCGGGTTCGCCATCGTCGCTGCCGCCTGCGGGGGGTCGGGGGATTCCGGGCTCACGGTCACATCATCGGACGGCAACGCAACGCTTATCGTCGCGGAGGGCAGTTTGCCCGACGGTGTCTCCATCGACGATATCCAGGTCGACTGGGTCCAGGGTCTCAGCGACGATGCCGGCGCCCCCCTGTCATCCGTGCGGCTGTCACCCTCCGGGTTGGTCCTGTCCGAGGCTGCGGTCCTCCAGGTCGAGATCCCGGACACCGTCGAACAACTTCTCGCCGTGCACTCCAACTCCGAGGGTTTCGAAATAGTCGAAGTCGGGGTTGAACCCGCCGGTGACGCCCTTGTCGCAATAGTCGAGCTGGAAAGCTTCAGCTTCCTCACCCTCTATGACGTCGATGGTTTCCTGATCGACGCCGATGCGTCACCCGCCCTTGTCGGGGTGGGAGAGTTCCAGAACGTCGCGACGGAGATCCAGATACGCGACGGAACAATCCTGCTGTGGATCAACGTGGGAACGTTCTTCGAGCAGAAGTTCCAGCAGTTCGAATTCCGTATCCAGGACATGGCGACAAGCCTGCTGCCTCCGAACGCGAGCTGGTGGAACGGCAAGAAACTCTCCGAAGAATGGGACCCTCGCCGCGTCAACGCCGACGTCAAGGAACGGGACGAGTTCATCGCCACCTCCGCGTCTTCCATGTGTGTCGAACCAAACACCAGCACCCCGCAAGCCGAAACACGGCTGATACTGGGCATGCGACTCGTTAACAAGGGACCAGTTGTTGACGCCAAGAACCTTGAGTTGCTCGATGCGTTCGGCACCACCGTCAACCTCGCCAAGGTGGAGGGCATCTCCGTATCCGACCTAGTCGGACTCGTCCCGTTCTCGATGCGAGTGGACGAAACGATCCTCGGCGCCGTCACGGTGACGCGTCGATTCGAATCCGAATGCGTTGCCCTACCCAGCGGCGGCGAATCAACGACCACCACCTCCGCCACCCTCCCACCCGACGAAGAGAAAACGTCGCTGAACCTCGTCGGTACTGCCGGGAACATCACCTGTGAAAACCCCGACACCGCGCTCGACCCCGCGCTGACCATCGCCGGCGTGACCTTTGAGCAGGTCGGCGAAGAGATCGTTGTGACTATCAGGTTCGAGGGCGACGCCGAGGCGTATGAGAACTCGACGACCGACACTTTCCCCGTTGCCGTGCAGTTCCGGCTCAAGGAAGACACCGACGGCTACCCCGAGGTGTTCTTCGGCGACAAGGGCAAACCCAAGGTGTCCGGCGGCCTGATGCAGGTAGCGAACCACGAGTTCTCCGGCAACACGCTGACCTTCCGGGTCAAGGGACGCACCCTTAGAGACGTCCAGGGCGTGCAGGTGTCGACGTTCTCCTACGACGGCGGAAGCTGCAACGACCTGCTGTTCTCCGACGGCTACAACGACTGACACCGCCACATCGGGTTGAGTCGCAGGCCGAGTCGATCGCGCTCTCCGAACGGTACCGAAACGCACCCACAGAGGCTCATGAGCCTGGATCGATTGGTGTGAAGACCCGTACATGCCACGCGTTCTGCGGGCCTACCAATGTTGGATCAGATTCCCCCCGGCTGCTGGTACCGGCGTGACCAGGGCACGCAGGGAGAGCGCGGTGTTACCCGAGCGGAAAGAGCACGGCCTGTTGACAACGTGTCCGCACGTTACGTAAGATCAGCGCAAGCGCTTGCGAAGAAATTACGGGTGACGGGGATGTCGAGGCAACGGGAACTCGCCGACCAGCTGGGGGTGTCCGCAGCGACCGTGTCGCGAGCGCTCAACGACAAGCCGGGAGTGAGCACCGAAACGCGCCGCAGGGTTGTTGCGGCTGCCCGGGAGATGGACTACCGACCAAACGCTGCCGCTAGAGCGCTCACCACCGCCACGACTCGCACCATCGCGTTTGCAGTCCATCGACGTCAGTTCCCTCTGGCCATCGACCCGTTCTATCCGGGGATCATGCGAGGACTCGAAGAGACGCTTGCCGTCGAGCACTACGGAGTGATGCTCCTCACCTTGTCAGACGAAGACATCCAGGCAGGCCCGGGCTCTCTGCCTGTGCTCCAGGAGGGACGTGTCGACGCCCTCGTTGCTGCCGGCCCCGACATCCCGCCACAGTTCATCCTGGCCGCGGCGAGCGGCAGCCTGCCTGTCGTTCTCGTTGACAATGCGCTGCGCGAGACAGCGATTCCCACGGTCACCTCTGATGACTCGGGCGGCTGTCGAGCTGCGACGGCCCATCTCGTTGAGATGCACGGCCACACTTCAATTGCCTTGTTGCGGGGTACGCCTGGTTGGGTCAGCAGCGATGAGCGTTCAGCGGGTTACTGCAAGGCGATGGATGCGGCAGGCCTTGAGCCCCGTGTCGTCAGTGTCGAGGGGACAACCATCGAAACCGGAGCAGAAGCGTTCACCGAGGTTCTCGAGACCTGGCCCGATGTGACCGCCGTCGTCGCAGTCAACGATGCAATGGCCATCGGCGCTATTCGACGAGCTCGGGAACTCGGCAGAGAGGTACCTGAGGATCTTGCGGTCGTCGGATTCGATGACATCTCATGGGCTGAGCTCTCGGATCCGCCGCTGACGACCGTGCGGGTACCGATCGTCCAGATCGGGCGGAGGGCAGGAAGGGTTCTTCTCGATCACTTCGACGAGGTTGTCACCGTGTCTTCGCGTACGACGCTGGCGACCGAGTTGGTGGTACGCACGTCGTGTGGTTGCGCGCCTTCACCGCGCGATGGCGTGGCGTTCAACGGCGGCCGGCAGAGGTCGGATCAACTATGAATTTCCATCACGACCACGACTAACGATCACAGAAACAACGGAACCGTCCACACCGTAAACATTGCAGGAGTGGACGGCTCCGCCGGCGGCCGAAGGTGCTGTTGCCCAACGGTCCAGCTCGCAAGCATACAGCGAGCTGGTCTCAAGGTGCAGCCGTTGCTTCGGCCTCATAAGAAAGGAACGGCGTGTTGTCAGCTCACCCGTGGGTGGGTCGACTCGACGAGTCGCAACGATGACACGCTGTCACGAATGAGGAGAGGAAACCCCTAATTATGGTCGATAGGAGGATTCGGATGAAGAGACACATACGTTGGCCGCTGCTTTTGGTGGCCCTGGCGCTCGTGGCTGCTGCCTGTTCGAGCAGCACCGACGACACAACGACGACGCCTGCACCCGTGGCAGGAGGTGACACAACGACGACGCCTGCACCCGTGGCAGGAGGTGAAACGACGACGACGCCTGCACCCGTGGCAGGTTGCTTCTTCGAGGTTGAGGAGGACGCTGTCATAGTGTTCTCCGGTTGGGGCAACGATACCGAACAGCAGATATATCGAGATTCGATCGCGCGATTCGCCGAGGTTTGTCCTGCGGTGACGGTCGACTACCAGCCCATCCCCGCGGACTTCCAGGTCAAGCTGAAAGCATCCATGGCGGGGGGTACGGCACCCGACACGTTCTACGTTGACGCTGATTTGATGACGGCCTTTGGCCCCACCGGGCAGTTGCTCGCATTGGACGAGGCGATGACAAAGTTCGGCACAGCGAGGGACGAATTCATCCCTGCATTGCTGACGATCTTCACGTTGGACGGTGCCACATATGCCCTACCGAAGGACTGGGGCACGCTGGGACTCGTATACCTGCCAGCGGCATTCGCAGCTGCAGGTATCGATGAACCGACAGCGGATTGGACCTGGGACGATCTCAGGACGGCAGCCGAGACCATCGCGGCGACCGGTGACTACAGCGGCTTCTGTCAAGGCGCCGACTGGGCACGATTCGCCCCTTGGGCGTTTGGCAACGGCGGTTCGTTCACGACTGACGACTTCAAGACAGCAACATTGGACACCCCCGAGGTGAAGGAAGCCGCAACGTACATCGCCGCCATGAAGACAAGCGGTGCTCTCGTTGAGGCCGCCGACATTGGTGCCGGATGGTGTGGCGAGGCAATCGGCAAGGAGCTCATCGGACTCACCTACGAAGGTGGATGGATGGTCAACTACTTGCAGAATGACTTCCCCGACGTGGACTGGAAAGCAGTTCCACTTCCCACGGGATCAGTCGGCAAGGCTGACATCATCTTCACGAACGGGATCGGCGTGAACGCCAATTCGAAGTATCCGCTGGCTGCTTCAGCGTTCGCGGTGTACGTCACGAGTGCAGCGAACCAAGGTGAGATCGTCAAGACGGGCTTTGCATACAGCACGCATCCCGAGCAGATCGATCTCGTTGTCAACCCGAACGACGCCGCCATTGCAATCGGCGGAACGTTCCCTCTGTCACAGGTCGCCTACTGGGGACCGAACACGGGACGTCTCCAGGACGTCATCAACCAGGCATTGGCTCGAATCTATCTGGGAGACCAGACAGTTGAGGAGTCCTTCGCCCAGGCCCAGGAAGAGGCTCAGATAGCGCTCGACGAGGCTGGTGGTTGATCGAGTGACGTCGGACTCCCCTGACTGCCCGAGCCTCCGCTCCCTTGCCCAAACAGGTGAGGGAGCAGGGCGGGGCGTCTCTATCCAGACCGGAGTTACATCATGAGTCCGTCGAGGAAGGCGAGCGACCGTCCACGTCGTGAGGGAGGATGGCGAAGCGTCTTGACCGATCGCAAGGTTCGCACCGAGGCCTTGACCGGCTACTTCTTCATCGCACCCTATCTGTTGATCACGATCATATTCACGATCGGAGTGATCGCCTTCGCCGTCTACATCAGCTTCACGAGTTTCAACCTTTTCCAACCCCCCAAGTTCACGGGTTTCGCCAACTACTCCAAGGCGTTTCAGGACGCCAAGTTCATCCGATCACTGGGCAATGTCTTCTGGTACGTGGTGATCGTTGTCCCGGTGCAGACAGCGCTAGCTCTGGGACTCGCGGTCCTCCTCAACGCCAAGATCAGGGGAAGCAGTGCGTTCCGGACGATTTACTACGCCCCGAGCGTCACGTCATCGGTCGTCATCACGATGATCTTCTTCTGGCTGTACCTCAAGACCGGATACATCAACCTCTTTCTGACGAAGGTTTGGGGGCTCGTCGGCGCCAACTTTGAGCCCATCACGTGGCTCAACAACCCCAGAGGTCTATTCGCCAGCATCGTGGCAGCGTTCGGTGGCGACATCTCAAACGCCCACTGGTTCATCCAGGGTCCAAGCGTGACGTGGATGGCGATCATGTTCCAGAACATCTTCACGACGGCGCCGACGTTCATGATCATCTTCCTCGCTGCGCTCCAGAACATCCCACCGACGTTGTATGAGGCAGCCTCCATCGATGGAGCCAACCGGTGGCAGCAGTTCAAGTCGGTCACGGTCCCGATGCTGCGACCGGTCATCTTCCTGATCGTGGTGCTTGGTACGATCGGAACCTGGCAGATCTTCGATCAGGTCAAGATCCTGACCGCTGGCGGGCCGCTCAATACGACCCTGACACCCGTTTACCTTATCTATTCCGAGGCCCTCGGCACCCTTGGCCCACCACGTATGGGATTCGCGAGCGCCATGGCGTTCCTCCTGGCAGCGATCATCTTTGTCTTCACACTGGTCCAGCGTCGATACATCGAGTCGGGTACGGAGCAGTACTGATGAGTCCCACCGACACGATTGTTGCCGAGGTCGAGCCGGCCGCACGACACTCCGCTGTTGTGCCACGCAAGTTGACGGTAAAGCGGCTCCGTCGGGCCCTGTTCTACCTGTTGCTGGTCGTCATCGGCATCATCCTCTTCACGCCATTCATTCTCGCGTTCCTCGGTACGTTCAAATCCGACGCCGAGATCATCGCATGGCCACCGGCGTTCCTCCCCGAGGTATGGCGCTTCGAGAACTGGCCGAAGCTGTTCAGCACCGATTTTGGCGGAAGCCCTCGTCCCGAGGGCGTGACCTCGCTCGGTTTGATGGCCGGACTCCTGGTCTTCTTCTCCGGCTTCCTCATCGGCGGTATCTCCAACGAGAGAAAGGGACAGGGCGTGCCGCGCAAGATTGGACTTCCCGCCGCGATTGGCCTTGCGCTCCTCACCGGCGTCGGTGTTGCCCTGTACATCGGCCTCGGGTTCGAGGGGGCAATGCTCCAGGTGACCGTTGGCATTTCGTTCACATTGATCGCCCTGATCGGCGTTGGGATTCTCGCCATTTCCGAGCCCGATTGGGGTCGTGTGCTGGTCGCGATGGTCGGAGCGATGATCCTCGGCTTCGCCGCTGTGCTGTTCTTCGAGGTTCTTGCTGGCGTCGCAGGGGGAGGGAGATTCATCCGCTGGCTGTACAACACCGCCTTGTTGTCGACCGTACGTGCGTTCATCATGGTGCTCTTCAGCGCGATGGCTGCCTACGCGTTCGCCCGTCTCCGGTTTCCCGGCCGCAACTTCATATTCGGCTTCATGCTCGCCTCGATGATGATCCCCGGCGCCGTGACGCTGATCCCTGCATTTATCATCATCGCCAAGATGCAGTGGGTGAACACCGCATACAGCCTGGTCATCCCCTCACTGGTCAATGCCTTCGGCATCTTTCTGCTCACCCAGTTCTTCAAGGCCATTCCGCGCGAGCTCGAGGAGTCTGCTTTCATCGATGGCGCCTCCTACTTCCAGATCTTCCGCTACATCGTGCTCCCGCTCGCGAAGCCCGCGCTGCTGACGCTTTTTATCCTCCAGTTCCAAGCGATGTGGAACGATTTCCTCACACCGCTCTTGTATCTGAACACACCCGACATGTGGGTGCTGAACGTCGCCCTGAGCGTCTTCCAGCAGCAATACACCGCCGCGTGGAACATCACCCTTGTCGGGGCGATGGTGAACGCGATCGTTCCCCTCACGCTCTTCTTCGCCTTCAGCCGTTACTACATCGAGGGCGTCGGATACGCCGGGCTCAAGGGGTAGATCATGCTTCGACTTTCCCGTATCGAACGACGGGGGATCGCTAGTGCGGTCGCCATCGGTGTGCTGGCGGCTGCCTGCACCTCGCCTGCTGCGGATGACAACCTCATCGAGACGACCTCTGATGGTCGGTATGAACGCTTCAACGCACCGCTGACCCAGCGAACTGACACTCCCGATGCCAGCATCGGTGAGGTCATCGGAACAGACGTGCAACTTCGCACTGGCGACTTCGAGATTTCGTTCTCTGACGGCGTGCTGCTGGTGACCCGACCCTCGCGGACTATCGGGCTGACAATGCAGCCCCTTGGACCTGATCTGAATCTCCTAGCGGCCATCGACACGCTCGAGACGTTCGACGAAGGGGACCGGGTCGGTGTCATCCTCTCCGGCACATCGGATTGGGCTCAGATCAGCGCCCGGGTCTCGATCTTCCCTTTCAACCCCGGTCTTGTGCACTACCGGTTGACCGTCACCCCACATGGGGATCCTCTCAACGGCCCGACGTTGCCTGAGTGGGGTTTTGTCGATCCCGCAACGGGTGAGTCGACCAGCGGTGAGTATCGGCCGTACGCAGAGCGCGCACCTGGGGCTGCGCCGAGCGTATTTGGCTACAGCGAGTCGCTCGACAGCACGATCCTGTACTGGGTCGACCTCACTGCGCTCAATCCGTATATCGAAACCACCGGAGCTTCGACCGTGGGGACCCCACAGCGTCGCGGCCAGCGCTTCGGTCACAACATCACCGGCACAGAATTGCGTCGTCTGGAACAGGGCAAGTCCTCACTGTTGTACGACAGCTACCTCTACCTCACCCCAGGC
>UOEK01000518.1_pt1 | contig 9860 bp, 8 predicted proteins | sample 1989451 | NCBI WGS metagenome assembly UOEK01 (sample SAMEA4712198, study PRJEB27164) | hydrothermal vent metagenome | biome: marine basaltic hydrothermal vent biome; feature: marine hydrothermal vent; material: mineral | place: Pacific Ocean | collected 2011-06-14/2011-07-23 | depth 1691 m
TCACCACGAACAATTACACCGAACTCGTAACGACCCTCCCCGACGATCCCCGACCCATCGGTGTAGGAGACGGTACCCCCCTCCGCGATGCGCAACACTCTCGAAAGATGGGATCGCTGGGCATCCGTGAGCACACCGACCTGGCGATCGAAACGAACAACGAGATGAGGAACATGCTTCATGACTACGACCAGCGACGTTTCCGCTTTTTGGGCCGAGCAGTGTCCTCTCCCCGGATCGCTGCGAGCTGTTCAAGGATTTCCCGTTCCTTGTCGGACACCTCAACCGGGACATCGACGTTCACCGTGATGAACAGATCTCCAAGCCCACGTCGTCGCAGCTGTGGCATGCCGTAGCGTTGCATCCGAAAAACAGTACCGGATGCTGTCCCCATCGGAACATCGAGGTCCGTCTCTCCTTCGAGGAGCGGCACCGAGATGGTCGCTCCGAGGACGGCCTGCGAGTAGCTGATGGTCGCCTGATGGTGTAGGTCGGCGCCGTTGCGCTCAAAGCGTTCGTCCGGTGTGACCCGAACCTCGACGTAGAGATCCCCCGGTGGTGATCCGATCTCACCGGCACCTCCTCTTCCTGTGAGACGTAGGCGTGTGCCGTTGTCCACGCCCGCCGGCACTTCGACCATCACGGTGCGCTCCTGGTCTGTCCGTCCGTAACCGTGGCATGTCGTGCACGGGTCATCAACGGTACGTCCACGGCCATTGCAGGTCGAGCACTGCACTGTTGTCAACATGGCTCCAAGCAGGGTGTTTCGCTGCACCTGGACCTGTCCGCGGCCACCGCAGGTGGAGCACGTCACCAGGCCGGATCCCTCGGCTGCACCGGAGCCGTCGCACACCTCGCAGGATGTCGGTGCAACGTAGACAACCTCGCGTGACACACCGACGGATGCCTCGACCAATGTGAGATCAACCAGGATTCCGACGTCGGAGCCGCGGGCTGTTCGTTGTCCAACTCCACCGAACCCGCCAAAACCCTGACCACCGAAGAACTGCGACAGGATCTCATCGAGACCGCCAAAGTTGGAGAAAAGGTCCCCGGCGCCAAGTGTCTCTCCCCGGTCATAGCGGGCACGTTTGCTCGCGTCGGAGAGCACTTCGTACGCCTCGGCGACACCGCGGAACCGCTCCTCGGCGGTGGGGTCGTCCGGATGGGCGTCGGGGTGAGAGTCTCGAGCGAGTTTGCGGAATGCCCGCTTGATTTCTTCGGCCGACGCATCGCGCGCGACACCGAGTATCTCGTAGTAGTCCTTCATGCGAAATTATGAGCCGAGCTGTTCGGCCAGCCCCTCTCCAATTTCTTCGACGATCTTGATCGTCCTTCGGTAGTTCATGCGTGTCGGCCCGATCACACCAACGTGGCCGATAGACTCGCCAGCGGCAACATAGCTCGCCGAGATCACTGCGACATCTTCGGCATCCCGATCGACTTCGATTCCGAAACGTACCGAGACCCCTTCTTCGTCACCGAGGACTTCATACACACCGTCCTGGTGATCGAGCAACCGCAGTACCCGATGCACGTGGGCAAGGTCCTCCCACAAAGCCGCCAATTGGCTTGCACCGCCAACGTGGACCTGTGGCGATCCGGTCGCTGCCGCGGTCAACGTTTCACCAACCGTCGTTATGCAGCGCAGGACCCGTTCGGTTGCCCCGGTCTCGGCGTCGATACACAACTGGGCGCCTTCAAGCACGCTGCCACCAACAAAGACGTTCTCGATGGCTGCTTCCAGTTCGCCGAGTTCGCTTGTTGACATCTCGACCGGCGTACGCACAATTTCCTGGATGACCCGCCCCGTCTTGCCTACCAGCACAAGCATGCTCGCCCCTGAAGAAAGCGGTACGACGTGCGACCCGACCACGATCTCACTCGCGAACCCGGGCCCGATGACAACTGCGGGGAGCCTCGTGATATCGGAGAGCAACCCGGAGGTCTCCTTCAACAGGTCGCTGAGTTCTCGGTTCACCTCCGAGAAGAAACCATCAATGCGGGCCCTTGTCGAACTCCGGAGGGTTGCCGGTGACCGATGGTCGACGTAGTAGCGATAGCCCTGCTCGGTCGGAACCCGCCCCGCCGACGTATGCGGCTGGGTGACAAAACCGTACGACTCAAGACGCGCCAAATCATTCCTAATAGTGGCAGACGACACCTCGAGCTTGCTATGCGCGAGGACGGCCGCCGACGAGACGGGACCACCCGTACGAATGTACTCCTCAATGAGGGCCTCGAGAACTTTGGCGCGACGGTTATCAAGCATGTGACGATTTTAGCAGTCGTCGGGTGAGAGTGATAAGACGCTGCGCACCACCGTGTCGGTAAGCAGCGGTGTGGTCACTACCAGACGTTCGTTGATGACCTCGACAAGGCCTGCCGCAAGGTACCGCTGTCCATCGGAAGTGGCGAGAAACCGAACGACCGTTTCGTCAACGGCGACACCCGCCATGCGCCGCAGGCCGAGAAAGAGCCGCTCGACACGGTAGTCGTGGTGTCCGGAGCGGTCCGTACCAGCCCACGGTCGTTTCCCGTCGGTGACGAGCTCCACGTACTTCTCGATCCGACGCACATTGCGGTACCTCATGGCGTCGCGGTGTCCATGTGCACCTACGCCGAACCCCAAATACTCGCCCTGTGCCCACGTCGAAAGGTTGTAAACACAGTGATGGCCGGGGTGTGCATAGTTGGAGACCTCGTACTGCACGAGACCCGCCTGCGCCGCGAGCAGCTGGGTAAGTTCGTATTTGTCGGCCTGGTCATCCTGATCGGGTGCCGGGCCGCCGGCGGCTACCTCGCGTGACAACGCGGTCCCGCGCTCGACGGTAAGCCCGTACGCAGAGAGATGGTCAATGCCGGCTGAGAGAGTGGTCTCGGCGGTTGCCCGCCAACTCTGAAGCGACTCTGCCGGTGTGCCGAAAATCAGATCGGCACCAACCGAGAACCCGAGGTGACGGGCCCCGCTGATCGCCTGAATCGCGGCGGTCGCATCGTGGCTACGACCCAGGGACCCAAGAATCGTCGGGTCCAGAGATTGCACACCGAAGGTGATTCGGTTGACCCCGGCGCCGCGCAGTGCTTCCCCAAACTCCTCGGTCCAGTCCTCGGGGTTGGCCTCGAGGGATATTTCGGCACCGGTGGTCACGTCTGCGATGTCTCTGACGCGACGTATGAGTTCGGCAATGAGGCCCGGCTCGACCGCCGACGGGGTACCGCCGCCGAAATTGATCGCCGAGACAGCAAACCATGGTGCCTCGCTCCTCATGTCCCGGAGGACCGCATCGACGTAGGTGCGGTGGGAAATCCTCGACTCCCCTGCGGCGACGACCGCAAAGTCGCAGTACGGGCATCGTCGCCGACAGAACGGAATATGGATGTACACCGAGCGAGTGTCCGCCAGTTCGTCCGCCAGGGTTGCGTCGTCGGGGCGGCGTGGTTCGGCGGTCACGGTCACTCGTCGATGCGCAACGCAGCTACAAAGGCCTCGGGTGGGACCTCGACCTGGCCGACCATCTTCATCTTCTTCTTGCCTTCCTTCTGTTTGGCAAGAAGCTTCTTCTTCCGTGTGATATCGCCGCCGTAACACTTCGCCGTAACGTCCTTGCGACGGGCCTTGATCGTTTCCCGGGCAATGATTCGACTCCCGATCGCCGCCTGGACCGGCACGTCAAACATTTGCCGCGGGATGAGTTTCCGAAGGCGTTCCGACATTGCCTTGCCGTAGCGGTAGGCACGATCCCTATGCACGATCGACGAGAAGGCATCGACCGAGACGTTGTTGAGGAGGATGTCGACGCGAACCAGATCGGACTTTCGGTACTCATCGGGTTCGTAGTCCAGCGAGGCGTACCCGCGCGTCGCCGACTTCAGTTGGTCGAAGAAGTCGAACACGATTTCCGACAGCGGGACCGTGTAGTGGATTTCGACGCGGTCCTCGGTGAGATAGGTCATGTCCCCCATCTCCCCGCGTCGCTGCTGCACCAACTCCATCACCACCCCGACGAACTCTTTCGGAGTGATGATCATGACCTTCACAAACGGTTCTTCGATGTAGGCAAGCTTTCCCGTCGGAGGGAGGTCCTGAGGGCTCCGCACCTCAACGATCGTACCGTCGGTGAGACCAGCGCGGTACTCCACTGAGGGAGCGGTCGCCACGAGGTCGAGGTCATATTCACGTTCAAGTCGTTCCCGCACAATCTCCATGTGAAGAAGCCCGAGAAACCCAACCCGAAATCCGAAACCCAAGGCCCGCGATGTTTCGGCGACGTATTGCAGGGACGAATCGTTGAGTCGTAGCTTGTCGAGGGCCTCACGCAGACGCTCGAAATCGTCACCATCGGTCGGAAAAAGACCCGAGAACACCATTGGTTTGGGCTCTTCGTAACCGGGAAGCGGCTCACTTGCCGGATTCACCGATGACGTCACCGTATCGCCAACCCGGATCTGCTCGATCTCCTTGGTACCCGTCACAAGGTACCCGACATCGCCCGCCGCGAGCGTCTTCCGGGATACCTGCGAGGGTGTCATGATGCCGAGATCGTCTGCCTCGACCCGGTGGCCCGTCCTCATAAACTCGACCGGTTCGTGAACCTTGACGCGGCCATCCACGACACGAATGTACGAGACGACACCGCGGTAGGTGTCGTAATACGAGTCAAATACCATGGCACGAAACGGTGCATTGCGGTCACCGTGCGGGACCGGGAGTCGGTCGACGATGGCCTGAAGCAGCTCGCCAACGCCATCACCGGTCTTCGCTGAAACCTGGATCACATCATCGACCGTACCTCCAAGGACGCCAACCATCTCGCGCGACACTCGTTCTGGCTCGGCAGCGGGAAGGTCAATCTTGTTGAGCACCGGAATGATCTCGAGACCACTCTCGATCGCTAGGTAGGCATTGGCAAGAGTCTGGGCTTCGATTCCTTGCGAGGCATCGACCAGGAGCAGAGCCCCCTCGCACGCTTCGAGCGACCGCGACACTTCGTAGGAGAAGTCAACGTGCCCGGGGGTGTCAATAAGGTTGAGCTGGTAGGTGTGCCCGTCGGCGGCAACGAACTCGATGCGGACCGCGTTCGCCTTGATCGTGATGCCGCGCTCGCGCTCAATGTCCATCGTGTCGAGCACCTGGTCGCGCATCTCGCGGGCGGTGATAGCACCCGTGCGCTCAAGCAACCGATCGGCGAGTGTCGACTTGCCGTGATCGATGTGGGCGATGATGGAAAAGTTGCGAATACGCGATGGATCAGTCATTGACACCAGAACTGGGGATAGCCGTATTGTACCGTGTCGACTATCGGTGCTATCCTGGCGGCGTTCCAAACGCCTTGAGGTTTTTTTTCGTATGGCCAACATCAAGTCACAAAAGAAGCGCAACCGACAAACCGTCGGACGTACCGCGCGCAACCGTTCGCTCCGCTCGGAGCTGAAGACACGAATCAACGCGACACTCGCGGCCGCTGATTCGGGAGATACGGCGGCTGCCGAAGAGGCATTACGTCTCGCCCAGAAGCGAATCGATGTCGCAGTTTCCAAGGGGCTGCTGCATCACACAACCGCCTCTCGACGCAAGTCGCGTCTCGCGGCACAGGTCCGCAGCCGCCTCGGCTGATCGACCTGCCATCACAATTCGGAGGTTCTCATGCCAGATGAGAAGACCACCTGGCTCACCCCTGCTGCGCACACCAAGCTGCAGGAAGAATATCAATATCTGACGACGGACGGTCGCCGCGCGATCGAAGCTCGTATCGCCGAGGCGCGCGCACACGGTGACCTTCGTGAAAACTCCGAATACGACACCGCAAAGAACGATCAGGGTCTCATGGAGGCTCGTATCCGCATGATCCAGCACCTGCTCGATACTGCCGAGGTGCGCGAGGCGATCGACTCCGGTGCCGTGGAAGTCGGCACTGTTGCGACGGTTGTCGACGAGGATGGCGACGAGATGGAATTTTTCGTCGCCCCTGCGGAGAACAAGGTAAAGGGTTTCATCCTGGCATCGCCAGACAGCCCGCTCGGCGCCGCGTTGCTTGGGTCGCGTCCCGGCGACACCGTCACCTACGAAGCCCCCGGCGGTACCTTCTCCTACAGCGTCACTTCGGTCCGTATCTACGAGGGTTAACCGGGCCACACCACGAGGCACGTTTCGAGAAACGTGACCACGTTGTAAACGATTGTTATCTCCTGTGCGACTACCGGTTGTGACAGATATGAAATCGATCCAGGCAGCTACCCGAAACAGCACCGCACAGGACGTCGACTTCGACGCGTTCTCGGTGACGTATCAGCGGTGGGATGAACTTGCTTCTTCGCCGCGGGACGCCTCATCGTGCTCTACCTGAATGAGGACCCGACCACTAGTGCCCTCCTTACCGACATTCTCGGACCGTCGCGTAGCCCCGACGCTGTAGGAAACAGCGGAACTGTCTATCGCTCGTGTGAGAGTTAGACGGCCTCTCGTGTGAGAGTTAGACGGCGTCTTCGAACGAGCACGACAATGCAACGGCCGAGACGACCCCGATCAACGCCGGGAGCCGCCGTACCAGCGGGACAAGGCCACCGTCAACCGCTCCAGCGTCACTCGGTGGGTCACCTCGGGCTGGGTCTTGATCGTCAGATCGGCGCGGGCGACAGCATTCAGCGCCAGGGCGAGGTCGGACGACTTAACGTGCATGCGACGCTGCCACGCCTTCTTCACCGGGTAGGCATCAGATTTCTGGCCGATCCACTCCGCAAAGGTCGCCTGATCGGGTGCGGTCGCGGCCATCGAACGGCGCTTCAAGTCGTTCTCGATAAACGCCAGCAACTGGAGCGGGTGTCCATAGATCAGGAAGTCCGCAAGCCGCCGCAACGCCTCACCATGGTCGCCCGCAGCGACCGCATCTGCGTAGTACCACATCGGTTCATCGGGCCGGTTCTTGAACCGACCAGCGACGACGTCCTCGGAAATCTCCTTGTGGCCGACGGCGAGCTGGTCGAGCGCCTGGCCCATCGCCGCGACATTCGATCCGAATCGTTGCACAAGAGCGTCGACCGCACCCCTCGTCACTCGAACGCCCCGATCCCGTGCGGCCTGGTGCAGCCAGTCGGCGGCGTCCCTTTCCCGCAACTTCTTCACGCTCAGCGATGTTGCAGCCTTCTTGAGGAAACTACCGAGCGGCGCAGGCACCGCCCCCGCTGATACGAAAACGACGACCACCGATCCATCGTCAGGCTTTGCGCACAACTCGGCAATGACCGTTGCCTCTGGCTTCTGGAGTTGCTGGGCGTCGACAACCAACACACCGGTCCGCTCGCCGAACAGCGACCCGCTCTGGAATGCCGGAACTGCGTTCTGGATCGGTATCCGCAGCGCACTGTCCTCGGAGTCCTCGCCGGCGCCCCTCCCCGGTACGTCGATGCGGGTGATGTCGTCGACACCGAACTTGCGGAGGACCTCATCAGCCTTTTCGAGCATTTGGGCCCGTTCACCCGGGCCAGCGTCACGCGGGCCAAGCACGACTACAAGCGAATTCTCCGGTACCGCGACGGCGGGCATGGTGGCTGGTCACTCCTCGACGGCAGGGAACTCCATGACGATATCACCATCGCGGTCGGTGCGATACACCGCGGCGCCAGCCTGGGCCAGGGCATCGAGAATCTCGGCTGTCGGGTGGCCAAAGTCGTTCTCTCCGACACTGATGACGACCCGGGCACCCGCCGCAGTGTCTTCAAGCCATCCGATATCGGTCGTATTTGATCCGTGGTGGGGAACCAGCATCACGTCCGGGCGCAGAGGTGGCATTTCTGCCTGTGCGACGGCCCCAATGTCACCGGGCAACAACAGGGTCGATCCCGAGACGGTAACCCACGTCGCCACGGAGCCATCGTTCTCTGCGGCGAACCTGCGTGAGGGTCCTAACACTTGCAGTAAGAACGCCCCGATGGTCAACGATACCCCGGTGCGAACCTCCTCAACGAGCACACCACGTCGACTTGCGACAGCGATCAGTTCGTCCATGAGAGGAGCGGACGGTTGCAAGGCCGGAACCCAGAGACGATCGACGGAAACAGCACTCATGACCTCGACAAGGGCCGCCATATGGTCGGCGTCGGCGTGGGTCCCGATCACGAGGTCGATGCGTTTGATGCCTCGGGAACGCAGCGCGGCCTTTGCCACCAGCGGGTCTATCCCACCGTCAACCAACACCACCTCACCATCGGGCGATTGCAGCAATGTTGCATCACCCTGACCAACATCGAGAAACGTGACCGTCGGCGCCGCCGGTGGACTCGCGGCCCGCGTGACAACAGCCACGGCAACAAGGATCGTCACCGCAACCACCCACCCGACGCGCTTTGAGAACAATGCCCATGAGATCGCCGCGACTCCGACCACACCGGCCACAGAAAGCTGTGGCCATTCGGCCGCAAAGTCAGCCAGCCAGATAACCAGCTCCGCCCCGCGGGAACCTACCTCAACAAGAAGACCGGAACCGACAACGGCCCCAATCGCTCCGACGATCGTCGAAAAGGCGATGACAGGGGCAGCAACAACGTTCACAAATGGGCTCATGAGCGGGACCGCACCGAACCGCCACAGCAGGATCGGCATCACCGCGCTCTGCGCGGCAACACTCACCGCCAGGGACCGCCACAACCACTGTGGCGAGCGACCCGGCCATAATCTCCCCGAAAGCAAAATCCCCGCGGTTGCTGCCACGGATAGCTGGAAACCGACATTGCTAGCAAGGTCGGGAGCAACGATGAGAGAAACGATCACTGCTAGTGATAGTGCCCTCGCCCCATCCATCGGGATGCCGACAACACGGCCCGCAAGCACCAGCGACACCATGATCGCTGCACGAATAACCGACGGCTCCCACCGGGTAGCGAGCACAAAGGCCCACACCCCGACGATACCCAGCAGGTGGCGAAGATCGGGCCGGAGTCTCAGAACCCCGGCGAGGGCCCATATCCCGGCAAGGAAGAGTGCGACATTGCTCCCGGAAACCGCAACCGCATGGGTGAGGCCACTGCGTTTCATGTCATCGAGGACCTTCTTGGAGACCTGCGACGTGTCTCCTGTGAGAAACCCGAGTAGCAGACCTGACCCGGGACGGCTCGAGGCGGTCACCACTCCACCGACGCGGGCGCGGATCTTATTCCCGATGGCAAACCACGGACGCGGCGGACCGAGAATCTGGACATCGCGCGACCGCAGCGTCGTCGTGATGGTCCGCCCCGCCACCCAGCGTGAACGTACAGTCGCGACGCCTCGCACCGCCACATCCGCATCGACCTGAGGAACTGCGCCCGAGACAACAAACATGACTGGACCGCTCCAAGGTTGGATTACTCCATTTCGTTCGAGAGAAATGGGGCGCAGGAGGAATCCTCGCTGCGGAGTGGTCGTATCTTGGATGACGGTGCCGCGAATGATCCCGATGCCATCCCAAGTCGCATTCCTGGCCGCTTCGGTCCGCTGCCCCGACCCGATACCGGCGAGTATCCCAACGAGACAGACAAGCGCGATCGTGCGATGCCGAGTCATGGCCAGTAGCACCACAGCTGCGACAGCTAGTCCGAGAACTACCACTCCCCCAGCCAACCCACTAGCGGCCCCGAACCACACCCCTACAGCACCCGCAGCGAACTCCACAGTCTGCCGCCGCTGCCTACCGGACAACGACGTCGTCCCGGATCGCGGCAAGTTTCGCCTCACCAATGCCTGGCACATCAAGGAGGTCTTCAACCGTTTTGAACCCGCCGACGGAGTCCCGGTATGAGACGATACGGGCGGCAAGCACTGGTCCGACACCGTCCAGGTTTTCTAGTTCACTAGCGGATGCAGTGTTGATATCAATGACAGCCGA